>QWCE01000645.1_pt1 | contig 79801 bp, 65 predicted proteins | sample 1972531 | NCBI WGS metagenome assembly QWCE01 (sample SAMN09866716, study PRJNA288562) | Human gut metagenome isolate term4_stool, whole genome shotgun sequencing...
ACGCGAACCTTCGCCGCTCATTCCCGTGCATTCAAAAAATTGGCCGTATTTTGGATTTGGGAATAAGAGCTAAAAGCTCAATTAGTTATATGTTGATATTGTCTTTTTCTCTTGTCGTTATTCTGTTTCTTGGTTTTACGGATTCAAAGATAGGAAAAATCCCGGGATTATACAGCTCATAATTTATCAATATTTTCCCTTATAAATGATCACGATTTTTTCTATCTTTGTTTAAGAACACTTTCAAAACAAATATTTATGGCTGATAATACTATTAGTTTATTTAAGTTAAGAAATAAGCTTGATGCTTTTAAGTTAGATCGGTTTACATATTCGTTAACTGACAACAATTCATTAAAATTAATTGAGACTCCTGATCCGAAATATGTGGATCCAATTTTTTCGATACAAAGTTCAAGTATCGAAGGATCTTCTTTTAATGACGCTACAATCATACTCATATCTGCCGCAGGAGCGACTGGAAAGACCGCATTAACAAAAAATTTATCAAGTACATTAGGAATCCCTATTTTTGACCTAAGTGAGCACGATCCAGTCGCAAGCAACTCTTTAACAGGCTTACTTTATAATAGCATGAATTTAGCGGATTTTTCTGCATTCTCTCAAAAGCTACAAGCGGGTAAAGCTGCAATGATCATTGATGCATTGGATGAGGGATACATGAAAACCACCGTTGACGGCTTTTATTCTTTTCTAGATAATATTGTCAAAATTGCATCTCAAGCCCAAGGAACACCATTTATACTATTGGGGAGAACAAATATCGTAGAGATAGCAACCATATATTTGGAAGAACAAGGTCTTAAAACAGCCCTCTTACAAATTGAGCCCTTTACCATTGATGCTGCAAAAAAGTTTATAGACAAACAAGTAGAATCTAAAGTCCAAGAAAGATTCGCAGATCAATATAAAGCAGTCCGCGATTATATCGTTGACGCAATTGGAGGCTTTTTCAAGAATCAATCAGAGATTAACCGTAAACAATATTTACAGTTTATTGGTTATGCGCCTGTATTACTTGCCATATCCACGCTACTGAATAAAAATAGTAATTATCATGCATTATTAGATGATTTAAAAGCTAGTAATCAGCAAAATGTAAAATTAATTATTAGTATTCTTGAGGAAATCCTAAGACGAGACAAAGAAGATAAAATTGACAAGTTGTTACTGCCTCATTTACTAACAAATAGGGATGATGCATTCAAGAAGGGAGCATATGATAACGCATATACTCCAGAAGAACAATGTATTAGACTTCTTTGGAAACAGCTACATGTTAAAGAAGATATTTCTATTACAGATGATGCATATTTTGATAACGAATACAATAAAGAAATATCATCTTGGCTTGATGAGCATCCTTTTTTATCAAATGGGAAAATTCAAAATGTTGTTTTTGAAAGCTATATAATCTCAAAGATAATAAAGAATCCCAAATATAAAGATTATGTATTTCAATATCTGACAGGCTACACTAGCAATGCATACATACTTTTCTACATTTATAATGAGTTGGCAAATCAAGATCGAGTCGTTGATAAAGAATTTATTCCATACCTATTTGAATCATTAAAAGCTTTAGATAAAAAGGGACACTATTCTTCAATGGAGTTAACGGCTCAAAGAGTTGACGAGACAACCCTTGATATCACGTGCGAATTAAATTTTTTTAGACCGGACAGTGACAGCGAGGATTATTCATACATAACATATGCTAAGTGTTCTGATGAACTTTATATCGGATCAGAGATATCCAATGTTATAGTCGATGTCCCTTTAACAATAAGCCTTTCATCTGAAAAAATAGAGTTCACTCCACCCGCATATATTAGATGCGACACCATCAAGTGCACGCCCACTGAGATTTTATTAAATGCAGGGAGACAAAATGAAAGTATAGTTCTTGAATGTAATAATTTCAATGTCAGCTGCAATAAAAAAGGTATTCTCCCTAGTTTAACAAATAAAGGTCGAATAGATAAACAATTTCAATTGATTTGCAAGAATCAATTATCTTTCCCGTTTGTTCAATATCAATCTCATATATCACAAGAAGGAATACCTTCGGACATTATCGACAAATATCAAAAGATGCGTCGTTTATTTTTAATGTTTCGATCGCATAGCAAAGGCGATTTAGCTAGATATAAAGAAAAAATCGATAATAGGATAGGGAATAGCAGTATCGGAAAGAAAGTACTCGATGCGTTAATTGATAAGGGTGTACTATATTCCAAAGGAATATTATATTTCATAAATTTGGAAAAAATGGCGCAAGAGTTGGGGGTTAAATATGATGATATCAGATCCTCAATTATCAATGATAAAATTCGATTATTCTTATCCAAAATATAATAGACAATATTAACCTGCTAAAATTCTGAATGGAGTCCACAATAGTGGGCTCCATTTTGTATTTACAATCATCATTTTCTCTACGTGCGAGAAAAATGCGGACAAAATGCGGACACGACGAGCAAAACAAAAATCCCAAACAGCTGTTTTACAACTATTTGGGATTTTTTACTGGTACCCGGAGCCGCATTTGAATATAGTAAATCCCATTAAATCGGAATAATTGGATATATGTACAAATTTCACCATATTTCACTTATTTTCAGTATTATATATTCACTCGTTTGTTTTAATCACTAAAAGGGCATTGAAGATTTTTCAGCATGTGTGGGGAAAATGTGGGGAAAAATTCCTATCTTTGTCACAAGCCCCTAGATCTTGCTGAACCATGAAAGTAACCCTCATTCTCAAAAAGAGCGTCACCCGTTACGACACGGAGTCCCAGGCGACCATCTACGCGCGTCTGCGCGACGGCCGGCAACTCGATCTGGTCGCTCCGACCCATCTTACGATCAATCCGAATCTTTGGGATGACAAGGCCGAGCAGGTCAAGAGTAAGGTCGTCTGCGACGAGGCCATGCGCACCCGCTACAACAACGAGGCCCGCAGGCTCAAGACCTACATCGAGAGAGCCTATCAGAACCGCCCCGAAGAGACGGTATCGAAAGGTTGGCTGAAAGAGGCGCTGGATCAATATTACAATCCGCAGAAGTACAACCTGGAGCAAGTATCCGCCATCAAACCGACCTTGACCGCGCTGTTCGACGAGTTTCTCGAGAAGCACCGGCTTTCGGAGGTGCGCAAGAAGAACTATCGCGTCATCAAGCGGGCTTTGCAGCGTTATGAACTCTACATCCGGGCTACCCAGATGGGGAAGGAGGACTTCACGCTGGATGTGGACCGGGTAACGGCCGACACACTGCGGGACATCTGGAACTTTCTGGAAAACGAGTACCGCTACTGCGCCATCTATCCCGAGATTTACGAGGCCATTCCCGAAGCCCGCACGCCGCAACCCCGAGGCAAGAACACGCTGTTGGACTGCTTCTCGCGTATCCGAACCTTCTTCTATTGGTGTAACAACAACAAAAAGACCAGCAACCGACCGTTCGACGATTTCCCGCTGGAGGAGTGCACCTACGGGACGCCGTATTATATCACCATCGAGGAGCTGCACCGAATCTACGCCACCAATCTGAAGCGCCATCCCCAGTTGGCCATCCAGCGGGATATCTTTGTCTTTCAATGTCTGATCGGCTGCCGGGTGGGCGACCTGCTGAAGATGACGAAATCGAATCTCATCGGCGGCGCCATCGAATACATTCCGCGTAAAACCAAGGAGGGACGTCCGCTGACGGTGCGGGTGCCGCTCAACGCCATGGCCACGGAGATTCTTGCCCGGTATGAAGCCTGTGACGGTGACAAGCTGCTGCCGTTCATCTCCGAACAAAAATACAACCTGGCCATCAAGCGGATCTTCAAAGCGGCCGGGTTGAAGCGGTTGGTTACGGTCATCAACCCGACGACCCGCGAGGAGGAGAAGCGGGTGTTGTATGAGATTGCCTCGTCGCACCTGGCGCGTCGGACCTTTGTCGGCAATCTCTACCGGCAGGTCAAGGATCCCAATCTGGTCGGTGCTCTGAGCGGACACAAGGAGGGCAGCAAGGCCTTTGCCCGCTACCGCACCATCGATGATGAAATGAAAAAAGAATTAGTAAATTTGTTGTCATAATTGAACGCAGTGCGTTCACTATTCAACAGCGAGAACCATGAACGAACCGGCAATCTTCAAATTGGACGAACAATTTGTCTCCGACATCCGAAATATCATCATCACCGCACGAACGACTGCCATACGAAGTGTCGATTTCGAGCGTGTAAAAATGTACTGGAAACTGGGAGAACGCATCATGCTCGAAGAACAAGGCGGCAAAGAACGTGCTGAATATGGGACCAAACTGCTGCAACACCTGGCCGACAACATGGAGGCAGAGTTCGGAAGTGGATTTTCCTATCGACAACTGGCCTTTTGCCGTCAGTTCTACAACACATACCGAAATATGAACGCACTGCGTTCACAATTCAACTGGTATCAATACCGTCTTCTGATTCAAATAAGCGACAACGACAAACGGGAGTATTATGAACTGGAAACCGCCAATAATAATTGGACCGGACGCGAACTGGAACGGCAGATCAATTCCGGACTTTATGAGCGGTTGCTGTTGAGCAACGACAAGAAATCGGTATTGGAGGTGGCTCGTAAAGAACGTCAACCCGAATCTCCGACCGAGATCATCAAAGATCCCATGGTACTGGAATTTCTCGGATTGAAACCCGACGCAGCCTATTACGAAAAAGACCTGGAGCGCGCCCTGATCACCAATCTGCAGGCTTTTTTGCTGGAATTAGGGAACGGGTTCTCATTCGTTGCCCGCCAAAAGAGGATACTGCTCGAAGATGATGAATTCTTCGCGGACCTGGTATTTTACAACCGGCTGCTCCGCTGCTTCGTCATCATTGAATTGAAGACCCACAAGATCACACACGAAGACATCGGTCAGTTGCAAATGTATGTAAACTATTACGATCGGAACGAGAAGACGCCCGATGAGAACCCGACAATTGGAATCCTGCTGTGCGCCGACAAGAACGATCTGCTGGTAAAATATACGCTGCCGGAAAACAACAATACGATTCTGGCAAGCAAATACCAGCTCTATCTGCCCACCGAAAAGCAACTTGCCGAGCAATTGAGAATCGAATTACAGGAATTTGATCAATAAAGCCATGGGCCAGGCGGAATACGAAGCCTTCAAGGCAAAGTTGCGGGAGTGGATGGAGGCCCATCCCGAAGAATATGCTGCATTCGAAGAGTCGATGAACACCCGGGACATGGCCGGGTGTCAGGCCGTATTGCTTCAGGCCATCGCCCTTATTCCGCAATATCGAAAGCTCGCGGCGGCCAAGGCCAACGAGGGGCTGTTCGACCATGTCGACGAGATCGAACAGGCTGCCCAAGACAACGACCTCGCCCGCAAACTGATTGGGGAGTGCGAGCAGCCGGTCGCCGGTTCGCCGGTTCCGGCAATGCTCTGCTGGCTCTACTTCGGAAAGAGTTTCGAACGCATGGTGGAGCATTGCGAAGAGTTGCGCCGATCTCCCGACCTGGGTTACTTCCAGAAGATCACCATGAGCGCCACAATCCGATTGCTGATTGCCCGTTCCATCAAACTGGGGCTTCGGACCCGGGAGGAGTGGAAAGCCCACCGCGAAGCCATGCGCCTGGCCGAAAGCGATCAGGTGCTGGATTGGGCCATGGAGGAGTCGTCGAACGACAGGAACGATTCAAAACGCAAGCCGGGGCGTCCCGGAACCACCCGCTCTCTGACGGAGATGTTCGCCCCGACGGTATCCCGTCCCGAGGAGTTGAGGCGTAAGATCGGAACGTATCTCCTCACCCGGCATACACAAACCGATATTGCCCGACTGAAGATCGCCCTCGAAGAGTTGCGTTATCTGACGCTCCCGATTCCGATCAAGCCGTTCCGCGACGCACTGCAGGAGGAATACGGCCGAGAGATTCGCATCATCCACGAACGCGGCATACAGGAGGCATACAGCCGGCTGACCGAACCGCTGCTTGCCGGGAAAGCGGTCCGGGATCGAGGCTCGGAAGCCGTCACCATTCGCGAAATCAAGGATTTTCTATCCGAAACGAACTCGTTTAATTCGTCCGAACATGTTGCGAATTAAACGCTTAAAGTTCGCTTAATCAAGTTATTATATTTGCGCCGTCACTCGGATATCCGGGCGACGGCGTCGCTTTTTATTCCGCCGGAAAGCGCCGTCCCACCCGTGCGGAAACAGCAACTTATGAAAGACTTATTATCCATCCTCCGCGAAGCGCCCGGAAGCATTCGTCTGGAGGTAAGCGGCGAGGATCTACTGGCCTTCTCCAGCCATCTGATCAATCGCGCCAAAGAGGAGTTGGCCACCCAGGTCGCCGAAGCTCGCAAGGTGCGCTTCCTGACCAAAGAGCAGGTCAAGGAGCTGTGCGGCGTGTGCGATGCGACGCTCTGGCATTGGAACCGGAAAGGGTATCTGAAGGCCGTCAAGATCGGCAACAAGATCCGATATCGCACATCGGATATTCAACGGATTCTCGGTGAGCGGGAGAGCAAATAGTCGATTGAGAATGCCGGGGAGATTCCCGAGCATTCGAAAAGCAGAGGTAACAGAGGCAAGTTTGTGTTTTTGTCAGCCAAAAACCGGCCGCAAGGCCCTATCCCGATGGTCTCAACTCAAAAATTCCAATCCATGAACACACCGAAGAAAGGGGGCCGTCCGCCTTTGGGACGCGCCCGAAAACAGGAGTACCGCATCACCCTGCGGTGCAACACCGCCTGCAACTTCAGGCTCCGCGCTCTGGCCCGTGCGGCAGGTATTCCGCGTACCGAGGTGCTGCGGCAACTGATTCTCTACGGCTCGGTCCGCGAGCGGCTGCGGAGTGAACACCTCGAATGGCTCGCCCAGCTCAAGGGCCTTGCCCGCAATCTGAACCAGCTGACCCGGCTGGCCCACACCCAGGGATTCGCCGCCGTCGCAGCACGCCATGCGACGCTTCAGGCCGAACTGGTGCGGATGATCGAAGCCCTGCGCCGTGATCGGTAAGGTCATTTCGGGAGGATCATTCGGCGGCACGGTCGGCTATGTGATGAAGGAGCAGTCTCGCGTGCTGGAAGCACGCGGTGTCGAGCCGCCCGGCGTGCGGGAGATGGTCGAGGATTTCGAGGATCGGGCGCGCCTCAATCCCCGTCTGCAACAGAACGTCGGACATATCTCCCTCTCGTTCTCGCCGGAGGATGCCCCGAAGCTCACCGACGAACGGATGACACAAATTGCCCGGGAGTATATGCAGAAGATGGGCTTCACCGATACGCAATACCTTTTGGTGCGACACCTCGACCAGCCCCATCCCCATTGTCATCTGATCTACAATCGGATCGGTGATCACGGGCAGACCATCTCCGACCGCAACATCAAGCTCCGCAATGCGAAGGTCTGTCGCGAGCTGACCGAACGCTTCGGGCTGCATCTGGCTCCGGGCAAGGAGACCGTCCGGCGGGAGCGGCTGCGCGAGCCCGACCGGACCCGGTATGAGATTTACGATGCGATCAAGGAGTGCCTGCCCAAGTGCAGGAACTGGAACGAACTGGAAGGGAGATTAAAGGAACAGGGTATCAATGTCCGCTACAAGTATTGCGGTTCTACCAACCAAAAGCAGGGCATTCTGTTCTCGAAGAATGGACTGGAGTTTTCCGGCTCGAAGGTCGACAGGGCCTTCAGTTTCTCGAAACTGGATAGCCACTTCGGACAGGTGCAACAGCGGCACACGACGCTGATGTCGGGACTCAAGGCGGCAGCCGGAAGCTTCCGGGCTGCTTTTGCAGGGCTATTCGGCGGCGGGCGCTCCTTCTCCGCAGCGGGAGGTGGTGGAGGAGGCGGAAGCCATGGCGCAGGGTCGGTGTCGCTCGGCAGTGCCGGGTCGATACCGTTGCCGCCGTTCGACTCGCCATTTGCCCTTTCACCCGAGATGATGCAGCGACGTGAGGGCGAGAGCCCCGAGGAGCATATAGCCCGCATCACGGCGCTGATCAACAAGGCGGCTGAGGCGATGGCCGTAGCCTTGATGGAGCGTAAGCGCCGCATGGAGGCACGCTCCCGTAAAATCGGATAACAACCTAAAACACAAAAGACAATGAAAGAGAACACCCTGGAGCTCTCCTTCGAGATGTACGAAGAGTTGAAGGAGACCCTTATCAAAACGCTCCGCTCGGAGTTGGCCGAGGCCCGATCGCAGCCGGCAGCAACCATTGATACGGACGCGATCAAGCATCTGCAGATTCGGATTCTGCAACTGGAGCAGACCCAGACAAGGGTAAGCGAGGCACAGCAGGAACGGGGCCATCGGATCGAACAGCGGCTTCAAGCGATCTCCGAGCGGCAGGAGCAGATTAGCGAAGACCTCGGAGCGCAGATCTCGGAGATCGACGAGAAAGTGGCCGAAATGGAGATTCCCGAGGAGTTGCCGCCGCGGATGGTGCAGCACCGCTTCTCAGTCTCACTGGACGCAACCCGTAACTTCTGGCTCTTCATGTCGATGTTTATCGTGATTGCGGTGCAGTCTGTCGGGCTCTACCTGGACTGGCGCCCCGACCGCGGCCGATATGACAACGATCTGAAGTATCGCTATGTGCTGATGAAGGGCGAGGCGTCGCCGAAAAGACTGTCGGAATTGGAGGAGCTGTTCGAAGTCGAGCGGAATCAGCGGCGTATAGACTCAATGCAAAGGGATGTCGAGAAGTACGAACGGCTGGTACGCAGAAGGGCAGCTCTCGACGAACAGGCTCGGCTGAAAGCCCTGGAGGCGGAGCAACTCAAACGCGATGCAGCGAAGTTAAAGAACAAGTAGACCTTTCCTTTCTGCCGCAAAGAGATGCCGCCGGACGGACAACGCAAGGTCAGGACGAGTTGCCTCAGGCAAACCTTGCGCAAAGTCCCTCCGGCGGCTTTGACTTGTCGCATGTAGATTTGCAGCGTGATGTAATCACAGGTAATTTTGATATGGAGTCGCAGTGAACCGGGGCTTGTCGTAAGCTTTGAGGCTTGGCGGTAGATTTGGACTGCGACTCCATTAACCAGAGAGAATGGCTGTTTAGATGAAGACCTGGTACATGTGATAGCATACGACTCTCACAAAACTAACAAGTTATGCACTATTTGTATTATGTGGGTCTGGATGTGTCGAAAGAGACTTTCGATGCGTCTTTGGTCGCCTTCGAGGATGCAAACGAGATGGCTCACCGCAAATTCGCCAACTCCCGAAAAGGGATCTGCTCGTGTCTGCACTGGGTTGAGAAGCGGCATGGTATTCGGCTCGACGATGTGATTTTCTGCGCCGAGGATATGGGGAGCTACATATCCGAGATGGCGGTTTGTGCTTCCGACAGGACGCTGAATTTCAATTTTTCACTGATCTCGCCGTTGGTAATCAAGTATTCGATGGGTATTGCCCGTGGCAAAACAGACAGAGTGGATGCCCGGCGTATCGCCGAGTATGCGATCACTCACTATCGGAAGATAGCCCTTTATCTGCCGGCAGAGAAGGAACTGTGTCAGTTGCGCACATGGCTGATCTTAAGGGCTCATCTGGCAAAACAACGTGTAGCGAAACTGGTGTTGCTCGAAAAATTAGACTACAAAGAGAAATTCGCGGATGTATCTATTCAACGTTCCATGCTCCAGGAGGAGATCGCGTATGCAGAAACTCATATGAAAACCATCGAACGGGAAATGAAGGAACTGATAGCCGCCGACAGCAACATTTGCCGGAACTACAAGCTGCTGACCAGCATCAAAGGTGTAGGGCCGATCACGGCCATTGTGATGCTCTGTTCGACGCTTAATTTCACCAAAATCACAGACCACCGCAAGTTTGCCTGCTATTGCGGGCTGGCTCCGTTCGAACATAGCTCCGGCACAAGCGTTCGCGGGGGATGCCACACATCGAGCATGGCGAATCGAGACATTAAAGTACAACTGAACCGCAGTGCACTGATTGCCATCAGGTGTGATCCGCAACTAAAGGCATATTACGAACGCAAAGTGGCTGAAGGTAAACATAAATTCAGCGTCCTGAATGCTGTGAGGGCCAAAATCGCCGCCAGATGCTTTGCCGTCGTAAGGCGTGGAACACCATATGTAGCGTTGCAGATATAATCCGGCATACATATCTGCCATTCGATAAGATTTTGAGATCATTCAAAATCTCAAAATCTTATTGTCGGAACAGTCCGTCTAATTGGGAGCCGAACCTACTCATAATTAATGTATTGTCATTTCCGTACTCCGCAAATTAACGATTCTGACTATGGGATGCAAGGCTATACAAGCGCTTCGCGGGTTTTATCTTAGAATTCTACCAAACGGGAAGGGCGAAATAAAAGGCAAAACTGAACAATCAGCGCTCTCCAGAATCGGCGGAAATTGCAACGCACTGTCAATAAAGAGGGCAACGACACAAGAATTTGGTACATTCTGAACGCTGTTACATACATTCCGGGGCTCCGATCTTCCTTTTCTGAAATAATAGACGTATTTTTGTCCTGCAAAACAAGGAGATGAAGCAACAATTGGTCATATCGACTTCGATAGATCTGGTGAGAATCGCACCGGATCACGTTGTCTATTTTGCATCGGACGGAAACTATTCAACCATCGTACAGACCGACGGCGAGGTCCGCATGGTATCCTACCAATTGGGGCAAATCGAAAAGTTGATCAGTTCCCAACTCGGCAGCGAAGGTGCCGTCTTCATCCGCATAGGGAAAAGTCTGATCATCAATCGGTCATACATTTACTACATCAATATCCCGAAGCAAAAGCTGATCCTCTCGGACGTAAACACATTCAACCATACGGTGACGGCATCCAAGGAGGCTCTGAAACAGCTGAAGGAACTTTTGGAGAAGGAGGCCAGGTAAGTATGAAAGAATACAAGGATATCAAGGACGATCAGATCCGCATTATCGGTGAGGACGACAGAAAAAAGTCTCCTTTCCGACATCCCCGGGTGATCATTTTGGCTATATGTGTATTGTTACTGATTGGTGGAGGAATCCTGTTTGTAATAATGAATCGCGAAAAAGCATCGGAGACAGAACCCGAACCGTCCTATTTCGAGCCGGAGGCGACACCCGAACCGATCGGAAGAGAATGGCTCGGTTCCCGGGTGGATTCCCTCGCAAAAGGATTCACCGAAATCAGGGACACGCTCATCAATGACATCCCCCTGCGAATCTATATTCCCCACAATGCAGAAATGTCCCTGCATATCGGGCGGATGAATCAACAGGATACGTCGGTAATATATACGGCCCAGGCCGCCGATGTACGCGCAGACAACGGAGGCATCGTCGGAGCTTTTGTACTGAAGGGAACCCCCCGTGCGTGGGGCTTGTCCAAAAAAGGATTTTGTGCATCCATTGATGGAGTGGTAACCGTGGGGGTTGCAGAAAACTCCCCCTTGTTTGAAGAGGCGACGGAGAAGGAGGGTTATTTTTTCCGTCAGTATCCGCTGGTCGACAACAGACAACTCGTTGAAAACGCACTCAAAGGAAAAGCCATCCGCCGGGGGATTTGCGACCGTATGGGTGAGATCTTCATGGTAGAGACTGGGACTCCCGAATCGTTACATGACTTTGCACAGGCATTGGTCGATCTGGGAGTCGATCATGCAGTCTATCTGGTCGGTTCGTCCGCCTACGGTTGGGCCATCGACCAGGAGGGCATCCGTCATGAGTTTGGCGATAACAACTATTATACCGGCCGCCGGCGCATGCCCAGAAATACGAGCTACATCGTCTGGAGAAGGAAATAGGGCATAGGCAGGCAAGGCCAAATCGCTCGCATCGGCACACTTCGTACACCAGTATATCGGTTTCGTACAGTTCGGGGCAAATGTCCGGACTGTACGATTTCTTTTTGTCAATTTTGTATGTGCGGAAACAAGGACGAACCATCAAAAACACATACAAAAGATGAGAAAAACGCTACTACGACTGCTCGCTGCGGCTATAGCGGCATCAGGATTGGCCGCCTGCGCCTCCGAACCGATGACTACACAGGAGGCCACCCGCTGGATTGCCGCCTACACGCCCGAACAGATTGACATGGCATCGAGGATCCGAATCGAGACGACAGACTCCCTGCTGGCCCGGCTGGACACCCTGCGTCCGCTGGGAAAGGCATTCCGCTTCTCCCCCTCGATTCAGGGCAAGGCCGTGTATGCACAGGGCGGTCGGTATCTCGAATTCAGGCCCCGTCCCGGTGCCTTGAAGCCGGAAGAGAGTTATCGCTGTCGTCTGGACATGGCAGCTCTGACGGGTATCGACACGCTGAAGGAGTTTGCATTCGAATTCCGGGTGGCTCGCCGCGAGGTGAAATTCAAGGAGGTTCGGGTCCGGATTGATCCGACAGACGGAGGAATGGTTCAGATCGAGGGTATTCTGAAATTCAGTTTCCAGCCCGGCAATCTTTCGCTCGACAACTCACGGCTGACCTGCCGGGGCCAACGGGCTGTTTCACAGATCCAGCCGACAGCCGATGCCCAGCAATACACCTTCCGCATCTCGGAAGTCCGACGGCAGGAGAAGGATTCCGAGTTGGAGATCGAATACGACGGAGCGACAGAGGGGTGTGACAAAATCGCGACGAAAGTTGTGATACCCGGTCAAGCCGAGTTCAAGCTGCTGGGGGTCGAACGACACCAGACCGTGCAGCCCTGTCTGGAGTTGGAGTTCAGCGCCCCGCTCGATGCGATGCAGGAGTTGGACGGACTTGTTACGATCGACGGGATCGAATCCCTTCGCATCGAACGCAGCGGGAACCGGGTCCGCATCTCCTATCCGAATAACGGGCTAAGGGATCTGGTGCTGCGGCTCTCCGAACTGATCCGCTCCGAGGACGGCCGGAGATTGCAGACCGAGGTCGTGCAACACCTGGAGCAGGAGGTACTCCCTCCGGCCGTCGAGATTCCCATCAACGGGACGATTCTTCCCGACAGCCGGAATCTTTCGCTGCCGTTCCGGGCCGTCAATCTGGCCGCGGTGGATGTCGAGGTGGTCAAGATCTATGCCGACAACGTGCTGACCTTTCTGCAGGAGAGCGAAATGGAGGAGACCTCCGAGCTGCGCCGGGTCGGACGGCTAATCTACCGGCAGACCGTCCGGCTGGACAAAGACCCGTCGCTGGACCTTCACCAATGGCAGAACTTCTCGGTCGATCTGAATCACCTTTTCCGGCAGGAACGGGGCGCAATCTACAACATCCGGCTCTCGTTTCGCCAGGCCTATTCGCTTTACGACCGGGTCCAGGCAGCCCCGTTCGAAGTACAGAACGGTCTGACCCTATCGGACAGAGAGATCTGGGACAAACCCCGCGCCTATATCGGACGCCGGGCCCCGGATTATGACTGGGGTAAGTACGAATGGCGGGAGAGCGATGACCCGACGAAAGAGAGCTACTACATGTCGACGGCGTACATGCCCGAATACAATCTGGCCGCCTCCAATCTGGGGCTGATTGTCAAACGGGCGGACTCCGACCGCCTGTGGTGTACGGTCTCGGACATCATGACCGCCTCGCCGCTTGCCGGGATTCGCGTAACGGCCTATAATTTCCAGTTGCGGGAGATCGGCTCGGCCTGCACCGACGAGCAGGGTTTTGCCAACTTCCGTACGGACGGGAATCCCTTCGTCATTACGGCATCCGACGGTGTATCCACCTCGTTTCTGAAGATCAACGGCGCGTCGGAACTCTCGACAAGCCGATTTGATGTCGGTGGCAAGAAGACCCTGCAAGGGATCAAGGGCTTTATCTATGGCGAACGCGGCGTCTGGCGTCCGGGGGACGAGATATACCTCACACTGATCGTCGAGGACAGGCAGCATGCCCTTCCGGCCAACCATCCCGTGACGATGGAGCTCCATACGCCGGGCGAACAGCTCTACGATCAGCAGACGCTCACCCGCAGTGTCGACGGCATCTATGTCTTCCGGACAAAGACGGCCGAGGATGCACCGACCGGACAATGGGATGCCCGGTTCAAGGTGGGCGGGCAGACGTTCCACCACACCGTCCGCATAGAGACCATAAAGCCCAACCGGCTGAAGATCCATATATCTTCTCCGGAGATACTGCGCGGCGCATCGGATGCAGAGATCGGTCTCGACGCCCGTTGGCTGACCGGCCCCGTCGCAGCCGGGTTGCAGGCAAGCGTCGAAATGTCGCTCTTCACGGATCCGCACCCGTTCGAACGTTACGACGGCTACCGGTTTGCCAATCCGCTCTACGCGTTTTCGTCTTCCAGACACGACCTGCTCTCCGGCAGGCTGGACTCCCTGGGGCAAATCACAAGGCAGATCCGCATTCCGGCGACCCAGCAGGCTCCCGGGGTGCTGCAGGCCAATCTGATCGCCCGCGTGGCGGAGGCCGGCGGCGATGAGAGCATCACCTCCCGTTCGGTCCGCTATTCGCCCTACGAGGCTTACGTGGGGATCAGGCTGGGCGATCGGGAGTTCGAAACCGATTGCGACCTGCATTTCCCGGTTGTCGCAGTCGATCCCGATGGAAAGCCCCTCGATTCGCGCGAGCTGGAATACAAGATCTATCGTCTCGACTGGAGCTGGTGGCAGGAGGGGTCGGCCGCGGAGTTAAGCCGCTATGTCCAGAGCGAGTCCGCCCGGACGGTGGCTTCGGGACGATTGAAAACCTCGGCGGGCAAAGCCGAGATTCCCTTCCGGATCGACTATCCCGCATGGGGCAAATACCTCGTTTTTGTCCGCGATATCGGGAGCGGCCACGCCTCGGGCGGGGAAATCTACATCGACTGGCCCGACTGGCGCGGGCACTCGGGCAAGAGCGATCCAACGGCCGCAACCATGCTCTCGTTCGCCCTGGACAAGCGAAACTACGAAGTCGGCGACCTGGCGACGGTCTATCTGCCCCAATCTCCGGGAGGGCGGGTGCTCCTCTCGGTGGAAAACGGGTCGCGCGTGCTGTCGCGCCGCTGGGTGCGTCTGTCGGACAAGGAGGAGACGGCCCACAGGCTGCGGATAACCCGGGATATGGCGCCCAATTTCTATGTGCACGCCACCTTGCTGCAGCCGCACGCCCAGACCGTAAACGACCTGCCGATCCGGATGTACGGCGTGGAGGGGGCCGAGGTCATCGACCGTCGCACGATTCTTCACCCGCAGATCGAGGTTGCAGATGAGATCCTTCCCCAGCGGGAGTTTGCGATCTGGATCCACGAACGCGACAACAAGCCGATGAGCTACACGTTGGCCATCGTGGACGAGGGGTTGCTGGACATCACGGCATTCAGGACCCCGCAGCCGTGGCAGGCCATGAATCGCCGCGAGGCACTGGGCGTCCGCACCTGGGACATGTACGACGATGTCATCGGTGCATACGCCGGAAAGTTCACCTCGATATTGAGTGTCGGCGGGGACGAGGCCATCCGCGAGGCCGCCGGCAAGGAGAAACGATTCAACCCGGTGGTGAAGTTTCTCGGACCGTTCACCCTGAACGGCGGAACGAAAACCCACCGGATCACGCTGCCGATGTACGTCGGATCGGTCCGCGTGATGGTGGTGGCGGCCCATGCCGGCAGTTATGGAAGTGCCGACAAGACGGTGACGATCCGCTCACCGCTGATGCTGCTGCCAACGCTGCCCCGGGTGCTTGCGTGCGGCGACCGGATTCGCCTGCCGGTGAATCTCTTTGCTTCGGACAAGGCGCTGGGCGACATTCAGGTAAACATCGAGACCGAAGGTCCCGTTTCCGTCGTCGGAGGAGGTGCCCGAACGCTGTACTTCGCCTCCGCCGGAGAAAAGATGGTCGATTTCGAACTGTTGTGCGACCGACAAAAAAGCGGACAGGCAAAAATCCGCATATCGGCACGGGGCGGCGGGCATTCGGTGAACGAAACACTCGCCATCGAGGTGCGGAATCCGCAGCCGCTGGTTACGACGGTAGAAAGCCGAAGCGTACGGAGCGGAGTGATCGACCGTTTTTCATGGCGGGGACTGGAGGATGGGAGCGTCCGCATGGAGATCGCAACGATACCGTCCATCCCGTTCAGCGGAGCCTTCGCCTTTGTGACCGATTACGGACACTTCTGCACCGAACAGCTCTCGGCAAGGGCCATGTATCTGCTTTATGCCCGGAGGTTCCTGCTCGAGAGCGAGCAGCGCCTGGTTGAAGAGACGTTACCCGACATCTTGAGAAACATCCTGTCCCGCCAGCTTTCCAACGGTGGATTCGCCTATTGGCCGGGATACTCCGATGCCCACCCGTGGGTTACCTCCATGGCCGGGGAGGTGATGGTCGAAGCCCGCCGGCAGGGGTTTGCCATCGACCGGAAGGCTATCGATCGCTGGGCCGCCTATCAGACAACTGCGGCGCGCGATTACCGGCACACGACGGTCTGTGCGGCCGATCTGATACAAGCCTATCGGCTTTACACGCTGGCATTGGCCGGAGACATGCCTTCCGCCGCCATGAACAGGCTGCGGGAATCCCGGAATCTGTCGCGGCAGGCGCTGATGCGTCTGGCGGCCGCCTATGCAGTTTCGGGCCGGGGCGACGTCGCGGCGAAACTGCTCGAAAAAGCCGACGAGGCCCCCCGGATCCCCGGCAACTATGAGACCTTTTACAGTCCGCTGCGCGATCTGGCCATGGAGGTCGAGACCTGGGCGCTGCTCGGAGAGGGCAATCGGGCGGCATCTGCTGCCCGGGATCTGGCGGACAAGTTCGCACCAACGAGTTGTTCGACCCAGGAGATCGCTTTTACGAGTGTGGCGATGAGCCGACTGGCCGACCTGATGACTCCCGGCAGCAAGGAGGTCGTCATCCGTACGTCCGGCGGAAAGGCGCAGACTCTCCGCAACATGCAAGGCATCGAAGAGGTGAAGCTGCCGGCCGCAGCTGGAAGTGTCACCCTCGAAAACCGCGGCCGCGAGGCCGTCTGTGTGTCGCTGACAGCTTCGCGGCGACCGGCCGTTGACGAGATTATTCCGGCCAGGGCTGACGGCGTTGAGATCAGCGTCCGTTATACGGACCTGCAGGGGCAGGGGATCGAGGTTGCGAAGCTGCAGCAGGGGCAGGAGTTTCTGGCCCGCATCGAGGTCCGGAAGCGCGGGAACGACTCCGAGTCAATGGCTCTGACCCTGGCCGTGCCGTCGGGCTGGGAGATCTGGAACGAGCGGCTGATGAATGAAGCCGCCACCGGGGATCTCAAACACCTGGACATTCGCGACGACCGGATCTGCTGGTACTTCGGGTTGAAGGCAGGTGAAACACGGGAGTTTGCCATCCGGTTGCGTGCAGCCTGGTGTGGAGAGTTTGTCCTGCCGGCAACCGTATGTGAGGATATGTACGACACATCCTGCCGGGCCGTGCTGTCGAATCGTCGTGTCAAAGTGGTAAAATGAGGCGCAAACTGAAATATGCAGCAGCTGCAGCGGCAGGAGTTCTCCTGCTGCTGTGGCTCTTTTGTCTGCCGCACGACCTCTTCGAGGGAACCACCTATTCGACGGTTGTGACCGACCGAAACGGTGCGTTGCTCGGCGCGAGGGTCGCCGATGACGGGCAATGGCGCTTCCCGCCACGCGACACCTTACCCGAGAAGTTCGTAAAGGCGCTCGTCGAGTTCGAAGACCGCACCTTTTTCGACCATTGCGGCGTCAGTCCGCGGGCGTTGGTGCGTGCCGCGATCCAGAACATCCGCAACGGTCGCATCGTGAGCGGAGGCAGCACGCTGACCATGCAGGTCATCCGCCTCTCGCGGCAAAAACCGCGGACGTTGTGGCAGAAACTGGTCGAAACATGCATGGCCACACGGCTGGAGCTGCGCTGCTCGAAAGAGGAAATCCTGCGTCTGTATGCCGCCCACGCCCCGTTCGGAGGCAACGTCGTCGGCATCGATGCCGCCAGGTGGCGGTATCTGGGAAGTGACCGGACCGAATTGTCATGGGCCGAAGCCGCCACACTCGCCGTGCTGCAAAATGCGCCTTCCAGTATCCATCTGGCCAGGAACCGCGATCAGCTGCTGGCCAAACGCAACCGGTTGCTGGCCCGTCTGCATGCCAAAGGCGAGATCGACGAGGAGGACTATGCGCTGGCCTTGGAAGAGCCGCTGATCGGCGAACCTTATCCGATGCCCCAATATGCTCCGCATCTGGTGGAGTGGTACGACCGGAAGGCACACGGGCAACGCACCGTGACTCACATTGATCGGGATCTTCAACACCGTATGGAGGAGGTGCTCGTGCGTTGGAACCGGGAACTGCGACAAAAGGGGATCCGGGATCTGGCAGCGATCATCGTCGAGGTGGAGAGCGGTGAGCCGGCAGCCTATTGCGGCAACAGCGATCTGTCGTTCGACCGCGATGGGAAATGGGTCGATATTGCCCGTTCGCCACGCTCGTCGGGCAGCATCCTCAAGCCGCTGCTCTACGCTGTGGCCCTCGAACGAGGAACGATTCTTCCGAACTCGCTCCTGCCCGATGTCCCGATGGATTTCGGAGGGTTCGCACCCAAGAACTTCAACGGCTCCTTCGCCGGGGCCATCGAAGCCGATCAGGCGTTGGCCCTTTCGCTCAACATTCCCAACGTATATCTGCTAAAAGAGTACGGCATTCTGCGCTTTGTCGAAACGCTCCGGCAGGCCGGATTGAAGATATTGTCACGCCCAGCGGATGAATACGGTCTTTCCCTGATTCTGGGCGGAGCCGAGGTTACATTGGTGGAGATTACAGCGTGCTATGCCAAAATGGCGGCATGCTATCGGGACTCGACTCGTTATCCGAGCTTTCCGCTGCACGATCGGATCGCCCTGTATCGTACGTTTGAGGCGATGCGCGAAGTGGTTCGTCCCGACGAAATGGATTGGCGACGGGCCAGTTCCGCACAAAACATCGCCTGGAAAACAGGGACCAGTTACGGATCGCGTGATGCGTGGGCCATCGGGCTTACTCCCAAGTATGTTATCGGAGTATGGGCCGGAAATGCCAACGGAAGCGGCGTCGCCGACCTGACCGGAGCCCGCATCGCCGGCCCCGTTCTGTTCGAACTGTTCGGGCTGTTGCCGGAATGCGAATGGTTTGAGGAGCCCGGAGATGAAAAGGGTATGATCCGATCGGTATGCAGCCACTCCGGGTATCCGGCCGGTCGCTTTTGCCCGGAGACGCAGACAGAATTGTTGCCCAAGGGGGCTACCGCGTGCCGGCCCTGCCCCTATTGTCGCGAAGTGCCCCTCTCGCTGGATGGCGGGCGGCAGGTCGTGAATCGCAGCAAGCCCGTCCGCCTGGAGAGTCGTTTCGTCCTGCCGCCGATGATCGAACATTTCTACAAACCGCTCCATCCCGAATATAGGGCGTTGCCGTCCTTGAAACAAGGTCCCGGGACAGATCCGACCACCACGATGCACTTCATCTATCCGGCCGACGGGAGCATCATCTCGCTGCCACGACAATTGGACGGCTCGCCAGGTTCGTTTGTCGCCCGAGTCGCTCATACGAATCCTGCAACGGAGCTTTTCTGGCATCTGGACAACACCTATCTCGGTTCAACCCGTGATATTCACCAAATGACAATTGCTCCGACCACAGGCGTTCACACGATTACCGTGGTCGACGCTTCGGGCGTAATGCAGTATATAGAGGTAATTATAATATAAATTTATTCATAGAATTTATGATCTCAATCTTTCATATATTATTCCCAGACACAACTCAAACACGAAGCAGCGAGACCCAAAAACAAGCTGTCTTTCCCGTTCTATTGCAGAGAGATGCCGCCGATGAACCGAGCGAAGAGAAGTGGCACGCAATGACTGATGTTCAGGCAGGCAAATTTAGCTCTGCTTCCGAGTTGAGCAAGGCCGGAGCAACACTCATAGGGCAGCCTTACAAATCTCTACAGCTTACGCTTTGGTTGGTCTATCTGAACCCAAATACCAAACCATACATGCAATTGGAACAACATAAAGAATCATATTGACTATCCAACTAGGTTCTGTCCTAAAAAGGGGAAGTTTACAAGACCGTTAGAAATATTAAATCACTTTAGATCAAATATAGGGACGGAGTTTTCTATTGCAAATAGTAGCAATCTAAAAGATGCTAAACAAATCGTTGGTACAGGTGAAATCACCAACGTTTTACCGGCAACAAACAAAAGCTTTTGAAAAATATGCCTAAGTATTACATCTATAACATATAAAACAATTAATTTTGTATTTAAGGTTAAATAAATATGGCAAATCTAAATCGACTTAAAGCAGTTCTTGCTGATGCTGGCCCAACGAACAAGAGGCTAGCCGAGCAGCTTGAGAAAGATCCTGCCTCAAAATGACATACAAATACTACACTGTAGATTTACAAACTTCATCTCAAATATCCGAATTACTTAGGGTAGACATTAGAGAACTTTTAGTTGCAAGTCCAAAGATGAGCAATACAATTTCAAATAATTCTTAAAAATTTGAACAAATGGCTATCTTAAAAGAGTCGCAAATCATAGGTATTTATACTGTTCAGTCTTTTATTAAGGCCGGACAGTACAATGAGACCTACCGTATATCTGACAAAGATGGAACTCCGTACTTCCTTAAAATCTTTGACCTTACTAGAATACCCTATGATATAAAAGATAGAGATGGCCAGATATCAGAGATAACTTTATCCAGAAAATTAACGCATCGTAATGTTATCCAATATGTAAATGATGACATTTACGAAACGTCAAATACAAAATACCCTTATATCGTCACTCAATATTTTACAGGAAGACTAGTAGCTGAGCCATTGGTAAGGGGAAGAATTTTTCCACTAGAACGTGCTTTAGACATTACAAGAAGTGCCCTTAAAGGACTTATTTACATGCATTCGAAAGGGTTATTGCACAATGACATAACTCCAAGAAGTATAATGTTCAATCCCAAGCAATTAGAAGACACTCAGCTTATTGACCTGGGACATATCTCAAAATCTAACGGTAGTGGGAACAGTTTCCTGAGTACTAACCTAACGGCATTTTACCGTGCTCCTGAAACTTACTCAAACCAATTTGATTACAGATCGGATATATACTCAATTACCGCAGTGCTTTACTCCATGCTTTTTGGGAAAGAACCTTGGGGGCAACCACTTCCTGAAGGATTAGATGCAAATGAGGAAGAGAAGAGAGTCAGATCTTTAATGAACAAACCTCTTTCTTTCTCTGGAAGTTTAGAGGGATGTCCATCATGGCTCCAGCAATTATTCAAAATATGTCTCAGCCCTGATCCTGAAAAGAGAATCCAAACAGCAATAGACCTATTAAACGCTCTTGAAACCAAGACAAGTTCCAATATCATTCGCAGCAACAAAGAAGATAAGATGGTGGTAAAAAGTGCCATCAAGTCAGAGCGAGAAGCGGAACCTCAGAATGAATACAACATACAGAAAAAAGTCGGAAATGGTTTCGCCGACGTTGCTGGGATGGATGATGTCAAGGCCATGCTCCAACAGAAAGTTATCTTCCTCTTAAAAAACCCAGATCAAGCGAAGAAATATAAACTGACCCTACCCAATGGAATGCTACTCTATGGTCCTCCTGGCTGTGGAAAAACATATTTTGCCGAAAAATTCGCAGAAGAAGCACAGTTGAATTATATCTTCATCAAAGCATCCGACATTGGAAGCACATATATTCATGGCTCACAAGGCAAAATCGCCCAATTGTTTAAAGATGCCGAGAAAAATGCGCCTTCAGTTATCTGTTTCGACGAATTTGACGCTATGGTTCCAAAGCGTTCGGGAAGTGACGCACAAAGCCTGATGAATCCTGAAGTCAATGAGTTTCTTAGCCAGATGAACAACTGCTCGCAGAAAGGAATATTCATCATTGGAACAACTAACCAGAAAGAACTTATTGACGAGGCTGTTCTCAGAAAAGGAAGACTGGACCTTCATGTAATGATTCCAGCACCAGACAAAGAGACAAGAAAAAAGATTTTCGATCTCTATCTTAAGGACAGGCCTTGTACCGACATAGACACTAATGCATTAGCGGCATTGACAGACAATTATTCATCTAGTGATATTGCATTCATTGTAAATGATGCAGCACTAGTTGCAGCCTTCAAAGACACACCTATTGAGCAAAAAATGTTGGAAGAATCAATTCGTAACAACCCTTCATCTCTTGGTCAAGCTAAGCCTACACCTGCTCCAAGACGGAAAATCGGATTTAAGGCACAATAACTATGGCAGAACTAGAACAAGGAACAGTCATAAAACTGCTTAACGACAAAACATGTACTGTTGACAGCGAGCTCGGCAGAGGTGGACAAGGCATTGTGTATCTTGTCGATTATTGTGGTGGAGACTTTGCTCTCAAATGGTATACAAGAGATTATAGCGATAGCTTTTATAACAATTTGAAGAGTAATGCTGATTCTGGAGCTCCAAGCAATGCTTTCTTGTGGCCTTTAGCCGTAACAGAAAAGCAAAAAGGTAGTTTTGGCTACATTATGAGACTTCGCCCTAGAGGATATCGAGAATTTGGCGACTTCATGCTAGCTAAGGTACAATTTTCAAGTATGGCAGCAAACATCAATGCCGCCATCAAGATTTGTGATGCCTTTCAGAAGTTACATATCAGAGGATTGAGTTATCAAGATATGAACGACGGAAATTTTTTCATCAATCCAAGAAATGGTGATGTACTTATCTGCGACAACGACAATGTTGCTCCAGATAAAACGAATTTGGGCATCATTGGTAAAGCCGGATATCTAGCTCCTGAGATTGTAGATCAAAAGACAATGCCGAATAGATATTCTGATTATTTCTCGATGGCTGTTATCCTATTCATCTTGTTCTATTTCAATAGGCCATTTGAGGGACAGAAAATCGCCGGTTGCGGTTGCATGACCGAAGATATGGAAAAGGATTTTTTTGGGCATAAAGCTGTTTTTATTATGGATCCGCTTGATAACTCTAATAGACCTGTTCCAGGATTACATACAAATGTAATAAGAAGATGGGGGTTATTCCCTAATTCAATGGAAAAGCTCTTCATCCAAGCATTCAGTAAACAAAGTATTCTTTTTCCAGAAAAACGTGTCATTGACAGAGAATGGATGACATTGATGATTCAATTGAGGTCTATGCTATGCAAGTGTCCTCATTGTGGCGAAGAAACTTTTGTCGAACCAGACTCTTCAAATCAGGTTTGTCTTGACTGTGAGCGCAACATAGAGAAACCGATGGTCCTGAAAGTGGACAAATTTAGAATTCCATTGTTTCAAGGCCAGAAAATATACAATGTTCAATTGCCTGTTGATGGCGATTTAAACGCAATTGTTGGAGAAGTTGTTAGACACTCAATGACTAACCGACTTGGAATTAAAAATTATTCGACATTTACCTGGCAAGCTATTGACCCTGCTGGTGATGTACATAATGTCCCACCAGAAGCAGGCTTGCCAATAAAAAATGAGATGAAGATTAAATTTAAAATGGGTATTAACGGATTAATCGTAAAATAATATGGGAAGGTTAAACGCTCCAATTGATCAGCTTCCACGAAAAACGCTGACGGTATTTTTTCTGATTGATACATCTGGCAGTATGTCAGGTGGTAAGATCTCAAGTTTAAACGTAGCCATCAGGGACACTTTGCCTATGCTGACTCAAATTTCACAAGACAATTCAGACACAGAGCTCAAGGTCGCCGCGCTTCAGTTTGCCAGCGGATGTGATTGGATGTACCCTCGACCATTACCAGTAGAAGATTTCGAATGGAATGATTTGGATGCAAATGGCCTTACTAGTCTTGGGGCTGCATATCAAGAGCTCGCAAAACAACTTTCCCAGACATCTGGATTCATGCATGAAGCAAATGCGTCCTGTGCCCCTGTTATGATCCTATTCTCTGATGGTGTGCCAACTGATGATGCAAAGCATGGTCTTGAAAAACTCAAGGATAACAATTGGTTCAATGCTGCCATTAAAATTGCTGTGGCTATCGGTGATGATGCAAATAAAGACGTACTGAAAGAATTTGTAAACAACAATAGTGAGGCTGTATTAACTGTACATAATGTTGCTGACCTCAAAAAGATGATCTACCTAGTGTCTGTAACAGCGTCCCAGGTTGCTTCAAAAGGAGTATCAGTAGGAGTGGATGCACCAGAATCCCGCCAAGACGAGGTCATGCAGGATATCAAGGACGCAATCAAGAAAGACTCTTCACTTAAGAAAGTTGATGTAGGTGCGGACGCTGACGACAACAAGGGAACTGACGACTGGACAAACTGGTAACATTTATGGAATGTATTAAAGTCTTCAACAAATCTATACAAGGTGCGAACCATATAGCCAATGGCAAACCTTGTCAAGACTACTCCATCTCTTTTAGTGAAAATGGGGTACAAATCCTTGTTGTTTGTGATGGACATGGAAGCGAAACGTATTTTAGAAGTGATGTCGGTGCAAAATTAGCAGCAGAAGTAACACTGGATATTCTAAAGGAATTCTCTTATTCTGTGAGTGCAAATCCATTTTCTGAATGTTCCTTCTCAATAACGGCCAAACCACACAAGAATCCTTTTGTTGACTCTGAAGGGAACCGGCTGCGTTATGAGGACATGAATGACAGCCAAAAAAGGTATGCCAAACAAGCTCAAGCTTACACAGAAGCATCTAGCAAATGTATAAAAGAGCAGAAAATGGTAAATGAGTTACTTAGGCAAATTTATACTCAATGGAAGAATAAAATATCCATTCATTGTAATTCACACCCATTCAGTTCATCTGAACTGAGCAAACTGAATGGAAAGAACATTGAAAAAGCTTACGGATGCACTCTATTAGCATATCTGCAAACCGAATCATACTGGTTATCATTCCAAATAGGCGATGGAAGAGTACTCTTCTGCAATAAAAATCTTTCTTGGTCCTCTCCTATCCAAGAGGATTGTAATTGTTTTCTGAATTACACAACCTCATTATGTGATAATTACGCTCTTGACGAATTTAGATATGCATTCTGTGGGAATGGGTTTTTACCCTTCTCCGTTTTTCTGTGTTCAGATGGACTAGAAGGCTCATTGAGAACAGAGGCTAACATTCAAGATTTCTATGAACAGATTATTGAGTTATGTGCCGATGAAGAAGATGTTAATGCAGAACTGGCCGATTATCTTCCAAGACTAAGCGAAATGGGCAATAAAGATGATCTTTCCATATCTGGTGTTGTATATTTGAATAAATCGAACATCGATGGTTTCTCAAAGAGTCTTGATATTCAGAGAAAGAAGAGAGCCATACAGAATGAGAAGGTCAGTAAGAAGAATGAGTTAGACAAAATATCGTCCAAGATTGAGACACTAGAAGTTAAATTATCAAAGCACATTGATAATAGGTCAAGTCTCAAATCTGCAATTGACAATTTTAGGCGTTCAATTCAAAGTAAAGAAAAAGAGTTCACGGAGAATGAAGATATAATATCTTCGCTCCAAAAGGACATCCGCGAACTTCAAGAAGAGTTAAAAAGTAAAGAAAAAGATTTCAATGAGTGGATTTTCACTGTCAGGAATGAAATTGCTTCTTTAGAAGAGGAGAATGTTGACGATGGACAAAGCGAAGACAGTATCATGTCAGTTTTTAAATTCTGGTAATTAACATAGAAAATAACAAAAAATAAATCATAAAATGGGAAAAGCAATTGGCATCGACCTTGGTACGACAAATTCGGTTGTAGCATTCAAGGATGTAACGGTCAGAACGATTCAGACCGGAGCAAATAATGAAGATCTATGTAGATCATGTGTCGCATTAGACAAGAATGGTAATTTTCTGGTTGGTAATTCTGTATTTAATTCATGGAAAAGACATACACCTAATATTGTAGTCTCTGTCAAAAGACTTATGGGTGCTTCCATCAACGATCCCAATGTCCAAAAGATGAAGGCAAACAGCCAGTTATATCCTTTTGGGATCCAGAAATTATCAGGTGGTACAGAAGACTCTGTTGCTATCGTCTTAAGAGGAAAAGAGTATACTCCTGAACAGATCAGCGCGGAGATACTCCGAGCACTCAAAAACGATGCAGATACGAAGTTAGGTGACGTTGAATATGCCGTGATTACAGTTCCAGCATATTTTAATGAGAAGCAAAAGTCTGCTACAAAAAAAGCGGCCAAACTTGCAGGATTAAAGGTTCTTCAGCTCCTTGCCGAACCGACCGCAGCTGCACTCTCATACGGTTTCGACAATTTGAAAGAGGATGAAGATAAGACCTTACTCATCTATGACTTTGGTGGTGGTACATTTGATCTTTCTATTCTTACTGCTGCTGGAGGCCAATTTGTAGAGACGGGTGCCGGTGGCGACAGATGGCTTGGAGGTGACGATATTGATGCTATTCTATCCGACTATGTAAAGGATCAAATTGAACAGCAGAATGGGATCAACCTCGAAGAGCTACTTTCAGACAAAACTGACAAAGAAGTAGCAGAATTCACTGCAGGATTGAAAAAAGATGTAGAAAACGCGAAGAAGACTCTTAGCCAGAGTTCTTCTGCTACAATCATGATCTCTGACTATCTTGAAAATGAAGACGGAGATCCTTTTGAAGACATTACTGTTTCAAGAGAGACCTTTGAGTCTTTAATTCGTCCGTTGATTCAAAGGACTATTGATCTTATTGAAGAGCTCCTTGCTAAAACAAGTATTACAGCAGACGACCTGTCGAATATTCTTCTTGTTGGAGGCTCATCATGCATTCCGTTAGTAAAAAGGATGTTGGTTGAAAAATATGGCGACGAAAAGGTAATGTCTTCTGAAAAGCCCATGCTGGCCATAGCTCACGGCGCAGCTATTCTTGCGGCCTCAATGGACACCTCTAAATGGAAGGACGACGATGACGAGAGTGTTGATGTGGACGAGGAAATTCCAGACGGTCCTATTGTCTACACAGCAAAGCACAATTACCTTATCCAACTTACGAAGAATGGAAGAAAGGAAATGGAAAGATTCATTGATGATCAAACCCCACTGCCGTTCAATGTCAATAGACAGTTCAGCACCATAGTCAATAATCAGAAAATTGTTGAAGTAAAGTTATTTAGCGATGCCGAGGATGGAACATACGACAAGTTGGCATCAGGATTCTTCACAATCACTGATAATCTTCCTTCGGGAAGCAAGTTAAACTTTACATTCAACCTCGACACTAACGAGAACCTTCGTGTATCTGTGAAAGTTGTTGCAACAGGTAAGACCTTCCCTGTAGTTCTTGGTAGAGGAAGTAAAGATTCTAGTTGTTTGAGTGAAATTTCTAGTTCAATTGAAGATATCATGAATGATAATTCTATCTCAGACAACAAGAAAACTGCTTTCTTGTCAAAGATACAATCTATTATTGTTGCCATTGAAAATAGCAAGCTGAAGTCTGATGATGACAAGTGGCTTGATTTCGAGCAACAAGCAATGACGGCCAAGCAATTCGCGTCCGAGCCAGAAGAGAAAGAAAACAAACTTGGGGAAATACTGGCTACTGTTCTGGTTAAGAACTTCCCTCAGTACCTTGACCCTTCAGACTTCAATGAGATGAAGGAGAAACTGGAAAAACTTAGCAAGACAAATGATTCATTCCAGAAAGATTCTCTCCAGAACGAGCTCTATGACTTGGCAATAAGTTACAGCATTCTGCTCAACATCTTCCTCTTTAAGATTATTGCGAACAATGTCAATAATCCACAAGACGCTGGCCGAGCAAATTGCGCATTTGATGAGATGATGCAATCTCTTAAGACTGGAGATGTAAATAACATTAGAAGGATTCAACATGAAAACGAGGATCTTCTGAAGAAGAATGGAACTGGTCTTGGGGATGCATTCTCAGCAGGTATTTGTTAATCATGTATTAAGGCTAACTAATTATGGCATCAACAAAATGTCCAATATGTGATAATCCGGGCATTCCGGATTATCACTTGCAAAATGTAATTTGTCCGCACTGTGGAAGTGATCTGTCAATATACAAGACAATTAATGAGGCAGCAGAGTGGGATAACACAAAAACTTTAGATCATGGTTTCAACGCTAAGAAGGTTTTTGTAGCAGCATTAGCATTTATCTGCATAGTTGCTGTCGCATCATTGATCTCGTACAATGTATCAAGAAAGCCTCTCCTTGAGCAGATTGAAAAGATGAATACTGAAATCAGCTCATTAAACGAGTCTCTTGCACAAGCCAAGTCTGAAGCTCATACAAAACCAGAAACAGCAGTTGTGGGAAACAACCAGTTCATATATGAAGTACAAAAGAATGATAGTCCTTGGATCATCGTACGCAAGTTCTTCGGCATTACATCTGACTGGGAATCAATTGCTCAAAAAATAGCAGAAGACAATGGGTTGTGGGATTCTGAGAATAATACCTGGAAGGAGATTCATCCTGGGCAAAAATTAACCATTCATAATAAGAATTAAAAAATGGGACTAATATCATACATTAAGAGAATATACTACGACCATCGAATTGAAAAAGCCGATGAATTACTCCATGACGGGAAAGAACGCGAAGCTGAAGAAATCTATAAAGAGCTCTTAGGCAAGCAGTACACTGCCGTCAATAAACTTGCTAGCCTATACTCTGCGCAGTTCCGGAAGGCAGGAAACGCAGAGGACACAAGCAAGGAGATTCATTTATTCAAATGTATCAAGTCACTCAGGTCTCAAGGTAACAACAATTATGATATTAAGTCTTACAATTCCACGGTTGACACAATCGTAAGGATCATGTTGTCTAGGGCAAACGCTCTTTTTGATGTAGCCAAATATCAGAAATGCCTTGATTTGATGTCTGCTGTCAATAATTCAGATAGTAAATTTTCTGATACTATTAATCTTGCTTGCGAAGCTAATATAATGCTTCTCATATCTAAGATTAAAACTATATCAGTGTCGTCTATAGAGTTCAGATCCGCTCTCAGCCAGCTGACATCAGAATTTAATTCACTTGGGAAAAGCATTAAGCGATGTGAACAGGCTGTTGAATCTTTTGCCAAAGAACTCATAAACGGGAAACGATATTTAGCAGCGAATAAGCTTCTGGAAGGCCTCACAAATAAAACCCACAAGGATGTATGTCTAAGCAATGCAGCTTGTATCGTTGACAAAAAAGATACAGAAGCTTCCGCCAATGATTTGAAAAAGGTCGTTTCCAAATATGGAAAAGAACTTTCAATTAACTACAGTCAGAAAAGCGATGAATGTGTTCGCTTATTCAATCAATGTTGGAAGGTTTCTTCATCCAATCAGTTCGTCATGGATGTTTTGATAGCAAATAAGCCTGCGTCCCTTCAAAAGGAAATAATTAAGACTATATTCACTAACCATACAGCATACCTATCAAAACCTTCGTTAAAGAAGTTATTTATTGATTGGATCCAGAATTTGTCTGATAAAGTAGAATCTTTAACTTTAACAGAAAATATTCATAATCTAGGATATGATGTAAAGGAGTACTACCTTAAAAAGGTCCAAGAAGTAATTTCCTCATTGAGTAATGAAGACAAACTGCCATACATTAATCACGCTTTAACTCTCTTCCGCAATGACACAACCCTGCTTTCCGAGAAACTTGAAATTGCGAAATGGTATGTATCTCATAACAAGAATGATGAAGCAATTATTCTGGCAGATGAGATAGGGGACCTAATTATTGACTCATGTTTAGTTAAGGCCAAAGCTTTATTCAACAAGGCCAAGGTTGAACCTATCTTGGATAGAAGGGTAAAACTATTAAGAGATTCTCTTTCATCAATATCTTCAACGACAGGATCTGGAAACAGTAAACTAATAGAAGCTATTAATGAATTATTCATTGATACAGCTGAGCTATATTATTCAGCGAAAGACACAGATAAAGCCTACGCAATTCTTCATGAGCAGTCTAACTTAGGTTCAGAAAGATCGCAAAACTTAATTTCCTGCTATCGACTCAAAGAGATAGCTGGACTGAACGCAGAAAATAAGGAAGAATATATAGAGAGAGCAATAACTGAGATTGCGGCTTTCGACAACCCATCAAGACTTAATGATACTTCGTACCAAAATATTTGGGATGAATTATCCAGTGTAACTCTCAACAAAGTACAAAGCCTGAGCAATCAAGAGGCAATTAATCTGCTTGAAAAATATATAACTAGAGTTGACAAGGAATTCACAGATAAGACCACAGCAAAACAAAGGAAAGTTAATATAATAAAAGAACTGATAAAGAAAAAATACTTAGCCGCTCGTGAGTTTGAGTTGGCTTCTAACTTTACGTCTGCCGCTAATATTTATCGTGAGATTAGCATCCTGGAGGCTAAGAAAACACCAACACTAGCAGTCTTACGCTTTATTCTTTGCAAACTTAAGGATTATCAGGAGTCCGACATTCTCGATCATAAGGATAATGTTTATTCTGTAATGAGAAAAGCTTCAGACACATTCATGGCGGAAAAGAAAGATATTGCTTATCGATTTGCCTTGATTCTGCTTAACTTAGGAGAGATAGACGAATCTTTAAGCGTGCTGTCTGAGTTTCTTCCTGAAGAAACATATCTAAAAAAAGCATGCGAACAGGGGTACATTGCTAAAGCATTATCAAAACTTGATGAATTCAATCATAATTTAGAGTTGATTAATAATAGAGAAATGTCATCGGATGACGCAATCTATTTCATTAATCATATGTTGGACTATGCTGAAGAGATTAAGCCTGTATTAGAAATAAGTCGTCCAGTTTTGGGTAGATACCGTAACAAAATTAAAAATTACGCTATCTCTAAACTCTTTGATGAAGGAAAATATAATGTAACTTTTGAGAAGCTGAAAAAAGTTCATACTGATTATCTGGACGATCTTACAGACTTAAGGAACATTGCCATTGTATGCTTAAACATGGCAGAGTCTGGGCAACTAAATGATTCAAATTACAAAGAAGTCATTTCTGTATGGTTGACCGCAATTTATCAGGAAAAACTATTTATCAAATCCCTTGACTACACATCTTGGGATAACAGCTTCACGTTCAGCCTGTATGAAGCCTTTGGTCATTTCAATAAAGACACTGTTGGAGATCTGCCAGACAACGTAATTCTAGAATACGACAATGATGAAAAGGTTGTGATGATTAAAGACGTCCAGCGTTCTTTACTTGACAGATTTGAAGCTGCGATTAGTGAGAATCAGAAATATCATATATTCTTTACAGAACAAAAGAGTTCGATGGATGCTCTTATTGAACTGAACTTGGATATTAAATGCAAGTTAGTGGCTCCTTACCTTGCGTCATTATCTGAAGACATATTTGAAGACATTACTGAAGCTCTGGAACATGATCGTGAAGAAGGTTACAATAATTGGGAGGATGTATTGGCTGTAGGTGCAGACTATGGACTACAAAACTCTATTTATAATGATTTCAAATCAGCGAATCAATATTATAGTGAGTGCATAGAGGCTCTAGACTCAAAACAGATAACAAAGACCAAAAGAGCATTTACCCAGTCAAAACTTAGTCTTATTCAAGGATTTGATAAGAAATATAAGGCTTTACTTTCATATACCAATTCAAAGATATCATCATTATTAGCTGAGGATAAGACTGATTTCAAGAATGGATTCGGTCAGTATTCTGTGGTTTGCAACGGGCTTAAGGATGCTACCTTGTCATATTCATTCTCAAACTATGTTATGAGATATGTTGTTGAGGAAGTGAATGAAAAAAGACTATCAAAAGAAGATGCTTCTGAATATATCTTAACAGTACATCTTCTTGACAAGACAAACACTAGAGTAAGCGAGAACTTAACTACATTATCGTCTCTGCTTATGCAAGAGTATATTCAGGAAGGGAGGAGCACGGCATTAACATCAATTAAGAACATATTAAGTCAGACTAGAAGCTGTGATTCATCATTAGACAATGATCTTGTTGAACAACTTGCTATTTTAGCACTTATATCAGGCCACGAAGATCGCCTATCTGCCATGTCTTCAGGTATAAGTCCTTATTTAAGCAGAACTTCCACATTCGCACAAAAACTTAACTCCAAACTAACCGAGGCAAAGGCTAATAAAGAGTTGAATGAAATCGTAGAAAAAGTAAACAATAATTCTATGAACAAATCTCAAGCTCTTACAAAGGTCTATGACATATACTGCAAATATCCAAACAACAGTAGAATCTGCGAAAACCTTTCAACATTGTGCAACATGTGTATAATGGAATATGTCATTGGTGACAAGTATGGAAAATCGGATGTCAAATCAGTATTGGATAAGCTGAAGAACAATAAAAGCGTAGAATTCAGCAAGCACTGTTCTGTCTTCAAAAAATCACACAATGAAATTTGGAACCAATTACCATTGGACGCACAGCAGTTGTTAAAGGGATCTGGAGCTTCATATGGCCTGACACTCAATGACAAAGGTTATTCGCTAAAGGAAGGTCTTGAATATTATAGGAGCCTTGGAGGTTTTTCTCTTTTTTAGAAGATGGCCTATGAATCGCAGATACTATAAATGTGCTTAATTTATTATTAAAAATTTGATTTATAAGAATGAGAAATCCATACGAAATATTAGGCGTATCGCAAGATGCCAATAACCGTCAGATACTTAAGGCTATGACAATGGCTATGCGAAAAAAAGAGTATTCTAATACAGACATTGCCCAAGCCAGAGCTCAATTGAGCAAGCCAACTACGAGACTTGCTGCAGACTTTACTTTTCCTATATTTGAATCATATGAAGGACTAAAGCCGCTGGTTTCAGATGTCGTACTTGAAAACATAGACATTAACACAATCGATTCTGAAATATATAACTCACTATAAATATGAATGAGGAATACAAGAAAAGCATTGAAGAAGAGATCACTCTAATTAAAAGAGAGAATCTTAAGCTAAAGAACGACATGGAAGAAATGATTATTACCAATGACCGCAAAATCGATGAGATGATAGGCGAGTTCATAAAGGTAATTGATTCCTTCGATAAGTCAGAGACAGTTGTTAAAGAGAAAGGGTTGGATCAAGAAGAAATTTCCCAAAAGGCAATCAAAAGAATGCTCCAGCCCAAAAAAGTCGCAACAACCATTTTGGATAAATATGACGTACATAAAATCGATATCCTCGGTAGACCTGTTAACGAAGACATCTGTACAATTGTCGAAACTGAGCCCGATTCAGAAAAAGAAGATGGCATTGTTGTTTCAATAGAAAAAGATGGATACACTCGAGGAAATAGACTTATCAGAAGATCTGAAGTTGTAGTAGTCAAGAACTAAATTTCATCATTTGGGAGAATAGGAGGTATCCGGAATAAGGTCGGCCAGTAAATCCAACCTAAAAAGGTCAGAGAGATGCTCGCTCACCGATAAAAGCAGGTAAAAGAATGCGCAATAAAAGCACCCCCACCGGAGGGCCATCAAATTTACCAGATATAAATATAGCAATTCTTGATTTTCAGCGCAACACGCCGTGGTGTGTTGCGCTTATTTTTGTGCCCTAGTCTTCAAGCGGGGATAATTTCCGGGCTAGGTTGATCCGGTTTTTTGGATCTCCAGGTACGATTTTTTATGCATGACTAGAACGTCGTCCTAAACTGAACCCGTTACATTTGTTCCCTAACGCAAAGTTTTCCCGGCAATATTCCTGACGCTTCAGGAGCATCATACTTTTTAACAAGATCTCCAACAGATCTTGAAGTCCTTTTTCTCGTCCCGAATGTATGCACCTCAACTAGGAAAGTAATTTGATACATTCACAGAATGATTCTATACATCAAACCTTTGGATTTTTGGCACAACTAACCTATTCGATGAACTTTGAGTAGTAATTCATGGTACTAAAAATGAAAAAGATCCTAATCACCGCCACAATGTTCCTAATTATGGGGCTACAACCGTGCTTTTCTCAAAAGAATCAAACGTCTGATTACAATCTACACAAAGCCTATGAACTTCTTGAACAGAAGAATGAAAAGGAGGCAATGAAACATATTAATCAATACATTATTGATAATCCCAAGCACTCAAACGGTTATATATTTCGTGCTGGTTTATACCAGCGCCAAAAGAAATATGACCAAGCATTAATGGATATTAATAACGCGATCAAGCATTGGGATAAGAGCGAGGATGTACCTAAGCATTTTCCTTATTGGAGGAGAGCCGATATCTATGTTAATATGGCGATGTATGACAAGGCCATCCCCGATTACACAACAGCATACAAGATGGTTGCAAAATGCGATGACCTTGAAACAATCCATGAAATTTTATACCAAAGAGCCGGTACATATTACATTATGAGAGATTACGCTAATGCCGATGCTGATTATCAACTTATGTTCCAGCATAATGAGGCGGATCAAGTCGCCATGATTGGCCTAGTTCGAAATATGATAATGCGTGGAGATTATCAAGGTGCTATTGATTTAGCCAATAAATGCGAAAAATATGATAGTAGCTATGAGGAGGTCTATCGTTTTAGGATGCAGGCTTATGATAAGTTAGGCAAAACAGACCTTGCCATTGATGATGCAATATGTTACATGGAGAAATCTAATGATCCAGAATCTGCCCATTTTGAAGACATATTAAAGAAGCATCTCAGCTACGCGTTGGCAAAAGCAAATACCATGTGCAACAAATACACTGAAGAGATAAAGTGGAAGATGTTGAGAATAAGGATTTACGAATGGAGTCATGACTATGTCTGCGCCATCAGGGAATACAATAAAATAGAGAAGGAATATGGTAGCTCAAGAATGATTTGTTACTATAGAGGGCTATGCTATCAAGGAATTGGTGATTCGGCAAAGGCTATAGAGGAAATTACCAAATGTATAGAAATGGGTAATGGACAAGACTATTATGCACTGGCAGAAAGAGCTGATATCTATCGTGAAAGCGGGAGATACAACGAAGCAATCATAGACTTCACTAAAATGATTGAGCTTCTACCTACCGATGCATATGCATATTATAAGCGAGGCTGGTGCTATGAACTTAAAGGAGATGACAATACTGCAATGGAAAATTACAATGCTGGAATTGATGTAGATAAAGAGTACCCATATATATTCCTTATGCGAGGCGAACTATACCTTAAGCAAGGCCAAATAGAACTGGCGAACGCAGACTTCAATGAAATCTTAAAGCAAGATACCGTAATAGATTCCGGTAGCTGCCGCCAATATGCATTATTTTTCCTTGGCAAAGACGATGAGGCTATTAAGTGGATGGACAAGATTGTAGCGGCTGATCCGGAGAATAATGGTCCATATTATGACAAAGCATGCTTGCTGTCCAGAATGGGTAAGGTAAAAGACGCAATTGCTGCACTAAGAGTTTCTTTAGAGAAGGGCTATCGTTCGTTTGCCCATATTGAGAATGACGATGATTTGGACGCTATTAGAAATCAACCTGACTTCATCGCCCTTATCTCTGAATACAAAGGTAAGCCTATTGCGGTTATTAGCAATAGTAGTTCGTCAGCAGACGAAATTGCAATTATCTCTGAAATACAGATGAAAAAGATGTATAGCGGTGTATATGAGGTCGCTTGTATAATCAATACTTTACCTTTGAAGTTCATCTTGGATACAGGCGCCAGCAGCGTATCTATATCATCCGTTGAAGCCGCATTCATGCTGAAAAATGGCTACTTGAAAGACGGAGATATTCTTGGTCAGGAATATTTCAGTACGGCTACCGGCGAAATCCATGAAGGAACCGTAATTCGATTGCGCGAGATTCGAATAGGAAATGCCGTACTCCGAAATATCAATGCTTCGGTTGTCCACAATCAACAGGCCCCGTTATTATTGGGGCAGAGTGTTCTGGAGCGTTTCGGAATAATCACGATTGACAATATCAATTCTAAATTGATCATAAAAAATAAATAACTATGTGGGCAACAATAGCCATTATATTCGTCTCGTTACTGGTTGGTTACATAATCTCCAACAAAGAAGAGAAAACCCTGTCGGAAACATGGCGCGAAGAACATAAAAATAACGCTGAGAATAGGTTCATGGTGCTCCCTTCTGGCGGACATTTTCAGAAAGAACTGTGTGAATTTTTGGAACACAGTGGTTACTTGGCGCAACCAATAGAGGAGAATGCTGTCGCATTCCTCCGTGAAAATGAGAAATATTTGATCCGTTATTTTCCTGAAGAAGGTTATATCCAATTGCTGAAAGCGTATGAATGGACAGATTCAGAACGCGAAGAAATAGCCTGCAATGCTGCGGCAACAGCCATGCAATACATTCGGTGTTGCAAAGTAATTGTAGATGGTGATACACTCCTTTTTTCCATCGATACCTATATCCGCACATTGCTTGACTTTACCACCTTCATTTCCACCTATCTGGAAATTATGGATGCCGCAGAACAATGTTTCGATACGCGAGTGGAAGAGTTGTCATTCAAGAATAAACAACTTGAGAATCACGCCAGGCAGTACAAGGTCTGTTGAGGTTTGCCTTCTGTAAACTTTTGAGTCTCACAAACTGAATAAAATAGTAGCAGCTCAGCACGTGTGGGGAAAATGTGGGGAAAATCCAAAAAATAAAAATCGCTTAATCCGTATGTATCAACAGATTAAGCGATTTTCCTGGTACCCGGAGCCGGGGTCGAACCGGCACGACATTGCTGTCATTGGTGTTTGAGACCAACGCGTCTACCGATTCCGCCATCCGGGCATTTCCGCGAGCGTTACGCGGCGAATCGGGTGGACAAAGATAGGTGATTTTCGTAACTTTTCAAAAAATACGGCTATTTTTCGAAAAAGGCCCTGATTTTTTTCGCCTTTGCCGCCCCGACCAGCGCCGAAAGTTCTTCGATGTTGGCCGCACGGACCTTTTCCACCGTGCGGAAATGGCGCAGCAGGGTCTGGACCGTCTTGTCCCCGACCCCCTCGATCTGCTCCAGTTCGCTGTGGATAAACGCCTTGCTGCGTTTCTGCCGGTGGAAGGAAACGGCGAAACGGTGCACCTCCTCCTGAATGTGCGCCAAAAAGTGGAACAGGGGCGAAGTGGGACGGATGCCGACCAGCACGGGCGGAAAGCCGCAGAGCAGCTCGGCGGTGCGGTGCCGGTCGTCCTTGGCCAGTCCGGCAATGGGGATGTCCAGCCCGAGCCGCTCCAGCACCTCATGAATGACTCCCATCTGCCCCTTTCCGCCGTCGGCGATAATGAGGTCGGGCATTTCGGCCCCTTCGGCCATCAGCCGCGTATAACGCCGGAAGACGACCTCCCGCATCGAGGCGTAGTCGTCGGCCCCCGTCACGGTCTTGATGTTGAAATGGCGGTACTCCTTGCGGGAGGGTTTTCCATCCCGGAACACCACGCACGAAGCCACCGGATGAGCGCCCTGCAGGTTGGAGTTGTCGAAGCATTCGATGTGCCGCGGCTGTCTGTCGAGGCGCAGCTCCTTTTGAACGGCATTCATCAGCCGCTCGGTATACCGTTCGGGATTCTTGATTTCGAGGTTTTTCAACTGCTCGGCGCGGTAGATGCGGGCGCTCTTCCGCGAGAATTCCAGCAGTTCGAGTTTCTCCCCGCGCTTCGGGACCGTGAAAGTCACGCCTTCGAACAGCAGCGTCGTCGAGGGCAGCAGCGGCACGATCACCTCGCGGGAGAGTTCGCCCCCGGCGATGTTTTCGACGATGTGCTGGATGGCCAGCGTCAGCATGTCGCGCTCGTCGCCCCCGACGCCCGTCGAGAGTTTCACGGTCTGCACGCCCACGACCGAACCGTGGCGGATGCGCACGAAGTTGCACCAGGCCACGTCGTCGTCGGGCAGCAGCGAGAAAACGTCGACGTCGACGATCTTCGCGCTGACGATCACCGACCGTCCGGCATAGTTGTCCAGGGCGTCGAGCCGCTGTTTGTACCGCTGCGCCAGCTCGAATTTCAGCTCCCCGGCCGCACGCGCCATCTCCCCTTCGAGGTATTGGCGCACGGGACGCAGGTCGCCTTTCAGCACCGAAACGACCATGCCGACCAGCTGCGCATACTCCTCCTCGGACTGCCGCCCGACGCACGGGGCCTTGCAGTTGCCCAGGTGGTATTGCAGGCAGACCGTATATTTATCTTTGGCGATCAACTCCGGGGCGAGGTTGAGTTTGCAGGTCCGCAGGGGGATCACCTCGCGGATGAAGTCGAGCACGCTGCGCTGCATCATCACCGATCCGTAGGGGCCGAAATACTGCGACCCGTCGCGCGTCAGGATGCGCGTCGACTGCACGCGGGGAAAGTGCTCGCGCCGCACGACGATCCACGGATAGGTCTTGTCGTCCTTGAGCAGGATGTTGTAACGCGGCTGAAGGCTCTTGATCAGCGAGTTTTCCAGCAGCAGGGCGTCGGTCTCGCTCCCCACGACGATATGGCGGATCTCGACGATCTGCTTCACCAGCACACGCACCTTCGCGCTGTGCTCCTTCGACTGCACGAAGTACGAAGACACCCGCTTGCGCAGGCTCTTGGCCTTACCCACATAGATGATCGTCCCCGAGCGGTCCACGAACTGGTAGACGCCCGGCGACAGCGGCAGCAGGGCCACCTGCTCCTTGAGATCCGGTTTTTCCGTTTCAGCCATACGCCCTGCAAATTTAGCAAATATATTGCAAATCGGAAAGCCTATAAAAAGGTCGCATTTTTTGTTTAATTCGTCCGAAAATCATATCTTTGCACATCACTATTCCACTACACGCCAAGCCTATGAGAAAACTTATCCTCCTGCTCCTGTCCGGCATGCTCTCCACCGCATGCGTGGACAAAGATTACGACCTGGGAAACATCGACACCGACAACATCGCCATCGGCGACGAAGGGTCGCAGTTCCGCATCCCGCTGGTCAAGGTGCTCGTCTCGAAGGACGAGATCAAAAACAACGGCGGCAACATCGAAGAGATCTTCCGCGAAGCCGACATTTGGTTTCCCTCCCAGCTGCCCGACGGCAAATTCGTCGACCTCGTCAAATTGCAGGACAAAGACGATCAGACGTACGTAAACACGCTGCTCCGAACGCTGCGCGAGGAGATGCAGACCAGCGACGCCAAACTCGCATCGGTCGTCGATCTGGTTTGGGACAAATACGCCGCGAAATTTCTGCCGCTTCTCAACCTGACGGCGCCCGACGAGCAAACCTTCAAGACAGCATTCAAAACCGCCTACCGCAACGACGCATCGCTGCGCGAACGGCTCGCGGACGAAGTCAGCGCATTGGCCCGCACCTACCTGACCGACTCGCTCGGAATAGACCAGCTCGAATACGAGGTCGGCCATATCGACATCAGCAGCGACATAGTAGACATGCTCGCCGACAACCTCGACCCCGAGGGCACGCCCAACGCCAGGAACACGCTGTTCCTCTACGGCCAGATCACCAGCGGACTGCCCCTTTCGCTGCTCCTCGATCCGAGTTTTTCGCCCACGGAGATCACGTTCCAGGTCGGAGTCGGCGCAGACAAGGCATCGAACGACATTCCCCAAACGCAGCTTTTCGCCGAAGACCTGCGGCAGATCGTCGAGGGCATCACGATCCGGATTCCCGTGACGCTCACGGAATACTATCCCGGCAAAGGATTCAGCGACGACCGGTACCAGATCGTCATCAGCCTGAGCCTGCTCAAGAACGGAGGACTGAAACTCGACATCTAAACCGCACTCCATTATGAAAAAAATATACACCCTCATCGCGGCGGCGCTTCTGGCGACCGGCGCCGCAGCCCAGAACCCCACGGCCTATTTCATGGAGGGTTCGACCTTCCGCAGCCAGTTCAACCCGGCTTTCGCGCCGCTGCGCGGCTACGTCAACATCCCGGCCATCGGCGGCGTGAACATCAACGTGGGCGGCAACATCGCCGTGGACAACATCCTCTTCTCCCGCGACGGCAAGCTGGTGACGCTGCTCGACAGCTCCGTGTCGGCCGCCGACGCACTCTCGGGCCTCAAGCAGAACAACCTGCTGGGCATGGACTTCCGCATGAACGTCATCGGATTCGGCGCCTTTACCAAAAACCACAAGAATTTCTGGTCGTTCGACCTCAACGTGCGGGTCAACGAGGACGCCAACCTGCCCTACTCGCTCTTCGAATTCATCAAACTGGGCAAGGAGGGCCAGATCCGCAACTTCGGCACTTCGACGGACTCCTACCTCGAGGCGGCTTTCAGCTACTCGTTCCCGCTGATGGACGACCACCTCTACATCGGCATCCGCGGTAAGTTCCTCGCCGGACTCGCCCGTGCGCAGGTCACCTACGACCGCTTCGACATCTCGCTCCGCGAAGACCGCTGGGCCGTTCTCACCCAAGGCACGCTGGACCTCACGGCCGCCGGGGCCAAAGTCGAAACGGACCCCGACAGCGAGACCTTCGAGATCGGCGATCTCGACTTCAAACCCACCAAACCCGCAGGATACGGCTTCGCCCTCGATCTGGGCGCCACGTACGACATCCTGCCCAACCTGCAAGCGTCGCTGGCCGTGACCGACCTGGGATTCATCAGCTGGAGCAAGAAAAACTCCGTCATGGGCGTCTCGACGCAGGAGACGGAGTTCACGGGCGCCACGGTTCCGGAAAACGCCTCGGAGCCGGTTCCGGATTTCGACCTCGAAATGCTGAAATTCAACCAGGTCGACGGGCGCAGCACGACCAAGATGCTCCGCGCGTCGGTCAACGCCGGACTCGAATACGAAGTGTGGCGCCACAAAATCGGCATCGGCCTGCTCTACACGGCCCGCGTCTGGAAATACAAGACCATGCACAACATCACCGGATCGGTCAATTTCCACCCCGTGCGCTGGTTCACGGTGTCGGGAAGCTATTCGGTGATCGACAACCGCGGCGGAGCCGTCGGCCTGGCGCTGAACCTCTGCCCCAACTGGATCAATTTCTATCTGGCAACCGACGTGCTGACTTCGAAGCACACGCCGCAGTGGGTCCCCATCAAGCAGAGTTCGATGAACGTAACGCTCGGTCTGGGCATCCCCATCGGCAAGCGGAGCCACCGCATCGCGGCCTACGTCCGCGAAGGCGACAGACGCTGACCCCACCCCGCAAACAAGCAAATTCCCGGCTCGATGAGCCGGGAATTTGCTTTGCGAATGCGTCCCGCAGGCCGAACCGGGCACCCGGACAGGCGGCCGCAGCGCGAAAAAAAACGGATTTGCCACGCGAAAAAGGCCCGCCCCTTCGGAATTTTGGACGCACCCATATCACTTTCGGGCAAAGCGATTGCAAATCCGGAAACTTTCTCTATCTTTGCCCCGTAAGGAATCCGGAAATGTTTTCCGCCATCTCCTTCATCCTCGAATACATTGCGACGGCCCTAAAATCTGTGTGAAGTTGCGTCACTACTTTTGAATTCTTCAAAAACGGGCCGTCGCAATCTTTTCTTCGCTTTCAGCAAAAACCATACCGTTTTCACCGTCGGTTTCCAACCGCTCCAGCACCGCGCGCGTCGCCGCACGCCCCGCCTCGAGAATCTCCTCCGAACGGTAGAACTCGAACATGCCGTAGCTGTCGGCGGGCAGCCCAACCATGATGTCGGGTTTGTACAGACGGCACATCAGCTGCGTGATGCGCTGCTGCATGATCTGCGACGAAGCGATCAGCACCTTGTAATAATTCAGCGACGCATTGGCCCGGCGGACGGAATCGGCTCCGAACCGGGCGCTGACGTCCACGGCGACCAGCAGGTCGCCCTCCTCGCGCCGCACGCGGTTCAGCGGCAGCGGGTTGACCGTGCCGCCGTCGACCAGCACCCGGCCGTCGCGGTGCACAGGCCTGAAAACCGAAGGAATCGAGATCGAAGCCCTGATGGCGTCGTACAATCCCCCGCTGTCGAGCACCACTTCGTCGCCCGTCAGCAGGTCGGCCGCCACGGCGGCGAAAGGCACGGGCATCCGCTCGATCTGCACGTCGGGGACCAGCTCCTTCATCGCCTCCATCACCCGGTCTCCCTTGACCAGCCCTTCGGTGCTCAACGCGAAATCGACCAGGCTGAAAACCTTGTATTTATCGAGTGCGCGCATCCACTCCTTGAACGGTTCGAGGTACCCCGAGGCATACACGCCCCCGACCAGCGCACCCATCGAGGTCCCCGCCACGGCGCTGATCTCGAATCCCTGTCTCTCCAACTCTTCGATGGCCCCGATATGGGCCACGCCCCGTGCGCCGCCGCCTGCCAGCACCAGCGCCACTCTTCTCTTTTTCATATATTCCCTCCATTAATGCGGACCCGGACCTTGTTCCACGCATGGGTCCCGAAAAGACAACTTGCACGCATCGTGCCGCACATCTCGCGCAAACGCGACATCGGCGCGACGAACCCCAGCTCCGAGGCGTCGACCCACGGACGCACCGAAGGATCGAACAACGCCAGGAAGACGCTGCGTCCGCCCCGGCGGTTCTCCCGCACGGCCTGCGTCACGACGGCGCTGCATCCCGACCCGAAGGGCGCGCACACGGCATCGTCGGCATTGTTGTCGTAAACGGCCCACGACACCAGTCCCGACAATATGTCGGGCGTGGCGAAAAACAGCGCCCCGTCGGCCGTACCGAAAGCCTCCGCGGCCTGCGGCGTATCAATGCGCGCAAAATTGAGCCACGCACCGGAGGCCTCCGGTACGCCGAGCCGCCCGATGAACTCCAGCACCATTTCGGGCGTCTGCTTGTAGTGCTCCTTCTGCGACACGAAGGCCGGCACGAAGGGCGGCATCGGTGCAAAGCCGGTGTAGAACTTCCCGCCCCCGCAGCCGATATTGGCGGCATTGAGGCTCACCGCCGACCCCTCGCGGGCTTCGGCCAGCGCCTTGAAAAAACATCCTTCGACTTTGGGCACGGCACGCACCGGCCCGTCCGAATACCAGAACAGCAGCGGCAGTCCCGCGGCGGGTCCGAACGCCTCGCCATAGGCGGAGGCAAACTCTTTCGCATCCATCATTCAATCCGTTATTATGTAATCCATCGCCACGTCGTGCGGCTCCGCAGGCAGCTCCCCGACCAGTTGGTGGGCAAAGCACACGCCGACTTTCACGGCGTGCACGTCCGGCCGGGAGAGGTATTTGTCGTAGTAACCCCGGCCGCGGCCGCAACGGGCGCCCGCGGCGGTGAACGCCGTGCCGGGAACGATCACGAGGTCGATCTCCGACGGGTCGCACGTCTGCGCCTCGGGTCCCGGCTCGGCGATGCCGAAAGCCCCCGGACGCAGCGTCTGCGGGTCGTATTCGCAGAATCGCATCACATCCCCTTCGACGCGCGGAACCACGATGCGTTTCACGGCGCTCCACCGCGCCAGCGTCTCCGCCGTGTCCGGCTCGTCGGGAAGCGAGCAGAAAACACCCACCGTCCGGGCCGCGCCGAAAGCCTCCAGCCGCCCGGCCCGGCCGAATATCCGGCGCGAGGCTTCGGCACGCTCCGCAGCGTCCATTCCGAGGTTCCGCCGGCGCATCGCGGCGCGCAGTTCTTTTTTGGTCATAAAACCCTCCTTTCAGGCATAAAATTCCCGTCCGTTTCTATTGTTATTCCGCAAACAATGGCTATCTTTGCGTGCGTAAAATAAAAGCGCCGGAACACAAATCATTAACAAATATAACAAATTAAAATCATTATGAGCTGTTTTCTATCTAATTCCTCGCTTGGCAAGAAGTTAGTAATGAGCGTGACGGGCGTGTTCCTCGTGCTCTTCATCCTCTTCCACATGTCGATGAACATCACGGCGATCATCTCGCCCGAAGCGTACAACATGATTTGCGAACTGCTGGGCGCAAACTGGTACGCGCTGGCCGGAACGGCCGTTCTGGCGCTGGGCGTCTTCGTCCACTTCTTCTACGCCGTCATCCTCACGCTGAACAACTACAAGGCACGCGGTTCGCAGCGTTACGCCGTGACGGTGCAGGAGCCGGGCGTGGCATGGGCTTCGAAAAACATGCTCGTACTGGGCTTCATCATCCTGGGCGGACTCCTGATCCACCTGTTCAACTTCTGGTCGAAGATGCAGCTCGTGGAGATTCTGGGCGGGCACGAGAACTCGCTGGGACTCGACCCCGCGGACGGAGCTTCGCTGATCGCCTACACCTTCTCGCAGTGGTACTACGTGGTGATCTACCTCGTATGGTTCGCCGCCCTGTGGTTCCACCTCACGCACGGCGTATGGTCGATGTTCCAGACCGTGGGCTGGGCCAACGACACGTGGTATCCCCGCCTGAAGTGCATCGCCAACATCGTGGCCACGATCATATTCCTCGGATTCGCCGCCGTGGTGCTCGTCTACTTCTTCTGCCCCTGCATCGCAGGCGCATGCTAATCACCCCCTTTGTAGAATAATAAACACACAAACGATATGGCTTTAAAATTAGATGCTAAAATTCCTGCCGGTGCTCTGGCCGAAAAGTGGAGCAACCATAAGACAGCTATCAAGGTCGTAAGCCCCGCCAACAAGCGCAAGCTCGACATCATCATCGTCGGTACGGGTCTGGGAGGCGCCTCCGCAGCCGCTTCGCTCGGCGAACTGGGCTACAACGTCAAGGTATTCTGCATTCAGGATTCGCCCCGCCGCGCCCACTCGATCGCGGCCCAGGGCGGTATCAACGCAGCGAAGAACTACCAGAACGACAACGACTCGGTATACCGCCTGTTCTACGACACGATCAAGGGCGGCGACTACCGCGCCCGCGAGGCCAACGTCTACCGTCTGGCCGAGGTCTCGAACCTGATCATCGACCAGTGCGTGGGCCAGGGCGTCCCCTTCGCCCGCGAGTACGGCGGCCTGCTGGCCAACCGTTCGTTCGGCGGCGCGCAGGTATCGCGTACGTTCTACGCCCGCGGCCAGACGGGCCAGCAGCTTCTGCTGGGCGCCTACGCGGCCCTCAACAAGGAGATTGCGGCCGGTTCGGTGAAGAGCTACCCGCGCCACGAGATGCTGGACATCGTCATCGAGGACGGCGAGGCAAAGGGCATCATCGCCCGCAACCTCGTGACGGGCGAGATCGAGCGCCACGGCGCCCACGCCGTCGTGATCGCCACGGGCGGCTACGGCAACGTCTTCTTCCTGTCGACCAACGCCATGGCGTCGAACGGCTCGGCCGCATTCCAGTGCTACCGCAAGGGCGCCGGCTTCGCCAACCCCTGCTTCACGCAGATCCACCCCACCTGCATCCCCGTTCACGGCGACCAGCAGTCGAAGCTGACGCTGATGTCCGAGTCGCTGCGTAACGACGGCCGTATCTGGGTTCCCAAGAAACTCGAGGACGTGAAGGCCATCCGCGCCGGCAAGCTCAAACCCTCGCAGATCGCAGAGGAGGACCGCGACTACTATCTGGAACGCCGCTACCCGGCCTTCGGCAACCTCGTGCCGCGCGACGTGGCTTCGCGCGCCGCCAAGGAGCGTTGCGACGCAGGCTTCGGCGTGAACGAGACCGGTCTGGCCGTATACCTCGACTTCAAGACCGCCATCGAGCGTCTGGGCAAGGACATTATCAAGCAGCGTTACGGCAACCTCTTCGACATGTACGAGGAGATCACCGACGTCAGCCCCTACGAGCAGCCGATGCAGATTTTCCCCGCCGTACACTACACGATGGGCGGCATCTGGGTCGACTACAACCTGATGACCACCATCCCGGGTCTCTACGCCATCGGCGAGGCCAACTTCTCGGACCACGGCGCCAACCGCCTCGGCGCATCGGCCCTGATGCAGGGTCTTGCCGACGGTTACTTCGTGCTGCCCTACACCATCGGCGACTACCTCTCGCACAAGATCCAGGCCCCGAAGGTGAAGACCGACACCAAGGCCTTCGACGAGGCCGAGAAGGGCGTCAAGGAGAAGATCGCCAAACTCCTCGCGATCAACGGCAAGCAGTCGGTGGACGACATCCACAAGAAGTTGGGCCACATCATGTGGGAAAACGTCGGCATGGCCCGTACGAAAGAGTCCCTCGAAAAGGCCATCACCGAGATTCAGGCCCTGCGCAAGGAGTTCTGGAAGGACGTGAAGGTCGTAGGCAAGGAGAACGACTTCAACGTCGAACTTGAAAAGGCGCTGCGTCTGGCCGACTTCCTGGAGCTGGGCGAGCTGATGGCCCGCGACGCCCTCAACCGCGAGGAGTCGTGCGGCGGCCACTTCCGCACGGAACACCAGACCGAGGAGGGCGAAGCCAAGCGCGACGACGAGAACTTCGTATATGCCGCCGTATGGGAGTACAAGGGCATGGACCAGGCTCCGGAACTCACCAAGGAGCCGCTGAACTTCGAGTTCGTGCACCCCGCACAGCGCAACTACAAAGATTAAGGCCATTTGACGTTGAACTTTAATATCGAATCGAAACCATGAATTTTACATTAAAGATATGGCGTCAAAAGGACGCTAAATCCAAAGGCGCTTTCGAGAGCTACAAGGTGGAGAACATTTCGGCCGACACCTCGTTCCTCGAAATGCTCGACATCCTGAACAACAATCTCATCCACGAGGGCAAGGAGCCGGTGGCCTTCGACCACGACTGCCGCGAGGGTATCTGCGGCATGTGCTCGCTGCACATCGACGGACAGGCCCACGGTCCCAGCCAGGGCGCCACGACCTGCCAGATCTACATGCGCAAGTTCAAGGACGGCGCGACGATCACCATCGAGCCGTGGCGCTCGGCGGCGTTCCCCGTCATCAAGGACCTCGTGGTGAACCGTTCGGCTTACGACCAGATTCTGCAGGCCGGAGGCTTCATCTCGGTGCGCACGAACTCGGTGCCCGACGCCAACGCCATTCCGATCTCGCAGGCCGACGCCGAGGAGTCGATGGACGCCGCCGCCTGCATCGGCTGCGGAGCCTGCGCCGCGACGTGCAAGAACGGTTCGGCCATGCTCTTCGTCGCCGCCCGCGTGTCGTCGCTCGCCAAACTGCCCCAGGGCCGTGTCGAGGGTGCGCGCCGCGCCAAGGCGATGGTCGCCAAGATGGACGAACTGGGCTTCGGCAACTGCACCAACACGGGAGCCTGCCAGGCCGAGTGCCCCAAGCAGATTTCCATTGCGCATATCGCCCGTCTGAACCGCGAGTTCCTCTCGGCGAAATTCGAGGACTAACGACTGTCGCAGCAGCGATAACGACCAGGGCCGGAGCAATGCTCCGGCCCCTTTTTATGCCGGGCGATATGCGCGTCGCGCATCCAGACAGACAATCCCTCCCGACCTCCCTTTGAAAAGGGAGGAGAAGACACCCCGTCTGAACCGCGAGTTCCTCTCCGCCAAGTTCGAGGACTAACGACCGCCGACAGCAATAAGACCAAGGGGCCGGACACAATGTCCGGCCCCTTTTTCGACGGGTATAGCGAGGATCGGGAGCGCAGAACAGGATAGTCAGCGGAAAACCCGCAGCCGCCTACAACACGGGCTTCTTAAGCCCGTGTTGTAGGGTACCTTTTGACATCAAAAGGTACAAACCTATTTCTTCGGCCGGATGGTCGAGAGGCGTGCGACCTGCTTGAGGTCGAACTTTCCGTAGATGTTCACCACGACGGTCTCTTTCGCACCGTAGGTCAGCATCAGCAGTTCCGAATTGTCGTAAAACTCCGCTTCGCGGATATAGAACCGCGTCGTCTGCCCCTCCTCGGTTCCGGACATCACCAGCTGAAACTTGTACTCCGGATTGGTCGCCAGATTTTCCGCATCGGCGACAAACTGCGTTCCGTCACCCTTATCGAGCGCCACAATCCGGATAAACTCGATGCCGCCGAGCAGTTTGGACAACCCTTCATCCCCCTTCTCCGCCGCCTGGCGGCTCATCATCCGCATCATCTTCCGCTCGAGCTGCACGCTGGTGAATCCTTCGGCTTTGGTATAACGGTCGAAGAATTTCCACGAGGCGTTCTGTCCCCGGACCAGGAACGGCAGCATGACCAGCAGAATCAATAGCAATCGTTTCATGGCCGCACGATTTTACATGAAGACACAGACACCGAACGACACCGGATGGCACGACGGCCCCACACTGCTCTTGAAGAGCGATGTCACGCCGTAGCGGGCGTAGACGCCGAATCCGCGGTAGGAGACCGAGCCTCCGATCCCGAACTGGAAGGGATTGACCCCGGAGAGGGAGTTTTTCTCCTTCGGTCTTTTATAAATCGCATTGGACCCGAGCACAAAATCGCAGTACCCCACGACGGCAATCCGCAGGCGCCGGACCGGATCGAACGAGAATTGCAGCGGAATGCCCAGCGACGTGGTGCGGAATTTCGACTTGTCTGCCTTCTCGTCCAGCGGAACGGGCACAATCAGGCCGTCCACACGTCCCAGCGTAATCGAGTTGTCGGACAGCCGGTAGTTGTCGACCGTGTAGCGCAGGCCGGTCGAAAATTCGAATTTCCCCCGTTTGTCCAGGCGCACCGACATCCCGACGGGCGTCACGCCGAAATGAAACGAATTGCCGCCCCGCACGTCGAGAAAATCCCCCGTTCCTGCCGGATAACCCGCATAGTCGGGCCCGGTCAGGAAATTGAAGCCCATTTCGATCCCGTCGAAAAACAGCCCGCAGACCCGCGGACGGCTCTTCGTGTCCCGATTCGAAGCTCCCTGAATGGTGGAAGGGCCGATCGTAATGCCGAAGCCCGCCACCTCGAGCACCATGTTATCCCCGTCGGCGGCCCGGCGCATGGTGACCGGCCCCGTATCGACATCCCCGATCCGCCGGAGGGAATCCACGGCCGTCGAATCCGCCGGCTGCGCTGCGGCGCACAGCCCCAGCAGCATGAAAATACCCGCAAAAATAAAGTGTCTGTTCATGGCATATCGTTTTTTTAATTGTTTCGGATCAGTTCGTCCACCATCCGTCCCGACTCCTCGAAAGCCGAGAACGATTCGAGGTAGACGGTCGTTTGCAGAGCCACCTCCTTGTCATAGACCGCCACGCCGTCGATGTAACAATAGGGCTTGCGCAGCAGGTCCGCACAGACAAAGAGCCCTATCACCACGGCCACGGCCGCGGCAATGCCCCAGAGCGGCAATATGCGCCCGGCACGGCGGGGTTTCCACCGCTCCCGGGAGCGTTCCCTGGCCAGCGCATCCAGTCCGCCGAACAGTATCTGCGCCTCGCGCAGGGAGTCCGGCACGCCGGCCGCCTGCCGGAACCAGTCGCGCAGTTCGCGCTCCTCCGCATCGGTCGCCTGCGCTGCGAACCAGCGCTCCGCGAGCCGTTCAATCCGTTCTTGTCGTTCGTTCATCGTCCGTCATTTTTTTCAGTACCTCTCGCAATCCGTTGCGGGCGCGGGAGAGGATCACGCGCACCTGCGCCTCGTCGCAGGCGACCATTCCGGCAATCTCGCGGGTGGAGTAGCCCTCGATGTCCTTCAGGTGGAGCACCTCCCGCTGGCGTTCGGGGAGGCAGCCCAGGGCCCGCCGCACCAGTTCGCGCATCTCCCAGCGGTCGGCCTCGGCAGCCGCCGAACACTCCGTCCACCCCGCCACCGCATCGTCCCGGCGACTGTCGGCCCGGTGGCGGCGCAGCAGGTCGTAACAACGGTTGCGCACGGCGGTCATCACGAAGGAATCGACCCGGCGGCACTCCTCCAGCCGGCCGCGCTCCCGCCACAGCCGCTCCAGCAGGTCGTGCACGGCATCTTCCGCCTCGGCCGGCGAGAGCAGCAGGCTCTGGGCGTAGCGGAACATGCGGTCGCGGAGCGGCAGGACAAGCGAGGTGAATTCGGATTCCTTCATTGTATCTGTAAGACGAAATTGAAGGGCAAAACGCAACAATGCAAGTCCAAATATCGGAATTTTTTCACGGAAACAATCCCCGGTCTATATATAGGTGTGAAAAAAATTGAAAAAATTTAGTACTTTGCATTGCATAATACTAAAATTCGTATTATATTTGCATTGTAATAATAGTAAAACCCGCAAAACATCAAACCGCGACAATACTTTTACGACCATGAAAGAGACTGTAAACGTAAACATCGGCTCCGTGGCATTCATCCTCGACGAGGACGCCTACCGGGTACTGGGCAGCTATTTCGACGACATCCGGCGGCGTCTGCCGGAGGGTGACGCCGAAACGATGGGCGACATCGAGGCCCGTGTGGCGGAGATATTCCGCGAGCGGGTCGCCTCGCCCATGCGGGTCATTACGCTCGACGTCGTCCGTGCGACGATGGCCCAGATGGGCAGTCCGGCCGATTTCGGCGAACCCCGCGGTGCGGAGCGGTCCGAGTCCGCCGAGGGAGGGACCGGAACCGAATCCGCCGAACAGCCGCCCTTGCGCAAACTCTACCGCTCGCGCACCGAGCGTTCGATCGCCGGCATCTGCGGGGGTCTCGCCGCGTATTTCGACTCCGACCCGACGCTGATCCGGCTGCTGATGCTCCTGCTGATCCTTTTCGGCGGACTTTCGATCTGGGCCTACATCATCCTCTGGATCGTCATTCCCGAGGAGCCGGCCCGAAAATTCAATATCAACAGCAAAAACCGATAAAATCATGGCAACGAACGAAAACAGACGGTTATTCCGTTCCCAAGACAGCATTATCGCAGGCGTCTGTGCCGGCCTGGCCGAATTCTTCGGACTCGATACATCACTGGTACGCATCGCAACCCTGCTCCTGATCTTCTTCGGAGGTCTCTCGCTCTGGGTTTACATCATCCTCTGGCTGATCGTTCCCAAAGCCCCCAAAAGGTTAAACGCATAGCACCATGGCTGAAGACAACGTAAAGGCGCAAATGCGCAAAGGAATTCTGGAGTACTGCATCCTCGCCATTCTCTCCCGCGAGGACTCGTATGCTCCGAAGATCATCGCCGAACTCAAGCAGGCCGAGATGATCGTAGTCGAGGGTACGCTCTACCCGATCCTCACCCGGCAGAAAAATGCCGGACTGCTGACCTACCGCTGGGAGGAATCCCCGCAGGGTCCGCCCCGCAAGTACTACACGCTCACGGACAAAGGCCGCGAATACCTCGCAACGCTCGACGAAGCCTGGGATGAACTCGTCGGACAGATCCAACTCATCCGCCACGGAAAAAACAATTAAGCCCCCCAAAAAAATAAAACCATGAAAAAACTCCTGCTGATAGCCGTCCTGATCGCAGCCTGCCTCTCCGCAACCGCTTATGTCGCCTGCGTCGCAGCGCCCCTGCTGGGCAAAAACATCAAGGGCAGCGGCAAGATCGTCGCCAAAACCGTTCCGGCGCCCGATTTCGACGGCATCGAAGCCTCGCGCGCCGTGAAAGTCGTCATCTCGGACAAGGTGTCGGACATCCGCATCGAAGCCGACGACAACCTGATCGACCTGGTGGTGGTCCGGGCCGTCAAGGGCAAACTCGAAGCCACCCTCGATCAAAAGGTGAACAACATCCAGAACGGCAACGTCACGATCACCGTCCCGGCCAACGGGAAAATCCGCTCGCTCGACGCTTCGAGCGCCTCGAAGATCATCGGCGAGACGACGCTCAAAGCCGGCAAATTCAGCATCGAGGCTTCGAGCGCCGCCAAGATCAAAGCCGCGGTGGAAGCCGTCTCCTGCACCATCGAAACATCGAGCGCCTCGAAGGTCGAGGCCTCGATTGAGGCCGAAAGCTGTTCGCTCGACGCATCGAGCGCATCGAAAATCATCCTCGAAGGTTCCGCCGGGACGTTCAGGGCCGACATGAGTTCGGCATCGAAACTCAACGCCGAAAAATTCTCGGCCGTCAACGCCACGATCGACACGTCGAGCGCCGCCAGCGCTTCGATCGATTGCAGCGGAAAACTCACCGCCAGCGCATCGAGCGGCTCGTCGGTCCGCTACTCGGGCGACTGCCAGACTTCGCTGGAAAAGTCGAGCGGCGGCAGCATCCGCAAACTCTGAATTCCGAAACGACGCGACAACCATGAAAGAGGTTAAAAAATGCAGCATCTCGGGCGTGGCGTTCACGATGGACGCCGACGCTTACGAGGCCCTCGAAACCTATCTCGAAAGCCTCAAGACAACCTATAAGGACACGGCCGACGGCGCGGAGATCGTCGCCGACATCGAAGCCCGCATCGCGGAACTGATCCTCTCGGCGCAGGACAACACCCGCATCGTGGAGAAACCGCTGATCCTGAACATCATCCGGCAGATGGGTTCGGCCGAGGACATCTCCCGGGAGAGCGTCGACCGCGACCTGCACTGCGACACGCCGCGCATCCCCCGCCGGCTCTACCGCGACACGGAAAACGCCAAGCTGGGCGGCGTCTGCGCCGGAATCGGCAAATATTTCGACATCGACCCCGTGTGGGTGCGCCTCGGGCTGTTTCTGCCCCTGCTATTCACCTGCTTCGGGTGGATTCCCTTCCTGCACTGGTTCAGCCCGATGTTCGGCAACCTGTTCGGCATCTTCCTGATCTGCTATTTCATCATGTGGTTCGCCGTTCCGGCGGCCCGTTCGGCGCGGCAGAAACTCGAAATGAACGGCGAGAAGATCACCGCACAATCCATCGGCGAGGTCACCGCGGCCACCGCCACGGCCTGCGCCGAACCCGACGCCAAGGCCAAACCGATCGTCGCCGAAGTCGTATCGGTCTTCGGCAAGGTGGTGCTGATCCTGCTGAAAATCATCGCCGGGTTCATCGTCTTCGGACTCATCATGGCGGCCTGCGCCCTGATCATCGGCATGTTCGCCCTGATCGTCGGCGGAGAGGGTTTCTTCACGCCCGCCGTCTTCGGCAACACGGTGTCGATCTGGATCGCGAGTCTGGGCATCCTGGCCACGCTCATCCCCATCATCCTGCTGATCTACGTGCTGATGTGCCTGATCGCCTCGCGCAAACCCGGCGGCAAGACCGTGCTGGCCATCTTCCTGCTGTGGCTGGCCTCGATCATCGCCGTATCGTGCGTGGCCATCCGCGAGAACGTGGGCGACAAGTTCCGGACGAAACGCAGGGTTCTCGAACAGGTGTTCCAGAGCGAAATCGTCATCGACGGCGACACCACCACCCTCGAACGCCTGCTGGAAGATTACGACGACGAAAGCGTGATCGAGGAGGGCCGCAAGACGCTCCACATCTCCGTGCCCTCGAAATCCATCGACATCACCGTCGACAAGAAGCAGGGCGAACTGCGGGTCAACGCCGACGGCCGGAAGGTCTCGGTCAAAGCCTCCGAGACCGGCGACGAAGCCTCGGTGACGATCCGCCGGGAAACCGACGCCGCCGACAGCGCAAAAACGACCCGCGGCAGCGCCGCCCGGTCCCGGTAAGCGAAGCCGGAAATCATTCGCGTTAAAATAAAAAGTTCCCGGAAATACGGGCGGCATCCTTTTTGGGCCGCCCGTATTTTTGAAATTTTTGAAATATTTTCGTACCTTTGAACGGTTTTGTTTTTAACAAATGAGAGTATGGCCGGAATCAAGAGCATAGGCATTCTGACATCGGGCGGCGACGCGCCGGGCATGAATGCGGCAATCCGCGCGGTGACGCGCAGCGCAATCTACAACGGATTTACCGTAAAAGGAATCATGCGCGGATTCAAAGGTTTGGTATTCAACGAGATCGTTGAATTCAAATCGCAGAGCGTGAGCAACATCATCCAGCTGGGCGGCACGATCCTGAAAACCGCCCGCAGCGAGGAGTTCAAGACCGTGGAAGGCCGCAAGGCGGCTTACGACAACATGGTGGCTGCGGGCATCGACGCTCTGGTGGTGATCGGCGGCGACGGATCGCTGACCGGCGCGGGACTTTTCGCCGAGGAATACAACGTGCCGATCGTGGGGCTTCCCGGAACGATCGACAACGACCTCGGAGGCACGGACTCGACGATCGGCTACGACACGGCGCTGAATACGATCATGGAGTCGGTCGACAAACTGCGCGACACGGCGTCGAGCCACGAACGCCTCTTTTTCGTCGAGGTGATGGGCCACACGGCGGGTTACCTGGCGCTCAACAGCGCCATCGCGACGGGTTCCGAGGCGGCGATCATCCCGGAGATGGAGACCGAGGTCGACCAGCTGGCGGAACTGATCAACCACGGGTTCCGCAAGAGCAAGAACTCGGCGATCGTGATCGTCGCGGAGAATCCCAAGACGGGCGGCGCCACGGCGCTGGCCGAACGTGTGAAGAAGGAGTTCCCGCAGTACGACGCGCGGGTGACGATTCTGGGCCATATCCAGCGCGGCGGCTCGCCGACGGCCGTGGACCGCATCCTCGCCTCGCGCATGGGCGAAGCGGCCATCGAGGCGATCCTCGACGGACAGCGCAACGTGATGATCGGCACGATGAACGGCAAGATCGTCTACGTGCCCTTCGCCAAGGCCATCAAACACGACAAAGGCATCGACCGCGGAGCGCTGGAACTGGTGAAAATCCTGTCGATTTAGACAGCTCCGCCTGCCCGCCGCGAACGGCCGCAATGCAAACGAATTCAACAAAAACCCGAACATAAGCGAATGAAACGCGTAATTGGCATCGGCAACGCCCTGACCGACATGCTGGTCAACCTGAAAACCGACTCCGTGCTGGGGAGGTTCAAATTAGCCAAAGGCTCGATGAGCCTCGTGGACACCCGGCTCCAGACCGAAATTTCGAAATCGGTGGCCGGACTCCCCTATTCCCTCTCGCTCGGAGGATCGGCCGGCAACACCATCCGCGCCATGGCGCAGCTGGGTTGCAGCGTCGGGTTCATCGGCAAGGTGGGCCCCGACACCACGGGCGACTTCTTCGTGCAGGCGCTGGACAACCTGGGCATCGAGCCGATCATTTTCCGGGGCAGGGAACGTTCGGGCAAATGCGTGTCGCTGATCTCCGCCGACGGCGAGCGCACGATGGTCACCCACCTCGGCGCGGCGCTCGAACTCTCGGCCGGAGAGATCGAGCCGTCGATTTTCGAGGGGTACGACTGCCTCTACGTCGAAGGTTATCTGGTGCAGAACCACGACCTGATCCTCAAGGCCGCCCGTACGGCCAAGAAGTGCGGCCTGAAGGTCGCCATCGACCTGGCCAGCTTCAACATCGTGGCCGAGAACCTCGAATTCCTGCGCGGGCTGGTGAGCGAGCACGTCGACATCGTTTTCGCCAACGAGGACGAGGCCAAGACCTTCACCTGCGAGGCCGAGCCGCTGAACGCCCTCCAGGCCATTTCGCAGATGTGCGAACTGGCCGTCGTGAAGATCGGCACGAAAGGCGCGCTGATCAAACAGGGCGAGGAGGTCGTACACGTGGGCATCATGGCCGCGGCCAAGCGCGTGGACACCACGGGAGCGGGCGATTTCTACGCCGCCGGATTCCTGGCGGGGCTTTGCGACGGACTTTCGCTGCGCCAGTGCGGCACGATCGGCGCCATCACCGCCGGCAAGGTGATCGAAGTCGTCGGCACGACCTTCGGCGAGGAGGCCTGGGCCGACATCCACCGGCTGGTGAACAAGGTCAAAAACGAAAAGTACCTGTTTTAAATACAAAGGGCTGAACAAATGTTCAGCCCTTTGTATTTAAAACAACAGCGCATACCGGAATCACAACCAATTTTCTTCCGGAGAATTCGCTATCGCCCGGCGTTCTTACGGCGTTCTGCCGTATTTACAATTCTGCCCACCCCAAATCCCTTCCTCGGGAGGGGCTTATCGCATGCGACCAAAGTCTGCAACTCCTAATTTTTAATTTTCGTGAACAGCCCCCGGCTGATTTCCAGACGCATGCGCAGCAGCCACCGCGATTTGCGGGGCGGCATCGTGCAGCAGAGCACGAGCGTCGCCGCCCATTTGGCGATCTCCAGCACGAAGGTCTTCGGCAGCCGGCAGCGGATTTCGGCCCGCAGCCGCTGGCTCACCCCGACGTTGTAGCTCAACCGCCGAAAATAAGCTCCGGTGAGTTTCGCCGGCGGAATGATGTGCCACATCACCGCCCCCGGCACATACCAGATCGTCTCGCCGCCGAGCAGGAGACGTTCGAAAAAGTCGTTCTCCTCGCCGCCGATCAACTCGCCGTTCACGCGCCCCAGCGTCGGATCGAACCCCCCGTAACCGGCCAGCCCCGCACGGCGGAAAGCCATATTGCCGCCCCCGGGAACGCGTCCCGCCGGGAACGGACGCACCCGCTCTCCGAAATCCATCGGATTGGCGATCGGCATTTCGACGTATTTCGACATCCACGCCGGACGTCCCGCGGGGTATTCGGCGACGATGCGCCCCCCGGCCACGACGGCCCCGGGACGGGTTTCGAAGAATTCGAGATAGGCGCGCAGAAACCCCTCGTTGACCCGTTCGTCGTCGTCGATGAAGGCCACCAGCGGCGCCTGCGCCTCCCGCAGTCCGCGGTTGCGGGCGTACGACACCCCCGGTCCCTCCTCCGCGACGAGCCGCAGGCTGCACCCGGGATGCGCCGCGGCAAAGGCCGCGAAACGCGCCTCGGTGTCGTCCGTGGAGTTGTTGCTCACCACCACGCACTCCCACTCGTCGCGCGGAAGATCCTGCCGCACGACGGATTCGAGCGCCGCAACGAGTTGTGCGGCACGGTTGTGGGTGGGAATGACGAGCGAGATTCGAATCATCGTGCGAATGTAGCAATTTATCCGTAAAAAAACCGTATATTTGTCCGAAATATAAAAAGCGACACGACTATGTACAAACTGATTCGCACCCTCCTGCCGGTCCTTGCCGCAATGATCGCCACGACCGTCTCGGCGCAGAGCGTCAGCTGGAAAAGTTCGGTGCAGCACCTCAACGGCCAGACCTACCGGATCGTGCTGGAAGCATCCATTCCGGCTCCCTGGCACATGTACGACATGGGACCCTACGAGGGCGGGCCCAACGCCACGACGATCACCTTCACCCCGGGCGAAGGCGCCGTCCTCGAAGGAGGCGTCGAGCAGCTGACCCGTCCCGAACGCCACTACGACAAAACGTTCGGAATGGAGATCGGAACCTTCGCCCGAAAGGCGCAGTTCGCCCAGAGCGTGAAACTCACGGCCCCGCAGGCGACCGTCAAAGCGGAACTCGCATGGATGATCTGCAACGATACGAGCTGCCTGCCGCCCGACGACACGGAACTGACGATCACCCTGCCCGCAGGTGCGACGCCCGCCGTGCAGCCCGCGGAAACTCCGGCCAAGGAGAGCGCCGCGGCACCGGAAACCGTCCCTGCGGCCGAAATCGCTCCCGCACAGAAGGACGCCGCAGGCGGCGGCTCGCTGTGGGGGCTGATCATCGAAGCCATTCTGTGGGGCTTCGCCGCCCTCCTGACCCCCTGCGTCTTCCCGATGGTCCCGATGACCGTCTCGTTCTTTATGAAAGGCTCCGGAAGCCCCGCGCTGGGCCGCATCCGCGCCGGCATGTACGGGTTCTTCATCGTGGCCCTCTACACGCTGCCCATCGCGGCGATCATCCTGATCACCCGCCTGGTGGGCGGCGACGCCGTGACGGCCGACATCTTCAACTGGCTGGCCACGCACTGGCTCCCGAACATCCTCTTCTTCCTGGTGTTCATGGTCTTCGCCGCATCGTTCTTCGGCGCGTTCGAGATCACGATGCCTTCGTGGATGGTCAATAAAACCGACTCCAAAGCCGACTCCAAAGGCCTTGCCGGCATCTTCTTCATGGCCCTGACACTCGTGCTGGTGTCGTTCTCGTGCACCGGACCCATCGTCGGCTCGGTGCTGATCAAATCCACCGCCGGGGAGTTCTGGAGTCCGATCGTGACGATGCTGGCCTTCTCCGTCGCCTTCGCGCTGCCGTTCACCCTCTTCGCCTTCTTCCCCTCGATGCTCAAGAAGCTGCCCAAGAGCGGCGGATGGCTCAATTCGGTGAAGGTCGTGCTGGGATTCATCGAAGTCGCGCTGGGCATGAAGTTCCTCTCGGTGGCCGACCAGACCTACCACTGGGGACTGCTCGACCGGGAGATCTACCTCGCCGTGTGGATCGTGACCTTCTCGCTGCTGGGTCTCTACCTGCTGGGCAAAATCAAGTTCGCCCACGACAGCGACATGCCCTACCTCGGCGTAGGACGCCTGGCGCTGGCCATCGTCACCTTCTCGCTGGTCGTCTACCTCGTCCCCGGCATGTGGGGCGCCCCGCTCAAAGGTCTTTCGGGCTACCTGCCGCCCCTGCACACGCAGGACTTCGTCATCGGACAACAGGACGGCTCCGGACCGGCCCCGGCAGGCGGCGAGGCGCGCATGCTGCTGACCGTCGACGGACAGAAACCCAAACACAGCGACTTCCTCCACCTGCCGCACAACCTCGAAGGATTCTTCGATCTCAAGGAGGCCGAGGCATACGCCGCCAAGGTCGGCAAACCGCTTTTCATCGACTTCACGGGCCACGGATGCGTCAACTGCCGCGAAATGGAGGCCCGCGTATGGTCCGACCCGCAGGTGCTGGACATCCTGCGCAACGACTACGTGATCGTGGCGCTCTACTCCGACGACAAGAAGGTGCTTCCCGAGAGCGAATGGGTGACCACCGATGCAGGCAAGGTGCTCAAGAGCCTCGGCAAAATCAACTCCTACTACGCGCTGAAGACCTTCGGGGTCAACGCCCAGCCCTACTACGTGTTGCAGGGGCGCGGCGGGAAGGAGTTGGTTCCGCCCCGCGGCTACGACCTCGACGTGCAGGGATTCGTCGATTTCCTCCGCAGCGGCGTCGAAGCCTACGACAGGCAGAAATAGGGATTCCCGCCCCGAAAAAAGCCTGCGGCCGAAACGGCCGCAGGCTTTTTCAGTATTCCGGACGGAGGATCAGTCCGAGAACTCGTCGAACATCGTCGTGCTCAAGTACTTCTCGGCCCGGTCGGGGAAAACCACGACGATATTGCCCCGCTCGATCTTCTGCGCCGTACGCACCGCCGCCAGCATCGCCGCGCCGCTCGACATGCCGGCGAAGATCGCCTCCCTGCGGATGATTTCCCGGGCCATGGAGATCGCCTCCTCGCTCTCGATCATCTCCTGCACGTCGATCTGCGACGGATCGTAGATGTCGGGCACGATGGCCTCCTCCATGTTCTTGAGCCCCTGAATATAGTGGCCGCGGATCGGCTGTGCGCAGACGACCTTGATGTCGGGCTTCATCACCTTGAGGAAACGCGAAAGACCCATCAGCGTCCCCGAAGTCCCGATCGCGCAGACGAGGTAGTCGATGTTGCCGCCGGTCTGCTGCCAGATCTCCAGCGCCGTCGACTGATAGTGGGCCAGGTAGTTGCTGGCGTTGGCGAACTGGTCGGGCATGAAATACCTGCCGGGAGCGTCGGCGACTTTTTTCCGCGCCAGGCGGATCGCCCCGTCGGTCCCCTCCTCGGCGGGCGTCAGAATCACCTTCGCACCGTAGGAGCGGATGATCTTCCGCCGTTCGATCGACACCGCTTCGCTCATCACGATCTCCACGGGATAGCCCTTGACGATCCCCACGATGGCCAGCCCGATGCCCGTGTTGCCCGATGTGGGTTCGATGATCGTCTTGCCGGGCGTCAGCCGTCCGTCCCGCTCGGCGGCCTCGATCATCCGCAGCGCAATGCGGTCCTTGATGCTTCCCGTAGGATTGAAGCCTTCGAGTTTGGCGAATATTTTCACGTTCGGATTGGGGCACAGCCGGTTGATCCGCACCATCGGGGTCGTGCCGATGGTCCCCAGAATATTCTTTTTAACCATAAATCACCGCTCATTAAACCGCGTAAAGATAATCATTTTCCGGAAAAAAGATTAATTTTGTGAAATGTCATGTCCGTCTCGTGAAGACAAACGGGTCCCGGCCTCACGAAACGGCATCCCCGGACAAGGGCCCACCCTACCCGAATGAACCCATCGAGATTCAGGCCGGCCGCCGGCATGGCGCTGCTGACCTTCGCCGGAATTCCTGCGGCACAGCACGCCGACGCACACCCGAAACGCCCCGGACAACAGCCGCCGAGCATCGTGCTCATCCACCTCGACGACATGGGCTACGGCGACCTGACCGCAACGGGGGCCACCGGATACCGGACGCCCAACATCGACCGGCTCTGCGCCGAAGGCATGCGCTTCACCAATTATTACAGCGCCCAGGCTGTCAGCAGCGCTTCGCGCGCCGGGCTTCTGACGGGATGCTACCCCAACCGCATCGGATTCGCCGGGGCGCTCGGTCCGAAATCGAAAACAGGACTCAACCCCGACGAGGAGACCATGGCCGAAAACCTGAAGAAAGCCGGCTACGCAACCGCCATCGTCGGCAAATGGCACGTGGGATGCCGCCCGGGGCTTATGCCCCTCGACCACGGTTTCGACGAATACTTCGGGCTGCCCTACTCCAACGACATGTGGCCCCACCATCCGCAGACGTCGTCCTATCCGCCGCTGCCGCTGTACGAAGGGCGCAAGGTCGTCAACCCGTCGGTCTCGGCCGCGGACCAGGCGCAGCTCACCACCCGGTACACGGAACATGCCGTCGACTTCATCACACGCAGGTCCGAAGGCCCGTTCTTCCTCTACCTGGCCCACTCCATGCCGCACGTGCCGCTCTTCGTCTCGGACAAGTTCAAGGGCAAAAGCGAGCAGGGACTGTACGGCGACGTGATGATGGAGATCGACTGGAGCGTGGGCGAAGTGCTCAAGGCGCTGGAAAAGAGCGGCGCGGCCTCCAATACGATCGTCGTGCTCACTTCGGACAACGGGCCGTGGATCAACTACGGCGACCACGCCGGCTCGACGGGCGGTCTTCGCGAAGGCAAGGGAACCACCTTCGAAGGCGGGCAGCGCGTGCCGTGCATCGTGTGGTGGCCGGGGACGACACCCGCCGGAACGATCTGCAACCAGCTGGCCTCGTCCATCGACCTGCTGCCGACCTTCGCGGAGATCGCGGGCACGCCGCTCCCGGCGAAGCAAATCGACGGCGTAAGCATCCGCAGCCTGTTCGAGGGCGTGCCGGACGCCACGCCGCGCACGTCGTTCCTGTTCTACTACCGGAAAAACAGCCTGGAAGCCGTGCGCGACGGACGCTACAAACTCGTGTTCGCCCATCCGGGCCGCAGTTACGAGGCATTCCCGCCCGGCAACGGCGGACGCCCGGGCAAGGTGGCCGAAGGGCACGAATTCCCGCTGGCGCTCTACGACATGCGCCGCGACCCCGGCGAACGCTACGACGTTCAGAGCCAGCATCCCGAAGTGGTCGAGGAGCTGATGCGGATCACCGATGCGGCGCGCGAGGACCTGGGCGACGACCTGCGGGGAATGCCCGGCAGGAACAGGCGTCCGGCAGGCAGGGCCGAATAAACGACGAGGGGGCAGGTCTGTCCGGACCTGCCCCTTGCCTTTGCGGCGCGGGAAACGGACTATTTACGCTCCTTCCCGGTTTCGGCGAAAGCCGATTTCACTTCATGCTCTTTCTGCTGACGGGCTTTGGGCGTCGGAGCCTTGCCCTCTTTAACCAAACGATTGATGTTACGCTCGAAATTCTGCTCGCAAGGTTCGCAGGCGGTGTCTTTGTTCTCTTTCATGGCTTTGGAAATTTTATGGTATCGACTCCTGCTGCTGCAAATAGCGCGCCGTTTGCCCGACCATCCATTCCGGCAAACAAAAAAAACGGACAACTCCGTAGAATTGTCCGCTTTGGTAGCGGGAGGAGGACTCGAACCTCCGACCTTCGGGTTATGAGCCCGACGAGCTGCCAACTGCTCCATCCCGCGATATATCTTTAGACCGATGATCTATCGCTTTTGCGTGTGCAAAGATAAGACAAATTTTCCATTCCGGCAAATTAATTTCAGCTAAAAAACTCCTTCACACGCCCTACACACTGTTTGTCAACCGGTTATAGGACCGAATTATTTTATGGCTGCAACCACGATCTCCGCCAGATCGCGCACCTCGCTCTTCGTGCCGCGGCCGATGGCCTTTTTGCAGAGCGGGCAGGCGGTGACGATCACCTCGGCCCCCGTGGCGTCGAGCTGCGCGGCGACCGACCGGGCGATCTGCACCTGCTGGCCGTCGGAGATGGCCGTATTGGCCACCGAGGAGCCGCAACAGAGGGCGTTCTCGCGCGTCGAGGCGGGTTCGAGCAATTCGCCCACGGCTTCGATCACCGCACGCGGCTCGTCGTAGATGCCGCTGCCGCGCCCCAGTTCACAGGGGTCGTGGTAGGTGAAACGCGTCGCGCCATGCTCCAGCGAAAGGCGGCCCGCACGAATCAGCCGCAGGATATATTCCGAATGGTGCAGGATCTCGATACCCGGCAGGTCGTAATCCTCGCGGAAGACCTTGAGGCAGATCGGGCACGACGTGACGAGCGTCGTGATGCCGTGCTTACGGAACAGGTCTGCATTGTATTTCATCATCTTGCGCGCCGAATCGGTCTCGCCGGCCAGTTTGAGCGGCCGGCCGCAGCAGACGCCGCCTTCGCGGTCGGCCCACCAGACCTCCTCGCCCGCGGCCTCGAAGATCGCCGACATCGCCGACATCGTGCGCGGCGTCAGCAGGGTCATGCAGCCCGCAAAATAGCCCACCTTGCCCGCACCTTCGGAGCGGTCGAGATCCTTGAAATAGCCGTAGCGGCGTTCGTCGGGCACGTTGTGCATCTTGTCGCGCGAGTTGACGCGGAGCGTGTTGAGATCAATGCCGACGGGGCATTTCTCGGCACAGCGGCCGCACATCAGGCAATTGTCGGCCGTCTGGAGGCGCAGCATGTTGTAACGGCGGTCGCGCAGGAAGTAGACCGACTGCACGTCGTCGACGCCCAGCACGCTCTGCAACTGGCAGGGGTCGATGCAGATGCCGCAGCGCGAGCAGGCCTCGACCTGGAAATTATCGTAGGAAGACTCCTTTTCGCCCGAGCGCAGGTTGTAACGGCGCAGGAAGATGAGGGGTATCTCCGTGAAAATATGCATGTAACGCGAGAACGGCAACGCCACGAAGAACACGCCGAGGCACGAGGAGTAGAACCACCACGCCGCGGTTTCGAGATTCATCAGCGGCATCACGCCGATATGCCCGGACATCCACTCCCCGAGGCTCCCGGTGAGGAATCCCCCGCCGCCGTAAAGCGCGCACGTGGCGCTTTCGGCCACCAGACGCGCCGGGAACACGAACCACAGCGCCGACAAGGCCACCCGGTCGCCCGGGACGTGCTTCGTCGTGCGCCGCATGCCCATCGCCCGGGAGTAGAGACGCTTGCCCCAGGCCAGCGCCACGCCCGAGAGGACGAACAGCAGCAGGAGGTCCATCGTGAAATCGAAGAACGGCTTGTGCTCCAGCCCCGTGGCGAAATACTTGAAAAAGACGTGTCCCTGCAACGGCACGTAGCGGAAGCCCAGATAGGCGATCGTCTCGGCCCACCCCACGGCAATCAGCAGGAACCAGCCGAAAGCCAGCGACATGTGCATGTACCCCAGCAGGGGGTTGACCCGGAAGATGCGGCGGTGGAGCAGCGACTCGCTCACCACCTCCCACGCCGCCCCGAAGGTGCGGCGCGTCGGCAGTCCGAACAGAATCCGTTTCTTGTCGGCGCGGGGCAGGCGGTAGAGCCACGTCCCCCACTTCCAGGCCAGGACGGCGAACATCACCGCAGCGCCGATGATGAACGGCAGACAGAATGGCGCGTAGAAAGTCATCGTCAGAAATCCCCCAGTTTACGTTTGATAAGCATCACCACGCCGCGCGTATTGATGCCGCGCGGGCACACCAGCCGGCATTTGCCGCACAGCATGCACTTGTTCATCTCCTCGTAGGCCCCCTGGTATTCGCCGCGGCGCACCAGCGTGTGGACCTTGCGGAAATTGAACTCCGTGAGGTTGCCCGCCGTGCAGACCGCCGTGCAGGCCCCGCAGCCGATGCAGGTCTGCAACTCGGGCATCTCGCGCAGGATCTCGTCGCTCTTGCGCAGGTTGTTGCGGTCGATGTCGATGGCCCGGGGCTTCGAAATGGTGTATCCGAAATTGATCGCCGCCATTGCTATGCCTCCACGTATTTGGCCGCGGCGTCGGCTGCGGCGATGCCCTCGTTCAGCGACTCGCCGATGTTCTTGGGCGCCGTAATGGTCCCGGCGTAGAAAATGCCGTCGACATTGCTCTTCACATTGCCGAGAAACATGTCGCGCGGAGCCAGAAAGCCGCTCGGAGCGCGGTTCAGCCCGGCGCCTGCGGCAAACGCTTCGTTGTCGTCGTTGGCCCGCATGCCCACGATCAGCACCAGCATGTCGACGCTCATGCGCAGGGGGCGGCCCGTCAGCGTGTCCTCGGCCTTGATCTGCACCCGTCCGTCGATCGTCGGGCTGGCCTCCGAAATGCGTCCGCGCAGGAAGTGGATGTTGTATCTCTGCTGCGCCTCGCGGTACATCTCCTCGTAACCGGGACCGAACATGCGGATGTCCATGTAAAAATTGAAAACGTCGGCCTCGGGGAAGAGCTGTTTCATCTCCATGGCCTGCTTGACGCCCGTGATGCAGCACACCTTCGAGCAGTGCTGCTGGCAGACCTTCTCGTCGCGCGAACCCACGCAGTGCAGGAAGGCGATGCGCCTGGGGCGCGATCCGTCGGCCTTGGCCACGCGCCCCTCGTTCAACATGCGCTCGATGTCGGCCGTCGTGAAGACGTTGTCGTAGATGCCGTAGCCGTACTCCTCCTTGATCGAGGCGTCGAAGAGCGTGAAGCCGCTGGCCACGACCACCGAATCGCACGGCAGCGTCCGCCCGTCGGCGAGCGTGACGCTCTCCTTCGTGAAGCCCGCGACCTCCGTGGAGGTCATCACCTCGATGCCGCTCTCGTTGACCCTGCGGCGCAACTCGGTCAGCACCTCCTGCGCCGGGGTGAACGACGGGAACAGCACGTGCCAGCCCCGGAGCTTGCCGCCCAGTTCGGCCTCTTTCTCGATGATGACCGGGCTGACGCCCTGTTCCGCCAGACGCAGGGCCGTCTGCATGCCCGCAACGCCGCCGCCTATAATGATAACTCGTTTTTTCATTATTCTCTGATGTCGTAAATCGTATCCGTCGGGCAGCAGTTGACCACCGCCGACTCGGGTTTTCCGATATATTTCCCGTTGCGGCCCAGATACTTGGCCGCGGGATCGTACTCGACGCCCATCTTGTCCAGCAGGGGTTCCACGTCGACCTGGTGCATCTGCATGCCCAGCTCCCAGGGGTCGTAGCCCAGCACCAGCCCGGCCATCTCCTCGTAGGTCAGCACCGGGATTCCGTGGCCGTTCTGGCCGTAGGTCGTGCCCTCCATCTCGGCGATGGCGTACTGCCATTTGTCGAGGAACATCGCGCAGCCCGGACAGTTGGCCACGATGAAATCGGGCTTGTAGGGCGCCATGCTCTCCAGTTTCTTGTGCGAGTTGGCGATCGAATAGCCGCGGTTGGCCTGCACGAGGTAGTTGCGGAACCCGAATCCGCAGCAATGGCGGCGTTCGGGATAGTCGACGCACTCACCGCCCCACGACTCGACCATGCCGGCCAGCACATAGGGGAATTCCGATCCTCCGATCCCGGATTTCGGAAATATCTTGGCGTAATGGCAGCCGATGTGCTCGACGACCTTCAGCGGTTCGCCCGTCGCGGCGTTGACGAGCCGTTTTTTGGCCCGCGCGGCGATCTCTTCGCGGAAATGGAACACGACATCCGACGTGTGGGCCAGGCTCGCGGGCTTCTTGAACTCGCGCCGGGTCGCCTTCCAGAGATTCTCGCGCGTCTTCTCCTCCGTCTCGGGGAACTCGTGCCACGTGGCCAGAATCTCCGTGTAAACGCCGAACGAGGTGATGCACGAGGTCACGAGGTTCTCATACCCCGCCTCGCCCATCAGCGCGAACTGCCGCGCCACGACGGTCATAATCGTCTCCAGCGGCACGATGTCCGAATGGTAGCCGATCCCCGTGCACGACGAGTGCTTGGGGTCGTCCGAGAGGTCCTTGCCCAGGTCGTTGCGCAGCATGTCGATAAACAGCTTCTCGCTGCCCGGGAAGAAATTCTGCCGGATGCAGCTGCGCGCGTAATAATAGTGGTCGTCGGCGATCTCCTTCTGGTAGTCCTGCCAACTCTTTCGCTTCATCGTCATCGTCAATAATGTTCGTTGCTGTTCGAAAGGAAGACATCCATCATGTACTGCTGGTCGGCGCCCTCCTCGTAGCCCATTTCGCGGGCCTTGCGGTCGGAATGCCGCTCGATGGTGTCGAACATCTCGCTGCCGCCGCTGACCTTGAATATCTCGTTGATCTCGGCGAGCGACTCCTCGTCCAGACGGCGCAAGGCCCCGGCGCCGTGGCGCATGTAGACGGGCGTGAACTGGCCGTAAATCTCCCGGTCGTTGTCGTAGATCCATTTCCAGACGGTCCCCTGCTCGGGATGCAGGTCGGGTTTCACCAGCCGCGGGACGATGCAGTAGCCCGTGCGGAGGATGTTCTCGCCGATGATGCGTTTCAGGGCCAGCTGCTGGCGGCCCTTCTCGCTCTCGACGAAGAAGCCCAGTTTCTGCGACAGCGTGCGCAGCGCCTGGATCACATAGCCCGGCGTATTGCCCCGCGGACAGCGCGGACGGCATGACATGCACTCGCCGCAGTACCAGATGGTGTCGCTCTTCAAAAGCCGCTCGATGGCCTCGTCGTCGCGCGTCTGCACGATGGAGACGATCTGACGGGGGTCGTAGTTATAGAACTCGGCCGCCGGGCAGACGCCCGTACAGACCCCGCAGTTCATGCACGAGTGAAGACCCTCCTTCATCCGCACATCCTCCATGAGCATATCGAAATACTTCCCCATACCTAATATACAAAAAAAACCTTTGCACTGCAAAGGTAGGGAATCCGGGGCGGACGGGCGGTGGTATAAATGCGTAATTTAGCGCCGTTCGTAAAGCTCGAAGGCAAACGGCCAGGGGTAATCTTTCCCGCCGGAGAACGACTCCGACGACACCAGCCGCCATTCGCGCTCGTCCCACGCCGGGAAACGCGTGTCGCCCTCGTAGGCGCGGAAGACCCGTGTGAGGTAGAACTTCCGGGCCAGCGGCAGCGCCGCGGCGTAGATCTGCGCCCCGCCGATGACGAACACCTCCTCGTCCGCGGGAAACAGCGCGACGGCCTCTTCGAGCGAATGGGCCACCGTGCAGCCGGGAATCTCGATATTCTGACGCGTGATGACGACGTTCGTCCGGTTGGGAAGCGGACGCCCGAGCGACTCCCAGGTTTTGCGGCCCATGACGACCGGATGGCCCGTGGTCACGGCCTTGAAATGCCGGAGGTCCTCGGAAATGTGCCACAGCAGGGCGTTCCTGTCGCCGATAACGCCGTTTTCGGCGACGGCTACGATCAAACTTATCATAATTCGAAAAGGTCTGTTACGGTTATTCCGCCCGTCAGGTGACAGGCCTGCCATCCCTCGCCGCGGGCCGCGGAGACGTTGGCGGCGTTGTCGTCGATGAAGAGCAGTTTTCCGGGCGGGGTCCCGATCTGCCGGGCGACGCTCCGGTAAATTTCCGGATCGGGTTTGCGCAGATGCAGTTCGTCGGAGTAGAAACACCGCACGAACAGTTCGTCGAAGCTCCCGCCGAAACGCTCGCGGAACGACTCCCGGAAGCGGATGCGGTGGGGCAGGTTGGTGTTGCTCAACAGGTAGACCGGGCAACGCTTCCCCAGTTCCCGGAGCAACTCCACGCGCTGCGCGTCGAACGGCATCAGCATGGCGTTCCACGCCTCCAGCAGCTGCTCGTCGGGGATGGCGGCGACGGCGGGAAACGTCCGCCGCACAGCCTCCGCGAACTCCTCCTGCGTGATAAGTCCCAGTTCGAGGTCGCGGAAACACGCCCTGTTCCCGTCGATGACCTCGGCGGCTCCCAGTCCGCGGATGTCCAGCGCCTCGAAAGCCCGGAGCGTGCGTTGCAGCTGCACGTCGAGCAGGACGCCTCCCAGATCGAAAACAAGGGCCTCGACGCTTTCGGACGAAACGGTCGGAATCAGGATATTCATCTGCTGCGGGTTTAAAACGACATCGGGGCCTTGATCGCGGGCCACGGGTCGTAGCCTTCGAGCGTGAAATCTTCGTAACGGAAGTCGAAGACCGACTTCACGGCGGGGTTCAGCCGCAGTTTCGGCAGCGGACGCGGCTCGCGCGAAAGCTGCTCGTCGACCTGCTCCAGATGGTTCAGATAGAGGTGCGTGTCGCCCAGCGTATGGATGAACTCGCCGGGCTGCAAGCCGCACACCTGCGCCATCATGCAGGTCAGCAGGGCGTAGGAGGCGATGTTGAACGGCACGCCGAGGAACGTGTCGGCGCTGCGCTGGTACAGCTGGCACGAGAGACGCCCCCCGGCCACGTAGAACTGGAACAGCACATGGCACGGCGGCAGGGCCATCGCGTCGATCTCGGCGACGTTCCACGCCGAGACCACGATGCGCCGCGATTCGGGATTGGTGCGGATCAGCCCGGCGGCCTGCGCGATCTGGTCGACGACGCCCCCGTCGGGCCGGGGCCACGAACGCCACTGGTAGCCGTAGACATGGTTCAGGTCGCCGAAGCGGTAGCCTTCGATCGGCGACTCGACGCCCGCCGAGGCGAGGAACGTCTCCCGGCCGACGGGCAGCACCCCGTGGCGCACGCACAGTTCGTTGTAGTGGCGGTAGGCGTCGTTGTCCCAGATATGGACGCCGTTGTCCACCAGATACTTGATGTTGGTGTCTCCCCGCAGGAACCACAGCAGTTCGTGGATAACCCCCTTGAGGAACACCTTTTTGGTCGTCAGCAGCGGAAAGCCCTCCGACAGGTCGAAACGCATCTGGTGGCCGAAGACCCCCTTGGTCCCGGTTCCCGTGCGGTCGCCCCGCACGACGCCTTCCGTCTTGACCCGGCGCAACAGATCGAGGTATTGTTTCACAGAATCGTCATTTAATCGTTTTATCGCTAAACCGAGGCCTTGCCCGGCATTTTCAGCGTCAGCTCCCCCGCCGCGTCCAGCACGGCGTAGGAGGGATTTTCGGCCCAGCAGCCGAGGTTCACCACGTGCAGCCGCCCTTCGCGGCAGTCGCGCGGGAAGTGCATGTGTCCGAAAACGAAGAGATCGACCGCATGCGTCCGGGAATACTCGCGGGCATACTCGACCAGCGGCTCGGTGTGCGGCTCGGAAGACCCCGTGTAGGGTTCGGTCAGCGACGCCCCGCGGGCCGCCTCCTCGCCGTGCCCCTTGCGCGACCTGCCGCTCCACCAATGGCCGAAGCGCAGCGCCCAGTCGGGATGCACGCCCCACGAAAAGAGCCATCTCAACGTCCGCGAACGGAAAATGCGGTTCAGAAACTTGAGCATCGGCTGCCCGTCGATCTTCATGTTGTCGCCGTGGGCGATGAAGACCTTTTTGCCCGAGAGGGTCATCACCTCGGGCGAGGTGTGGATCTCCAGCCCGCACTCGCGCGCCAGATAGTCGCCGACCCACATGTCGTGGTTGCCCGTGAAGAAGACCACCCGCACGCCCCGGTCGGTCAGTTCGGCCAGCTTGCCCAGCGTCCGCACGAAGCCTTTGGGGACCACACGCCGGTATTCGAACCAGAAATCGAAGATGTCCCCGACCAGAAAGATCGCCTCCGCATCCCGGGCCGCGTCGTCGAGCCACGCCACGAAGCGTCTTTCGACCGCCCGTGCCGTCGCGGCATCGCCGGCTCCCAGGTGGATGTCGGATGCGAAATAATACATGATTCTATTTTGTCAGCTCGTCCAGTTTCGCTTCGAGGCTCTTGCCGTAGATGTTCTTGGCCACGATCGTCCCCTCCTTGTCGATCAGGAAGTTGGCCGGGAGCCGCTGCACGTTGTAAAGCCCGAGGGCCACGGACGAACGCCCGCGCAGGTCGCTGACCGAGATCCACGGCAGCTGCTGCTCCTGCACGGCAGTGATCCACAGCGGTTTCGACGTATCGACGGCCACCTGGTAGACCTCGAACCCGACGGGTGCGTCGGCATATTTCCGATAGAGTTCCTTCAGATCGGCGTTCAGCGCGTTGCTCGACCCCAGTTCCGCCGACCAGAAATCCAGCAGCACGACCTTTCCGGCCAGCGACGAGAGACGGATCTTCTTGCCGTAGATGTCCGTCAGTTCGAGGTCCGGATGGCGCGCCTCGGTGATCTGCGACGTGAGGCTGATACGGGCGTCCATGCGGGCGATCTCGGCCTGCAACGATTGCAGGTAGGGCGATTCGGGGTAGCTCTCCTGCAACGCCTCGGCAACCGTGCGGTAGTAGACCACGTCGCTGTCGCCGTTGAACAGGTACGTGTCGCCCGGAAGCCGCTGGTAGAGGGCGTAGACCGCCGCCAGCGACGCCTTGTGCTCGATGATGAACCGCAGCTGCTCGCGGCGGATGCGGTAATATTCGGCCGTATACTCCTTGATCAGCGACTTGCGCTCCTCGTCCGTGAGTTTGCGCGCGAATTCCGTGCCCATGTTCTCCAGCTGCTGCGCCCCCGTGACGAAGGCCTGGTAGAACTGCCGCAGCAGCTCCGACTCGGAGGAACCCTCCACCGTATAGTTGCGGATGACGCTGCCCACGGAACCGAGCGTCAGCCTGTCGCCGCCGGCCAGAAGCAGCGGAATGCGCTCGCCGTCGTAGATCACGTTGTATAAGGAAGGGGTCTTCGCCACGCCCGTGAGTTCCATGCGGTAGCTGCCGTCGGGGGCCAGCGCCGCCGAATCCACGACCGACTGCGTCAGCGGAAGGACCTGCTCCAGATAGATATTTTTCGCGTCGCCGCCGACGAAGCGGCCTGAAATCTTCACTTTCGACGACTGGCAGCCACACATCAGGGCGGCCGTCGTGAGCGTTACGAAAAGCGTTTGCTTGTTCATTTACGATCTTTTTCGCGGTTAATGGAGAACAAAGATATAAATTTTCCGCAAATAGGCGCCCTTTATTTCGACGAATTGCGGTGCGGCCCGTTGTTTTTCGTGAAATTGCGGTAGGGCTGCTGGCTGCGGTTTTTCTGCTGCCGCTGCTGCTGGTGGGGCTGCCGGTGCTGCTGCGCCCCCTTTTGGGGACGCGACGAAAAGGGCTGTTTATAGTCGCTTCGGAGATTGTTCAAGGCAACTTCGTCGATTTGGATCGCTCCCCCGGACATGCGCTTGATGTCTTTTACGATCACTTCGTTGTTGGGGTGCTCCTGGTTGTATTCGTAGCTCTTCGTGCGCATGTAGCGGGCCAGATTGTCCACCGTGCGCGAGACCGTCCGCGGGTTGCGCTCGTCGGCCAGGCCGCGGATCATGCGCTCGACGTATTTGCCGTAGTGCTTATAGGTGATCCGCCCCTGGGAATAGGTCATCCGGCGGGGCGATGCGGTCAGCTCCTGACGCGAGGGCTGCGGGTAGGGAGAGTCCACATCGAGCTGGAAATCAGACATGATGAAAAGGTGGTCCCAGAGTTTGTGGGTGAAATCGGCCGTGTCGCGCAGCAGGGGGTTCAGATTGCCCATCACGGCAATCACGGCCCGCGCCTGCCGGTTGCGCTCGCGGCGGTCCTCGATCTCCAGCAGCGAGTCGATCATCTCCTGGATATGGCGCCCGTACTCGGGCAGGTACAACTTGCGTCGTGTGTAATTGTAATTCTTTTTCATATTGTATTTGCGGTCCGGCACATTAGTGCGATTCGTCCGCCGGAGCCTCCGGCCGGACCTTTGCGATAGACCGTTTAAAGATCGTTTTTCTCACTCTCCGCACCCCGGAGCGAGACCTCCGGGATTCGTTTTACACGGCGGAAAATCATAACTTTGGGACAAAAGTAGGTAAAATTTCGGAAAAACAAAGCTATGACAAAGGTTTTAATTCTGGACCAATCAAAAAGCGTGCGAAACATTCTGCGCGAGCGGTTGGAGTATGAAGGGTTCTCGGCCGAAGCCGTCGAGAACGAGGCTGCGGCCTCGGCATTGTGCGAGAGGATTCCGTTCGACGTGATTCTGTCCGACACGGAGTGCAAGGTTCCGGATGCAGGCATCCCGTTCATAGCCCTCTCGGCCGACACGTCGATCGACACGGCGGTCAAGGCCGTGCGCAACGGAGCGCAGGATTTCCTCACAAAACCCATCGACATGAACCGGCTGCTGCAATCGCTGCACCGCACCATCGACAATCCCGCGCCCGCGCAGGCGCCCCCGGCCGCCCCGCCCGTGCGCCGCCGCCGGGCGCACTCCGCCCAGGCCGAGCGGATCATCGGCGTCTCGCCCGAGATCGAACACGTCCGCCAGCTGATCGACAAGGTGGCCCCGTGCGAGGCCCGGGTGCTGATCACGGGCGAAAACGGCACGGGAAAGGAGCTTGTGGCCCGCTGGCTGCACGCCAAGAGCGTCCGCGCGGCGGCCCCGTTCGTCGAGGTCAACTGCGCGGCCATCCCCTCCGAACTGATCGAGAGCGAACTGTTCGGCCACGAGCGCGGGGCCTTCACCTCGGCCGTCAAGCAGCGCAAGGGCAAGTTCGAGCAGGCCGACGGAGGCACGCTCTTCATGGACGAGATCGGCGACATGTCGCTCGCGGCGCAGGCCAAGGTGCTGCGCGCCCTGCAGGAGAGCCGCATCAGCCGCGTGGGAAGCGACCGGGACATCGAGGTCAACGTGCGCGTGGTGGCCGCCACGAACAAGAACCTGCGCGAGGAGATTCAGAAAGGGAATTTCCGCGAAGACCTCTACCACCGTCTGGCGGTGATCGTGGTGCGGGTTCCGCCGCTGCGCGAGCATGCCGGGGACATTCCTGCGCTGGTCGAGCATTTCACCCGCACGATCGCCTCGGAATACGGCTCCGCCCCCAAACCCATCGACGCCGACGCGCTGGCCGAGCTGCAACGGATGCCGTGGAGCGGCAACATCCGCGAACTGCGCAACGTCATCGAGCGTCTGATCATCCTCTCCGGCGACCGCATCACGGCACGCGACGTGAAGGAGTACTGCTGACCCGCGCCCGGTTAAGAACCGGGGTTTACATTGCGGCTGGCAGCTTCAGCCCGCTCTCCGTCCGGTTCTGCGCCCGGTTAAGAACCGGGGTTTGCATTGCGGCTGGCAGCTTCAGCCCGCTCTCCGTCCGGTTCTGCGCCCGGTTAATAAGAACCGGGGTTTGCATTGCGGCTGGCAGCTTCGGCCTGCTCTCCATCCGGTTCTGCGCCCGGTTCTCCGCGAACATGCGAACAGGGGCGAACACCCTTTGTTCGCGTGTTCGCTTCTTTGCCCGGCCGAAAAGACAGAACCGCGGCGAGTGCCGCGGCGTATAGCTACCTTTTGGTGGCAACCGACGCACGCAGCGCGAGCAGAGACCGCTTGCGGGCTATGCCGTGCCAGAAGGAGGAAAACGAGCGTAGCGAAGTTAAAAGCGCCAAAACCATCCGCATGTCGCTTTCGCGGGAACAACCTCCGGCCCGCGTTGAGCGGGCGCAGTAAGATCAGGCCTTTACAGCCTCCCGCTCCGGGCACGCGGGCTGTCGGTTGTTCTTCTTCCGCTCCAAGCGAGAATGCGGCGGTTGAAACCCGCTTCCAGGGGCGATCGTAGGCTTCTGTGCTTCCTGCTTGTCCCGGACGCATCCCTCCCGCCGCGTTTCGCGGCGAACGATCCCGGCCCGATGCCGGAGCCGCGAAACGAAGTCCCGGCTAAAAGTGGTAAGAAACGGGGCCGGTTTGCTTGCAAACCCGCGAATAGGCGCCCGTTTCGAACGTTAGACGGGACAAAGTAGGCAAAGGCATCCGCCGGGGAGTTTTTGGTACTTTTTGCGGCCAAAAAGTACATCACCTTCCGCGGGCAAAGGCCGCGGTTATCCTTGTTCCGCCACAAGCGAGAATGCGGAGGTTGCACCTCCTGCACGTTGCCGCTGGCCGCGAACGGTCCCGGCCCGATGCCGTAGCCGTGAAACGAAGGCCCGGCTAAAAGTGGCAAGAAACGGGCGTCACAGCAGCTCCAGCAACTCGCCGGGGCGGTCGACCAGATGCCGCGCCCCGGCGGCGATCAGCTCCGCACGGTCGCGGAAACCCCACGTCACACCCGCCGAGCGCACCCCGGCAGCCGCCGCGGCCTCGATGTCCACCCCCGAATCGCCGACATACAACACCTCCTCACGCGCCGTGCCCGTCCGTGCGAGAATCTCCTCGACGACCGCCGGCGAAGGTTTCAGCGGCACGCCGGGACGCTGGCCCAGCACCGCGGCGAACGTCACCCCGGGGAAGAACAGCCCGACGAGCTTCTCGGTCCCGGCCTGGAACTTGTTCGACGCCACGGCCAGCGCGACGCCCCGCCGCGCCAGTTCGGCGATCAGCTCCGGAATTCCGTCGTAGGGCCGCGTATGGGCGTCGATGTGTTCGGTGTAGTATTTCACGAAGTCGGCGCGCACCGCGGCGACGGTTTCGGGCGTGCGCAGCGGCTCGGGCAGGGCGCGTTCCACGAGCCGCAGGATGCCGTTGCCGACGAAATGACAGTATTCCTCATAGGTGTGTTGCGGCAGTCCCCGCACACCCAGCACGGCGTTGCACGCCACGGCCAGATCGCCGATCGTGTCGAGCAGCGTGCCGTCGAGGTCGAAGATGACGAGCGAAGTTTTCATTTTTTCCGTTTTATGTTCCAGCCGACAGCCGCCACGAGCAGCGACATCAGCGGCGAGACGATGTTGAAGATGCAGTAGGGCGCGTAGACGAAGGTCGAGACGCCGAGCACCGTGGCCTGCGTCATGCCGCACGAGTTCCACGGGATCAGGACCGAGCAGACCGTGGCGGAATCCTCCACCGAGCGGCTCAACAGCCTCGGCTCCAGCCCCCGGTCGGCATAGAGGTCGCGGAAAAGCCGCCCCGAGAGGATGATCGAGATATACTGGTCGGCGGTGCAGAGGTTGAAGAAGAGGCCCGCGCCCACGGTCGAGGCCACGGCCGAAAAGGCGCGGCGCACCCAGCGCAGGAAGATCGACGTCAGCGACCGCAGCATGCCGCTGCCGGTCATCACCCCGCCGAAGCACATGGCGCAGATGATCAGCCACACGGTGTTCAGCATCCCGGCCATGCCGCGCGTGGCGACCAGTTCGTCGAGCTGCGGCGCGCCCGTGGGGATGGCCGTCGGGCCGAAGCAGGTCATCAGCACCCCCTTGAACCCCGACATGAAGTCCAGCTCCCCGACGCCCGCCACCCGGGCCACCAGTTCGGGCTGCGCCAGGAGCATCGCCGCACAGGCGAAGACCACGGACGAGAACAGCGTCACGATGGCCGGGAGTTTCCGTGCGATGAGCATTCCCGTGGCCAGCGGCACCGCGAGGAGCCACGGCGTGATGCGGAACGTCGCGGCGAGCGTCGCGGCATACATTTCGGCATGGGTCGAAACTCCGTGGTCGAGCGCCAGGCCCGCGACGGTGAAGACCCCGAGGGCGATGAGCATCGACGGAACGGTGGTGTAGAGCATGTAGCGGATGTGGGTGAAGACCTCGACGCCGGCCGTCGACGAGGCCAGCACCGTGGTGTCGGAGAGCAGCGAGAGCTTGTCGCCGAAATAGGCTCCCGAGATGATGGCTCCGGCGACCCATCCTTCCGAAAAGCCCATCGCCTGGCCGATGCCCATGAGCGCCACGCCGATGGTGGCGATGGTGGTCCACGACGATCCGGTCATCAGCGACACCACGGCGCAGATCACGCACGAAGCCACGAGGAAGAACGACGGGTGGAGGATTTGCAGTCCGTAATAAATCATCGTCGGGACCACGCCCGAGATCATCCACGTGCCGGCGATGGCGCCGATCAGCAGCAGGATGACGATGGCCGACGCCGAGGCGCGGATGTTGTCGATGATGGCCTCTTCGAGCACGGCCCAGCGGCAACGGTAGATGCCGATCGAGAGCATCACGCAAACCGACGTGGCCGACAGCAGGGCGATCTGGCTTCCGCCGTTGATGGCCTCGCCGCCGAAGGCGCGGATCACGACATAGAGGAGTCCCGTCAGCACCGCCAGCGGAATGGCCGACACCCAGGGCGACGGCAGTTTTTCAGCATTCGTCTTCATATTCTCTTCTTACGAGAGGCAAAAGTACGAAGAATTTTCGTACTTGCGCCATCGGGACGCCCGACCTGCGGTCTTCGCCCTGAAGAAACCGCGAACATGCGAACATGCGAACATGGGGTGTTCGCCCATGTTCGCATGTTCGCATGTTCGCGGAGAACCGGGCGCAGAACCGGACGGAGAGCGGGCCGAAGCCGCCAGCCCCCTGAAACCGGCGTCTTACGCGGGGGGGGGTAAGCATTTCCGGCCTTATCGTACACCGGCCGTGTTTTTTCGGGGCCGGAATTTTTTTATTTCCTTTTTTCTGCCTAACTTTGGTAGAACATCCAACACGCAACGAAATGGAGACACTCCGCAAAGTGATCCGGTTTTACGTCGAGGGATTCCGCGAAATGACCGTGGGACGCACCCTGTGGGCCATCATCCTCATCAAACTCTTCATCCTGTTCGCCGTGCTGAAAGTCTTCTTCTTCCCCGACCTGCTCGCGGGCAAAAGCCCCTCGGAAAAGGCCGGCTGCGTGCTGGAAAACCTGACACCCGAAATTCCGCAACCATGAATGCAACCGTCATCATGCAGTTCCGGCCGCCGCTCGCGGCGTCAATCCCCCTCCGGGGCAGGGTCGCCGGCGCGGTGCGGACCCGCAAACGCGGCCGAAAGCCGCAAACAAGAAGGCTCCGGCGTCCCGGAGCGACGCAGACAACCAACCAGTAACCCAATACGCTATGCTTTCCGACTACCTATCCACCGTCGACTGGTCGCGCGCACAGTTCGCCATGACAGCCATCTACCACTGGCTGTTCGTCCCGCTGACGCTCGGGCTGGGCTTCCTCATCGCCATCATGGAGACCCTTTACGTCCGCACGAAGGACCCGTTCTGGCTCCGCACGACCAAATTCTGGATGCGCCTGTTCGGCATCAACTTCGCCATCGGCGTGGCCACGGGCCTGATCCTCGAATTCGAATTCGGGACCAACTGGTCCAACTACTCCCACTTCGTGGGCGACATTTTCGGCGCGCCGCTGGCCATCGAGGGCATTCTGGCGTTCTTCCTCGAATCGACCTTCATCGCCGTGATGTTCTTCGGCTGGCGCAAGGTCAGCCGGGGTTTCCACCTCACGGCCACGTGGCTCACGGCCTTCGGCGCCAACCTCTCGGCGTGGTGGATTCTGGTCGCCAACTCGTGGATGCAATACCCCGTGGGGTGCGACTTCAACCTCGAAACCGTGCGCAACGAGATGACCTCGTTCTCGGCCGTGGCGCTGTCGCCCGTGGCGGTCAACAAGTTCTTCCACACCGTCACCTCGTCGTTCGTCCTCGCCGCGCTGTTCGTCGTGGGGGTCAGCGCGTGGTATCTGCTGCGCCGGCGCGAACAGCTGATGGCCCGCCGGAGCATCGCCATCGCCTCGGCCTTCGGGTTCGTCTTCGCGCTCGTCACGGCCTTCACGGGCGACCGTTCGGGCGCCATCGTGGCCCGCGTGCAGCCCATGAAGCTGGCGGCCATGGAGGCGCTCTACGACGGGCAGCAGGGCGCGCCGCTCACGGCCGTCGGCATCCTGCGTCCCGAGGCGCAGCGGACCGGCGGCGACGCCTTCTACTTCAGGATCGACATTCCGAAGATGCTCTCGCTGATGAGTTTCCGCTCGGCCGACGCGTTCGTTCCGGGCATCAACGACCTGGTCTACGGCAACGAGGAGTACGGCGTGATGCCGGCCTCGGAGAAGATCGAACGGGGGCGCGTGGCCGTCGAGGAACTGGGCCGCTACCGCACGGCGCGCGAGAAGGGCGACACGGCGGCCATCACCGAGATCGAGGCCAAGTTCGACCGCTCGACGCCCCAGGGCGCGGAGTTCCTGCGCGAACATTTCGCCTACTTCGGCTACGGCTACCTCTCGTCGCCGGAGCAGATCGTGCCCGACGTGCCGCTGCTGTTCTACTCGTTCCGCGTGATGGTCGGCGCGGGCTGCTTCTTCATCCTGCTGCTGGGCCTCGTCTGGTGGCTCAACCGCCGCGACCGCCTCGCCTCGAAACGCTGGCTGCTGCGAACGGCCGTGTGGAGCGTCCCGCTGGCCTACCTCGCCTCGCAGGCCGGCTGGGTCGTCGCCGAGGTCGGACGCCAGCCGTGGGCCATCCAGGACCTGATGCCCGTGGGCGTCGCGGCGTCGAAAATCCCCAGCGGATCGGTCTCGGTGACCTTCTTCCTCTTTCTGGCGCTGTTCACGGCGCTGCTCGCCGCCGAGTTGAGCATTATGTTCCGGCAGATCAAAACAGGACCTAAAGACGACTGACATCCCGACTACCGCAAATTTACCGGCAGGGTGGCTTCCGCGCAAGCGGACACAAGTCCCCGCCAGGGCGGGGATTTAGGGGTGGGTCAAATCTATAAACACAGCGGTACGCCGTGAATCGCCGACGGACAAGAGCGGCAAAACAACGACAACAACGACAACAACGACAACTATGGATACTATCACCCTACTTCAACACTATTGGTGGCTGATCATTTCGCTTTTGGGGGCCTTGCTGGTCTTCCTGATGTTCGTGCAGGGCGGTCAGGCGCTGCTCTACACGATCGGCCGCACCGAAGAGGAGCGCAACATGCTGGTCAACTCGCTGGGCCGCAAGTGGGAGTTCACCTTCACGACGCTCGTGACGTTCGGCGGGGCGTTCTTCGCCTCGTTCCCGTTGTTCTACTCCACGTCGTTCGGCGGGGCGTTCTACGTCTGGATGGCCATTCTGCTGTGCTTCGTCATTCAGGCCGTGGCCTACGAATACCGCCGCAAACCGGGCAACGTCTTCGGCGAACGGACCTTCAACGCCTTCCTGCTCGTCAACGGCGTGCTGGGCCCGCTGCTCATCGGCACGGCCGTGGGAACCTTCTTCACGGGGGCGGAATTCACCGTCGACCGCCTCAACCTGGCCAACCAGGGCGGCGCGGCGGTGATCTCGCAGTGGGCGACGCCGTGGCACGGGCTGGAGGCCGTCGCCGAGTGGCGCAACGTGCTGCTGGGCCTGTCGGTGACGCTGCTGGCCATGACGCTGGCCTGCCAGTACTTTATGAACAACATCGACGACGAGGCGATCTTCCGCCGCGCCGCACGCCGCATGCGCACGTTCGCCGTGCTGTTCGTCGCCTGCTTCGTGGCATGGCTCCTGGCCCTCGTCCTCGCCGACGGATGGGCCGTCGACGCCGCGGGCACGGTCTCGGTCGAACCCTATAAATACCTGCACAACCTCGTGGAAATGCCCTACGTGGCCGCCGCGCTGCTGATCGGCGTGGTTTCGGTGCTGTGGAGCGTCTATCTGGGGTGGCGCGGCAGCCGCCGTGCGGTGTGGTTCGGGGGCGTCGGCACGGTGCTCACGGTGCTGTCGCTGCTGCTGCTCGCGGGGTGGAGCGACACGGCCTACTACCCTTCGCTCGCGGACATGCAGTCGTCGCTGACGATCCGCAACTCCTCGTCGAGCCTCTTCACGCTCCGCACGATGGCGTGGGTGTCGCTGTTCGTGCCGTTCGTGGCAGCCTACATCTGGTACGCCTGGCGTGCGATGAACCGCCGTCCGATCACCCGCGAGGAGATCCGCGGCGACGACCACCAGTATTAAGGCGAACCTTACGGTTGAGCGAGGGCGCGAACCGCTTGCGGGCTATGCTCGTGCCAGAAGGAGGAAAACGAGCGTAGCGAAGTTAAAAGCGCCAAAACCATCCACATGTCGCTTTTCGCGGCGAATGACTCCCGCTTGGCAAAAAAGGCGTTCAAAAAGATGCGGACTAAAAGCGCGAGCAGAGGGGACGGTTTGTTTACAAACCCGCGAATAGTCGCCCGGAGCCAGCGTTAGGCCGCGTCTTTTAGCCTTTTTTGTCGGCGGGTCGGTTTTTGCGCCG
>QWCE01000445.1_pt1 | contig 79247 bp, 59 predicted proteins | sample 1972531 | NCBI WGS metagenome assembly QWCE01 (sample SAMN09866716, study PRJNA288562) | Human gut metagenome isolate term4_stool, whole genome shotgun sequencing...
AGAATCGGATATTTGATTTCAGTCTCCAATAGGGATACGAATAAATCGAGGGTGCCAAATACTTTTTGGACACCCTCTTTTTTTATCGGTGTTTGCCGCGGAGGTATTGCTCCAGTTCTTCGATTTCCGGCAAAGTGAGCGGGTTGTAATTCATGCCGCTATGGATCATGATTTCACAGGCCATTTCCAGAAATTCAGCTTTTTCAATCGTACTTTTCAAATCTTTTCCGGCGTATACTTGTCCGTGTTTTTCCAGAAGTGCAGCATCGTGATTGAGCAGGGCTTCGCTGACAGCCTTCGCTAATTCGGCCGAACCGGGACGATAGTAGGGGACGATGGCTATTTCTCTCCCGCAATAACAGGGGATTTCTATACTGACATTGAAATTATCGGGTTTCTTTTTCATGCAGGCAATCGTCGTGGCATAAATACTTTGGCAATGCAATACGACATTTACATCAGGGCGGTTTTGCAGGATTTGTAAATGAAAGCCGCTTTCCATAGAAGGGTGGATACCGTTTGTGATTTCACCGGTCGCGACCCGGCAAATGGAGATTTGGCCGGCTTGCAGTTCGGGAAGCCAGGAGCCTGTTGCCGAGATCAGGGCGAATTCGCCGATACGCCAGGATAGATTACCACTGCTGCAACGGGTCAACCGCCGTTCGCCGGTTTGATGTGCAGCTGCCAGGAATTGTTCAATGTGTTTATCTGTAATTTCCATAAATCCGGTTACTGAAAAGGTTTATTTATCGATGGGCTAAGTTAAGCAATATGTCTGAATTCGGTGGTTGTTTTTCAGAGAATAACTCATTCCTGAATGAACGCTGTAACAAAACAAAAATAAATGGAATTACTACGATCGGGTTTGCCCAGTTATTATTATATTTGTAAGCTACAAACAGAGTATGATATGGAGAATAGACTTACAGTGGGATTTACTCATGGAGATGTCAATGGTATTGGCTATGAGTTGATCATTAAAATGATGGCAGAAAACCGGATCTGCGAAGTATGTACCCCGGTATTGTTCGGATCCTCGAAGGTGGCTGCTTATCATCGGAAAGCTTTAAATATAGAAAATTTCAGTTTGAATAGTATTCAGAATGCCCGTGATGCGAATCCGAAAAGGTGTAATATCGTCAATTGTGTCGACGATGCGATCAAAGTGGATTTGGGCCAGGAGACGCCGGAATCGGACGATGCGGCGGTGCTGGCATTGAAGGCTGCTCTGACTGCTTTGGACCGGAATGAGATCGATGTCCTGGTAGGAGCTCCTCAAGGGTGCAATTCCTTTAAGCCCGCAGCGAGTTGTCCGGTATTTTTTAGCGAAAGATATGAAACCCGTAATGTCATGCCGCTGTTGGTGGGTGAAAAGATGAAGATGGGATTCGTTACCAATCATCTGCCGTTCCGGGATATTGCCGGAAATATTACGGTCAACAATATTTACTATAAACTGAAGTTGCTGGATGCTTGTCTGAAGAAAGATTTTACCATCCGGAAGCCCCGGATTGCCGTATTGGGACTCAATCCCCATTCCGGCGAGAACTGTATGTATGGGGAAGAAGAGAGGAATGTGATTATTCCGGCGATCGAACGAGCCCGGGATAATGGGATCATGGCTTTGGGACCTTATGCGCCGGACGGATTGTTCAGTGGTGTAGAATTTGAAAAATTCGATGTTATTCTGGCCATGTATCACGACCAGGGGATGATTCCTTTCAAAACGATAGAGGGTAATGAAGGAGCGGTGTTATTGGCAGGATTACCTATTGTATATACCTCTACGGTGCATGGTATGGCGTATGATATTACCGGACAGGGTATAGCGGATGAATCGGGTATGCGTAATGCACTTTATCTGGCTATCGATGTGTATAATAACCGGCAGATGAATGCCGAGTTAGCCCAGAATCCCCTGAGACATTACGACATCGCTTCCAATAGTAACGAAAGCGATTTGAATGTCGAGCAGATTGCCGGAATTGAAAAAGAGATGGAATAATACACTCCCAAGTTTTGACGCTGATTAGCGAGGATTCTGTAAATACCTAAATAAAGTAAGATGGCATATGAAAATGATCGGTTGTAATCATTTCATATGCCATTTATTTACCGAGTGTCCCTACATAGCTAGTTATGAAAATGATTATATTATCTGGTGTATAAGTATTTTAAAATTTTTTGTATTGACATAAAATAGGAAAGCTAAATCTGTTATTTTGCCTAAAGAGTTTATTTTTTGATACCAGTCATAAAAATTTAGTTTACAAGCAGTACACCCTATTGAATCTACATAGACCAATATTTTAATCGGTTTTAACAATAAATAATTGCAATTTGTATCCCGTCCTACTATTTTTGCTTGAATATCGTCAGGGAAAATGATTTTTTTGTTGGTCCATTCTTGAATGATTGTTTGTATGTATGCTTGGTCGGTGTTTTTGCAATTGAATAATAAGATAGTTAGACATATAAAAAGGACATACTTCATGGTTTTATTTCTTTATATGTAAAATTTGTAGATGTAGATTATAATCGTTTTCCTCAGCGCTCATTTCCACTGCAAGTGTATATGGATCGATATAATGTTCAGATACTTCATTCTTGTCGTCAGGTAACAGATCATTGACAAGATCTTCCGTTACCCGGTAAGTGGAATCCGCTTTATTGTATAGCACCTGGTAAAACTCTTTCGTCGAGCCATAAAAAAGTAGTATATACTTTTCAAAATCGTAGCATGTAGCCAACATAAAATAATCCTGTACTCCTTTATCTTCATTTCTTTTCAGAGCTCTCGGCATTGCGGGAATCAAATTGAACCGGTATTTCAGATAGGCGGAATCGGGAGTAATAAAAAAGAGCCTGTTATCATACCTGTCGTAATAAGAAATACCTTCGTCATTATAATTGAAATAATGCGGATAAAGGGCTTCGTATACGTTATCGCTGTTCTCGGGTACCAGTACTTTCCCGAATTTTCCTTCGGAATCGGTAGTCCATATCCCGGATCGCATTTTACGTAAATATGCAGGTTGGATACAAATGAATTTTCCTTTAACGTTAGTAAACGACCGCATTAAATCCGGCAAAGGATATTTGCCGACAAACGCTCCGTTGTAAGTGTATTTTACTAATTTTCTGCTCTCGTTATCATATATACAGATGTGTTTATTACTTTTATCCAGGCAAAAGCCAGTAATAGTGATGAATTCTTGTGGTCCGCGTCCATAATGGGCAATGTTGCAGAGTAGTTTATTGTTCTGAAAGACACATATACCGTTTCCGTTTCGATCCGAAAGGATAATGTAACTACTGTCTACATATAATTGCCGGATTTGGGAAACGATGCATGAATCGTTCGAATATAATGTAAGATAACTTACGGAATCTACGAATTCCGAGTAGCGTATCTTGGTCTTCTTTTGTGTCAGGTCGATTTTTATGCCGTTGTCTGCCTCCTGTTTACAAGAAAATAAAAGAATAAAAAATAATAATATATATAAAATTTTCATTTTCAGCATATTTATATAAAGGGAGATATACTCTCTCTCATAAAATAATTATTTCTTTCTATTCTAAAAAATTAATTAGTTGAATATTTATTCTCTTTTGATAATTTTATCAAAAATATTGCGAATAGATTCATTATTTATTGGATTTCCAATAGCTAATACTTTATTATTACGGTCTAATAAAAAAGTATGTAATGGATAAGGATAAGTTGGGAATTGATTTTTTTTATTTAAAAGGCCGTTGTAATCGTAAATGACTGGGTAAAAAAAGTGATTGTTTCTTTGAATTATTTCAAATTCCTCGTAATTCTTGGTGAACACTACAAAGATGAGAGCAATGTCGATAGATGAGCTTTTTAATTCTTTCATGTATAGTTTCCAATCGAATAGCTGAAGATGACAATTTGTGCATCCTATTGTATCTATATAGTGTAAAATCTTAAATTCATGATTCAACATATTAGGTAGGATTGTATCTTTTCCCATATATTTAGTTTCTAAATTAGGGAAAATGATTTCTCTATTTGTCCATTCTTTTAAAATTTTTTTTTAACGCTTGTCTTCGTGTATTACAGGATATGAGAACAAAAATATATAACAAAATTATACAGACAAATTTCATGATCTTAGAGAATAAAAAATTAATATAGGGTTAGAGTCTTCGGAGTAATCTGCCATTAATTTTTGAAGTTCTGGAATCATGATTCTATTTTTTTGTTGTATATCCAAGGTAAGCTGACCGATGAATTCATTATGATTGAAACCGATGGGCACAGGGAAGGTCCCGAGATGAAGAGAGTCTATCACCATTTCAGGATCCAAATTGATGGCTGTATGTTTTTTTTTGTTGTATATTCCTAACAAAACTTGTCGTTTTACGTAATATTTTACTAACAGATGCTCGTCAGTTTCGTAGGGTGCCATCAATCTTACATAAGAATTATTCATTATTTCACTCATGATAGCCTGAGAGTTGTATTCCTTTTTTTGGAAAATTTCGTCGTCCGGGAAATGATAATCTCCGAAGTAAAAGTGGTAACGTTGTGTTGTGCTATCGGGAGTTATCGAAAAAATAGTATTGGAAAAATGCGGAAATACATTCAGTTTTCCATCATATACATAAAAATTCTGTCCCAAACCATGAAGAACCTTGCTTTTGGGATCTACTGGTAATAATTCTTTGATAAATTGTCCATTTTTGTCAGTGATCCGTAATTGATAGTCATTGTTTCCTCGGTCGGGATAATAAAATGCCAAAGCTTCCTGTTCAGGTATTACACCAAAAGAAATCGGATACTCTTCCGTTTTTATTTTATCGATAAAAGACAAGTCATTTAAAGCATAGCGTAATAAGGCCGATTGTTGGTGATCTTTAACTATCAGGGCGCTGTCTGTAGGATCTATGGCAAAACATAAAGGCATTAAAAACTCTCCGGGACCACGACGGTTGCCTTCCAAACGATTGAGGTATTTTCCTTCTTTGTCAAATACATATATGCTTTTGGTTTGATAGGAATCTAAAATATAGATTTTATTTGCGAATACCTCGATTTGATCTATCGCTCCTAAAAGGCAGCTTTCATTCGTTTCCAACTTAACAAAACGATACTGTTCTAATAATTGATTATCGGAAATTTTGGTAAATGCTCCAAAATCCACAACAGTACCTTGTGATTGCTCTTTAGGAGTACAATTCCCGAGCAATAGAATTAAAAATAATAAATAAAAATATTTCATAGTGATTTTATTTAGAGGGTATTAACCCCCTCTTAGATTTATTGATTATCTTCCTGTACAAGTTTCATTACCTGGCTGTGCACAGTTATATCCCGTTCCATCAGGTCTATAGAATCTTTCCCAAATTTTTTGATCATAACCTCCTTCTGCACTTGCTAATGCCTCCAAGTTCGAAAACATTAATCCAAAGGACGAAATTTTATCATTGTCAGCCAGTTTTGTCCCGATAGTAGCTAATACTACAAAGAAAAGTAATATACCTATTTTTACAGTTCTTTTTTTCATATCATTATAAATTCTAGTTGTTTAATAAAAAATGAATTTTTCTTAATCTAATTTGTATAATCCCCTGCCTTGCAGCGAAACTATACGAAAAAATCAGTACATTGCGACCTCTCTTTCTTTTTTAGAAGAGTGAGGGGACGATGACAGATTGTCTTTTCAAAAGTTGGTCTGTCGATCGTCCCTGTTCTCTATAGTTTAAACATTTATTAACGGAATAAAGTAAAATAAATTATTTTAAGAAAAAAAATTTCTAATATTCTATAATATACCCGAAGAGTATTTTTGCAACATGCTGTCGTATCGAGAGCGATATAGTTTCCTTGTCGGGGTATGTAGCGGTTCCATTTTCCGAATATTCCAATTCAGGCGGAAATCGAATAGAAATCTACGACAAAAGCCTCAGCGACAATGTGATTGTCAGTGAGAGGACGATTACCATCAGGTATTGGAAAAGGGTTTTGAGGAGTTCCTTCATGGAAATTTGAATTTAATTTGAGTATTTACATTTTACTGAAATAATTGTTCTTTATTTTTTTAAATAATTTCTCAATGACTCTGTGTCGTCTTTGTCTGGAATGAAAATATTTTGTACAGTATTGTTTGAATCTATTGTAAACAATAATGGAGTAGTATATTTGCTTAGTGGAATTTTTTCTTTTTTTAATGAAGTAGTTATTTGTTTTCCTAAAAAGTTTTTTCTTAATCTGTTTTCAATATCATTTGAAAAAAATATAATATATTTATTTTTTGTATAGTTGGGAAACTCTGATTTGATGGTTTCACTTATTTCCTCGAGACACGGTTGACAAGCTTCCATTGAGAAATGGAAAACTAAGATATTTTTTGCAGATATATTTATCTCTGGATCTGTACTAGTATAGAAGGGGGTATTTTCTATTTCTTTGATTATTTTTGCTTTGATTGTTTCAATATAGTGTATATAATTGGATTTCCGAGTATGATATTTCTTATATTGTCGAGATATAAATATGGATAAACATACTAAGTTGAAAACGATTGTGGGAATAATAATATATTTCATTTTCATAACTATTCCTTTTTTAAAATATATTCGATTAGAATAGGATTACTATCTTCTGTCAGCTGATTTAATATTTGATTGTTTTCGTCGTCGAGTACTTGTTCATTCAGATATTCTTCTTTTTTTCTCCAGGGTTCGATGGGACCGAGAGCAATGGAATCGTTTAGAACATAGGGAGTGAAGATGACTCCTTCTTTGGTTTTGTGAAATACAATATTCCGCTGTGTTTTTTTATTGTGTAGAACATTTACATATTTTTTGCCGGATCGGATAGAGAGACAAGTATAACGGTATAAATCGGTTTCCAGGTTATTGACATGCGTATAGGGGAGTAATTCCTGTATGGCAAAATAATCTTTTCTATTATTTCGGTCGTATTCGGGAATCACTTCGTTCGGGTCGTATTTGTGTCCCGGGAAAAACCATCGATAGGCAGGAGCTATGTTTGTCGGGGTAATGGCGAATACATCATCGTATAAATAACGGGAAAAATATACGGTGTCTCGGAAACGGTAAAAACTGCTCAAGGGCGAGTTTATGGATAATTTTTTTGAACTTTTAAAACCACTGTAAACGATTTTTGAAGTAGTCCGGGAATAAATATTTAATGTAGAAGGTTCTGATAGACTATAAAAGGCAATACTGTCTCGGCTCAAAGGAATGAATTCATCGTATGCATGCAGGTCTTTGGGTAACCTGAAAGAATGGAGATATTTACCGTTTAAATCAAAAGCAAGCAGTTTTCCCCAGGGATCGAGTATCTCCAGGCATCCGTTGAAAGGATTTATGGCTAAATCTGAAATAGACATATATTCTTCGGGTCCTCTCCCTTTTCGGTTTATTTTAGAAATAAACTGTCCTTCTCGGTTGAAAATGAAAATTTGATTCTGGATACGATCGTAAATAAAAATCTTGTCTTTAGAGGTAATAATTTTAGTAATATGGGCAACTAATGAAGAATCTGTCGTTTCCAAAGGAATCAGACGGACCTGGGAAACGAAATCGAACAGGGATATCTCGTCTTCCTGTTCGATAGAAGCGGTGATAGTATCTACTTCTTCGTTAACGGTGAGTGAGTCTTTACAGCTGCCGATAAATAGGCAGAGAACTAATATAAGAATGGTATTTTTCATTTCAATGGTAGTTATTAAATAAATAATTTGAGGAATTTGTTTTCAAATTTTGTTGAAACATGCTGAAAACAAATTCCTTTTTCATTTTACATATAATCGAAAGGTTTATCGCAATAATCACTTAGAAAACCTGTCTCTTTACACCACCAATAGTGGGCAGAACCTATTGGTTCATAACAACGTCCCCATCCTTTGCCGCTACAATTAACGTCAACAGGAGGTAAAGTCTCTCCTGCTGCAAATGCTTCTACTTTATCGAAGAGAAGTTCTAATTTTGAATTATCTACATTTAACATGTTTATGAAATTGAGAATTGTTAACATAATACATATGCAACTTCCAAAAATTAATTTTATTTTCATATTCTTTTAAATATTAAATTTTAAGTAATTGGATCAATTTGATTTTTAATTGGATTTATAATTCTCCCTGCCTTGCAGCGAAACTATACGAAAAAATCAGTACATTGCGGCCTCTCTTTCTTTTTTAGGGGAGTGGTGGGACGACGACAGATTGTCTCTGTCAAAAGTTGGTCTGTCGATCGTCCTATTTTCTCTAGGTTAAACATTGTATTAACGGAATAAAGTAAAATAAATTATTTTAAGAAAAAAAATTCTAATATTCTATAATATACCCGAAGAGTATTTTTTAGGTAACAGGCTCTCCATTTTTCGTATGTTCCGGTTCTTGAATTGCTCGGTATCGTAAATTTAGTTTTGTAGTGAGAGAGAAACTAGAACGGGATATTATTTCATACGCCATTTATTGTAGTATTCCGTATCTTAGCCATATCCTAGTCCGGATATTTCTTCCGTTTGGGCTACCGAATCTTATTTTTGGGGGAATATCTAAAGATACAAAAAAGCCAACTGATCCACAATGTTTTAAATATGAATCAGTTGGCTAGCTTTATGTTATTATTGAATGTCCCGCTTTCGGTCATTTTTTCCCTTTCAGTCTTCCGAGAATACGGGGGATGTAAGTAGAAATGTGCCGTTTCTTTTTGGCTTCGTATACATCTGCAATTTTTATCAATATCGCAGATTCCTCCACTCCGCCGAAACCGGGGTTGATGGCTGTTCCGAACATCTTCATCGAAGGGGACAGACTCATATAAGCATTTACCAGGGGAGGAATGTTTTCTCCCAATTCCCGGACATAATGGGACAATATCTTGTAATCTTCATTATAATTATTACCGATAAAGATTTTTTTCATCTGCTCCTCGTCGATTTGAATATCCAGGGGATGGATGGGAACCACTAAACCTACTGTATCCTTGAAATATTTATCTATAAAATAGAGGATCATATTCCGGGCCTGAATATTAAAACTGGTATACATCGTCACTTTCCCGAAAAAATATTCTATCTGGGGATGTTCTACCGTGAGGGCTCCCAATCCGTCCCAGAGATTGTCCAGAGCGAAAACAGATTTTCGTCCCATGCGGGTCGACTGGTAGATCGGATGTACGAAAGAACGTCCGAGTTCGATCATTTTCGGCAGGTAATCGGATTTGAATTGATCTGAAAAACGGAAAAGTTCGGTTGTCGCCAGGTTCGGTTCTCCTTCGGCATTGAGCGATAGATGGTCACAAAGAATATAACGGTAGCCTCCGATAATTTCCTGTTCCTGGGGATCCCAGACGATCAGTTGCTGATAAGGAGTTTGTGGATCGACATCGAATTCGTCGATGTCGGTTTCTTTCCCGGTACCACCTCCGGCACTACGGAACGTAAGCTCGCGGATACGCCCGACTTCCTGCATCAGGTTTGGAGCAGAATGAGCATCGAAGGTATATATTTCATTACCGCCTTTATTCGTCTTCCGCATAAAATGTTCTTCAGTCAGCTCGGCGATAAGCTTCTTTTTCTCGATAGGGTAAATGACAGGTTGCATTTTTTTACAATTTGAAAATATAGGGTTTTATCGATGGGAAGCAAGGAGCCGGTGACTTCTGTGCCGATCGATTCCACGGAACAAATATAATGCTTTATCGTTTTTTTTTGTATCTTTACACGCAAAATAATGATATCGATTAAAGCATAAAGCCCGATGAAGTTCAAGGTATTTAGTAAAATTCGTTTTTTCTTTCTGATATATAGCGTTATGATCTTTAGCGCTTGCCATGATTCCGATAAAATCGAGCCGGAATACGGCGAACGTACCGTATTGATTTATATGGCAGCCGATAATGATCTGAATAAAGACGGTGAAACCAATATAAAGTCTATCCTGAAAGGGATGGAACAAACGGCAGGACGGCTGGTGATTTATATCGATCCCCGGTATGATGTGCCTCGTCTGCTGACCGTTAAAGGGGGGAAAGGATGCCGTCTGGATACCTTGGAGACTTATACAGAAGAAAATTCGGCTTCACCCGAAGTGTTGGCAAGGGTGGTAAAGGAAGTGCAAAAAAGATATCCGGCCTCTTCCTATGGGTTGGTATTGTGGTCGCATGGTCTGGGGTGGGTGCCGCCGGAATATTCCTTCCCGGGGGGATATGCGATGCGGTTGCCTGATCCGGATATGCCGAGGACGAAATATTATGCCGAAGACGAACATCCCGGAACAACGGGGAAGGCTTATATGGATATCCGGGAGATGGCTGCCCGCTTGCCCGGACATTTCAGTTTTATCCTTTGGGATGTATGTTTTATGGGAGGTATCGAGGTGGCTTACGAATTGAGAAATAAAACCGATTATATGATCGCCTCTCCGGCAGAGGTGATTTCCAACGGGTTTCCCTATGAAAAAATGATGCCTTTGCTTTGGGGAGGAGAAGAGGCTATGAAACAGATTTGCCGGGAATATTATAACCATTACAATAAATATCAGGTTAATTCCCTGTGGCGTTCGGCGGTGGTCGGGCTGGTAAAGACCGAAGAATTAGAACCTTTGGTAGCGAAGGTACGCACTCTTTTAGCCGGGAAGACCGACTATGTGAGAGCCTGGCATTATCCGCTGAGTAAGGGGGGATTGCCTATGGTATTTTTCGATTTCGGCGACTATATCCGGAAGATGACAACCGAAGAGGAATATAACTCGTTTAAGAAACAACTAGACCGGGTTGTGATCTACAAGGCAGCTACCGAAAAATTGTTCGGTGATGAGGTGCCTGCCGATAAGTTTAGCGGCCTGACTTCATATATTCCTTTTTCGGAATGGTCTGATATGAATACCTATTATTATACTTTGGATTGGGGAGCTACGGTATACGAAAATAATTGATGGGATGAACCGACGGATTTTACAACTGGCGATACCTTCTATTGTATCTAATATCACAGTCCCTTTACTCGGTTTGGTGGATGTCACGATTGTCGGGCATCTCGGATCGGCGGCCTATATCGGTGCAATTGCGGTGGGAGGATTGTTGTTCAACATCCTCTACTGGAATTTCGGTTTCCTGCGTATGGGTACCAGTGGGTTGACTTCTCAGGCCTATGGACGTAAGGATGCCGATGCAGAGGTAAAAGTATTGGTACAAGCGGTCAGTGTCGGTTTGATTTCTGCTGCCGCTATTCTGATCCTGCAATATCCTGTCGAACGGCTGGCCTTTTATTTATTGGATACCAGCCCGGAGGTAGAACAATATGCCGTCACCTATTTCCGGGTGTGTATTTGGGGGGCTCCGGCTGTATTGGCGATGTATGGTTTCAAGGGATGGTTTATCGGAATGCAGAATTCCCGTTTCCCCATGTATATCGCTATCGCGGTCAATATCATCAATATTGTCTGTAGCCTCTGTTTTGTGTTCGTCCTGGGCATGAAGGTGGAAGGGGTGGCTTTGGGAACCGTAGTGGCCGAATGGTCGGGATTGGCTATGGCTTTGTTATTGTGGAGAAAGCGTTACGGGTGGTTGCGTTCCCGGATCGTTTTGCGCAATAGTTTACAATCGGTGGCTATGCGCCGTTTTTTTGCCGTTAACCGGGATATTTTTTTAAGGACTGTTTGCTTAATCGCCGTCACTACTTTTTTCACTTCTACCGGTGCACGTCAGGGCGATACTATTCTCGCAGTGAATACTTTGCTGATGCAGCTTTTTACCCTTTTTTCCTATATTATGGATGGTTTTGCCTATGCTGCCGAAGCGCTGGCCGGGCGGTATATCGGGGCTTGTGATCTGAAACAGCTCCGGCATGCGGTGCGCAATTTATTCGGTTGGGGAGTCGGGATGTCACTTTTATTTACCTTGTTGTATGGCGTAGGAGGGAAAAATTTTTTAAGTTTATTGACCAATGATCAACAGGTGATCCGGGTGGCAGGAGATTATTATTATTGGGTATTGGCCATTCCTTTAGCAGGTTTCAGTGCTTTTTTATGGGACGGTATCCTGATCGGAGCTACGGCTACCCGCCAGATGCTGTGGGCTATGGCAGTCGCAGCAGAGGCTTTTTTCCTGATTTATTACTGTTTTGCGGGAGGAACCGATAATCATATCCTGTGGTTGGCATTTCTGGTATATCTTTCATTGCGTGGTATCCTGCAAACACTTTGGGGACAGCGGATATTTTCACCACGATACCTGAAACAGGGCTGAAAATTTATCGGTACGATAAATTTTAGTTTGTGAAGTTTATAAACTAAATCGGATTATGAAACGTTTGGAAATTCTTTTGGATGACATTACACATTTAAAGGTAGATGCGATTGTGAATGCTGCGAATTCTTCGTTGTTGGGCGGAGGAGGTGTCGATGGGGCTATTCATCGGGCGGCCGGACCTGAATTGCTGGAGGAATGCCGGAAATTGAACGGTTGCCCGACAGGAGAAGCGAAGATTACGAAAGGGTATCGTTTGCCGGCGGCTCATGTGATACATACGGTAGGACCGGTTTATCGGGACGGCGGGCATCATGAACCGGAATTGTTAGCCTCCTGTTATCGTAACAGTTTGCGGCTGGCAGTAGAGAACGGGTTGAAAACCATCGCTTTCCCCTGTATCAGTACCGGAGTATATCGTTATCCCAAACTTGAGGCTGCCCGGATCGCGTTCCGGGAGATCACTCGTTTTTTGGCTGTTTATCCCGGTTTTGAACAGGTGATTGTCGTCTGTTTCGGGCCGGAGGACTTCAATATATATAACCGGCTTTTGGCAGAAGGGCCGGAAGCTTAAGAAAGATCGGCTCGCATGCGCTTTATACCTCCGATAACAATACCGTAATTTATCAGGAGGATCAGGATCAGACTCCCCAGGAAATATTGCCATCCCCAGGTATCCAGGGTCACACCCGTACCCCAACCCAGCAAACTGGATCCCAGGTAGTAGGTGAGCAGATAAATAGAGATAGTGACCGAACGCTTGGAGAGATTGTAATCGCTGACAATACGGTTGCATAAAACATGTACGACGAAAAAATTGAAAGTAAATACAGCCAGTCCTAAAGTCACGACCCGGAAGTCGGTGATGTATAATAGTAAAATGCCGGCAGCTGAAACTAAAAACATGGCTTTTAATACCTTAAAATGAGTGAAGTACCGGGTGAGTCCGGCTGTCGCAATCGACCCGAAAATACCGAATATATACATTAAATAAATATAGTGGATATAATGTTCCGGGAAATTGAAAGGTGCTTTGGTCAGATAGAATCCCAGGTAATTGTATAAACTGACGAAAACCCCCAGGATCAATCCTCCGGTCAGGTAGAAAGGGATCAATGCTTTTGAGGTGATCAGTTGGAGATTTGCTATGATGAGGGTATGGAAGCTTTCCTTGCGGGGCATAAAGTTGGTGGAGCGGGGGCTGAATAGTAAGAACAGTATGGCGAATAAGGCGCAGATCAAACCGATGCTGACCGATGCGATCCGCCAGGTGTAAAGGGCTCCGATCCAGGATGAAATGACTCGTCCGGCCATACCTCCCAATGCGTTTCCGGCGATATACAGACCCATGATTTTCCCTTTGTTGCGGGACGCTACCTCTTCCGCAATGTAAGCCATGGATACGGATGTGGCTCCGGATAATAGAAAACCTTTGGCAGCACTGAGCAAAATCAGCGGAAGAAAGGTCGGGGAGAAAGAGGCCGCAACGGAAAAGATCGACGAACTGAGTAAACCGGTACCGATCATTTTTTTCCGGGGAATGCGGTCGGCCACGAACATGGTGGTAAAAAGACCGAAGACCATTCCCAAAGTCGAAAAAGAAATAGCGAAACTGCTTTCGCTGGCCGAGAGAATAAAATCTTTGGCTAAATCCGGTAACAAAGGCTGGAAATAGTAGAGCTGGGCAAAACAGGAGAACCCCGATAAGAATACACATATTGAAATAATCAGGTCCTTCCGGTTCTCCTTTTTTTCTATGTCTGCAAAAGAAGTATTCATTGAAAACCGTGGAATGATATCTACCTTTAAAATCCGGTAAAATTACCATTGCAAAAATAGGAAAAATTATTAAAATTTTTCCCTGTATATCCGGGGATATCGGATGAAAAAATCGGTGGGATAACAATACCGGGGGAGGCGGGGTTGGGCGGACAGGGAATGACTAGAGAAAAGAGTACAAGGCATGCTATCGTTTACAGACAGTTTGTCTTGTACTCATACCGGAGGAAAGAGATTGCCGGCCTATCCTGCCGGATCAGATCTTTACGACCCAAACAGCCAGTTTACTACCGGATACTGTAAACTTACCGTTTCCCTCTTCATCTATGGTTACTTCTTCCTGGCGGTTACCGGTAATTTCGTGCCATATTTCTCCTTGGTGTTCTGTGCCTACCTGCATAATTTTATCTCCGTCTTCACCGTTCGAGATCAGAAGGGCCAGGCCGGAATGCGGATGGGCTTCATCCCCTTTACGGGTGAAGCCGATTGTATTGGGGTGATCGAAATAGTCTAGCTGTTCGCCGTGGGCATATTTTTTACGGGCGTCCAATAAAATATCCAGGATCGGACGGTGAGGAGATTGCTTTCTTTTAATGCTATAATAATCGCCGTAGAAAATACAGGGATACCCGTCTTTTCTCAATAAGATCAAGCCATAGGCCAGAGGTTTGAACCAGTCTTTGACTTGAGATTCCAGGGAACTGTTTTTCTGGGAATCGTGATTGTCTACAAAAGTGACCGCTAAGTCGGGATGGTCGTTGACCAGGGTGTCGTTGAAAAGTTCTTGTAAATCGTAGTCCCTGCCTTTTTGTGAAGCCTGGAAAAAATGATAATGTAAAGGGACATCGAATAGGTCTATCTTATATTTAACCTCGGAAAGGTATTTGTCCAACGAGTCTTTATCGTTTTTCCAATATTCCCCTACGGCATAAAATTGTTGTCCTTGTTTAGCTCTGACGGCTTCGAGGAAATGTGCGATAAATTGATCGTTGATGTGTTTGATGGCATCGAGACGCATCCCGTCGAGGTGTAATTCCTGGCTGACCCAGATCCCCCATTTCTTCATTTCTTCCACTACTTCCGGGTGATCGAAGTCGATATCGGCAAACATCAGGAAATCATAGTTGCCGTTTTCGTCGTCTACCCCCTCACTCCAGGTTTTTCCTTCACCGACAATCTGAAAAATTCCTTTTTTACCGGTAGCTACGTCGCAGTCGATGCCTGAAAAATGATACCAGTGCCATTTGAAATCCGAGTATTTATTTCCCCGGCCCGGAAAATTGAAACCGGTCCATCCTTCGATTTCATAGGGCTCACCGAGTTGTTCTGTTCTTTGGTCGGGGTTTACTTCCCGGGCCATGAATTTTTCGGTATAGTCCGCTCCGGCTTTGTGGTTCATCACGGCATCCAGATAGACACCGACCTGATTTTTGTGCAGCTCGTCGATCATTTCCTGTAGTTGCTGTTTGGTACCGTATTTTGTCCGGATGGTTTCTTTTTGATCGAATTCTCCCAGATCATAAAGATCATAAGTACCATATCCTTCATCGTCTTGTTTCAGGGCTTTGTAGGCTGGGGGAATCCAGACAGCCGTAATTCCGATCGCATGTAAATGAGAGGCATCCCGTTTCAACTGATTCCACAAATCCCCATCGTTGGGCATATTCCACTCGAAATATTGCATCATGACTCCGTTTTCCATATTTTTTTGTATTGGTTTCCTGTTTAAAACGAAATTTTACGCCATAAAGTTCTTATGATAAGATTATTTAGAAACTTCTGATCTTTTCTGACGTTAAAAGAGTATCGAACGGCGTGTCATTCGACAGTTTCATACCGGACTCCATGATCGGCCATTTTGTGGCCGTAAAAAAGTGTTCGTAGGGTATATAACTTTATAAATTAATTTAACCCGTTCGTTTTAACCGAAACAGATATGGAACAGAATAACAGAATTTGGTGGAAAGAAGCGGTGGTTTATCAGATATATCCCCGTAGTTTTAAAGACAGTAATGGTGATGGAATCGGAGATTTATGCGGAATCATTTCCTGTTTGGATTACATCAAAAGCCTGGGAGTCGATGTGATTTGGCTGAATCCGATTTATGCTTCGCCTAATGATGATAATGGATACGATATCAGTGATTACCGGGCTATTATGAAAGAGTTCGGAACGATGGAAGATTTCGATTTGTTACTTCGGGAAGTGCATGCCCGGAATTTAAAACTGATACTGGATTTGGTCGTAAATCATACCAGTGACGAGCATCCCTGGTTTCAGGAAGCCCGCAAGTCGCGGAAGAATCCGTATTATACCTATTATCACTGGTGGCCGGTGGAACAGGAAACTCCTCCCTTGCGTCCGAGTTATTTCGAGGAGTCGGCCTGGACTTACGACCCTCATACCCGGGCCTGGTATTTACACTATTTTTCGCGGAAACAGCCCGATCTCAATTGGGAAAACCGGGAGGTGAGAGAAGCGGTGTATGATATGATGCGTTTTTGGTTCGATAAAGGAATCGATGGTTTTCGGATGGATTCTATTCCTTTGATCGCTAAAGACCCGGCTTTCCCGCCTATCGACCGGAAGAAGTATCCGGATTTGTTTTCTTCTTATGCACATGGACCTCATTTGCACGAATATTTGCACGAAATGAACCGCGAAGTATTGAGTAAATACGATATAATGACCGTTGGAGAAGGTTCGGCCGTTACTTATAAAGAAGTGGAAAAATTTGTCGGGCCCGAGCGGCAGGAATTGGATATGTTATATGGATTCGGCCCTTCGGAAGTCCGGAATTATACAACGGCCGATTGTCCCGATTCAGGTATCGGCTATAGCCTGATCGCTTTGAAAAAAATGTTCTCCGGTTGGGATAAAGCGGTCGGGAAGGGATGGCCTGCCATTTATCTGGGAAATCACGATCAGCCCCGGATGTTGAGTCGTTTTGGAGATGACCGCCCGCAATTCAGAGTATATGCCGCTAAGATGCTGGCGACTTTTTTACTGACGATGCGGGGCACTCCTTATTGGTTGGCAGGTGATGAAATCGGGATGTGTAATCCGAAGTTCGACCGGATCGGGGATTATCGGGATATTGCGACTTTGAACCAATACAAACAGATAGAAAAACGCAAAGGAGATACGCAATGGTTTCTTCAGATGCAGCAACAGACTTCCCGGGATAATGCGCGGACACCCTTTCAATGGGATAACTCGGGACAAGCCGGTTTTACAACCGGAATGCCCTGGATCGGAGTGAACCCCGACTATCGGAAAATCAATGTCGCGGCCCAGGAAAAAGATCCCTGGTCGGTATTGAACTATTTCCGGCAATTGATCGCTTTACGGAAAAGTTCTCCGGATCTTGTTTATGCCGGCTATACCTTGTTGGATGCAAAAAATCCCCGGACCTATACTTATCTCCGTGAAGGAGAAAAATATCACTATCTTGTTGTACTGAATTTCTCTTCCAAACAGGCTGAGGCTTATCCGGGAATCGATATGCAGGGAGCGGAAATTTTAATGTGCAACTATGGCGATCTGCCTCAGTTAGATAAGGTAGTATCTTTACGGCCATACGAAGCGGTGGTGATGCGGTCGGAGGAATTCGGCGGTTGACGGGAGTATGGTTTGGCACATAATTTTGTATCTTTGCGCTCTCTTTTTTAAGCGATGGAGCGGATTATTTTTATCTTATCATATGAGAAGCGTTGGGATTGCTGGATGGTGTATGCCAACCGGGCAATAGATGCCGGTGATTTTTTTCAAAGTATAGGTCGGTATATCGGGGATGAAGACCTGGAAGTATGGCCTGTAGTCAGAAAGATTACGGAAACGATCCGTAAGTACGATACCCCTATGCTTTTCAAACAGTTTGGCCGGAAAAAATTTAAGGATGAACGTATGTTTCTGCAAAAAGTGGAGGAAGCGTATATCCGTGAAGATATCCGGCCTTATATCGATAAGTATGTCGCACAGGTACTGGATGAACTGACCGAAGCGGGTTGTCCTTTGTTTTTGAAAACCAGTCGTTTAGATAATTTTTATAAGAATCAGCGCCTGATGCTTAAATCCGTTCCTTTGCGGGCATTGTTGAAATTCGAAAGGACAGGGGAGTTTACCCGTTATATTTTGCGTTTGACAGATGGAGAAAAGACCTTTTATCCCAGTGATTACGCGTTGAAGGTGCTGACCCGGCGGCCTTGCCGGGTGGTTTCAGGCAGGCAGCTATTCCGTTTCCCGGAAGATTTCGACGGGCAGCGTTTGCAACCTTTTTTGCAGAAAAGGGAGATTATGATCCCCAAGGCAAACGAAAGTATCTATTTCCGGCGTTTTATCCTGAAAAATGTACGGCATGAAGAGATCGAGGTACAAGGTTTCGACGTGATCGTCCGGGAAGTAGAAAAACAGGCCTTCCTGTCACTTGAACGCGATATACTCGGCATGCCGGTCCTGGTGATGGAATATAAATACGGTAATCAATATATTCCCGGCTGGTCGTCCCGGAAAGCTTTGGTGGAATTATATACGGAAGGGGACCGCTATGCTTTCTATAAGGTCAGCCGGGATCCGGAATGGGAACAGCTGCAAGCCCGGCAATTGGTTGCTTTGGGGATCAGGAACGATACGGAAGGGTATTTCCATTTGCCGGAAGTTACTGTGATGACCTGGAAGACTGAAAAAGAAACCGAAGATCGGGACAAAGTGAGCGGGGAGGTTATTGCCGATGCCTGGCAGAAGACCGTGACCTGGGTACAGACACATGGGGATGAGTTGAAAGCGATGGGGATCGGCTTCACTCAGAAAACATTGCGCCGGGCCTATTATATCGGAGCCTGGCAGATCGATAGTTCGGTATCGGAAACGATGGATTGGTTCGAATTGAAAGCAGAAGTTATTCTGACTGATGGGCGCCGGATTCCTTTGCTTCGTTTCCGGGACCATATTCTGACGGGTAAACGTGAGTTTTTACTCGATGACGGCACTTTATTCCTGATTCCTGAAGAATGGTTCGCTACCTATACCGAGTTGCTTTTATTTGCTCAAGGAAGGGGGACTTCCTTATTTTTTCACCGCAGCCAGTATATTTTATTAAAAAACTGGGCGGAGACGACCTGTCATTTTTCATTGCCGGAGAATTTGCAGGAAGAGGTGACTCTGCCCTTTGATTTTCAGGTGACTTTACGTCCGTACCAGCGTTTCGGTTATGAATGGATGTACCGTTTGTACCGATGTGGCTTGGGAGGTTGTCTGGCCGACGATATGGGATTGGGAAAAACACTTCAGGCCATTGCCCTGATCTTGAAATACAGGCAGGAAGGAGTAAAAAAGCCTGTTGTAAACCGATGGCCTGACAGCGGAAAACAACTGAGTTTGTTCGATGCCCCGGAAGAGGTAAGCAGGCCGGATGAGGGAGATCGTTCATTGGTATACCATACCTGTCTGGTGGTTGTACCGGCTTCTTTGATCCATAATTGGCGGAATGAACTTCGGAAATTCGCTCCTCAGCTGACTGTGACTATCTATGCCGGAACTAACCGTATCGATTTGCGTTCATACCTGCAACGTTCGGATGTCGTATTGATCACTTATCATACTTTGCGGAACGATATCGATATTTTGTCCCGCCTGACTTTCGGTATCGTCGTTGCCGACGAAGCACAAATGTTAAAGAATCCGGGGTCTCAGCTCCATCAGGCTATGATGCGTATTCAGGGAAGGTGTTTTTGGGCTTTGTCGGGTACACCGATAGAAAATTCACTGACCGATTTGTGGGCTGTGATGAATTGGGTGAACCGGGGATTACTCGGATCACAGCGTTTTTTCCGCGATCATTTTATCCGTCCTATATTGGCCGATGTAGAAGGGCGGATGAGCGAAGCTTTGCGTAAACTGATCGCTCCGTATATTTTACGCCGTACCAAAGAAGAAGTGTTGGCCGATTTGCCGGATCTCACAGCCGAGTTGGTCGTTTGTGAACCCGAAGAGGAACAGCGGAAGGTATACGAAGAGGAACAGTCCCGGGTGAGAAATTATATCTTGAGTGAGAGAGAGAATCAAGGGGAATTGCGAAGTGATTTTATGGTTTTAAAAGCTCTGATCCGATTGCGTCAGATCGCCAATCATCCCCGTTTGGTCGAAACTGGGTATGAAGGAAATTCCGGAAAATTTAGTGAGGTATTCCGTATGTTGGGAGAAGTGATTGCTTCCGGACACAAGGTGTTGGTTTTTTCTTCTTTTGTAAAATATCTTAAAATGGTAGCTGAAGAAACAATGGTCCGGGGATGGAAATATGCGATGCTGACAGGCTTGACTGCCGACCGGGAACAGACTATCCGGCATTTTCAGGCCGACCCGGAATGCCGGATCTTCCTGATTTCTTTGAAAGCCGGTGGGGTAGGCTTGAATCTTACCGAGGCCGATTATGTATTTATTCTCGATCCTTGGTGGAATGTCGCTGCTGAAAATCAAGCCGTTAGCCGGGCCCACCGGATCGGGCAAAAACGGGCGGTATTCGTCTATCGTTTTATTACTGCCGGAACACTCGAGGAAAAAATTCTGGCTATCCAGGAACGTAAACAACGCCTTGCCGATTCTGTCATAACAGCAGCTACTTCCATCCCTTTGACAGATGAAGAATTATTGGAAGTGCTCTGAAGGGAACCTTGAATTTGGAGAAAAGAGTACGGGAGAATCAAAGTTGACTCTTCATTTCTATATTGTTTCTTCAAAAAAAGTTGAATTATAGGAGTTTATAAAGTTCATGAGGTTCATAAAGTCGATGGATCCTGCGAGCGCATTTTTTTACGGCACTGGGGCGGCCGGCCGGCACCGGAAGTTACGTTAATGAAAGTGCCCGCAGGGTTCAGGACTTTACGAACTTTAACGATTAATTATTCCTGCTTATTTGAAAGCCCCCAGGCCGAAAAGAGCGAAATCATACCGGATCGGATCGACCGGATCGAATTCACGAAGACGCCGGGTAAGCTCTTCGACAGCTTTGGCATCGTTTTGTTTACGGGTAAGCAGACCGAGTTCGCGGCTTACATGGCCCGTATGCAGATCTAAAGGGATCAATAGGGCGGAGGCCGGGATACCTTTCCATAGTCCGAAATCGATACCGCTGTGGTCGTGTCTCACCATCCAGCGAATAAACATATTCACTCTTTTGGCGGCTGAGCCTTTGTCTACACACGCGATGTGGCGGAGTACCCGGGGCTCGGCCGGAAGGGTAGTGAAAATCCGATACCAATGGCGTAATACCTCGAACATATCCCCGTGTATTTGCCAGGCGGTGGTGAAGACATTTTCCAACCCTCCTTCATGGCGGTAGATATGGGCTAAGGAACGTAAAAAATAACTACAGTCATAACCGTTGAAAGTGCGGTGTTTGAAATGTTCGAAACGGGTGAAATCGCTTTCCCGGGCATGCAGGACGAAGTCATAAGGAGCATAATCCAGGAGCTGCATGAGTTCCTTACACTTTTTTATGATGGTCGGACGTTGCCCCCAAGCCAGGGAGGCTGCCAGAAAACCGGCTATTTCGATGTCTTCTTTCTCTTCGAATAATTTAGGAATTTGAATGGGATCGGTATGGATAAAAAAATCGGAATGGCAATATTCCTGATATTTTTCATCGAGTAGTTGTTTTATTTCTAGTGATGTCATATTCGGTCGGGTTTGGTGGCTCTGAGCATTTCTCTTTTTCCGGGAGGTCCGGGCAGGCGTTTTAAGGTGAAACCGACTTCGCGTAAGGCTTGCTTGACTATCCCCTTGACACAATAAGTCACCAGGATTCCTCCCGGTTTCAATGCTTGGGCGAACCGGCTGAATACTTCCGGAGTCCAGAGATGGGGTTGCACTTCCGGGTTGAAGGCATCGAAATAGACGATATCGAATCGGGCCTGAAATTGTATAGACCGGAAATCTGTCCGGTATTTGTGTAAATGAAATAAAGGGGTAATCTGCTCTCCGCAATCCCAGGGGGCGTCGTGCAGCATGGCGAATGATCCGGGATCGGCAGCGGGAAGTTGATCCGGATAATGAAGACGATTTACTTCTTCGGGCGGTAACGGATATTTTTCCACACTGTGATAATCGAGCGGGAGCTGGAGTTCTTCGCTCCGCAATAAGCTTAAATAAGCATTCAGCCCGGTTCCGAAACCGGCTTCCAGAATAGACAACGGGACTTCGGTGGGCGGCCGATGTTCCGGGGAGGTCAGATAAAAATCCAGTCCGGCCCGGATAAAAATATGAATAGATTCCTGAATCGCTCCGTGTACCGAATGATAATGTTCATTCAGTTCAGGAACATATAAGGTTATACTACCGTCTTCTGTTTGAATCAATTGATGTGGCATCCTTTCAACAGATTTCTGCTCTGAGTAAATTGACGAATTCGATAATATCACTTTCTGTCGTGTCGAAGGAGCAGACCCAACGCACTTCCGAGGCATTTTCATCCCAAATGTAAAAGAAGCATTCCGACTGTAATTTGGTTATTTTATCGCGGGGGATGATAGCGAATACTTCATTGCCTTGCACCTCTTGAGTGATGCGGATTCCCGGGATTTTAGCCGCTTCGTTGGCTAACATCCGGGCCATCCGGTTGGCATGTCCGGCGGTCTTTAGCCAAAGGTCGTGTTTCAGGACTGCCGAAAATTGGGCGGCGATGAAACGGGTCTTCGAGTGAAGTTGCATCAGTTGCTTACGGATATATTGTACCTCTTTGGCGACTTCCGGGTTGAAAAAGACGACAGCTTCTCCAAACATCATCCCGTTTTTAGTACCTCCGAAACTCAATACATCGATACCGACCCGGGAGGTGATGTCGCGGGGATCACATCCCAGATAGGCGACGGCATTCGAAAGACGTGCTCCGTCCATGTGTACATACATCCGATGGGCATGGGCATAATCGCAAATTTCTTTTAATTCGGCAGGAGTATAAACCGTCCCTAATTCGGTACATTGAGTCAGGGAAATCATTTTAGGTTGTGAGTGATGTTGTTCTCCGAAACCGTGCATGTGGTTTTGGATAAGACCGGTTGTCAGTTTCCCGTCGAAAGTTGGGACGGTCAGTAGTTTACAGCCCGATTGTTTCTCGATCGCTCCGCATTCGTCCACATTGATATGGGCGGTCTCGGCACATATAACGGCGTTATAGGAATGGGTGAAAGCAGATAGGCTGAGTATGTTTGCCCCTGTACCGTTATAGACGAAAAATACACGGATATTTTCTCCAAAAACATTTTTGAAATCCTGTATGGCTTTTTCAGAATAAACATCTTCTTCGTAAGAATGCTGATGCCCATAGGCTGCCTCTTCCAGTGCTTTGAATACTTCCGGTAATACGCCTGAAAAATTATCGCTTCCAAAACCTCGAATCATGATAAAAATTAGAATTAAAGATAAAACGATTCAAAGATAATGAAATTAATCCCTAATCTCCAATCTTTCCCTTCTAATCCCTTTTTTTCCGGAGTATCCATTTTAGCATAACGATGAAAATTAAAAAAGAGGATACAAAGAGTAGAAAATGGCCGTATTTCAGGTCGGGGCGTTTATCGAGTATTCCGATCGCTCCGATAAACAGGCCGACCAGAAGTATCGCATAAGCGAGCCGTGAGGCTCCGTTCCGGAGCATTTTCCGGAATTCAGGAACATCCGTGATTTGTAACTCGTGTTTGATTTCGCCTTGTTTGAGTTTGTATAATATCTCGCTGATATCTCCCGGAGCGGTTTGCAGGAGGGTGGCATATCCTTTTAAGGTTTGGAAAAGCGAGGCGGCCATCTTTCGCGGAGAAAATTGAGTCATGACAACCTCTTTGGCGTAAGGGATGATGAGCTTGGCAAAGGGGATGTCCGGGTCCAGACGTTCGGCCACTTTCTGGATTGTGGCCAACGCTTTGGCCAGCATAAAAATACCGGTAGGCAGACAAAGTCCGTATTTGGTGATCAGGTCGATACAATCCTGGATCATCTTGGCGTAATTGAATTTCTCGATCGGGAGTTGGGAGAAGCGTTTAATCATTTGTTGCAGGCTGAAAATCAAATCGTCCCGTTGGTCGAAAAAACGTTGATCACAAAGCCGGATCATGGAGTCGGCCAGGCCGATAGGATCCCGGCGGGCGAAACCGATGGAAAGGTTGGCCAGAAAATCCATTTCCCGGGGACGGAGAGCTCCGACCATCCCGAAGTCGATAAAGGCGATCCGATTGCCCGGCAGGATGAATAAATTACCCGCATGAGGGTCGGCATGGAAAAAACCTTCCTTGAAGACCATGATCAGCAAGGCTTCCGCTCCGTTGAGGGCTATTTGTACCGGATCGAGTCCGGCAGCCTTCAGCTGAAGCGGATCGTCCGGCGACATACCGAAGATCCGTTCCATAATGAGCATCCGGTGGGTCGTATGTTTCATGTCGACATGGGGAATGTAGATCCGGGGATTGTCTTTGAATATATCCCGGAAACGCAGGATGTTCGTGGCTTCGTTATAATAATTCAATTCCTTGAATATGCTTTCGCCGAACTCGTCGACGACTCCTACGATATTGATGGCAGCCATTTCGGGGTATTCCAGGGCTAATTTCTTGGCCAGATAGCGCATGAGGTATAAGTCTAGTTTGATTTTCTGGTCGATATTCGGGCGGCGGATTTTGATCACGACGTCTTTCCCGTTTTTCAGACGTCCGGTATACACCTGGCCGATAGAAGCCGAAGCGATACAATGTGGATTGAATTCTGAAAAAACATCCTTGATTTCGGCCCCTAATTCATCTTCAATCAGGCGGATCGCCAGATGGTCGTCGAAAGGGAGGGCATTGGTCTGTAATTTCTTCAATTCTTTTCTGAACCGTTCGGAGAGTATATCCGGCCGGTCGGCCAGGATCTGACCGAATTTGATATAAGTTGGTCCCAGATCCTCTATGGTCAGCCGCAGCCGTTCCTGGGTGGTATATACTGGTTTATGTTGGCGGATACGGCGCTTTCGGATACGACGCCCCAGAAAAGTATGGGAAATCATTTCCTTAAAACCGTGTTTGACCAGAATACTACCGATTTGAATGATTCTGGTGATCTTCAGATACCCTACGTATACATCTGTAATTCTCATTGCTCTTCGGGTTTAGAAGGTTGGGGAGGAAACGAAGCATCTTCCAGTAAAGCATTCAGCTTTTCTACAGCTGTTGTGAGTTGATCGAGAGTTTGAGTAAGCTTTTTATCCCGGCGGGGAGTGAATAACTGACGCAATAATAAAGTGCTGTTCAGCCCTTCCATAGCTCCTGCTATATGATCACTGAGCCGACGGGCTGCTTCCGGATCTTTATGAGTCTGTTGTTCGATAATTTTGGATACCTTTTCGATAAAAGCATCCCGGTCACTGAGCGAGGCATTGATGGAAGCCCGTAAAAGCAAATATAATAAGTCGTTTGTCATACCGATTACTTTAAGCATTGTCGATTGCAAAATATTAAACGAAAAAAGATGTGTTTAGTTGCAAAGAAGAAATTTTGCAGATTATTTTCTATTTTTGTAGGCTCTTAGAAATTTAAGATGATTTGTATATGGAGTGGATACATACTTTATTTTTCGGATCGGGAATCGGGCATTCGATTTTATTGGTAGCTATCGTTATCTTTATCGGGATATATCTGGGAAAAGTAAAAATAGCAGGTGTTTCTTTAGGAATTACCTGGATTCTGTTCGTCGGTATTATTTTCAGCCATTGGGGAATGCGGATGGATGCGCATGCTTTGCACTTCCTGAAAGAATTCGGACTGATTTTGTTTGTTTATTCAGTTGGTTTACAGGTAGGACCCGGTTTCTTCGCTTCTTTTAAAAAAGGCGGGCTTACCCTGAATTTACTAGCGGTATTGGTGATTGTACTGGGTGTTGCAATTACCTGTGTTTTATATGTCGTGACCGGTTTGCCCGTCACTACGATGGTGGGTATTCTCTCCGGGGCGGTGACGAATACGCCGGGCCTGGGGGCTGCGCAACAGGCTTATTTCGATATGACCGGTAAGGAAGGTACCGAAATCGCTATGGGCTATGCAGTGGCTTATCCTTTGGGTGTGGTGGGGATTATCGCAGCACTCATCCTGATTCGTTATATTTTCCGGATTTCTTTCGATAAAGAGACTGAATCTGCCCAAAGTCAGCTGGAAGAAAAAGAAGCACGGGCGACCCATGTTTCCGTCCGGGTGAAAAATCCGGCTCTGTTCGGTAAAGAAGTGGAGGCCGTCGCTACGTTGATCGATAAGAAATTTGTGATTTCCAGGGTGTTGCACGAGAATAATGATTTGGAGATCGCTTATTCACGCACACATCTACAGGCCGGAGATAAATTATTTATCATTGCTGCCAAGCAAGATATGGATGCGATAATCGCTTTTATCGGTGAAAAAATAGAGATGCATCGTTCTGAGTGGGAGAAGCTGGATTCCAAGTTGGTTTCGAAACGTATCATGATTACCCGTTCGGAAATCAATGGAAAAATGCTGGCTCAACTTCATTTACGCGGAGGATTCGGTGTCAATATCACCCGGGTAAACCGGGCCGGAGTGGATTTGGTGGCTAGTCCGGGGTTGGAATTGCAGATCGGTGACCGGGTTACGGTTGTCGGAACGGAAGATAGTGTGAAAAGTGTAGAGAAAATATTGGGTAATTCACTCCGGAGGTTGCGGGAACCCAATCTGGTACCTATTTTTCTGGGGATCGCTTTGGGTATTTTGTTAGGGAGTATACCTTTTACTTTTCCGGGAATTCCGCAACCGGTGAAATTGGGATTGGCAGGAGGACCTTTGATTACCGCTATTTTGATCAGTAAGTTCGGACCCCATTATAAATTGGTTACTTATACGACGATGAGTGCCAACCTGATGTTGCGCGAAATCGGTATCTCTTTGTTTCTGGCCTGTGTCGGTTTGGATGCAGGGGTCGGATTTGTGGATACGGTGGTGAATCAAGGTGGTTTTGCATGGATCGGATATGGGTTTATCATTACCTTCGTGCCTTTGATGATAGTCGGCAGTATTGCCCGTTGGTGTTATAAGATAAACTACTTCACTTTGATGGGATTGATTGCCGGGAGTACCACCGATCCGCCTGCATTGGCTTATTCGAATGGTGTTGCCGGAAATGATATGCCGGCAGTGGGATATGCTACCGTTTATCCTTTAACGATGTTTTTACGCGTTTTAACAGCCCAGTTATTGATACTTATTTTGTAAATTTGCACAATCGTATATTAATTCAGTATTCCTATGTCTTACGGTATAGCAGATTTGAGTATAGTTCCCATGCGGAGTGAAAAATCGGAACGGAGTGAGATGGTTTCTCAGATTCTTTTCGGTGAGGTATTTGAAATACTGGAGGTGGATGAGAAATGGGTATATGTCAGGATGTTGCATGATCGTTACGAGGGGTGGATCGATCGGAAAATGTATCTTGAAGTCACCGAAGAATTTATCGGTAAATACAAAGCCGAGGTATCTGTATTGGCTACGGAAGTGTTTAATATAGTCGTGAAAGACGGTGATTACGGGAATAAATTGGTGGTTTCGGGTAGTGTATTTCCTTTTTTCGATGCCACGACCAAGAAGATGCAGATCGGAGGAGATACCTATACTTTGGTCAGTAAAATGAAAGATGTCGGCATCGATAGTCTGAGGGATCTGATTATCGGTTATGCCTTGATGTATTACAATACGCCTTATCTTTGGGGAGGACGATCACCCTATGGGATCGATTGTTCGGGGCTTTCCCAGATTGTTTACCGGATGGCGGGAATCGATTTGCCGCGGGATGCTTCGCAGCAGGTGACGCTCGGACAGAATTATTCCTTCCTCGAAGAAGCGATGCCCGGTGACCTGGCTTTCTTCGGAGACGAGACCGGAGCGATCACTCATGTCGGAATCATTTGGGAACAAAACCGGATCATCCATGCTTCCGGGAGGGTACGGGTGGACAAAATCGACCATCAGGGAATTTTCAACGAAGACTTGAAACGTTATACCCATAACCTGAAAGTCATCAAACGAATCCTGAACGATTAAAAGGCCATAAAGTCGAACCCTTTTAACTCATACAACTCTTCTAACTCTGTAACTCTGTAACTCTTTTAACTCTGTAACTCTTACAACTCTTTTTTTTCAAATCATTTCCCCCGCTTCCGGTCCGCAACAAAAAAGCAGATCCAGAATACTCAGATTCGGGGTAAATGGAAAACGGTCGCTGAAAGTCTGGCGGTAAGGTTTCGGGATATAATCACAACCGGGTTGTCTATGGGAAACTTTGGGGTGGATAGCATTACGCAGATCCCTGTAATTGATATCCCCGATCGCGATATAATCCGTTGTAAGCCGGATGTCCCGTTTCAGTTTCAGAAAATCCAGTATAGTCGTTAAGATGGCCAGGTTATGGTCGAAAAGATAAGTCTCCTGCTTTTCAAAAAAAGGCATTAAATCGTCGATATAATATTCGTAATAAGGAGAATTTTTGTAAGCCGATTCGATACCCCGGAAGTGTAATTTTTGCCAGGGAGTCGGATACACGATTTTCAGGTCTTTTATCAGGGTTTTGCTGTTGGCTTTGGCTACCGGGACGGTCAATGCGATCACGCCGTTTGCGGTCATGATTTCACAACGGTTACGGTAACTCTGTTTTCCGAAGTTTTCATATTGCTCGATATACGTTACTTCTGCTTTTTTAAGACAAGAGAAGTAAGCTATCGGTGGAAAATAAGCTGTCGTTAATAAAAAAGGATTCATAATAGATGTGCTTAATGAGCACAGGCAAAAATAGTAAAATATTTTTTGACTTCTCTGTTTGGTATATTTTTCCTCAATTTGTCGTAATAATTTAGCAGAAGTGTGTAAAAATTGTCATCTAAAAGTAACAAGTGTGTAATTTGCAAATTTTTGTCGTTAAAATATTGATAAAAATTTGTGAATATGCGGATTCCTTGCTATCTTTCGAATGCTGAATTGAACTGAACATAGCTACGTCTGATCGAGGATTTCTTTTCGGAACCGGAAAAAATAATTGCTTTTTTCCTCCGTTAACCGGAACATTTCCGCTGATAGAGCGTATAATGTTTGTTTGTATCCGGTAAAATAGCTGAAATAATAATATTTTATCGTAAACTTTCGTCAAGATTTTCAGAGATGTGAAAGGAAGTTAATGAATAGAATGTGTGGGGTGGAGGTGCGATAGTATTAAGTGATGGATGAATAGGTGTGAATATTTTACCGGGGGAATATTTTAAACGGTATGAAATGAAATTTGATATCACAGTCAACGATCCTTTGCTGGAACCTTTTCTTCCTGTTATCCGGCGTCGCCATGAACATAGTGTGCTGAAAGAGCTGGAATTTACCAACCGGAAAAAAAGACTTGCCGACATTTTTAATAATCATCTTTATTTTGGTTTGCACCGGCTTCCTGGAAAAGGTTGGGTATTCCGGGAATGGGCTCCTCATGCTACGGCGATTTATCTGATCGGAGAATCGAATGACTGGCAACGAAGGAAGGATTTTAGCTTCCACCGGCTGGAGGGAGGGGTTTGGGAATTGGAATTACCCGAAGAAGCCCTCTGGCATGGGATGGATTACAAGTTCTGGGTAGAGTGGCCCGAAGGAGGAGGTGAACGGATTCCCGGGTATGTAAACCGGGTTGTACAGGACGATCTGACTAAAATTTTTTCAGCGCAGGTCTGGCAACCCGAACAAGTTTACCGGTGGCGTTATTCCGGTGTAGGAAGAAGGGAGCATCCTTTGATTTACGAAGCTCATATCGGTATGAGCATGGAGAATCGCCGGGTGTCTACGTTTAATGAATTCCGGGCTTATGTATTGCCCCGGATTGTAGATCTGGGATACAATATGATTCAGCTGATGGGGATTCAGGAACATCCCTATTATGGTTCTTTCGGCTATCAGGTATCGAATTTTTATGCGGTCAGTTCCCGATTCGGAACACCCGACGACCTGAAACGTCTGATCGATGAGGCACATGGATACGGTATCGGTGTGATCATGGATCTTGTGCATTCTCATGCAGTCAAGAATGAAGCCGAAGGATTGAGTTGTTTTGCCGGAGATTATAACCAGTATTTTTATCCTGGTGAACGGGGTGAACATCGATTGTGGAATTCCCGTTGCTTCGATTATGGAAAAAATGAAGTGATCGGTTTTTTGTTGTCGAATTGTAAATATTGGCTGGAAGAATTTCATTTCGATGGCTTCCGTTTCGATGGGATCACCAGTATGCTGTATTGGGATCATGGTTTAGGGCGTGATTTTACGGAATACAAATTTTATTACGACGGTAATCAGGATGAAGATGCGATTACCTATCTGACTTTAGCCAATAAGTTGATCCATGAGGTGAATCCGGAAGTGATCACGATTGCCGAAGATATGAGCGGTATGCCGGGTTTAGCGATGCCTGTCGGCGAGGGAGGATTAGGTTTCGATTTTCGTATGAGCATGGGAGTACCGGATTATTGGATCAAATTGATCGAAGATAAAAAAGATGAGGAGTGGCATGTCGGGGATATGTTTTACGAACTGACCAACAAACGTCCGGAAGAGCATACCATCAGTTATGCCGAAAGTCACGATCAGGCTATGGTAGGGGATAAAACCATTTTTTTCCGTTTGGTCGACAAGGATATCTATACTTCGATGAGTGTTTTCGACCATAGCCTTCGGGTCGACCGGGGCATGGCGCTCCATAAAATGATCCGGCTGATGACGATAGCCACTGCCGGCGACGGATACCTGAATTTTATGGGGAATGAATTCGGCCATCCCGAATGGATCGATTTTCCACGGGAAGGAAATAATTGGAGCTACGAACATGCCCGCCGGCTGTGGAGTCTGGTAGACGACAAGGATTTGCGTTTCCGTTTTCTGAACGAATTCGATAAAGCGATGATTTCTTTAGCAAAGAAAGACGGCTTTTTTAAACCTATCCCACTGCCTGTCGTAAGAGATAATGAGAGACAGATATTGGTTTTCCGGAGAGGCGCTTATCTGTTTGTTTTTAATTTTAATCCCCAAAGTTCATTCTCCGACTATCGGTTCGAGGTGGAAGCGGGAAAATATTTGCCGGTATTGGATACCGACAATCAGTTGTTCTCCGGTTTTAACCGGATCGACGACGGGCTGGAACATTTTACCCTTTACCGGGAAGGACGAAACTGGTTGAGTCTCTATATTCCTTCCCGTACGGCTGTTGTCCTGCAATTGCAGGAGGAAAACTTTAAAATGAAAAAATAAAATAGATATAAAGACGTTATTATGGCTTATTTGAAATTTAATAAGGATGAATTGGTGAATCTGGAATATTCACTGAAGCGGGAAGTGTTGGCGACAAACCGGGCAGGAGGATATATGTCTTCTACTATTATCGGATGTAATACCCGGAAGTACCACGGATTACTGATATTGCCTATAGAAGAATTCGATGGGGAGAATCATGTGTTGCTGTCGAACCTGGACGAGACGGTCATCCAGCATGGACGTGAGTTTAATTTGGGTATCCATAAGTATCCGGGTAATTATGAACCCCGGGGACATAAATATATTGTCGATTTCGAGTACGAACCGGTATTTACCCTGACTTACCGGGTGGGAGGCGTACAGCTCAAAAAAGAGATTATTCTGGTACACAACGAACCTCAGGTCCTGATCCGTTATACTTTGCTGGATGCCCATTCCGATACGACGTTGAGATTGAAACCGTTCCTGGCTTACCGGAATATCCATTGCTTGTCGAAAGCGAATATGATGGTCAATACCAAATATCAGGAAGTTGAAAACGGGATCCGCTCCAAATTGTATAATGGTTTTCCATACCTGAATATGCAAATCAGCAAGAAGAACGAGTTTATCGCTACTCCCGACTGGTATTATAACATCGAATACATAGAAGAACAAAACCGGGGATATGATTTCAGGGAAGATTTGTTCGTACCGGGGTATTTCGAATTTCCGATAAAGAAAGGGGAAAGTGTGATTTTTTCTGCTTCTGTCGATGCGGTGTCTACCGGACGGTTGAAAACCAAATTCCAGAAATTGTTGGATAACAGGGCTCCCCGTAATAGCTTTGTGAGTTGTCTGAAATATTCGGCTTCCCAGTTTATCGTGAGAAGAGGAAAAGAAACCGAGATCATGGCAGGATACCCCTGGTTCGGAAGATGGGGAAGGGATACCTTTATTGCTTTGCCGGGAGTGACCCTGGCTGCGGCGAATGATGTCAGGACTTGTAAAGAAGTTCTCGACACGATGATCCGTCAGCTGAATAACGGTTTGTTCCCGAATATCGGTAAAGATAAAAATGCTTCCTACAATTCGGTCGATGCTCCGATGTGGTTTTTTAAAGCCGTTCAGGAGTATGGAGAAGCCGTTCAGGACGATGCTGCTGTCTGGAAGAGCTACGGGGCGAAGATGAAGGCCGTTTTGAAAGCTTACCGGGATGGAATCAACGAATATGTGAAGATGGTGGATAACGGTCTGATCTGGGCCGACGAACCGGGAAAAGCACTGACCTGGATGGATGCCATTGTCAATGGCGTACCGGTTACTCCACGCGGAGGCTATCAGGTGGAAATCAATGCTCTTTGGTATAATGCTATTTGCTACACCCTGAAACTGGCCGGGCAGGCCGGAGATAATAAGTTCGTGAAAGAGTGGAAAGATATGCCTGACAAAGTAAAAGAAAGCTTCCTGAAAGTATTCTGGAATGAAGAAAAAGGCTATTTGGCCGATTTTGTCAATGGAGGCGGACAGAATGTTTTTGTACGTCCGAACCAAGTCATCGCCTGTTCGCTCGAATATAGTCCGTTGTCGGACGAGATGAAACATGGCGTGCTCGATGTCGTGAAGAACGAATTACTGACACCGAAAGGCTTACGGACACTGGCACCTAAGAATCCGGCCTATGAAGGCACCTACGAAGGAGATCAGGCAACCCGGGACAGAGCTTACCATCAGGGAACGGTTTGGCCTTGGCTGCTCGGACCTTATATCGAAGCTAATTTCCGGCTTTATGGGAAAAAATTTGCGAAAACAGCCCGCGAATTATTGGCCAATTTCGAAGAAGATATGACTGTGTATGGGGTTTGTTCTATCGGGGAAATTTATGACGGAAATCCTCCTTATACTCCGAATGGGTGTATATCGCAAGCCTGGAGTGTGGGGGAGATTCTGAGAAGTATGGCTTTGCTGGAGAAATTTTGTAAAGATGATAGATGACAGATGATAGATGGGGAAGAGGCAGACGAGAGGAATGAAGTGGAAAACTTCGGATAGGGAAACACGATAAGGGGAAGGAAGGTTTCGCACGATTGCAAAAAAAATTAATTATAATTATATGAAAACTAGAGTATTGATGTTTGGCTGGGAGTTTCCACCTCATATTGCCGGAGGATTGGGAACTGCATGTCTGGGATTGACCCGGGGATTGGCTAAACAAGGTGTTGAAGTGCTCTTCGTCATGCCGAAAGCGAGCGGTGATGAAGATCAGAGTGCTGCCAAAATTATTAACGCCAGTGATGTGGAGTCTTTGTACCAATACCATGATGTGGAGGAATATTGGAAAAATATCGATTTTATGGAGGTAGGCTCTAATCTGATGCCGTATATGGATCCCGAGACATTTACCCGGGAGGTGAAAAAGTGTGTTCTGGAAGGAAGCGAAGAAAATCGGATTGAATTTAAAAACAAATATCAATTTTCCGGTAAATACGGGGCTAATCTGATGGAAGAAGTGGCTCGTTATGCTCTGGTTGCTGCTACGATTGCAAGACAACAACAGTTCGATGTGATCCATGCTCACGACTGGTTGACCTATGCTGCGGGTATCGCTGCTAAAAGAGTGTCCGGAAAACCTCTGGTGGTGCACGTACATGCCACTGAATTCGATCGTAGTGGTGAGAATGTGAACCAAACGGTCTATAACCTGGAACGGCAGGGGATGCTGGAAGCCGATCGGGTGGTGACCGTCAGTAATCTAACCCGGAATATCGTCATTACCCGCTATGGGATCAATCCGGATAAAGTGGTGACGGTACATAATGCCGTTGATTTTCAGTCGTATTCCGAAATGGAAGTCGAGAGAGGGGTAAAAGAAAAGGTCGTGACCTTCCTGGGACGGATTACTTATCAGAAAGGACCCGAATATTTTATCGAGGCAGCGAATAAAGTGCTGAAACGTTATCCGAATGTACGTTTTGTTATGGCAGGCAGCGGGGATATGATGAACCGCTCGATCCGAAGGGTGGCTAAACTGAAGATTGCAACGAAATTTCATTTTACAGGTTTTTTGCGTGGTCAGGATGTACAGAAGATGTTTGCCCACAGTGATGTCTACGTGATGCCTTCGGTATCCGAACCTTTCGGGATTTCTCCGCTGGAAGCGATGCGCTCGGGGGTACCTACGATTATCTCTAAACAATCGGGAGTGGCCGAAGTGTTGAAACATGCGATCAAGGTTGATTTTTGGGATGTCGATGCCTTGGCGGATGCTATCTATGCTTTGCTGGCGTATCCGGCATTAGCTGAATTTGCAGCTAAATACGGCTTGAATGAGGTGAATACTTTAAAATGGGAAAATGCAGCGTATCTCTTAAAAACGATTTACGAAGAATTAAAAAGATAAAACAATAACAATTAAAATATGACTACTATGGATAAGAAAACGTTGTGTTTGTATTTCCAGGTGCATCAACCGATACGTTTAAGAAAATATCATTTTTTCGATATAGGCAAGAATAGCGATTATTACGACGATTTTGCCAATCGTACGATTACCCGTAAAGTGGCCGACCGTTGCTATTTACCGGCCAACCGGACGATGCTGGAGCTGATTCGGAAATACGGAAAGAATTTTAAAGTGAGCTTTTCTATCTCCGGAATGGCTATCGAACAATTCCGTGAATATGCCCCTGAGGTTATCGATAGTTTTAAAGAATTGGTGGCTACCGGATGTGTCGAAATATTGGCCGAAACTTATTCCCATTCCTTGGCTTCGCTGGTGGATGAAGGCGAATTTAAAAAACAGGTGAAACAACATGCTGATCTGATGAAAGAATTATTCGGGGTGAAACCGGTGACTTTCCGGAATACCGAACTGATCTATTCCGACGAGATCGGTGAGATGGTTGCCCGGATGGGATATAAAACGATGCTGACCGAAGGAGCACGGCATATCCTGGGGTGGAAGAGCCCGGATTATGTCTATACCAATTCGATTAATCCGAAATTGAAGCTGTTGCTGAAAAATTTCAGACTAAGCGACGATATCGCTTTCCGTTTTTCCGATAAAGGTTGGGATCAATGGCCGCTGACTGCCGATAAATATGCTTCCTGGCTGAATGCTGCCGACGGAGAGATTGTCAATCTTTTTATGGACTACGAAACTTTGGGAGAACACCAGGGAGGCGATACCGGGATTTTCGATTTTATAGCAGCTCTGCCGGCACAGATTTTTGCTTCTACCAATTTTGAATTTCTGACTCCTAAAGAGGCTGCCGCAAAACATCAACCGGTAGCTCCTTTGCATGTCCCTTACCCGATCTCATGGGCCGATGAAGAACGGGATGTCACTGCCTGGTTGGGAAATGAATTGCAGAATGAAGCTTTCGAGGAGCTTTATAAAATGAAAAATAAAGTCAATGCGCTCAAAGATCCGGTACTTACCCATGATTTCGATTGCTTACAGGCTAGCGATCATTTCTATTATATGTGCACCAAGCTATTTTCTGATGGAGCGATACACCAATATTTTACTCCCTACGACACTCCTTACGAGGCATTTATAAATTATATGAATGTGCTGAGCGATTTTATACGGAGGGTAGAAGAAGAAACGGACCGGAAGAAGACAAGACATCCGAAAGAAGAAAAAGAACCGAAAGAAACCCGGAAAGTAATCGAAGCCCCGGAAACTTCGAAGGAAGAAACTCCAAAGACCGGGAGTGAGAAGAAAAAAGCAAGAACGACGACCAAAAAGAAATAAGCTTTTCGGGCTAAGCCGGAAAAAGATCGGTATAATTAGTCCGTAAAGTTCTTCAGGTTACTCCTTCGTTGCTTCAAGTTCATAAAGTGTGTAGAACCTGCGGACGTCTTCTTTATGGGACTTTCGGGTCCGGTCGGCCGTAGAGAAAAGTGCCCGCAAGGTCCGGGGACTTAATAAACTTGATCGCTCATGAACTAAACCGATTCAGGAAAGGCATTGCAGGAACAATGAATTTCCTGAATTTTGATTTTTTAGGTTTTGATTATCAACTTTTTGGATAAAAATATGTACCTTCGGGGCTCATTTAACACACGCAAAAGTAATATGGATAACAATAAATTGAAGAATCCCGCTTACCTTTTTGAAGTAAGTTGGGAAGTTTGTAATAAAGTGGGGGGAATTCATACGGTGATTTCGACCAAAGCCCTCAATATGGAAAAAGAATACAGCAGTAGTCATATTTTAATCGGCCCCGATGTCTGGCGTTATACCGAACAGAATCCTGAATTTATCGACGATCCCCGTTTGTTCAGGTCCTGGCGGCAGAGAGCAGCCCAGGAAGGCTTGCGTATTAAAGTAGGACGGTGGAATGTGGCTGGAAAACCGATTGTCATCCTGGTTGATTTCAGTACGTTCATTACGCAGAAAGATGAAATTTTTGCTTCTTTTTGGGAAAAATATAAACTCGATTCGATTAGTGGTCAATGGGATTACATCGAACCGGCCCTGTTCGGATATGCAGCAGGGAAAGTGATCGAGAGCTTCGTTCGCTTTAATTCTTCTATCCGGCAGCGGATTATCGCCCAATTTCACGAATGGATGACGGGAGCCGGATTATTGTATTTGAAAAGTGCGATGCCTCAGGTGGGATGTGTATTTACCACTCATGCCACCGTGTTGGGCCGTTGTGTAGCCGGGAATAATCTACCCCTGTACAGTGAGATGAAAAATTATGTACCCGAAGAACTGGCACGTCGTTTCAATGTCATTTCCAAACAGTCTCTCGAGAAGACCGCAGCACATCAAGCCGATTGTTTCACTACGGTCAGTGAGATCACGGCTACCGAATGTGCTCATTTTCTGGATAAAGAAGTAGACCTGGTTACTCCTAATGGATTTGAGAATGTCTTTACGCCTTCCGAAGCCGAATGGGAAGACAAACGAAAGGCCGGAAGAGAAAAATTTCTTCAGGTGGCACAGGCGATTTTGGGGCGTCCCGTAGCCGAAGACGCCTTGATCCTGGGTATCAGTGGACGGTACGAGTTTAAAAACAAAGGAATCGATGTCTTTATCGATGCCATGGGACAATTGAATCGTAACAACGGACTCGGTAAAGAGGTGTTGGCCTTTATTTTGGTACCTGCCGGACATGCCGGTGCAAACAAGGAATTGCTGCATAACCTGGAATTACCTTATCAGGCCGTTACCTCTACAGATCTTTATCTGACACATTATCTCAACGATAGTGCCAACGATCCGGTGATGAACCGTATCCGGGCACAAAAATTGCGTAATTCCGAGGAAGATAAAGTGAAGATCTTCTTCGTTCCCAGTTATCTGAATGGAGATGACGGGGTATTCAATATGCCTTACTATGATTTGCTGGTGGGGATGGATCTGACCGCTTTCCCGTCTTATTACGAGCCTTGGGGATACACTCCGCTCGAAAGTCTGGCGTTTAAAGTGCCTACCATTACGACCACTTTGGCCGGATTCGGACTGTGGGTGAAAGAACATTATAATATGAATCATCCCGGTATAGAAGTTATTCACCGCGAAGACGGTGATGCGTCCAATGTGGCTACGGCTATCGCCGAATGGGTAAAAAATTATACACAGGTCGGAGAAACTGAAATGCAGAAAGACCGGGACAATGCCAAAGATGTTTCCCGGATTGCACTTTGGGATAATCTGATCAATTATTATAAACAGGCTTATACGATCGCTTTGAACCAGGTCAGCGAACGCTTGAAAGACCTGCCTGCCAATATGAACGAATCGGTATCTTATATCGAAAAACAGCTCACGGTGAATAATCCCAGCTGGGTCAGTGTGATGATCCATCGCTCTATTCCCGAAAAACTGATCGCTCTGGAAGAATTATCCAAAAACCTTTGGTGGGCCTGGAATGAAGGTGCTCGTGAATTATTCCGGATGATCGATGTCGATAAATGGAGGGCTTGCGGTCACAATCCGATCATGTTGTTGGATTCGATTTCCCTGGCTCGTTATAAAGAACTGGAAAATGATGCCGGTTTCGTGCATAAACTTGAAGAAGTATATGCTCAGTTTAAAGCCTATATGGCAGCGAAAGAACATATGTCCGGGAATGGGGTTGCTTACTTCAGTATGGAGTATGGTTTGCATACTTCGTTGAAGATCTATTCCGGAGGATTGGGAATCCTGGCCGGTGACTACCTGAAAGAGGCCAGCGATAAAGGGACGAAGATTACGGCTGTCGGTTTATTGTATCGTTATGGTTATTTCACACAGAAATTATCTGCTATGGGTGATCAGGAAGCCGAATACGAAGCTCAGGATTTTATGAAGATCGCCGTAACCCCGGTACGTGACAAGGAAGGTAATTGGGAAACCATCAGTCTGGTATTCCCGGGACGGAATGTATATGCCCGGATCTGGAGGGTCGATGTCGGCCGGATAGAGCTCTATCTGCTGGATACCGATTTCGAAGATAACTTGCCCGAAGACCGGAGTATCACCCACCATCTGTATGGCGGAGATTGGGAAAACCGCTTGAAACAGGAACTTTTGCTCGGGTGTGGAGGTATTCAGGCCTTGCGAAAACTGGGTATCGAAGCTTCTACTTACCATTGCAATGAGGGACATGCTGCTTTCACCGGGCTGGAAAGATTGAAAGAATATATTACCGAGGAACGCCTGACTTTTGCCGAAGCGATCGAAGTGGTGCGGGCATCTTCTTTGTTTACGACTCATACACCTGTACCTGCAGGACATGATGCCTTTTCGGAAAATATGCTGCGTACTTACATCTCTCATTATGCCGATCGGCTGAAAATCTCCTGGGAACAGCTGTTGGGATTAGGAAAAATCAATGTCGCCGATCCGAATGAGAAATTCTCTATGAGCTTCCTTGCGGCTAATCTGGCTCAGGAAATGAATGGGGTTAGCTGGTTGCACGGCGAAGTGAGTAAAGAGATTTTCAAAGGCATGTGGCCGGGATATATGGCCGAGGAGTTGCACATCAGTTATGTGACCAACGGGGTACATTATCCGACTTGGGCGGCTCCCGAATGGAAGAAAATAGAAGAATCTTTGTTCGGTGAAGATTTTAAGAATCATCATTACGATAAGAAATGTTTCGAACAAATCTATACCGTTCCCGATGCTGTCGTATATGAGGTGCGTACCAAATTGCGTAAGCGCCTGATCGATCATGTAAAAGAATTGCTGAAAGACGAGGTGGCTGCTTCTTATTTCACTCCCCGGCAGGTGATTCAGATCCGTGAAACTTTGCGGGACGATATTCTGACCATAGGTTTTGCCCGGCGTTTCGCTACCTACAAGAGGGCTCACCTGTTGTTCCGTAACCTCGAACGCCTGGATGAAATCGTCAATAACCCCAAACATCCGGTGCAGTTTATCTTTGCCGGGAAAGCCCATCCTGCCGATAAAGCCGGACAGGACCTGATCAAACGGATTGTCGAGGTATCCAAATATCCGCAATTCCTGGGTAAGATCATCTTTCTGCCTAACTATGATATGGATCTGGCCAAGAAATTGGTACAAGGGGTTGATGTCTGGATGAATACGCCGACCCGGCCTCAGGAAGCTTCGGGTACCAGTGGCGAAAAGGCTGCTATGAACGGTGTTATGCATTTCTCCGTGCTCGACGGCTGGTGGGTCGAAGGATATCGTAAAGATGCCGGATGGATGCTGCCGATGGAAAGAACTTTCGAAAATCAGGCCATGCAGGATGAATTGGATTCTGAAATGATATATAACATTATCGACGATGAGATCGCTCCTCTGTTCTACGAACGGGATGCTAACGGATTATCACCTAAATGGATCAGCTATATCAAAAATACTATTGCCAGGGTGGCTTCGAATTTTACGACCAACCGGATGCTGGAAGATTATGAAAAACAATATTATGTTCCGATGTCTGCCCGCTATCAGAAGATGATCGAAAATGATTTCGCCATGGCGGCAGAAATTGCCGAATGGAAAAAGAAAATTTCCCGCGAATGGGATAATATCGAGTTAGTCGGATTGGACCTGCCCAATCGTTCCAAACAGATCATCGCTTTGGGGAAATCTTATTACGGAGAGGTGAAACTCGAGATCGGCGAACTCAGTATGCATGAAGTGGGAGTTGAATTGGTGGCTGCCGAACAGAAAGACGGACGCCAGGTTATCCGCGAAAAACACGATTTTATCCCTGTTGAACAAGTGGGTAGTGTGGCCAGATACCGCATCGATGTGACTGCCGACTCTCCGGGATTGCTGATGCTGGCCATCCGTATCTACCCGAAAAGCGAATTACTGCCCCATCGCCAGGACTTTGCTTTGGTAAAATGGCTGTAAGCTGATCGTTCTTTTTTCAGTTATTAAAGTTAAAAAGGTTACAAGAGTTACGAGGGGGCAGAGGTTGAGCCATCTTTGTAACCTTTGTAACTTTTTATTTCGTCTGAAAAGTCAGAAACTTCTAAATCCCTTTTGTTCGCTAAACCGTCCTTCCCGATCGTTCGTTTCAGCGACCGTAAAAAGCATCCGTTGGAACCATTGGCTTTATAAATTCCCCTATTCCGGCAACTTAGCAGATGCCGGTAAATTTTGACAGAAAGAACCGTCCCGGAATCCCTTAATTTTATACTTTTGCACGACTAAAAATGAATCAGGGATGTTTTTGGAGAGTACTAATCGGGCCGGTTGGATAGAGGTGGTTTGCGGTTCTATGTTTTCCGGTAAGACGGAAGAGTTGATCCGGCGGTTGAAGCGGGCACAGTTTGCCCGGCAAAAGGTGGAAATATTTAAACCGAAAATCGATGTGCGTTATTCGGATGAAGATGTGGTATCGCATGACGCGAATACGATTCGTTGTACGCCGGTGGAAAATTCGGGTAATATTTTGTTATTGACCGGAGATGTCGATGTCGTCGGAATCGATGAAGCCCAATTTTTTGATTCTAATATAGTGTCGGTATGTAAAACATTGGCAGATAACGGTATCCGCGTAATAGTCGCTGGGCTGGATATGGATTATACCGGTAAACCTTTCGGGCCGATGCCTGATTTGATGGCTGTGGCCGAATATGTGACGAAAGTACATGCGATCTGTGTCCGTTGCGGGAATTTGGCCCATCATTCCCATCGTCTGTCGGATAATGATAAATTGGTGATGCTGGGAGAAAAGCACGATTATGAACCGATATGCCGGCATTGTTTTAACGAATTAATGAAAAAAGAGCACCAATAACCGGTTGGGCTGCCGAAAATGGGGGACAGAAAAAATGTTTTCTATAAAATAATCCCTTGTTTTAATTATATTTATAAATATCCTTTATTTTTGTTTTCGGAAACAAACAGAAAGAAAGTGGATGGCGCTAAATGAACAGGAAATATTAAGAGGGGTAAATCAAAAGGATTTAAAAGCGTGGGAAACGCTGTATGCCTCTTATTATGCAGCCCTTTGTTCATATGCCGATGGTATTGTAAAAGATTCCGATACGGCTCAGGATATCGTTCAGGATACTTTGATCAGGATCTGGAATTCCGACCGGACCTTTCCGGATATCAAAGAATTGACCTGGTATTTATATCGCTCGACCTACAACAATGCCCTGTTCCATCTTCGTACCCAGGCTTCCCGTCAGAATATTTTACGTAAGATGGTAGCGGAGGAGGTTGAATTACCCGACGAACAATTCGCTTTAACCGTACGGGAAGAATTGATCCGCCAACTCTATGTCTATATAGAAGATCTGCCCGAAGAAAGAAAAAAAATACTTTTGATGAGTATTCAGGGACATTCGGGAAATGAGATTGCCGATCTGCTCGGAATCAGTATTAATACGGTAAAAACCCAAAAGAACCGGGGATTCAAGTATTTGCGTGAAAAGTTAAAAGATTCGGTTTTGTTATTTCTGTTGTAATTGTCTGTTCAGATAGCTGTTTTATATTGAGTTTATAAAATCTGTCGGTGCTATATTTAAGAATAATAAACATCTGTTTTTTTTATGTGAGAATTGAAAAGTTCCTATCTTTGATTCACTGGTCGAGGACTGCGTTTTTTGGGGAAAATTCCCCATTTTTTTGCCGGTTCAGGCCCCATCCATAATTCCAATAGTCCTCCTTTACTAAAGTCGGCATGGGAAAAACGGAAGTCGTGTAACGGTTTTCCGTTGAGACGTGCTTGTCGGATGTAACAGTTGCCGGCCGAATTATGATAGGTTTGAATGACGAATTTTCCTTTTTCATAATAACGATCGTCGAGTGTGATTTCGATCCGGTCGAAAATCGGAGAAGTGATTTCATAAGAGGGATTCTGATCCACATTTCCTGTCAGGCTAAATAGCCCGATAGCCATCAGTGCGCTGATACCTCCCATCTGTCCCTGATCTTCGTCATGCCCGCCGTATCCTCTGTCGGGAGTGACTGCTCCGTAAGCTTGTGCTCTGACTCTTCTGACCCAGTATTGTGTCAGCCAAGGCTTACCGGCCCAGCTGAATACGTGGGCGTTGGACACTCCGGGTTGGTTGGCATAGCTGATGTAGCCTCCCGAATAACCGTATACAAAGTCATCGTCGGCAGCTTGTTCGAAAGCATAATTCAATTTATCGCATAATACGTCTTTTCCTCCCATTAGTTCGATCAGATCCGGGATGCCGTGTGATACCGACCAGGTGGCTTGCCAGGCGTTGGCTTCGACCCAGCCGTCACCGCTCAACGGATTCCGGTGCTTCCAGTTACCTTGACGGTCTTTGGGGAAGATCAGTTTTTTTTCAGGGTCGAAAAGTTGTTTCCAGCCTTGGGAGCGTTTCAGAAAATAAGTGGCTTCTTCTGGGTAGTCCAGCTGCTGTGCCATTTGCGAGAGAGCCCAATCCTGAAAATTTGCTTCGATAGTGATACCTGCATTGTCGGCATAATAACCGTTTTCGAGATAGAAATCATCGATTCCGAGCATTCCTCCCGGCATATGGTTACGTTTCATCACAGTGAAAGCGTGCCGGGCTTCGGTCTTCTTCAAAAGTCCTTTCATGTAAGCCGATACGATCAGGTTGGTTGCCGGACACCCCGTCATAATCCGGGAATAACCTCCTCCGCATGGTCCCCGGGGTAATAATCCGCCATTATCGGCATATTGTATCAGACAGGCGGCGAAATCATCCAATACCGAAGGCCAGGCAAGTCCCCAAAGTATATTCAGGTTCCATTGGGTCAGCCAGAAAGCATCCGAGTTGTACATATGAAATTTTGATTCTCCCGTTGTGTTTTTAGGAGGGTACGGATAATAAATTCCTGGCCTGTACGATCCGGATAATCTCCTGAAACATCGTCTAATTTATGGCGTCCCAACAGGACATGCCACAGATCGGTATAGAATTTTATACGCTGATGGGCATCGCCTCCCTGAACCTGGATCCTGGATAAGGTTTCTTCCCATTCACGGCGGGCATCCCGGCGTATGGCATCGAAATCCCAATGGGCACATTCATGTGCTAAATTGTGACGGGCATTTTCGATATTGGTATATGAGATTGCGATCTTTACTTGAAGTTCTTCTCCTTTCTTGAGCCGATGGAGGGCTTGAATCCCTGCTGTAGGTGCGTCATAATAGGTCATCCCGGCATTTCGTGGTGTGGCTTGGGAATTGACCTTTAATCCGGTGACAGCTTTGGTCGTCAGAGAATCGTCCCAACTGTCGAGCCGGTCGAAAGGTTTATCGAAATGCATGACAAAGTAGATCTTCACTTCTTCAGGACCACCCCATAATCTTCCGACTGTACTGACAGAACCTTCCAGTTCTGCCGGGCCCGTCTGCCGGACTTCGGCATCGGTCATCGTCGAAGTACCTGTAAATCCGCCCAGATTGAGGAGTGTATTCGAAAGGCAGTCTTCGGTATATTTCATCCGGTAGAAACCGACCCGGTCGGTACAGGTTTGTTCTACCCAAAGTTTGTAATCGTTCAGGAATACACGGTGGTAACCCGGTTGTACAAGTTCTTCGTTATGAGAGAATCGGGATTTCCAACCTTGTTCGCCCTTGGTGGGATCGATATCACCGGTGGCAGGCATGAGAGTGATACCGGAAAGCATCCAGCAATGCACCTGAGGGAATCCTAAGATTTCTGTCGAATTGTAATTATAACCTCCTCCGTATTGATTTTTATTCCGGGTCATCGGTGCCGCACTAAACATGCCGAAAGGCCTGCTGCCGGTTACAAAAAAGAAATAGCGTCCACGGGCCGATTCGATATAGGGATCGACATAAGAAACATAATCCGGGTAATCCTGAGGAGAGGGGAAGACTTCTATTTCCGAAAGTCCCAGGGTAGGTCCGTCACCGTCGGTGACTTCGAATCTCAGGCGTTTGGTGGTTTTGGGGGCGAATTCGACGACTTTAGCTGTCCCGTCGTTGGGAATAGTGTTGACAGGCAGTCGGCTACCGTCATCGAAATGAATGGTAATACCTGCTGTATGAATTTGTTGTGAAGGTCTGTCATACAAATGGATGCGATCGATACTCCGTGGGGTATCCCATTCGAGTTCTAGCCAGGGATAGTCGATCGAGCCGTAAAATGAAACGCTGCTGTTGGAAGCCCATTCTCCCTGATCCTGAATGCAGATAATACCGTCTGTAACGTGCTGGCATTCATAACCGGGTACCGAAGAAGATGCTTTTACTTTTGCTGCAGGAGCGATATTGTCGGGGCCGGCGGATACATATAGCGGAATAAGGGCGACGAGAAATAATCCGATTATTTTTTTCATATTTTGTTATTTTCAGCCGATAGTTTAAATTATATATGTATATACATATTATAATATGTGCAAACATACTGTTTTTTTTTGAAAAAATGAATTCTTTTTGTATATTTCACAAATTAACGTGTCTCTTTTCTGAATTTTATTAGACAATTATATACATATTTACACTAATAAACGTAGGTTCGTTACTTATTCGTCTCCGGTGTTCGTGTTTGGAGACCCGGTCGCTTCTGTCGGTCGTCTGGCTTTTTCTTTCACTGACCGGCGGAACTCCTCACTCCGTTCGTCGGTGAAGGAACTCCTTACCGGACCGTTCCAGACGAACCGGTCTGACGGGATAAAACCCGGAATCGGAATAGAAAGAAAAAAATTAAACCTACGTTTGTAAGTGTAAATATGTATATAACTGTCAAAATTTAATGGTGCAGGGGGGGATTATATTGGACTGCTATTACTATATTTGCGTGCATTAAAAATAGTGAAGACTTACCTATGAAATCAGGATTGATATATGAATAAGGTTGGGCGGATTCAGAAAGTTATCGTTTTGTCGGGTATGGTGATGGTTGGGGTGGTTGCGTCCGTTTTCGGGCAGACGGAGGATAGTTTGGCTAATAGGCTGCCCCGTCGGTTCGTTCATGGCCTGGGAGTAGAAGCAAGACCCGAATATGTTTTTCCTACTCATCCTTTTTTGAGGGGAGAAAATCCGGAGCGGAAACTGATTCGCGGAGCTTTTTCTACTCATTTTAAATATGCGCTTCATTATCAGCCCGGAAGTATTTACGATCGGATTTATGGGAATGTTTATCAGGGAATCGGATTGGGCTGTTATTCGTTTGGAGAATCCCGGCAAATCGGTAATCCTGTTGCCTTTTATCTGTTTCAGGGAGCACGTATCGCCCGGATTTGTCCGTGGTTGTCGTTTAACTACGAATGGAATTTCGGATTGTCTGGCGGCTGGAAACCCTATGATGAACAGTATAATTCTTACAATAAGATGGTGGGATCGAAGATCAATGCTTATCTCAATGTTAATTTTTATCTGCGTTGGGCACTTTCTCCCCGTTTAAGTCTGACTTCGGGAGTCACTTTGACCCATTTTTCAAATGGAAATACAAATTTCCCCAATGCAGGGGTGAATACCCTTGGGGGAAAACTCGGTGTAGAATATAATTTTTACCGGAAAGAAGATCTGACCTCTTTACATGCAGCCGCTTCTTATCATATTCCTCCTTTTCAGCGGCATGTCAGTTATGATTTTGTATTTTTCGGTTCATGGCGGCGGAAAGGAATCTGGATGCAGGAGGGGCAATATCCGTTACCCGAGTCTTATCCGGTTTTTGGATTTAATTTTGCCCCTATGTATAACGTCGACTATAAACTTCGGCTAGGTGTTTCTTTGGATGGAGTATATGATGGAAGTGCAAATTTGTATCTTTCCGATGAGGTATATGGAGACATCGATAAGTCACAAATCAGGCGGCCTGCTCTTTATAATCAATTTGCCCTGGGTATGTCGGGGCGGGTAGAGTATGTCATGCCTTTTTTTACCGTAGGGATCGGTATGGGTACTAATTTTATCGGAAAAGGCGATCTGAGGGCTTTTTATCAAATGTTGACTTTGAAAATAGCCATGTCACGGGATACTTTTTTACATGTGGGTTATAACCTCCAGAAATTTCACGACCCCAATTTCCTGATGTTGGGAATCGGTTTCCGTTTCAACAGTAAATATGCCGCATTTTAAATTTTTACCCGGGACCATTGTTATCGCATAACTGAAAACTATCGTAAAAATTGCTCCTGATTATAGATTAGATTTTTTCTCGATAGTTAATGATGAACTAAAAAGAAATTGGCAACTTTAACAATTTTCTTTGTTTTATCACTTAACTTTGTAAGTGAAACTGGATTATTGTATCCGGACAACAATAGAAAAACATGTTGGTTTTATAATAAATCCATATCATAAAACAACTTATTATATAGAATACATGTCAATATGGAACAGGTTTATAGGACTCAGAAATGCTGAGGATTCCATCAGTAATAAGAAAATATCTGTACAATATAATGCCCTACGTTATGCCATAGTAGATGTTGAAATTGGTTTGGAGGATTACAAAATTCATGATATTGGGGCACTTCGCTATGATGGTGCAGTATATCATAAAGTTTCGAAAGAGGAACTTTTTGAATTTTTTAGTGACGTAGATTATATTTGTGGTCACAATATTATTCATCACGATGCTAAATATTTGTTCACGGATAAAACATGTTGTTGGCTTTTAGTCGATACACTTTACATCTCACCGCTATTATTCCCGGAACGCCCATTCCATAGGCTGTTGAAAGACGACAAACTCATGAGCGAACAGATAAATAATCCGGTGAATGATTGCGAAAAAGCCAAAGATTTACTGTTGGACGAAATAGCACGCTGGAAGTCGTTTCCGGAGGAAAAATGCAGACTATTTGCCTCGCTGCTAAAGGACAAGAAAGAATTTGAAGGATTTCTCAGTATGGTAGGGGCAGAGTATCTCAATGAGGGATTGACCGAAGTAATAAGGGACCTTTACAAGGGGAAAATTTGTGGGCATGCAGACCTTGTTATGCTGGTCAAAGAATATCCTTGCGAATTGGCATACGCATTGGCTCTGATCGACACGACCGACCAACGTTCCGTTATTCCCGGATGGGTACTTCACCATTATCCTAAAGTGGAATTTGTGCTAAAACTCCTGCGTCATACCAGTTGTAAGGAAGGTTGTGATTACTGTAATACCCAACTGAACGTGCTTTATAATTTAAAAGCATTCTTTGGGTATGAACAATTCCGGACATACGAAGGAGAACCACTCCAGGAACAAGCCGCTCAGGCAGCAGTGAAAGGCATGTCGTTATTAGCGATATTTCCTACTGGTGGAGGAAAATCGCTTACTTTCCAACTGCCCGCACTCATGGCCGGCAGTGCTGTGCATGGGCTTACGGTTGTGATCTCCCCTTTGCAGTCGCTGATGAAGGACCAAGTAGATAACCTTGCCGATAGAGGTATTACCGATGCGGTAACCATTAACGGTTTGTTGGACCCCATTACCAGAGCACTGGTCATACAAAGAGTACAGGATGGGGAAGCCTCACTTCTGTATATATCTCCGGAAATGCTTCGCTCTAAAACTATCGAGAGAATATTGTTGGCACGTCATATTGTGAGATTTGTGATAGACGAAGCACATTGTTTTTCTTCATGGGGACAGGATTTCCGGGTGGATTATCTCTATATAGGAAAATTTATCCAGGAATACCAGCAAAAGAAAGGAAGTAGAAATCCGATACCGGTATCCTGTTTCACTGCTACGGCTAAACAGAAAGTAGTGCAGGACATTTGTGACTATTTCAAGCAAACGTTGAATTTGGATTTGCGGTTGTTTGCATCGACGGCCTCAAGGATCAATCTGCATTACTCTGTCATCCATGCTGAAACGGATGATGATAAATATTTAAAACTAAGGGGACTGGTGGCAGAATCTGATTGTTCGACCATCGTTTATGTATCCCGTACCAGACGTACGAAAGAACTGGCTAACAAATTAACTCGTGACGGTTATAAGGCATTGTCTTTCAATGGCAAGATGGAAACTGACGAAAAGATTGACAACCAGGATGCATTTATGAATGACCAGGTTCGCATCATTGTGGCCACATCAGCTTTTGGCATGGGAGTCGATAAGAAAGATGTCGGTTTGGTGGTGCACTACGATATTTCGGATTCTCTGGAGAATTATGTGCAGGAGGCAGGGAGAGCCGGTCGCGACCCTAACCTCAGTGCCCGTTGCTATGTGCTTTATGGTGACAATGATTTGGATAAGCATTTTATATTACTGAATCAGACAAAGCTAAGTATCAGCGAAATACAGCAGGTGTGGAAAGCTGTAAAAGACCTTACCCGGCGACGCATGAGAGTGAGTTGTTCTGCATTGGAAATAGCCCGGCAGGCAGGATGGGACGATTCGGTATCCGACATCGAAACCCGTGTACGGACAGCTTTAGCAGCTTTGGAACAAAGTGGATACCTGATAAGAGGAAACAATGTGCCTCGGGTATATGCTACAGGCATCACGGTGAGAAACATGGATGAAGCGAGGATGCGTATATCAAAGTCACAGCTATTTGGCAGGGATGAAATAGAAAAGACTGTCCGAATTATTAGGTCACTGATTTCACAGAAGTATATTGCCAAGGCTCAGGATGCAGAGGCAGAATCGCGGGTGGATTATCTGGCAGATATTTTGGGGCTAAGTAAGAAGGAAGTCGTATCGATTGTGGAGCGAATGCGCCAGGAAGGTATATTGGCAGATAGTAAGGATATATCTGCCTATTTGCTGGATGCCGGTGACTCGAAACGAAAATCAACGATCCTCCTCGAACGTTTTGCAAAACTTGAAAAATACATCCTTAACCGTATTCCTGACGAAGCTTTACGGATATCCTGCAAGCAGCTGAATGAGGATGCGATGAACGACGGAATCGATACCTCCAGGGAAAAGGATATCCGGACACTGCTCTACTTCCTTGCCATCAAGGGATATATCCGTAAAAAAGAAGATGCCCTCCGCAATATGGAAATCAGCCGTCAGACAGATGGGGAAACAACCCTTAATCGTTTTGAAAAACGATTGGAAATTAGTCGTTTAACTCTGGAGTGGTTATATCAATTAGTTGCTGCTACGAGAAAAGGAAATTCGGAAAAACAGATAGTTCAATTCTCTGTGGTAGAACTTCTTAATCAGATAATATCAGGTCCTCACTCCTTGTTCACTAAACTCGACAATGTACAGTTGGAAGAGGTGGAGGAGGCGCTTTTGTATCTCTCAAAAATCGGTGCGCTCAAACTTGAAGGCGGTTTTTTGGTTCTTTATAACGCCATGGATATCCAAAGAATAAAGGACAATAAATCGAGATATAAGTTGGATGACTACCGAATGCTGAATGAATTCTACAAGCAGAAGATTCAGCAAGTTCATATCGTAGGTGAGTATGCCAATTTAATGGTGAAAAATTATAATGCAGCTTTGCAATATGTGCGGGACTATTTTCAGATGGACTATAAGAAATTTATCACGAAATATTTCAAAGGGGACAGGGTAAATGAAATACAGCGTAATCTGACGCCGAAGAAATATCGACAATTGTTCGGTCAGTTGTCTAAATGCCAGATGGAGATTATTTCCGACAAGGATTCTCGTTGTATTGTTGTCGCAGCAGGTCCCGGCAGTGGAAAAACACGTGTGTTGGTTCACAAACTCGCATCCCTTTTATTACTCGAAGATGTAAAGCACGAGCAACTTTTGATGTTGACATTTTCAAGAGCAGCCGCTACAGAGTTCAAACAGAGACTCATGGAATTGATAGGTAACGCTGCCCACTTTGTCGAGATAAAGACATTTCATTCTTATTGCTTTGATCTCATGGGGCGGATAGGTAACCTTGAAGCAGTTAGGGACGTTGTTGCCAAAGCTGCCGTGATGATAAATCAGGGGGAGGTGGAACCCAACAAAATCGGTAAAACAGTGTTGGTCATAGATGAAGCTCAGGATATGGGTGTTGCAGAACATGCATTAGTGAAGGCTCTTATGGCTAATAATGAGGAAATGCGTGTGATAGCGGTGGGGGATGATGACCAGAATATTTATGAGTTTCGTGGATCGGATTCCGGCTACATGTATCGGTTAGCACAAGAGCCTGGCAGTAAGTTTATCGAGATGACCGAGAATTATCGCAGTGCGCGCCATCTGGTAGATTTCACCAACAAATTTGTGAAAGTCTTGGGTAAAAGAATGAAAAGCACGCCGATTATCTCGATGAGAAAAGAGGACGGTTGGGTGAGGGTGACGCGCCATGAATCAAAATATATGTATCAGCCGCTTGTAAAGGAATTGGTTCGCTATCGCGGGAATGGAACTATGTGTGTACTCACCCAGACAAATGAAGAGGCTGTAATTTTGATGGCTCTTTTGCGGAAATGGGGGATTGACAGCAAGCTGATACAATCGATGGACGGTTTCCTCTTTTGGAACATGGTCGAAATGAGGTATTTTCTGAGGTATATAGACAAACGGGTGAAAACACCTCTGATCCCTGAAGAATTATGGGAAAATGCAAAACATGCTACCTTTTCCGCTTACGATAGAAGCCAGAGTCTGGCGTATGTGAAGCGTTGTGTAGAGCTGTTTGAACAAACCAATAAAACAAAATACGTTAGCGACTTCAAAGAATTTGTATTTGAGTCGTCGGTGGAAGATTTCTGCGATACTTCGGGAGCAGACGTTGTGGTATCGACCATTCATAAAGCCAAGGGGAGAGAGTTTGATGACGTATATATGCTCATTGCTGACCATTATGTGAAAGATGATCAGTTGATGCGTCGGTACTATGTGGGGATGACTCGTGCAAAAAATCGGCTGTTTGTACATACGAATGGGGACAACTTTAATCAGGTAAGTGCAGATGAGTATCTTATTGACCCGGAAGAGTATATTATGCCTGAAGAAGTAGTGCTGCAACTTTCTCATAAAGATGTTAATCTGAGATTCTTTAAGGAACTTAAGCAGGAGGTACTGACCTTAAGGGGAGGAGATGTTTTGAAGTATAAAGATTCCATTTTGTACGACACTTTGACCCATAAACCGGTGGCGAAGTTGTCACAAAACATGCAGAAAACCTTGTCGGAATGGAAAGAAAGAGGCTATGAAGTAAAATCTGCATCCGTTCGGTTCATCGTGGCATGGAAGCCTAAGGATGCACCGAAAGACGAACCGGAAACTGCTGTTCTGTTGCCTGATTTATTACTGAATACTATTATATCCTAATAATTCTGCAAGTTTTATTACTTGTTCACGTTTGGCAAGCCTATTACCATGCCTCTATTTTACTGAACATTGGGGTATTTATCTCTAAAACTACAGATTGTTGACGTTGCAACAACCCTTGTTCGTCCCTCAACTCTCTAATTTTATTTCTGGATAATATATTTATTTCTTTTGTATTATCAAGTAAATTTAATTGAGCTTGAAGTTCCTCTCGATTAGGAAGACGTTACTGATAGCGTGCCGCAAAAAGTTGGTTGTCTATACCTTGAAGGGCATATTCCATCAATGGCTCATCTTTCTTCGTCCCCAAAACAATACCAACCGGTGAATTATCGTCTGGTTGACAGATTTCGTTCTTAGAGTAATTTAGGTAGAGATTCATCTGACCTATATCACCATGTTTAATTTTTGCACGTTTCAAATCAATCAAGACATAGCACTTTAGAATTGCGTGATAGAACACTAAATTAACTTTGAAATGTCTGGCACCAATTGGTACGCCAATAAAGGCATCTGCCTAATTCCAATAGGAATTGCTCCATGTTGATCTTCAAAGCTTTTTCTAGTTCCGTCTCTTTGTAACGCTTCTGTTGAGGTATTTCTACAAATTCAAGAACGTACGGGGCATGAATAATGTTGGCTGGAGTTAGTACCTCATACCCCTCATTGGCAGGAGCAAGTACACCTTCTTTGTCTGTGCTGAGCGCAAGTCTCTGGAATAGTGACGAGTTGATCTGGCGTTTCAGTGCTTTGACCTTCCAACATTCTTTGATATCCTCCTTTATATAGAACTGCAACTCCATAGGATCATTACACTTGAGTAATTCAAAGTAATGGCTCACGTCAACTAGTGAGATAGCGTCTCACTTTTTGGAAAAGTTAAATACAGTTTACACATGTAATCTTGCTCAAGATAAAATTTAAGTGCGCCTTGCAACTCCGCTGGTTCCTGGAACATGATTGTCTGAATTTCATATCTCAAATTAGTAGACGTTCCCCATGGTATACGTTAAAAATCAGTAAATAACGAAAGATTGAGCAATATTAGTAAAATAAAAAGGAGTGCAATTATTTTACACTCCTTTTCTTATTTATCGTTTCAGATAGTTGCTATCTTACTTCACTTCTTCAAAGTCTACGTCGGTGACTTCCTGGTCTTTTCCGCCATTGTTCGGCTGACCGGCATTCGGGTTACCCTGAGGACCTTGCTGTGCACCGCCCTGCTGTTGTTGAGCCTGAGCGTTGTACATTTCCTGTGAAGCAGCCTGAAAGACACTGTTCAGTTTGTCGATGGCGCTGTTGATGCGGGCGACATCCTGAGCTTTATGAGCTTCTTTCAGTTCTTGCAGAGCAGATTCGATCGGCGCCTTCTTGTCGGCCGGCAATTTGTCTCCGAACTCTTTCAGTTGTTTTTCGGTCTGGAAGATCATAGAGTCTGCTTTATTGATCGTATCGACCTTTTCTTTTTCTTGCTGGTCGGAGGCTGCATTAGCAGCTGCTTCGTCTTTCATCCGTTTGATTTCGGCATCGGACAGACCGGAAGAAGCTTCGATCCGGATAGATTGCTCTTTACCGGTGGCTTTATCTTTGGCTGAAACATTCAGGATACCGTTGGCGTCGATATCGAAAGTGACTTCGATCTGAGGTACTCCACGCGGTGCTGGCGGAATGCTGTCCAAATGGAAGCGGCCGATCGTTTTATTGTCGCGGGCCATCGGACGTTCACCCTGTAAGATATGGATTTCTACAGAAGGCTGGTTGTCAGCTGCCGTAGAGAATACTTCCGATTTTTTAGTCGGGATGGTCGTGTTGGCTTCGATCAGTTTGGTCATTACACCGCCCAGTGTTTCGATTCCCAATGACAGCGGAGTAACGTCCAGCAACAAGACGTCTTTTACTTCTCCGGTCAGTACACCTCCCTGGATAGCTGCCCCTACCGCTACTACTTCGTCCGGGTTAACACCTTTCGAAGGAGCTTTTCCGAAGAATTCCTGTACTTTCTGCTGAACGGCAGGGATACGGGTTGAACCACCAACCAGAATCACTTCGTCGATATCGGAAGCTTTCATGTTGGCATCTTGCAGGGCTTTCCGACAGGGTTCGATCGTTGCCTGGATCAGACTGTCGCATAATTGTTCGAACTGAGCACGGGTCAGCGTACGTACCAGATGCTTTGGAATTCCGTTGACCGGGAATATGTACGGCAGATTGATTTCTGTAGAAGTTGAACTGGACAATTCGATTTTTGCCTTTTCAGCAGCTTCTTTCAACCGTTGGTGAGCCATCGGGTCTTTACGGATGTCTACCCCTTCGTCTTTCTGGAATTCGTCAGCCAGCCAGTTGATGATCTTATCGTCGAAATCATCCCCACCTAAATGGGTATCTCCATTAGTCGATTTTACTTCGAATACCCCGTCACCCAATTCCAGAATGGAGATATCGAATGTTCCACCCCCGAGGTCGAATACTGCGATTTTCTGATCCTGGGACTTTTTATCCAAACCATATGCCAAAGCGGCAGCTGTCGGTTCATTGATGATACGTTTTACAGTCAAACCTGCAATTTCTCCTGCTTCTTTCGTTGCCTGGCGCTGTGCATCGTTGAAATAAGCCGGAACGGTGATGACTGCTTCAGATACTTCCTGACCCAGATAATCTTCTGCCGTTTTCTTCATTTTCTGCAAAATCATGGCAGAAATTTCCTGTGGGGAATACTGACGATTGTCGATCACTACCCGGGGAGTATTGTTGTCACCTCTCACCACTTCATAAGCTACTCGTTTGATTTCGTTCTGTACCTGATCGAAACTTTCACCCATGAAACGTTTGATCGAGTATATCGTTTTTTTCGGATTGGTGATAGCCTGACGTTTGGCCGGATCACCTACTTTCCGTTCGCCGTTGTCTACAAAAGCTACAATTGAAGGGGTAGTACGCCGACCTTCACTGTTTGGTATTACTACCGGTTCGTTACCTTCCATTACAGCAACGCATGAGTTGGTAGTTCCTAAGTCAATTCCTATAATCTTTCCCATAATGTTAATGTATTTTATTTACTTACTTACTATTCGTTTTTTACCTATTATTCGTTTTCGGTGTGTCTGAGGTTTTGATTCAAACACATTTATTTTTTATCAAATGGCATGCCAGTGCTTTTCTCCGGATTATTTTTGTAAAAATGGCGGTTTTTTTATAAAAATGGTGAAGGGGTATGGCAGGAAAAACTGTCAGAACGGCAGTTGCCGGTCCGGTAAATCTGTTACATAAACAAAAAAGTAGTATTTATACCCAACTTCGGCTATTAGAAATAACTTATTTTTGTAAGTTGTAAATAGTAATAAAGTGAAGACACTAGAAATGACTGATTATGTACTTGAATCCCGATGTTGTGGGACAAAGTTCGCAGATGAAAAATGGGAGTTGGATTGCCCGAATCGGGATGGCGCAGCTTTGATTTTTGCCAACTATGCAAAGAAACAACTGGAGGTGAAAGAAAATCTTCCGGGATTGTATAAATATTCCGATTGGTTACCTGTTTGTCGGACACTGGACGGTTCCGGAGCACCTGTCACATACAAAAGTGAAGGTCTGGCCGGCGAATTGGGATTGTCGGATTTGTATATCACTTTTAACGGGTATTGGCCTGAAAAGGGGGCTCTGATGAAGACAGGGGCTTTCAAGGAATGTGAGGCTTATGCGGTTTGTGCCCGGATCAATGACTTGAACGATAAAGTGATGGTGGTGGCTTCGGCCGGTAATACCGCTCGGGCTTTTGCACGGGTTTGTTCCGAAAATAATATTCCTTTGTTACTATGTATTCCGCAGGATTGTATCGATGCCATGTGGTCGGCTAAACCGTTGAATCCTTGTGTGAAATTGGTCGCTACCGAAAGAGGAAGCGATTATTTCGATGCTATTTACCTGTCGAATATTATTTGTGAATTAGATAAGTTTTATCCGGAAGGAGGAGCGAAAAACGTTGCCCGGCGCGATGGAATGGGGACGACAGTACTTTCTGCCGTTACCACGATCGGACGGATTCCGGATTATTATTTTCAGGCTGTCGGAAGCGGAACAGGGGCGATCGCTGCCTGGGAGGCAAACAAACGGTTTATCGTAGACGGTCGTTACGGAAATAACCTGATGAAATTGATGGTGTCACAAAATATTCCGTTTACTCCGATGTATGATGCCTGGAAGGCCGGATCGCGGGCTCTTTTGCCGGTTGACGATACGATTGCCCGTAAGCAGGCAGAAGAAATATGTGCTAAAGTACTTTCTAACCGTAAACCTCCTTATTCGTTGAAAGGAGGATTGTTCGACGCGCTTACCGAAACCGGCGGAGATATGTTTGCCATATCGAATGAAGAGGCGATGGAAGGTATGGTCTTGTTCGAACGCACTGAAGGGATCGATATCGAACCGGCCGCAGGAGTTGCAGTGGCTTCCCTGAAGCAAGCCATTCGTACCGGAGCTGTCGAAACCGATGCTGTGATTATGCTGAATATTACAGGCGGAGGTATCGCAAAATTTAAAAAAGAAAATAAAGTGGTTTATAAACAGCCCGATTGTGTCTTTGCACTCGATACAGATCCCGATACAATTAAAGAAACTGTGATGGAATTGTTTATTTGATCCTGCCGGAGGAGAAAACCGATTAAAGTTTTTTCCCTTAAACAGGATCGTGGTAGAATGGAATAGGTTTATAAAGTCCGTAAAGTGCCCTGGCACCTGTGGGGCTTCTTTTTAGTTGCAGAGGTTCGGAGAGTTACTGTGGTTTTAGAGGTTAAGTCTAACTGCTGTAACTTTTCGAACCTCTGTAATGATTTAAATGTCGATCTTTTTTCTGGCCAACTTTGTAACCTCGTTATTGTACACTACAGGTATTGAATTTTGTTTTATCTTTGCTGCATAAATCATACATAGGTCATGAAACACAGGAATAATCTGAAACGATTTTTGTATTTGGATTTTTATTACTCGGTTTTGCGCCGGGATTGGCGGATTTCCACTTTTCTTTCCGATCTTGTTTTGAAAACAGTGGCTGTTGTCATTGTCTCGATCGATCGTTTTATTAAAGATGCTTCGATGATCTCAGCTTCTGCTTTAACATTTTATTCTACGCTTTCTTTTATTCCTGTCGTTGCCCTGATTTTAGCTATCGCCCGTGGATTCGGTGCTGCAAAGGCATTCGAAGATTGGCTCAAAGAGCAATCTTATACCAATCCCGATGTGATGCAATGGGTGATGAATATTGCGAATAAAGCCTTGGATAATACGCAGGGAGGTGTGATTGCAGGTTTTGGTATTGTTTTACTCCTCTGGTCGGTTATCCGGATGCTTTCCAGTACCGAACTGGCTATGAACCGGATTTGGGGGGTGAAGAAGGGACGGAGTCTGGTAAAAAAATTTACCGATTACATGTCGATTCTGTTTATCGCTCCGATCCTGGTCGTATTGATCAGTAGTATGAATGTTTTTATGATGGCTAATTTGCAGGAATATGCCATGGACGAAGGATTATTGAGTTATGCCAGTGCTGCTTTGAAAGCTATTCTGACTTTGATACCCTATATCTTGGTATGGTTTCTTTTCGTATTTCTTTATATGTTCATGCCCACTACACCTGTGAAATTCAAATATGCTTTGGTGGCCGGTATTGTTGCCGGTACTGTTTTTCAAATTGTACAATGGTTCTATTTGCGTTTCCAGATCGGTGTGAGCTCGTATAATGCGATTTATGGTGGATTGGCCGCTTTGCCTCTTTTATTGGTGTGGTTACAGTTGAGTTGGAGTATCGTTTTGTGGGGAACGGAGCTGTGTTATATTATGCGCAACCGCCATTTCTTGTACCGGAATGCAATGAATGCGGATAATAAATGGGTGGATAACGTTGAAGTGACGTTGCGGATGTTGCGATATATTTCCGATTTGTATATTCATGGACAAGGAAGTCCTACGCTGGCTATGGTTTGTAAAAGACTCCGAATGAGTTCCAGTAAAGTCAGAGTAATCCTACAGGAATTGGTAGATCATAAAATCCTGGTCGAAGTAAAAGAAGACGATGATGTTTCTTATTTCCCGGCAGTGGATTTTCATCGTCTTTCTGTGGCGGATATTATTAATCGCTTATCTCATTTGGATCAGAATAAAGGTGAAGAATGGAAAGTCAGATTGGTTGGGGCAGTCAGACAGGAATTCGGTCAGGATACCTTTGCTTGAGCCTGATTTGCTCTCCTGAGCGAATGCTATTTTTTTCGGTCTGTTTGGTACTTATATTTTTTTTGAGTAATTTGGCTCAAAATTTAGAAATATGAGAAGAAAGATAGAGTTAGAGTACATTTTTTCGTCTTCTGTAAAAGTCTTGTTTTCTCGTTTAAGTACCCCTGCCGGTTTATCGGAATGGTTTGCAGATGACGTATTCCAAAAAGGTAATCAGTTTATTTTTATATGGAATGGTAGTGAGCAGCCGGCTACGCTCGTAGAATTGAAAAGTAATGCCGTGGTGAGGTTTCGGTGGGATGATGCAGAAGAGGAAGATGAATATTTTGAATTTAATATACATGTGGAGCCCTTGACCGGAGATGTAGCGCTGATTATTACCGATTTTGCCGATGAAGACGAAGTCAACGATACGATAGAGTTATGGAATAAACAAATGGATATCCTGCACCGGAACCTGGGGGCCTGATCTATACGGTTTTTGATGACCGGAGAGAGAGTATTGTAAACAAAAAAACGTACCTTTGTACCTGTTTTGAAGATTTTGATAATGTACAGGTTACTTATTGGCAAATGAAGAAACTACATATATTTATGCTCAAAAGCTTTATCGGGCCTTTTGTAGCTACTTTTTTCATCAGTATGTTCGTCTTGATTATGCAGTTTCTTTGGCGTATGATAGACGAAATCGTAGGAAAAGGATTAGAGTTTACGGTAATTGCCGAGTTATTGATTTATGTGGCGACCACTTTGGTACCCATGGCATTGCCGTTGGCAGTATTGCTTTCATCGATCATGACCTTCGGAAGTTTGGGAGAAAATTATGAGTTGATCGCCTTAAAATCAGCAGGTATTTCTCTCTACCGGATTATGAAACCTTTGATTATCCTGATTATATGCCTCACAGTATTCGCTTTTGTCTTTTCGAACAATATCCTTCCGGTGGCGAACCTTAAATTTTATAGCCTGCTTTACGATATCCGGAAACAAAAACCGGAGATGTCGTTTAAAGAAGGGATCTTTACGAACGATTTGGAAGGATATAGTATTAAAATCGATAAGATCAATAAAGAAACCGGCATGATGTATAACATGCTGATATACGAACATAAGGACGGTTCCGGGAATTATGATGTTACCAAAGCCGATTCCGGGATGATGATCAGTGATGCAAAAAGTAATCTGATGGAACTGGTCTTGTATAATGGCCATTCTTATACAGATGAGGGAATGAAGAATCCCGGTTCCCGTAAAACATTTCCTTTCAGAAGATTAAAGTTCGATAAGGAAACCGTATTGATCGAATTGCCGGGAACTGACCTGAAACGAAGCGACGAAGACGGATTTCGTTCTTATTCGATGATGCTGAATCTCAAACAATTGAGTCATTCGATCGATTCGGCACGAGCTGCATTGAAAGTGAGAAAAGCAGGAGATACGAAGAAATTATTGGCGAATAATTATCAAAGAAGCAAAAGTCCCAGTCCGCAACGGGATAGTATACTGGCCGATCAAAGCCGGGGAAAGTTCAGTGATCCCGACAGCCTTTTTACTGCTTTTGATATTGAAGAACAACGTCGGGCGGTCGATAATGCCCTGCAATATGCCAGAGAGGTAAAACAACGGAACCAGGACGATCTTCATTATTATGTGGCTCAGCAAGAGAATGTAATAAAGAGTCAATTGGAATGGCATCGTAAATTCACCTTATCTTTTGCCTGCTTTATTTTTTTCTTTATCGGTGCTCCCCTGGGGGCTATTATCCGGAAAGGGGGATTAGGAATGCCGGTGGTGGTTTCCGTGCTTTTGTTTATCATCTATTATATTATTTCGATGATGGGAGAAAGGTCGGCCAAGGAGGCTGTTATCTCTCCGGCTGCCGGGATGTGGATTTCTGCCTTTATTCTGTTGCCTTTGGGAATTATACTGACTTATAAATCCGTGACCGATTCCGAGATGATGAATACAGAAGCTTACACAAGAGTCTTTAAGAAATTGATTGCCTTTATAAAAAAGAAGAAAAATGCCAAGTCATAAGTTGCGTATCGTCTATATGGGTACTCCCGATTTTGCTGTCCTGCCCTTGAAAAGAATTATAGAGGCTGGATTCCAGGTTGTAGGAGTCGTTACTAATCCTGATAAACCGGCCGGTAGAGGACAACAGCTTCAGGAATCCGCAGTTAAAAAATACGCCCGGGAAATCGGCCTGAAGATTCTGCAACCCGAGAAATTCAGGGATCCCGATTTTTTACAGGCGCTGGCAGAGCTAAAAGCCGATTTGCAATTAGTTGTGGCATTTAAGATGTTGCCCGAAGTGGTTTGGAATATGCCTCCCTTAGGGACGGTGAATCTGCATGCTTCTCTGCTGCCGGATTACCGGGGAGCGGCACCGATAAACCGGGCCGTAATGAATGGGGAAACCTGCTCCGGGGTGACGACTTTCCTTTTAAAGCAGGAGATAGATACCGGCAATATTATTTTTCAGGAAAAGGTGGAAATCGGCGAGGAGATGACCGCCGGAGAATTGCATGACGAACTGATGGAGAAAGGGGCGGACTTGTTGCTGAAAACCGTGCAGGCGATGGAGGCAGGGGACTATCCGTTGACCGACCAGTGTGGATTGCTGCGGGGGCGCGAAGCGGTACTCGCTCCGAAGATATTCAAAGAAGACATGAAAATCCGTTGGAACGGGAAACTGGAAACCATCTGTAACCATATCCGGGGCTTGTCGCCTTTTCCCGGGGCATGGACGGAATTACAGGCTGTCGGGAAGGATGGCGGAGTGTTGACACTTAAAATATTTAAAGCCGCCAGGATACGGCAGGGCCATAATCTGCCCGCGGGGGAAGTCCGTACCGATGGAAAAACCTTTTTTGATGTATATGTGGAGGGAGGTATCGTTCGTGTGCTGGAGTTGCAGTTGTCAGGAAAAAAAAGAATGCGGACGGAGGACTTTCTGAGGGGATTCCGGTTGGAAGACTATCGGTTAGTGTGGTAAAGCGAACGATAGTGCCGGAAATATGGATGCAAGTCGGATATTGGAAGCGGTAAACGAGAAGAAGGAGGAACTTTGGCAGGAAGTTTTCGGCTGCTATTACGCGGCTTTATGCTCTTATGCCGGGCGTTTGGTGCAGGACCCGGTCATTGCCGAAGATTTGGTGCAGGACATTTTGTTGTATGTTTGGAACGGAGAACGAAAATTTCTTCAGATAGACGAGCTGACCAATTACCTTTACCGGGCTGTTTATAATCGGTCGATGATGTGGTTACGCCGCGAAAAGTGTAAATCCAGGCATCTGAACCGGTTGATGCTGGAAAACGATCCGGAATCCGATGAAATGTTTATGGCGACTGTCCGTGAAGAGTTGCTCCGGCAATTGTATCTTTATATTGATGAATTGCCGTCCGAACAGCGTAAGGTCATCCGGCTGAGCATAGATGGATTGTCCGTCAATGAAATTGCCGAAAAGTTGGGCATATCCGTCAACACGGTAAAAACCCATAAAAAGCGTAGCTTTAAACAATTGCGCGGGAAAATGAGAGGGGACGCCAGCGTGTTCTGGTTGGCGTTTTTCTTGTCTTGAAAACTTAAATAATATCCCTCCTTATAAAATACCTTCTTTTTCAAAAAAAATCAGTTTTCTTGTCACCCTTTTTCATTTGTTATGCACAATAGGTATAAAAATGAAAAAATAATGGATAAAAGTGTTGAAAAAACGGTGACTTTATTTCGGAAATCCTATGCGGGAAGACTCACGGCAGATGAGCGGGCGGAGATGGCGTGTTTGTTAGAGGACGAGAGTATGCGGCGGTTGTATGAGGAGGTGGGGGATGATGAGTACCTGATAGGAGAATTCCGGCAGTATGTCGGTTGGGAACCTGTACGGGGCTACCGGAAGTTCCGGAAGAATATGCGGCGGCAGAGCATGCAAAGAAGCATCATCCGCTTGTCGGTGGCGGCCAGTCTGCTCATAGCCTTAAGTGTAGTATGGTTGCTGGTGGAGCGGGACAGACCGGAAGACAGCGTGAAAATGGCGAAAACTGTGGTGGAACCGGAAGCCTGCCGGGCATTTCTGCAATTGAGCAGCGGTGAACGGATTGTTTTGGAAAAATCGGGACAACGGGACTTGCATGAAACAGCCGGGAACATCCGGATAGATTCGGGAAAAGTAGTCTATTCCGCCTCGGTGGCGTCGCAGCCGGAAAACGTGGTTTACAATACCTTATCCATACCCAATGGCGGGGAATACCGTTTGCTGCTTGCCGACGGTAGCGCCGTGCATCTGAATGCCGGGTCGGAACTTTGCTACCCGGTGGCTTTTGCGGCGGCGGAAAGAAAAGTATATCTGAAAGGCGAGGCCTGGTTTGAAGTGGCAAAAGATGCGGAGCGTCCGTTTTATGTGGAAACGGACGAGGTGAGCATCCGGGTGTATGGCACTGCTTTTAATGTGAATACCCATGGCCTCCGGGCAACGGAAACGGTATTGGTGGAGGGAGAAATCGGTATTTCCGGAAAGGGGGGTACCGGAGAGCGGCGGATGCGTCCGGGACAGTTGGCCGCTTGCGACCATCATAGCGGGGAAATCACTTTCCGTGAGGTGGATGTCCGGAAGTACACCGCCTGGAAAAACGGGGAATTCTGCTTTAACGACGACACCTTGGAGGAGATTCTCGAAGAGTTGGGACGCTGGTATGATGTAAGGATAGTCTACCGGTCGGCCGGGAAAAAGCACATCCAGTTTTCGGGCCATCTGAAACGGTATGAAAATATCCGGAAAATTCTCGGAGCCATTTCGGAATCCACAGGGATTGTTTTCCAGGTCGGCGACCGTATGATTGTGGTGGAATAAAATAAGAGAAGTGTCCCCACACTTCCCTTATCAAGATAGGTTTGCTACGGGACGGCTGTCATCCGTTCGGTAGCCATGTTTAATCTCAGTTACAAATTTATGAAAAAGAAATCAGAATGCCTCGGTATTTATCATTACCGCTGGCAAAAAATCGGAAAAATGATGAAATTGTGTATTATTCTGGTTTGCCTGTTCTCTTTCAGTTTGTCCGCTACCACGTTGGCGCAACGGGAACGGGTGAGCATGAAATTGCAGGAAGTGTCGCTGCGGCAGGTGCTGGAGCAAATCCGCGAGCAGACCAAATTGCAGTTTATGATGAGCAAAGAGCAGGGCGAACGTGTGGGACGGGTGTCCGTGGATGCCGTAAACGAAACCGTAGCGGAAGTGTTGGACAAGGTGTTCGCTTCCACCGGTCTGACGTGGGTGGTCAAGGATGATATTATTGTGGTGAAAGAGCGTCCGCAACAACAGACTCCGGCTCCGGTGCGGGTCGGAGGTGTCGTGAAGGACAAAAAAGGCCATCCTCTTCCCGGAGTGACTGTGCTGATAAAAGGCACGATGATGGGTGTGGTTACCGATGAGAACGGAGATTACAGCATCGAACTGCCTGATTCAAAAGATATCCGGCTGATATTTTCCTTTATCGGAATGAAAGCGCAGGAGGTGGCCTATACCGGACAGAAAGAGATGAACATTACAATGCACGAGGAATCCACCCAGATGGACGAGGTGGTTATTACCGGTTACCAGACCATCGACCGGCGCAAGAATACCAGCGCGGTGACCACCGTAAAGGCGGAGGAGGTCATGATTCCGGGCGTTTCGTCCATCGACCAGATGTTGCAGGGGCGTATTCCGGACATGATGTTTACGTTGAATTCCGGTGAGGTTGGAGTGGTGCCCAAACTGCGTATCCGTGGAACCTCGACATTGATTGGTAACCGCGAACCGTTGTGGGTACTCGACGGTATCATCATGCAGGACCCGGTGGATATTTCTCCGGAAGAACTGAATGACCCGGACTACATTAACCGCATCGGTAACGCCATTTCCGGCATCAACCCGCAGGACATCGAGCGTATTGACGTCTTGAAAGATGCGGCGGCGACAGCGCTTTACGGGACAAAAGCGGCCAATGGTGTCATTGTGGTAACCACCAAAAAAGGGCACATCGGAAAACCCATTATCAGTTACAACACGACGGTTACCATGCGTCAGCGTCCGCGTTACACCGACCGTTCCGTGAATGTGATGAACTCCAAAGAGCGCATCCAGTTTTCCCGCGACCTGACGGCTTTGCATTACGAATATCCCCAAAATATGAATATGATTGGTTACGAATATTGGTTGGCAAAGTTATACACCGGCGAAATTACACAGCAACAATTCGATGCCGAGATCGCTAAAATTGAAACCACCAACACGGATTGGTTCGATTTGCTGACCAAGGACAGCTTTTCTCATAACCATACGTTAAGTATCTCCGGAGGTTCGGAAGCCGTCCGTTATTATGCGTCGTTCGGATATACCCGGGACAATGATGTGATTAGAGGCGATAACAACGAGCGTTATACGGCCAACATAAAATTCGATGCCAATCTGGCTCCTTGGTTGACTGCTTCGGTAGGATTAATCGGAAATACGACTAATCGGACCTATTATCAACAAGAGTTGGCTCCGATGCAGTACGCTTACAAAACCAGCCGGGCAATTCCCGCTTTTGATGAAAACGGTGATTATTTCTATTACAAGAAAAAAGCCAACGATAGGAGGGAGGATACTTTTTTCAATTACAACATATTGAATGAACTGGATAACAGTTCTTATGAACAGGAAGGTTCGGGAATAACGGCAAATGCCAATTTGCAATTCCGGTTTACAGACTGGTTGAATGCGAATGCCATTGTTTCCTATTCCACGAATCATACAGGTATTGAAGGATGGTGGGGTGAAAACAGCTGGTATGCCGCCAGTCTTCGGAAAACGGAAAGGGGTGTGTTGGCGGAAACGGGTTCCGGTACGATGTGTGAACTACCTTATGGCGGCGAGTTGAGTCGTTCCGAATCGGACAACCGTACCTATACGGCACGATTGCAATTGAATGCCAGCAAGTATTTTGGCATAGACATGCAGCATAATATATCGGGTAATTTAGGTTTCGAATTGAATTCTTCGCATATAAAATCATTCGACACCAAGATGCGGGGATATTATAAAGACCGGGGGATGTCTTTTGTAGACGACATCGATTTGTCGCGTTATCCCGCTTATCAAAGCTGGATGGCTTCCAATGTACCTGTATTGAAGGATTCTAAATCGAATTCATTGTCGACATACATTTCATTGGCATACAGTTATTTCAGTTATTTTACGGTCAATGTGAATGCCCGGATAGACGGTTCAAACAAATTCGGAGACCAAAGCAATGACAAACTTTTGCCTGTATGGTCGGCTTCTGCCAACTGGAATCTGACGGAACACGAATGGTTGAAAAACGATTGGCTCGATTTTCTATCCCTCAAGGCTTCTTTCGGATACCAAGGGAATATGCTGGAGGGGCAGTCGCCTGTGATGGTCATTAAAAAGGGAACCTTGAATACTCATTACAATGAATATACCTCTTCCATCGAGCGTTATCCCAATCCCGGTTTGAAATGGGAGAAGACAACCTCTTATAACCTGGGAATGGACTTTTCATTGTTCCAGTCCAAATTGCAGGTAGATGCCTCCGTGTATTGGAAGCATACGGAAGACGCTTTTATGACCAAAACGATTGCTACGATGAACGGTGTACGTAAAAATAGTTATGTTGTGAACGGAGGGGATATCGATAATCAGGGGTACAGTGTCTCTTTGACAGTCTCTCCGATTAATAACCGGGATTTCCGTTGGTCGTTATCCACTTCTTTTTCCCAAGTGTTTAATAAGTTGAATGCCAATCCCGACGGAGAACAATACGAACTGGACAATTTCCTGGATGGCTCCGTGTTGATTAAAGGGAAGCCGGTCGGCACTTTCTATTCTTATAAATTCTTAGGATTAAGTCCGGTAGACGGTGGTCCCGTATTTGATGATTGCGAGGACGAGCGGGATTTGCTACTCACTTTGAACAAGCGTGATTTTTACACGCGGGTATTGGAGGCTTCCGGAAGACGTGAGCCGACGATTTCCGGAAACCTGAATACCAGTATCCGTTGGAGGAATATCCATTTTAGCGGTGTGTTTGCTTATAGTGTCGGTAATAAAATCCGTTTGTTCAGTATGTATAATTCTGCCGATCCGACTTTGGCGGTACAGGAAATTTATCCGGAAAACAATGTGAGCAGGGATTTAATGGAACGTTGGCAACACCCCGGCGATGAGCGTAGAACCAACATCCCGGCTATCATTACACCTTCTAATTATGCTTATTATAAATACAATGGTCACTGGAGTTCCGGAAAAGCAGATTGGAGAGGGAATCGGGTTGCCGATAATTCCTGGGAAATGTATGATTACGGAAACCACCGGGTAGTGAGCGGTAATTACTTGAAATGTTCCAATTTAAGCCTGACTTATGATTTTGAGGAGAATATTTTGAAAAAGTCGAGACTTGCACGTTTGTCGCTGACGCTTTCAGCTGCCAATCTGTTTACGATTTCGGCGAAAGAACTCAAAGGCCAGACGCCTACACAGAGCGGTTTCGCTACTATCCAACTGAGCGAACGTCCTACTTACTCTTTGAGTTTGAATGTTTCATTTTAAAACGACTGATATATGAAAAAAATATTGAATATATTGAGTTTTGCCTTGCTTTTAGGGGGGTGTTCCAGTTTTTTGGAGGAATATTCCCAAGACCTGGCCAAAATAGAGGGCGTAGAGGATTTGGATGAGATATTGTTAGGTGAGGCTTATCTGCCATTTTCTGCCGTGACGGATTTGGGAAATTACAACGGATATGCCATTGAAAACCCCCGTTTCCAATGCATCCATTATATGGCGGATGAGTTGTCCAAATTTATTCCTCATAATGAGAACGATGTTGCCGGCTTGCAGTCGAGCATGTTCGGCTGGCATACCTGGCAGGCGGTGGTCGGATTGACATATGAGAAAGACAAATATGTAGCTGAAAATCAGGACTGGGAACAGGCTTATCAGTCTATCAACGCCTGTAATTCGCTCTTGAGTGAGGCCGGCAAATTGACGCCCGCCAACGAAAGGGAAGCATTGGAAATCGAGCGCGTTAAAGGGGAAGCGGCTTTTTTGAGGGCATTGTATTATTTTGAGTTGGTTAATCTGTATGGTAAACCCTATTGTAGCGCAAACCTTGCTGCTCCTGCCATTCCGCTTAAGCTGTCCGTCATGGTGGAAGACAGGGATTATACCTGTGCTACGGTGAGCGAAGTGTATGAACAGATTCTTAAAGATTTGGAAACGGCTGAAACCTCTTTGGCACGGGCATCTGTAAAAAGTTTCCCTTATCGGGCAGACATTACGGCGGTCTATCTGTTGAAGAGCCGGGTCCTTCTGTATATGCAGGATTGGAAAAATGCACTGGAATACGCCGATAAAACCTTGAAGAACAAACAGGAACTCTTGGATTTAACCTCTTTCAACGGAGACGAAGTGCTGGGTGAGTCTTCGCCTGAAACGATTTTTTCCATGGGAGGGTATGTCATGGCGTATAGCATTCATCCCATCCGGGGTATGAAAGATAAGGTATGGAAAAATCTTCCGAATTATATCATTTCCGAGGATTTGCTTCAAGCTTTTGAGGAAGAGGGGGAAAACGATTTGAGAAGCCGTCATTACATTTGTAAAGACACGCTCGGTTCGTTGGAGGTGCCTTACGTGGAAGCCTGGATTTTCAGAAAAGTCCGTGGATGGGAAAATGCTTCTACCCGGAATATTTCGGACAACTTTCTTTTCCGTACGGCGGAAGCTTACCTGAACGGTGCGGAAGCCGCCGCGCTTGCCGGTGATGAAGCTACGGCACGCACATTACTGAAAAAACTGCGGGACAAACGCCTTCAATCGAGCGGGGCGATTACGGAAAGCGGACAGCAATTAGCGGACCTGATCCGTTTGGAACGCCAACGCGAACTTTGTCTCGAGGGACACCGCTGGTTCGACCTGCGTCGTTATTCCGTGCGGGAAAAATACCCCTATTCAAAAACCATTACCCATTCCTATACAAAATATGAAATGCAGGGCGGTTTCGGTGTTGCTAAACCGGTAGAGTCGAAAGGATATACATTGCAGGAAAACGATTTGGCCTATACACTGGCATTGCCGAGAGAGGTGCTGGATTTTCAACCGACGCTGGCAAACAATTTCCGTCCGGAACGTCCCGGAATGTCCTATACTCCCCCTGTCTTCCCCGGGGTAACGCCTCCGGGTGGGGTGGTGGAACCTGACCCGAAAGATAGTCCTATTTATAAAGCGGGCTATAAGTTTGGAATGGAGCAGTGCTATGATTTAGGGGGTGAAGGAAGTTTTGAGGATCTATACGACCAGTCCCCTTACGAAAGTGATACGGATGATTGGTACCTTTGGTGCGAAGGGGTGAAAGACGGTTGGAATGATTCTTTGAAATGGTTATAACAATAAAAAATAAAGACGTATGAGACTACATATTTTTATTTGGATAATCTTGGCCGGAAGTCTTTTTTCTTGCGAGAAAGAAAATGTGACGCCCAGTAAAGTCCGTAACCCGTTTGCTCCCGCTCCGGAAGCAACGGACGCAACATCTGAGTTGAGACGGGAATTTTATGAAAAAACCGGGTGTTTCCTATTGTTCAACGATACTTTGCGCCATGAATACATGGGAGTGGATGCTTTCGGGAATCCGTATTACGACACGGAATTGCTTGCCATGGATTGGGATTTGGGAACTGTGAAACGCGATTATATCCTGAGGTATGAATATTTGGATGGTATGGCCCAACAACAAAAGGCGTACGATTTTCTGGTGAATAATTTGAAATCCTCTTTAAACAAACTGCCTTATTCCATCCTTGCTGTCAATAAAATCGAATTGAGGAAGGAAGATTGGATGACGGGACAAGTGACTTGGGAATCTAAAGTATGCGAGATTAATTCGAGATGTATGGCGGTGGCGATAGAAGGGCTTTTCGCCGAGGATGTCAAACCGGAGGTATATGTCCAGGATTTGTGTTGTACTATCATTTTTCCACGTCTTTTTGTCAATGAAGAAGATGATTGGTGGGGGAGTAAGGCGTATGGTTTTGTCGAGTACGATATGGGTTATGGATATTATAACAAAATGGACCTGTACGTAGAAACGTTGGAAGATTTGCATAGAGAGGGTTTTTTGGTTGATGTAGATGAAGTGAATTTTCCTGATGTACGCCAGGATGCAAGCGCATATATCAAGGCGGTGTTGTTGGAAACAGAAGAAGAGTTCAGGGAAAAATACGGGCAATATTGGAAGATTATGGAGAAATATGAGATTATAAAACCGTTGGTGGAGAAAGAAGCGGAGGATTTGGGAATAAAATTCAAATGATTATGAAGAATAGATTAATAGCAATGTTTATGTGCTGCTGGGCTGTTTTCTGTTCATGCAGCGACGATGACAAATTACCGGATATCCGTCCGTCTGCCCAAGGCGAATTTACAGACGTGCGTGATGGCAACAGTTACAAATGGATTCGAATCGGTGATTTGGAATGGATGACTTCCAATCTGAAGTATGGTGACCCGTATTATGAAAGGTTATTTGATGGAGTGTTTGCTGGAAATTACGGACCTCAGACAGTGACCTCGCAGTATGGGGATGACGATTTGGAAGCGGATTACGACAAACACGGGAATCTTTACACCTGGGAAGAGGCCAATACGCTTTGTCCGGACGGCTGGCGTTTGCCGACAGATGAGGATTGGAAAAATCTGGAAAGGGCATTGGGCATGTCACAGGCCGATGCAAATCAGAAAGGCTGGAGGGGCAATTATTTCCTTACTTTGCTGACTCAAGGCGAAGACGGTTTGGGATTCAACATGCAATTGTCCGGTGGGGCCTGGAAGACTAAGGAGGGATGGAAATATTTATATTTGTGGGAGGTCGGAGAGTTCGGTTATTTCTGGACAGCTACGGAAAATACCGATAGTTTGTTGGGTGTTCAAACCGTCTGGTATCGTAAGATTTTCGGAAATAATGAAAGTATCTATCGGGGGACTCAGACTTTGGACATCCTGATGCGTGTGCGTTGTTGTCGGGATGCCGGGAAGTAATATCAATTTGAAAATGGTTTTATGAATAAAGTTTTCTTCTATGCCGCGGCGCTGCTCTTGTGCAGCGCCTGCGGTTCCCGTCATGACGGGTTTACGGTGCGGGGAAGTTTCCCCGGCTTGCAGGATGGCATGACCGTTGTCATCTGTAATGCGGAAAATGAAAAGTATGACACGATAGCTGCCGGGGTGGTGGAAAACGGCAGATTTGAATTGCAGGGGAAGGTACGGACACCGTTGTATTGCGAATTGCAAATCCATAATCAGGATATCGAATCCTTGCCGGAGAAAATAAAAATGGCCAATACCTACCTGTTTCTCGATAACTCCCGGTTGACGGTAAAAGCCGTCCATCTTGACAGCATGCAGTTTACCCCTGCGTTTTTAGCGGAAACCTCCGAATTGAGAACACCGGTGGTAGGCAGTGCCCTGCAACGGGATTTTTATGAATATCGGACAGCTTCGCTGCCGGTGCGCCTGGAACTCCGTAGGGCTGACGATTCTTTGGCGATGATGAGCCTGCGGGAAACTTACTATACGCCGCAAGAGTACAATCGCCTGTTTGATAAATGGTACGCACAGAAACAGCGTGCGGAAGCAGCCATGGATGCCGCTAAAATGGAATTTGTCCGTCGGCATCCGGAATCGTTGTTGTCGCTTTACATTGCGGAAGGGTTGCTGAAAACCACTTTTGTACGGACTCCGGAAGAAGTGGAAGAATTGGTCGGTATCATCGGGCAAATCAACGATACGGTACGTCGTCCCTACCTTTTGAAAGTCGCGGAGGTGACACGTACGTTTTGCAAGGATGCGGATTACAAGGATGTGGAACTGACTGAACCTGCGGGCGATACGGTGAAATTGTCGAAATACGTACAGCCCGACCGTTATACGCTGGTCGATTTCTGGGCATCGTGGTGCGGCCCCTGCCGTTGGGCGATTCCCAAAGTGGAACAGCTTTACAAACGTTATGACCGGAACCGTCTGGCGGTAGTCAGCGTGTCGCTTGACCAAGAAAAGGCCGATTGGGAAAAGGCTATGGAAAAAGAAAAAATGCCGTGGCCCCAATTGTGGGCGGGCAGCCGTGACCAGCTTATTGCCGTCAGTTATGCTTACCACATTTCCGGTATTCCCCGCTTGCTGCTTATCAGTCCCGACGGAAAAGTCGTATTCAGCGGACATAGTGCCGATGCGTTGCGGATGGCCGTGGAAAAATGGATAGGCTTTTGATTTTAATTCTTGTGGAATGAAAAGAATATTGCTGTTATTCGTCGTTGGCCTGTTATTCCGAGGAATATCGGTGGCCCGGGAGGGTGTCGTTTTCCGGGATATTTCCTTAGAAGAAGCCTTGAAACAGGCGAAAGCCGAAAACAAACTGGTGTTTGTGGATTGTTACACGCCCTGGTGTGGTCCGTGTTATAAGATGATGAAAGAGGTATTCCCTAAAAAAGAGGCGGGGGACTATTTCAATTCCCGTTTCGTTTGCGTGAAATATGACATGACCAAAGATGAAAATATAGGGCTTGCCAAACGGTTCAGGGTTGGCGCCTATCCGACGTTTATCCTTATCCGTCCCGATGGGACAGTCCTGCATAAACGGGCTGGAGGCGGCGATTTGGATTTTCTCATCCCTTGTGTGGAAGAGGGATTGAATGACTCCACCAATCTGTGGGGCTTGGAACAGGAGTATGCCCGGGGAGGCATGGGCAACGTCAGGCTGATGGCTTATCAGGCGGCGTTGGCGGATGCTTGCGATAACGATAAAGCTGCCGGGATTTACCGGGAGCTGTGGGGACGCCTTTCGGACAAAGAGCGGGTGCAGAAAGAATTCTGGCGGTTGTACACGGATGATTACTGCACCTTTGACTCCCCGATGTGTGCGTTTATGCTTTCCCACCTTGATGAAATCCGTGCCAATACGGGACGGGAAGAGGTCGACCGCTTTTTGTCCGTGCGTTACGGAAAAATATTGGAAAAATGGATAAAAGGGCTTGAAATCCGTGACAGCATCTCTTTTGGGGATTTATGCGCCCAGGTAAAAGGTTTGCATTTGCCGCAATTGGATGAGATGCGGGTATTGGCCGGTTGGGTGGTGGAACAGGAGGTGCAGGCTTTGACGGACTGGATTGCCGGAAAGATGCCGGAGGTGAATTCACAGGCCGTTCGTTTTTATGCGGACGCTTTTCAAGGTATTTCCTGGGGGCATGATTTTGAGGTCCCCGACAATTACGATGCGTGCGGGACCCGTTTGGCGGGACTTACCGTGGATAAAATGGAGCGGCAAGGTACGAAACTCGCTGCAAAGGATTTGGAGAATTACTTCGGGGCATTGAGTTGTTTCCGGCGGGAATTGCCCGTTGAATGGTGCCGTCGTCTTGTTGCGTTGGGTGACAAGGTATTGCCGGTGTTGCCCGACGACGAACAATTGTCCGGGGTGAAGCGGACATTGGACGGGATACGACGGGTTGTCGAACAAGAAAATAAATAATAGACCATGAAACAAATTTACTTTTTATTATTGTTCGGTGCGGTTGCCTGTTCAAGGCAACCGGCCGACCACTTTGTCCTGCGCGGCATTGTTCCCGGAGCCATGGACAGCACCCGGGTGATGTTAAAGACCTTGAATGGACAGGATATGCAGAAATTTACCGGCTATATTATCGATGAGAAATTCGAATTGTGCGGGAAATTGAATGTTCCTACCCATTGCCGGTTGAATCTGGACAATTATGACTATATCAAGAGTATCGGTGGAGATCTGGAATCCAGCCGTACCTGCAACATCGATTTGTTCGTGGAGAATGGTGAACTGGCCTTTACCACTCCTCACCTTGACAGTCTGCCGCAGGCGTTTTGGCGTTATGACATCCGGAAAGAAAAAAATTACAAACTGGAAGGGTCGCCTGCCCAGGATGCCTATTACCGCTACCAGCAACAGACCATCCCGTTGCGTTACGACTTATATAAACTCCGGGGAAAAGAGAACCTCACATTGGAGGAAAACCGGCAAATCAATGCAATGATGGAACAACTCTACGAAATCGGCAAGGCATTTATCCGGAACAATTCCAATCTGGCGGCAAGTCTTTATGTGGCGGAGTTTTTGAAGAAATCCCCTTTTACGTACGACCGGGCTTATCTTGACGAACTGGAACAGCTGTTTGCCTCGTGTCAGGACACTTGCGCAGGATTGAAGAACTTCCGCCAATATTTGCATGATGCCGTCCGTTTTGTTCAAGGTTCTCCGCTGCAAGATGGGGAAATCATGGATACCAAAGGCAAAACCGTTTCGCTTCTTGCCCAACTGAATCCCGAGGGTTATACCATCATCGACTTCTGGGCTTCATGGTGCAGTCCCTGTCGCGCGAGTTTCCCTCACCTGCGTGAGATGTATAAACGCTATGGCCAAAAGGTGCGGTTTTTGAGCGTTTCCGTCGACCAAAAGGAAAAAGACTGGCAAAGAGCGGTAGGGGAAGAACAACTGCCGTGGCGACAGTTCCTTTGTACTCCGGCGTTGCTTAAAGCCCTCCCTGATTTGTACGGACTTCGCGGAGTTCCCACTTTTTACTTGATTGACCGGGACGGGAAAATCATCTTCTCCGGCCACAGCAGCGGGGAATTGGAATTACAGCTTGATAAATGGGTTGCTGATAACTGAAAAAACTTTTTGGAATGAAAAAATTATTACTATCCATATTCGGTGTCCTGTTCTTCCTGCAGGGCGTATTTGCGCAGGCCGACCTTCAAAGTCCCCTGCCGTCGGACCCAAACGTCGTGGTTGGCAAGTTGCCCAACGGCATTACCTACTACCTCCGTCACAACGAAGAGCCCAAAGAACGGGCCAGTTTCTACATTATCCGTGACGCCGGCGCGCTTCTCGAAAACGATGCCCAGGACGGTTTGGCGCATTTCCTGGAACATATGTCCTTCAACGGCACGAAAAACTTTCCGGGCAAGGGCATCATCACGACCTTGGAAAAATACGGTGTCACCTTCGGTGGCAACCTCAACGCCTACACCGCCCAGAACGAAACGGTGTACAACATCAGCTCCGTGCCCACCGCGGACGTAAATCTGCTGGACACCTGCCTGCTGATTCTTCACGACTGGTCGTACTACCTGACCCTCGACAGTGACGAAATCGACGCCGAGCGTGGAGTCATCTCCGAAGAATGGCGCACCCGCCGCACGCCTCAGTTCCGCATACAGCGCCAAATCATGCCCGTGCTTTACAAAGGCTCGCAATACGCCGTGCGCGACGTCATCGGGAGCCTTGACGTCATCCAAAACTTCAAACCCGAAACCCTCCGCGACTTCTACCACGAATGGTACCGCACCGACCTGGAAGCCATCGCCGTGGTGGGCGACTTCGACGTGTCGCGGATGGAACGGCGCATCAAAGAGATATTCTCTTCCATCCCCGCGGTGAAAACCCCGCGTCCGCGTCCCTTCTTTGAAATCCCGGAGCACGGGGAAATCTACTACTGCCTGGCCACCGACAAAGAAGTTCAGCAGTCCTCCGTCAGCATCACCACGGTACTGCCGGGAGCGAAAGCATCGGACAAAAACACCCACCAATACCTGAAAGACAACCTGCTTGCATCATTCTATAACAGTATGATAAGCGCCCGCATCGGCGAACTGATGCAACAGGCCGATCCGCCTTTCCTCGGCGGCAGTATCGGTTTCGGCGGATTTGTTCGCGGCTACGATTCCTACGACATCTCCGTGACCGCCAAACCCAACGAAGAGGCACGCGCCCTTGAAGCCATCCTGACGGAAAACGAACGGGTGCGCCGCTACGGCTTTACGTCCGGCGAACTCGAACGGCTCAAACTCAACATGCTCACCGGCCTGGAATCCTCCTACAAGGAAAAAGACCGCATCTCCAACGAAAGCTTCATCCAAAGTATGCAGTCCCATTTTCTGGAGCAGGAACCGATGGTGGATTTCGAATATTATTACCACTATATGACCCGGCTAATCCCTTCCATTACATTGGAAGAGGTAAACGCCAAATTTTCTGCCGGCAATACGGAGCGTAACCGCACCATCCTCGTCAGCGGCCCCTCGGAAGGCGTGACGCATCTGACGCGCGAAGAAGTGCTGGTCATCATGGACAAAGTATCCGCTGCGGAAATCGCGCCTTATGAGGACGAATCGGCCGCCGGCAGCCTTATCAGCGAAGAACTGCCGGGTTCGAAAATCGTGGCGGAAAAAACGCTTCCGGACTTCGATGCGGTGGAATGGACCCTCGGCAACGGCGCGAAAGTGGTATTCCGTAAAGCGGACTACGAAAAAGAAGACGTATCGTTGTACGCTTACAGCAAAGGCGGAACCTCGCTCTACGAACCGGAGCAGCTGCCCTCCGCCGGCAATGCCGCCGGTTTTGCCGCCGCTTCGGGCGTGGGTGATTTCGACAACATTGCTTTGGGAAAACTGCTGACAGGCAAAATGGCGACGTGCGAAGTCAGTATCGGCAGCCTGTCCGAAAGCGTGAGCGGAAGTTCGGTCCCCGGCGACATCGAAACCCTGCTTCAATTAGTCTACCTGAGCTTCGAGCATCCCCGTTTCGACCGCGAAATCTATGAATCCCTTCGGAACCGTAACCGTGCCGCCCTCCACAACATGGAGAATAACCCGCAGAAAATCATGCAGGACTCCCTCCGTCTTATCATGAGCAACTATCATCCGCGCACACTGCTCTATAACGAGGATTATCTGGACCGCATAGAGCTTGAAGAGATGGAACGGATTTACCGTGAACGCATCAAGGATGCCAGTGACTTTACCTTCTTCATCGTCGGAAACATCGATGCCGGAACCGTGAAACCGTTGGTGGAAAAATACATCGGTTCGCTCCGGTCGGACTACCGGAAAGAAACGTGGCGCGATAACGGTGTCCGTGGTCCGAAAGGCCGTACGGAGAAAGTGATAGAACTGGACCTGGAAACCCCGAAAGCGACAGTCATCACCAACTTCTCCAAAGAGATGAAATACAGTATGCGCAACAATCTCTGCAACGCCATCCTCAAAGGCATCCTCGACCTCCGTTATATCGCCAACATCCGTGAAAAAGAAGGGGGAACGTATGGCGTCACGGTAAGTGCCGGTTCCAGCCGCGAGCCTTATGCCAGTTACAGCATGACGATGAATTTCGATTGCGACCCGGAGCGTGCCGCCCACCTGAAAAGTCTGATATATGCGGAAACGGAGAAACTGATGCGTGAGGCACCTACGGCCGAAGAGTTCGGCAAAGTGGTCGCCGCGATGCGCAAAGACCGCGAGCAGTCGAAACCGCACAACGCTTTCTGGATGAACGCGCTTACGGGCTACTACTTATCCGGCATCAATTCGGCGAATCCGAAAAACTTCGAGGAAATTCTCGACAACCTGAGGCCGGATGACATCCGGAAATTTGCCCGGTCGCTGTTTAAAGGAGCGGATGTGGTGGACATCACTTTCCGGTCGAAGAATATGCGATAGGTATTATTGGATATGATGTTGGGTGTAAAAGCCTTCCGGTTCCTGTCATCGCAGGTATCGGGAGGCTTTTTTGCCGCAAAGATATACCGGCTGATTTGCCGGTCTAAAAAGGGTCAGGTAAAATGGGTTGTTCGAGTTGTAAAGTGAATGAATATTCGTATCTTTACCCCAAATTGTCACACCAAAACGCTGAAGAATGATACGAGTACCCAAATTTTTCAATACGGCCGGTCCAATCCAGCCTGATATCCACTACAATATCGACCCTTTGACGCGCATCGATTTGGAAGAGTTGGAATCATTGATTTACCAGCGGAAATATTTTGTCCTCCATGCTCCGCGTCAGACCGGAAAAACATCCTGCCTGCTGGCTTTGCGTGACTACCTGAATGCCCGGGGTGAATTCTATGCCGTCTACGTCAATGTTGAGGCGGGACAAGCATCCCGGAATCTGAAAGACGAAGTGAGCCGGCATGTGATAGGAAGTTTGGCCGAACGGATGCGTTTGGTGATTCAAAACGATATGCCGCTGGAGTTGGTGCGTGAAGTTGTGGAAAGCACATCTCCTTCGGAATACATAACCGTTTATCTGCGCCGCTTAAGCGAATCGCTCGACCGTCCCTTATTGGTGTTCATCGATGAAATCGACGCCTTGGTGGGAGATTCTTTGGTCGGAGTGTTGCGTCAAATTCGTGCTGGTTATGACGACCGTCCTGAGCATTTTCCCCAAAGCATCATCCTGTGCGGCGTCCGTGATGTTCGTGATTACCGGATAGTGCTATCCAACCAGGACATCATCACCGGCGGTTCGGCGTTCAACATCAAATCGGAATCCCTTCGCTTGGGCAATTTCTCCCGTGAGGAAATCCGTGCGCTCTATCTTCAGCATACTGCCGCCACGGGCCAGGAGTTCGACGAATCGTGCTTTCCGATGATTTGGACGGCAACGGAGGGTCAGCCGTGGTTGGTGAATGCCCTGGGGTATGAAGTGACGAGCCGCATGAAAGAGAACCGCGACCGTAGCATCCGCATCATCCCGGAAATGATATACCGAGCACAGGAACAAATCATCTACCGCCGTGACACGCATATCGACATCCTTATCGACAAGCTGCGTGAGGAGCGTGTCCGCCGTGTAATCGGTCCGATGCTGGCGAACGAGGACGGCGAGGTGGAGGCGCATTTGCAGGACGATGACATTCAATACGTGGTGGATATGGGGTTGATTGTGCGCGACAAGCCTTTGCGTGTATCGAACGCCATCTACAAGGAAATCATTCCCCGCGAGTTGACGTGGGCCCGTCAGCAGACGCTAATCCAGCAGTCTGCGTGGTACATGAATCCGGACAACAGCATCAACATGGAGAAATTGTTATTGGATTTCCAGCAGTTCTTCCGTGAGAACGCGGATTCGTGGATAGAGCGTTTCGACTACAAGGAGAGCGGTCCTCAGTTGCTTTTGCAGGCATTCCTGCAACGGGTGGTGAACGGTGGCGGTTACATCGACCGGGAGTACGGTCTGGGCCGCGGTCGTACGGATTTGCTGATTCGCAAGCCGTTGACGGATGGTTACGGCGGCCCCGTACAGCGTATCGTGCTGGAGTTGAAAATCAAGCGCGGGGATTTGGACAAGACCATCGCGAAAGGTTTGGAGCAGACAGTATGGTATATGGAGCGCTGCGGTGATGTGAGCGAGGGTCATTTCATCGTCTTCAACCGGGACAAAGGGGTAAGCTGGGACGAGAAGATTTGGCACCGTCAAGAGGAATACGGCGGACGGACGATTACCGTGTGGGGTATGTAAGCAAAAGTGTATACGGATGGATGAGCGGGAACAGATTTTAGCGGAAGGGTTAAAGGCTGGGAAAGAAAAGAGCCTGAAAGAGTTTTATAAGGAGTACTTTCCCTTATTTGTTTCTTTTGCCGGTAGTTTGCTGGAATCCGAGGAGGAATGCAAAGATGTGGTTCACGATGTCTTTCTGAAATATTGGACCGGACACCGGGAGTTTGACAATCTGATATCCATCCGGGCCTTTTTTTATAAATCCATTCGCAATGCCTGTCTGAATGCATTGCGTCACAAATTGGTCCACGATAAATTTCTGCGCGAGAATCTGCGCTGTTTGCAGGATGATGACTTCCTGCTGGAAACGATTATCCGGAAAGAAATCTTCCACATCGTCCACCGTGAAATTGCCTGTCTGACGGTAATGGAACAAAAGGTGCTGCTGCTGTCCCTTGAAAAGAAGACGAACGAGGAAATCGCTGCCGAACTGGGCATTGCCGTTTCCACCGTCAAGAGTCACAAAGCGAAAAGTTATGCCGAATTAAGGCGGAAACTGGATTATCTGAAACTGCTGTATGGTTTGTTGCTGATTTCCTGACGATTAATAAATAAAAATTTATTTTTTATAAAAAAAGTCGCATTTTATCTCCATCCGAATCGGGTTGAAAATGAAACATGGGGCGTATCTCTATCTTTGATTTGGCTATACGAAAGGCACGTTCTACGTGCCAAAGGTTGTGGTATGCAGCATAAACATCTTGTAT
>QWCE01001245.1_pt1 | contig 78205 bp, 73 predicted proteins | sample 1972531 | NCBI WGS metagenome assembly QWCE01 (sample SAMN09866716, study PRJNA288562) | Human gut metagenome isolate term4_stool, whole genome shotgun sequencing...
AACTGGTGTTAGAACAGCCCGTTGAGGGCAACGGCGATGGTGAGGACAATCCATGTCATAGCTGCGCTCGGAAGCATGCCGTCGACACGGTCCATCATGCCGCCATGGCCAGGAAGCAGGTTGCTCATATCTTTAATGCCGAGCTCACGCTTAACCTGCGACTCCACCAGATCACCGAAGATGTCTGAGAAGACCAGGCCCACTGCCAACACAATACCAACCCACCAGGGAAGCTTGAGCAGAAAGACCGTCATGGGGATAGCTGCAATCAGCGCGCAGACAAGAGAACCAGTGAGGCCTTCCCACGATTTCTTCGGACTAACTTTCGGGGCGAGTGGGTGCTTCCCCCACAGTACACCGAAGGTGTAACCACCGGTGTCAGAGCATACGACTGTGACAACGAATGTCACGAGCAGGAGGTTCCCTTTCAGAGTCCCATCGGCAGTCTCAAAGCCCATCAGGACGGTAGTAAAGGCGCCCATGAGAGGAATCCATGCCAGTAAGAAGCCCCCCATGCTGGTATCTCGCAACCAACCTGTCGGGGCCGCTTTGTTCCCGTCAAGGAATAGGCGGATTACTGAGAACAGCATGACAGACAACAGGAATGTCACCATGATGCCGGTGACACCAGCCAGTGCCGACCACACGATCGCCTGCGCCATGATGTGTATCGCGACGGGGGGTATGCGGTATCCGTGTGCTTGCAGATGGTTGAGCACTTCATGGAGCCCGAGGCCCACCATGATGGCTGCCCCGACACTCCACACAAGCTGAATAATCAGCGTGTTGTCGGTGAGCGCAGGAACACCGAGAGCAAGGAAAAGAACAATCCCGCCGAAGACGATGCCTGTTCCGAATGCAGCTGGCAGATTACGCCCGGGGTTACGCTTCTTCTTCACTACTTGTGCGGGCTCTGGAGTGGTCGACACTGTCACACCTCCATGAGGTCGGTTTCCTTAGCGGCCACCATCTCGTCGATACTCTGGGTGTACTTCTTGGTGAGTGCGTCTACTTCCTTTTCGGCAGCCTTAACCTCATCCTCACCGGCTGCGCCATCCTTATCCATTTTCTTCAGATCTTCCATGGCCTTCCGACGAATACCACGGAGAGCGATCTTGCCGTCCTCACCCTTAGACCTAGCCTGCTTAGTTAGCTCGCGACGGCGCTCTTCGGTGAGTTGTGGGACATTGATGCGCAGGACCTGCCCATCATTAGCAGGGTTAAACCCCAGGTCAGAGTTACGGATGGCATTCTCGATATTCGCCATCTGGCTCTGCTCATAGGGTTTGATAAGGACAAGACGGGCCTCGGGGATATTGATAGTGGCCATCTGGTTGATAGGAGTCATCACGCCGTAATAGTCGGCCATAACGTGGTTGAACATGGCGGCGGTCGCTCGTCCGGCACGGATGGTACTGAGGTTTTCACGGGTGTGTTCCACAGTTTTATCCATCTTGTCTTCTGCTTCGAAGAGAATCTCATCGATCATGGTGAAATGTTTCCTTTGGTGGTGAATTGGTGAGCTGTTTTACTCGGGGACAACGAGCGTGCCGATGTCATCACCGTTCACAGCTCGGGCAATGTTTCCCTTTTTTAGCAGATTAAAGACGAGGATTGGCATCTTGTTCTCCATGCACAGGGAGAATGCCGTAGCGTCGGCGACCTGTAGTCCACGATCAATGCACTCGCGGGCGGTAATCTGGTGGAACATCGTGGCATCGGGGTTAGTGCGGGGGTCAGCGGTATAGACACCGTCGACTGCTTTCGCCATGAGTAGCACATCAGCACCCACTTCGAGGGCGCGCTGAGCTGCCGTGGTATCGGTGGAGAAGTAGGGCATACCCATTCCTGCGCCGAAGATGACAACCCTGCCTTTTTCCAGGTGGCGAATGGCCCGGAGGGGCAGATAAGGCTCGGCAACCTGCGCCATGGTGATGGCGGTTTGCACACGGGTAGTGATCCCACGTTGTTCGAGGAAGTCCTGCAGGGCTAGGCAATTCATGACGGTACCCAACATGCCCATGTAGTCGGAACGAGAACGATCCATACCACGCTTAGAGAGTTCGCGCCCGCGGAAGAAGTTACCGCCGCCAATAACTACAGCCACTTCGGTACCCGCTTCGACGATCCCGGCGATCTGGGCGGCAACTGAGTCAACGACATCGGGGTCGACTCCTACTGCACCTCCCCCGAACATTTCGCCACCTAGTTTCAGCAGGACGCGCTTGTAATGCGACCGTGAGGAGTTGTCCTCCGACATTATGTGAACCCCTTTTAAGGTTGTAATACGTGTGTTGCTCTCCATGATAGTAAAAAGCGGAGTCACCGTGAGATCTCTTCCATAAGAGACACAGTGACTCCGCTTTTCTATGCTTCATAGGGGTTATCGCTCAGCAACAACCCGGTGAGCGTCTTAGTGCTGACCGACCTCATAGCGGAGGAAGGAGAGAACCTTCACACCAGCTTCGTCGAGGACCTGGCCGACGCTCTTCTTGCTCTCTGCAACGGAAGGCTGATCAACCAGGCAGACGTCCTTGAAGAAGCCATTGAGACGACCCTCAACGATCTTCGGGAGAGCCTGCTCGGGCTTACCTTCCTCGCGAGCGGTGGCCTCGGCGATCTCGCGCTCCTTAGCGACGACATCGGCGGGGACCTCGTCACGAGTGACATATTTCGGTTTCAGGGCTGCAATCTGCATTGCGGCAGCGTGTGCAGCGGCATCTCCATCACCCTCGTACTGGACGAGCACGGCAACCTGCGGGGGCAGGTCGGCAGAGCGCTTGTGCATGTAGGTGGACACCTGACCGTCCAGCTTACCGTAGCGGGCGAGCTGCATCTTTTCGCCGATGATGGCGGAAAGACCCTGGACAGCATCAGCAACAGTCTCACCGTCAAGGTCGAGAGCCAGCAGCTCATCGAGATCGGCGGGGCGCTTTTCGGCAGCGAGGTTGACGATTCTGTCAGCCAGGTTGATGAACTGGTCGTTCTTGGCGACGAAGTCAGTCTCGGCATTCAGCTCGATGACGACGCCGTCTTTAGAAGCAACCAGACCCTGCGCGGTGGCACGCTCGGCGCGCTTGCCCACGTCCTTAGCACCCTGGATACGCAGGATTTCGACAGCCTTGTCAAAGTCACCTTCAGACTCGGCGAGGGCGTTCTTGCAGGCCATCATGCCGGAGCCGGTGATTTCGCGGAGACGCTTAACGTCTGCAGCGGTGAAATTGGCCATTGTGGCAACCTTCCTAATGTGTGGAGTGATTACTCGGCGTCAGCAGCAGCGTCGGCAGCCGGAGCTTCTTCAACGGCCGGGGACTCTTCCGCGGCGGCGTCTTCTGCCGGAGCATCAGCAGCAGCGGCAGCAAGCTGCTCGGCTTCCCATTCAGCAAGCGGTTCACCTTCGCCGGGCTTGTCGGCGACGTCATTCTTGGCAGCCTGTTCGGCGCGAGCCTGCAGACCTTCGGCAATAGCGGAAGCGATCACCTTGGTGAGAATGGCGTCGGAGCGGATAGCGTCGTCGTTAGCAGGGACCGGGTAGTCAACGTCGTCGGGGTCGCAGTTGGTATCGAGGATGCCGACGACCGGAATGTTGAGCTTCTTGGCTTCAGCGATAGCCAGATGTTCCTTGTTGGTGTCGATAACCCACATGACGGAAGGAACCTTGGTCATATCGCGGATACCGCCGAGGCTGCGCTCAAGCTTGGTCTTCTCACGGGTAAGCATGAGAATTTCCTTCTTGGTACGGCCCTCGAAGCCACCGGTCTGCTCCATGTTCTCAAGTTCCTTGAGACGGAGAAGACGCTTGTGAACGGTCTGGAAGTTGGTCAGCATACCACCCAGCCAGCGGTGGTTGACATAGGGCATACCCACGCGCTTGGCTTCTTCCTCAATCGCTTCCTGGGCCTGCTTCTTGGTGCCGACAAAGAGTACGTTGCCACCGTGGGCAACGGTCTGCTTCACGAAGTCGTAGGCCTCGTCGATGTAGGTAAGGGTCTGCTGAAGGTCAATGATGTAGATGCCGTTGCGCTCGGTGAAGATGAAACGCTTCATCTTGGGGTTCCAACGGCGGGTCTGATGACCAAAGTGTGCACCTGCGTCGAGCAGCTGCTTCATAGTTACAACAGCCCGAGCAGCTGCTTCATAGTTACAACAGCCATGTTGTAGTAGAGACTTGAAGAACAGCGGTACGCTGCAGTCTCCATCCTCGCTTTCTTCTGTGTGGTTAGTGTGTTCTCACCTTGAGAACACCCTGGTAGAAAAGAGGTTTGCCCATCACTCGTGTGAACCACGGGGTCCTCATCGCCAGTTCTCCCTACAGAACATTGGGGCCTGACGCTACGGGGAGAGTCACCTTCCGCGAGTGGAAGTTAGCCCCCGACGTAGTGCTTTCTACGCGAAGTCGAATGTGCCTCTGTATGCACACATCGCAGTTGAGATTCTACCTGGTAGCTCTCCCAAAAACGAATTAAGTACGGCATAATCTGCGGACTACCTACGTAGTACCGATACACCACAGTAATCCCAAGGAAAGGGACGAAAAGTGCCAGCTCTTCTCCGCCGTATCAACGCCATCGTACTGGCTTTTCTGATGAGTGTGAGCACAGCGTTCACTCTCATCACCGCAGCCTTACCTACAGTTGGAGCTTTGCCATCATCTACAGAAAAACCGCTGACGGGACCTGGGTACGATCTGCCCGTACCAGGGCGCACAGTACGTGGGTTTTCCGTCGGTCCTGAGCGTTGGTCACAGGGACATCGCGGTGTAGATCTGGCTAGCCATGTTGGGGAAGTTGTCCGTGCTGCCGGCCCGGGCACCGTCAGGTTTGCTGGGACTGTCGTGGACCGGCCACTTGTGGTTATTGACCATGGTCCCTCGCCGCTCGTTCCTCCTGGTGAACATCTGTACACGGTGTATGAACCAATTCGTCCGATCGTATCGGCAGGTCAAGTGGTTCGCCAGGGTCAACAAGTAGGATCCGTCGTCGCCGGCCATCACGGTTGTCCCGGCGTGTGTGTGCATTGGGGAGCTCGGTGGGGTCACGGACATGCGGTGGGGTATCTGAATCCCTGGCTATTGGTGAGGAACCTGCCGCTCAGTTTGCTCCGGTGGGTTGATTGATGTCTCCGTCACCTGCGGCAGCCATTCACTTGGAGAAGTGTTATCCGCGTGGATGCGCCTGTTTGTGCACAGCACGAAGACGCTCCGGGGAAACATGCGTGTAGAGCTGCGTGGTGGAGAGCGACGAATGTCCCAATAGCTCTTGCACTACTCGCAAATCTGCACCGCCCTCAAGCAACGCGGTGGCGGCAGAGTGTCGCAATCCGTGTGGTGCCACCTCTACCCCACCGGGCATCTCACCAGTGGAGATATGAACGACTTCCCGGACGATACGGGGATCGATGCGACCACCTCGCGCACCCACGATAAGCGCTTGGTGTGAACGTTGATTTGCTAGTTGGGGGCGACCGTTCTGCAGCCAGGCTGTCAATGCTCGCTGTGCGGGAAGCCCGTAGGGAACGATGCGCTCTTTGTTCCCTTTACCAATCACGCGAATGACACGCCGTTCCTGGTCAATAGCGGAAAGATCAAGGTTGACGAGTTCCGAGACGCGAATGCCTGTGTCGTAGAGCAACTCAATGATGAGCCAGTCACGGACCGCTACCGGGTTCCCTTCTTCTGCCGCGGCGGCAAGATCCGCCAACACTTTATCCATCTGCTGGTGGTGAACAACTTGCGGAAGCTGTTTTTTCACCGGCGGAGTTTGCAGGCGGGTGGAGGGGTCCGTCGCCATTCGCCCAGTCCGTACCGCCCACCCGCACAGTGCGCGGATCGATGCGATGTGGCGAGCAATGGTGGCTGAAGACACTCCACGGGTGACATCCCGGGAGAGCCATTTACGAAGCAGTGGAAGCGTGATGAGATTCCAGTTAGCCTCTGTTATAGTCGTTCGTTCTACTCCAGGCTGGGTGACGCGCAGGAGAAAATCGATGAGGCCATGTGCGTCTGCGAGATAAGAGCGTTGGGTATTGGCAGACAATTGGCGTCGTACGATGACATAGTCGCCGAACTCCGCGAGGTCGAGAGACCACGGGGTAGGTAGTTCGGCGTGAACAGTGCTGAGTACTCGATGTCCGCGTCCCATACCACTACTGTGCAGGGGAAAAAGGGAGAAATCAACCCATACACAGTGGCGCTGGTGAGGTATTTTCCACCGATTGGTAGAGCGAGACCAGGGTGTGCGTAAACGCAGGATCAGCATTGATGGGGCTAATGACCCGGTAGGACTGGCCTCCTGCTGCCAGGAATTGCTCGCGATAGTCGAGACCCACTTCTCCCAAGGTTTCTAAACAGTCCGCAACAAAGGCGGGGGTTGCTACAACGAGGTTGCTGACGCCTTCCTGCGGTAGCTCGGTGACACGCTGTCGTGTTGCCGGACCAAGCCACTCCCCAGGACCGAATTTTGATTGAAAGCTCATCGACACAGGTAGATTGGGGTAAGCGTCAGCAATAGCATCACGGGTTGCACAACATTGCGCTTTATAGTGTGCGGCGAGGTGGTAGCGCTGGTTGGGGACGCCATGGAACGACAGCAATAGATGGTCACACTCCCCCGTTCTCAGACATGTCTCTATTTGTCGGTGATACCAGCCAATCATGTGCGCTTCCGTGGCGAAGCTGGGGACAAATCGAAGGTATGGGTGCGCTGGTGTCTCTCGGTGCGAACGGTCTTTATCGGAACCTTGGGTGCGATGGTCGAGTACATCGTAGAAGTTGAGGACACGATCCACGACTGGGGTGACAGTAGATGTCGCAAATTGAGGATAAAGGGGAATGACGGTGAGCGTATCGATATCCCAGTCTGTGAGTACCTCTTCGAGGGTGGGTGAGGAGGCGCAGAAAGCGTATTTCACGTCAACATTTGGTAAGGCCTGCTGGAGCATGTCGCATTGTTGTTGCGTGATCACTGCGAGAGGTGACCCATTGGGTGTCCATATTGCGCGATAACGATCGACGAGTTTACGCGGGCGAACTCGCAAAACGATGCCATGCAGAATGGGCTTCCATAGGGCGGGCGGAAGATTGACAACACAACGGTCACTGAGCATTGCGGCGAGGAATGCTCGGATTGCGTTCTCAGTAGGCTCATCTGGGCTACCTAGGTTAACAATGAGGCACCCGTTCTTCATATGGCGCAGTCTCTTTCCGTGTCCAGCGGTCGGCAGTTGCGGTGATCAGTCTACAGTCAACAAGGACTTTTAGAGACTTTTGTACTTTGAGTGTCTCCAATCCTGTTTCTGTACGGATCTCCTCCAAAGAGCTAGAAAAGAAGGGAGAGATCGCATTCCATACTTTTTTCTCATCGTCGCCCAATCGATCAATCGGAGAATTCGCGCTCTCCAGCGGTAAGGCCAACTGCCCTATGGGACCGAGCTCTTCCAGAATCTCCGCGCCCCTTGTCACCAGCGTGGCTCCCTCACGGATGAGACGATGGCATCCAGCACCATCCACATCTTGGCTACTGTGCGGCACAGCCATCACGGGTTTACCTAAATCACGTGCCCAACCAGCTGTGTTGAGGGCACCTGAACGCCATGCCGCTGAGGTCACCAACACTCCCTGAGAAAAAGCAGCAAGAAGTCGGTTGCGGGCAAGAAAGCGATAGCGAGCTGGACGCGTACCCGGCGGATACTCACTGACGATGAGCCCATTGTGCACGATGCTTCGAGCCAATGCGGTATGTCGTGCCGGATAGACTCGATCCAATCCGCATGCCACCACAGCAATTGTCGAAGTTACCAACTGTACGGCCGTCTGATGCGCGATACTATCGACTCCACAAGCCAGCCCAGAAACGAGACCAATATTCTCGGCCGCCATTTCTGCACACAATGTGGCAGTGACTCTCTTCCCATCAGTTGAGGGATGGCGACTTCCTACCACCGCGATTGACGGACAACGGAGTACGTCCATATTGCCCTTTACCCACAGCGCATAGGGGGCCCATGCAGCTTCGTCCCGCACCTGCCGGGCATACATAGCGGAATAACCAAACTCGGCTAGGTGATCACTCGGCCACTCGGACATATCAGGAGTCAGCAAATGGAAACCATTGGCTTGTGCACACTCTAGATCGTCCTGTGCACAGTCCCAGTCTCGTCGAGCCCGCACCCGGTGTTCGAGGACCTCTGGCAGATGGCCATGGTGTCGGATGACATAGGCAGTTTCTTCAGGGCCGAGCTCCGCAATAAGATCTGCCAGCGGGGCACAGGGGCCTTCCACAACTCGCGAGAGATAGGCCCATGCTTCTTGAGTAGTTGTTTGAGTCATAGAAATCGTGATTAGAGATCGTCGAGTGGACGGCGTAGTTGAAGGGCTGTTGCCACTTCTCTCGTGGAAGGCACTGATTGTCCGGCAAGGTCGGCAAGTGTCCAAGCCACCCGGATAGTGCGGGACAATCCTCGCGCTGAGAGGACCCCCGCACGAAGTTGGCTGTGAACCGGTCGTAGTGCTGTGGCGGGGAGCGGATGATCATCAAGTAGCGCGTCGGGGACATCGCTGTTGATGTAATGGTCACCCCACCGTTCGGCCGCACGAATACGTGCCGCTATGACGCGTTCACGAAGTTCGCGAGAGCTCACCCCACGCCCTTCGGTGAGCGCAGCTAAACCTACTGGCGCAACCCGTACGCGTAGATCTACCCGATCCAGGAGCGGGCCGGAGAGGCGCGCTCTGTAGCGTGCACGGGTAGCGCTGGAGCAGCGGCAGTCTTGTGGTGAAGGGGCACCACATGGGCAGGAGTTACCGGCAAGCACGAGCTGGCAGCGCGAAGAATAGGTGACAGTGCCTTTACTCCTGCCGAGACGCACTTCGCCTTCCTGCAAGGGAGTTCGCAGCATATCGAGGGTGCCTGCAGGGATCTCGGTACACTCGTCAAGGAAGAGAACACCTCTATGTGCAAGCGATACCACGCCGGGCAGTGCATATCCACTACCACCACCCAAGAGTGCTGCTGGAGTGATACCCGCATGTGGTGCCTCGAAGGGAGGCTGGGTGATGAGCGGATGAGCGGGGTTAATTCTGCCTCGGAGTGAATGTAGTGCAGTAACTTCCAAGGCATGGACATATGTGAGCGGAGGAAGGATGGTGGGGATACGCTGCGCGATCATCGATTTCCCTGCACCCGGAGGCCCAAGCATAAGCAGATGGTGTCCTCCTGCGGCAGCAATGAGAGCTGCTTCCACCGCTGGGCGTTGCCCGCGGATATCTGAGAAATCTCCAGGAGATTCACTATTTCCCGATGCAGCCAGAATTCCCTCACTCTCACACTGACACTGTTGGACTTCCGCGGTGTGGGGCATCCCGTCAGCGGCGGCGCCACATTCTGCGGTGGTTTCTTGGGGTAGCTGGGAGATTCCTTTGTGGAGCGAGTCGAGCAGTGTCGTGAGGTGGTCCGCCGGAATAATCTGCAACCCGGTGACGAGACTCGCCTCTGCACTGTTTTCCCGAGGTACCACCAGGGTCCTAATCCCTGCCTCACATGCTGCCGCTGCCATCGGCAATACACCGTGGACAGGCAAGACACGTCCATCGAGCCCCACTTCTCCGACAACCGCTAGTGTCTGTGCGGAACTGGTGAGAGCTGGCAGGTGCGATTGTGCAGACAAGATGGCTAAGGCGATAGCGAGATCGAAGTGCGCTCCCGTTTTGGGAATATCCGCGGGTGAGAGGGAGAGGGTGAGGCGCTGTCGTGGCCATGGAAGGCCGGCAGTAGAGAAGGCGGAGCGAAGGCGATCTCCCGCTTCACGAACCGCTGTATCAGCACGGCCGACAATATGGGTTGCGGGTAGCCCTCCCCCACAATGTGCTTCAACAGTCACCACCGTGGCGTGTAACCCTTGCATGGTGAGGCTGTGCGCAACTCCTAGGCTCATCGCAGCACATCCCGGAAATGCTGAATCTCAAATCCTTCAGTGGGGTTACCCAGTAGTGAAAGCACGTCAAAGCGTATTCCATCATGTGGTGGAAGAGACCCCGGAGACTCTTTAAACTGAGAGATGAGCCATTCTGAGGAAATCAGACGGATCGTCTGCTCTTTGGCTCGCGTAATGGACTCTTCTGGCCAGCCTGCACGGATAGTGCGCCGTGTTTTTACCTCGACAAACACAATCTGGGCAGCATCATGATCCGACGCAATGATGTCGAGTTCACCGCGAATTCCTGACAGGCGCACATTTCGCGCGAGAATTGTGAAATTGTGGTCACACAGCCATTGCGCGGCAATATCTTCGCCGAGTGATCCGAGCTCTTGGGGTGTCAACGTATCGGTCATGTCTCACAGCATGACGCACCCGTACCCTTTTTCGGTCTGCGGAGGAGGATATGGACGGGTCCTATACACAACTCTCCAGGAATGTGGAGAACCCCACCGCTAAGCAGACGAAACGTTTACCCATTGACGAAGTTTGGACGTTAAGGAGTTACGGCAGTTCGATATCTGGTTTGTCCAACTCTTCGATGTTGACGTCTTTGAAAGTGACGACTCGAACGTTCTTCACGAAGCGCGCCGGACGATACATGTCCCATACCCAGGCATCCGACATCCGTACCTCGAAGTAGACCTCGCCCTGGCTATTTCGCGGAATCATTTCTACGGCATTAGCAAGATAGAAGCGACGCTCGGTCTCCACAACATAGCTGAACTGGTTGACGATGTCCTTGTACTCTCGGTACAGGGACAGCTCCATCCTGGCTTCGTAGTCTTCCAGGTCTTCTACACCCATTCGCTATTCCTCCTCGACAGGTTACGTTTGGCGCATCCCCGCAATGTGGTGGGCTTTTGCCACGTTCGCATAACTCATGCGGTGTATGGGGCTTACTCCATAGTGTTCCATAGCGGCTTGATGAGAGGCTGTCGCATAGCCTTTGTGTCCTGCAAATCCGTATTCGGGGAATACCTGGTCAAAACCGACCATTATGTGGTCTCGGGAGACCTTCGCCAGCACGCTGGCGGCGGCAATACAGGAAACGTTGGCGTCTCCTTTGAGAACAGGCAGTGAGGGCATGGGAAGCCCCGGGACAGGAAAACCGTCAATCAGAACATAGCCGGGGAGGACACTCAGCTGGGCGACCGCTCTGCGCATTCCCTCGATATTAGCTCGCTGTATGCCAATCTCATCTACCTCGGTGGCACTGAAATGCACGATGGACCAGGCGACTGCATGCGCTTGGATAAGAGGAAAGAGGCGTTCGCGGCGTGCCGGCGTGAGCTTTTTGGAGTCAGCGAGTCCCGCCAAGTCTGGGACACACACGTCAGGCAGAATGCATGCAGCGACAGTGAGTGGTCCCGCACATGCGCCACGCCCAGCTTCATCGACTCCCGCAACTGGACCGCACCCGTGAGCAATGAGCATTTCCTCCATCTCATGGAGGTAGGTGGAGTCTAACGTATTGTTCTCCATAGCAGCAAAGGAAACAAGCGGAAGGACAAGGTTACTTGGGCTGAACCGGTGGCTGAGAGTCCACCTTCTGCCAACGCTTTACAGGAGAAATGATGGTCTGGACCTTGCCGCGGATATTCTTCACTGGGACGGTCCCGCGGTATTGGTCTTGCATGTGATAGCGGGAGTCGCCGGAGTCCGTTCGGTTATCTCCCATCACCCACATAAATCCTTTGGGGATAGTAATGGGGCCAAAGTAGGGGCCACCGCAGGCGTTGGATCCGTTGGGGTTTCCTCCCCAATCAACAACTGGTGGGTAGAGGGTATAAGAGGAGTCGATGACGTGGTCATCCACGGTGATGCCCTTGTCTCCGGGCTGACAGCGAACGGTTTGGCCTCCCACAGCAATGATGCGTTTAACCAGGTCGTTCTCATCCGGGGGCACTAATCCGACGAAGGAGCCGGCATTCTGCAAAGCGCGAACAAAGGGATCGTCAGAGCGGCTGGACTCGAATGCATCATTCCACGAGTCGGGACCTTTGAACACGACGACATCGCCAGGTTTCGGATCCCCGGTGCGATAGCTGATCTTGTCAACGAGAATACGGTCGCCAACCTGCAGGGTGGGCATCATTGACTCCGAAGGGATGACGTAGACACGCGCGAAGACATTCTGCACAAGAGCACTTAAAGCTAGCGCGATCACGACGATGATGAGGACCTCTTTGAGGAAGCTCAGCACACCGCTTCCAGCAGATTTTTCTTTCTCTTGACGGTTGTTGGCACCGTCAGCGGCGTTTTTTTCCGTGCGACCAAGCATGCTTTCGGGAAGGCCTTTCACTGTGGCGCGAGGCGCGGTGAGCGCGACCGATAATTACTCTGTGTACAGGATACGACGAACCGGACCAGAAGTCCTGACGGCTCTGATCCGGTTCGTCGAAGTCTCAATGAAAAACGAGAGATTAGCGCTTTTCCTTGATCTTGGCAGCCTTGCCGTGGCGGTCGCGCAGGTAGTAGAGCTTGGCGCGACGAACATCACCGCGAATGGCGACCTCAATCTGATCGATATTGGGGGAATGTACCGGGAAAGTACGCTCCACGCCGACACCGAAGGACACCTTGCGCACGGTGAAGGTTTCACGAATGCCAGAGCCTTGGCGACGAATGACTACACCCTTGAAGACCTGGATGCGTTCCTTGGATCCTTCGATAACTTTCACGTGAACGTTGACGGTATCGCCGGGACGGAATGCCGGGATGTCATCACGCATCGACTGCGCGTCGACGGAATCAATGAGGTTCATAATAGTTCCTTGCATGCTAGTCATAAGGCAGAGGAACCTAGCGGCAGGTGCTCAACTGGTTCGTACCCCGATCAGGCAGTTTGTACGTGCGTGGTTGAGCCATGAGCGGTTCACCACAGGAGGTGCACAAACAACAGGATAATTCTGCCATATAACGTGACTTTTCCCTAATCGCAGGCGGTGGGAAGATGGCACAGTTCTCCCTGGGCCACCACAGTCTCCTCATCGTCAGCCTGCTCCGCCAAGGAATCCAGAAGATACTGGTCTTGCGGGGTGAGATCGACACTACGGAGCAGCTCGGGGCGGCGTTCGTAGGTACGTCGGAGGGATTGTTCATGCCGCCACTGGTCAATCCGGGCGTGATGCCCTGACAACAGCACTTCGGGCACAGCAAGATCGCGCCAAACTTCAGGACGAGTGTACGAAGGCCCCTCGAGAAGACCATCAGAGAAGGAATCTTCCTCACACGAGCGTTTGTTGCCCAGCACCCCTGGGAGGAGTCGAATAATCGCCTCACTGATGACTAGCACAGCAACCTCTCCCCCATTGAGGACGTAGTCTCCGATGGACACTTCGACAACTCGCATTCGACGCCGTGCATCGTCAACCACACGTTGATCAATGCCCTCGTAACGACCGCATGCAAACACGAGATGTGTTTCCTGAGACCAGGTTGCCGCATCGCGCTGGGTGAATGGACGACCGGCCGGGGTAGGAACGACGAGGAGTGGGTCATCCGCGAGGTCAACCGTGTCTAGTGCTTCTCCCCATACCGTTGGTTTCATGACCATCCCCGGGCCACCGCCATAGGGAGTGTCATCGACAGACCGATGGACATCGTGGGCAAAGTCTCGGAGGTTATGGACCTGCACGTCCACCGTGCCTTCCTCAATCGCTTTTCCGGGAAGTGACTGATGAAGCGGCACAAGGTATTCCGGGAAAATAGTAAAGATGTCTAATTTCATGGCAGCTCCCACAACCCTTCCGGAAGATCGACAATAAGACGACCAGCAGCAACGTCGACTTCTGGCACCATAGCGGCAACGAAGGGTACAAGATGCGTACGCTCCTCAGCATCAGTGATACTGAGCAAATCCTGAGCCGTATAGGGTAGGACATCCGTCACCTCACCAAGCTTCTCTCCCCCAACGGTGACAACCTCCAGTCCGATGAGGGAGGTGACGTGATACTCGTCTTCTGCCGGGTTGTCTGCGTTAACGAGCTCGTCAGAATCAATAATGATATCGGCGCGGCGAAGTGCATCTGCAGCAGTCCGATCATTGATATCAGCGAGGTGAATGAGGAGTCGGTCCTGATGCCAACGAGCGGCCGTCACCTCATGATGAGAGGTGACGCCGCTCGTAAGACGTAATGTAATTGTGGTGCCTACCGCGAACCGTTCGTCGGGGGAATCCGTACGGACGTCGACAACAAGATCGCCACGGATTCCGTGGGATTTGATGACGGTGCCGGTGGCTAGCTCCATGGGGTAACTCCTTGCGGTGGCAGCAACTACAGGTTTCCGCCTCCAGCGTAATGGTAGTTACTGATCGGAATCTACAACGTCGACGCGCAGATTGCGCCCGCCCAAGGCGGTGACAACAGTGCGCAGCGCGGTGGCGTTACGCCCGCCACGGCCAATAACTTTGCCCAAGTCATCCGGGTTAACAGTGATTTCGATGGTGCGGCCACGACGACCGTGCACCAGGGCGACTTCCACGTCATCCGGATTGCTGACAATACCGCGGACCAAGTGGTCAACAGCATCCGCAACGATGGTGGCGTTCAGCATTGTTATTCAGCCTCAGCAGCCTCGTCAGCGGTATCCTCAGAAGCAGCTTCTTCAGCAGCGGCAGCTTCTTCAGTAGCCTTCTTCTCGGCCTCTTCCTTAGCCTTCTTGTCAGCCTTACGCTTGGCGGTGATGGCCTCGGCGGTGGGCTCGTTGGCGGCTTCTTCGAGGGCCTTATTGAAGAGATCCAGCTTGGAGGGCTTGGTCTCAGCAACCTTGAGGGTACCTTCGGCACCAGGGAGACCCTTGAACTTCTGCCAGTCGCCGGTGACCTTGAGGAGATTCAGCACAGCATCGGTGGGCTGAGCGCCAACACCGAGCCAGTACTGGACACGTTCGGAATTAATCTCGATGACGCTGGGCTCGCGCTTCGGGTGGTACTGACCGATGGTCTCGATGGCGCGGCCAGAACGACGGGTACGGGCATCCGCAACGACAATACGGTACTCGGGGGTGCGAATCTTGCCGAGACGCATAAGCTTAATCTTGACAGCCATGAACGGCTCCTTTTCTGTGTCACAGGGGAATGCAGCGATACAGGGTCTGTATCCGGTTTTCCCCCTCGAGTGGGTGTGACGGTCGGCCGGCGCATCTGGAAGGTACAACCCCTCGCAGAAACCGGATCCGACGCCCTCTTTAGGTCCTTATTAACTAATGTAGACCAGGCATTAATTCTGCCAGAGATGGACACAAGAAGGAAATTCGCTGTTTAGAATCCTTGCTATGGCAGATCACACAAAATCCCTTATTCATCCGCAGTATTCCCCACATGTCCTCATCACGGGTGGATCCAGCGGTATTGGACGTTGCACCGCCGAACGGCTCGCAGCGGCCGGCTACACCGTCTATTCCTGTGCTCGACGTTGTGAAGAAAAAACGGAAAACTTCGCTTCTGGCGGCTCAATTATCAACCGCCACATGGACGTCACCGATCCTGAGTCAATTAAGGCTGTTATTAGCGCTATCCCTGATCTGGGCATCGTTATTCACTGTGCGGGATTTGGTGTCGCTGGGTCCTGCGAGTGTATTCCCATCGACCGTGTTCGCGCGCAGATGGAAACCAACTACTTCGGTGTGCTGAACGTTAACCAGGTGGCTCTCCCCCGTCTCCGCGAGCATAAAAACTCTCTGGTTATTGTGATCAGCTCCGTTGCAGGTTTCCTCTCCATACCCTTCCAATCGCACTACTCCTCGTCGAAGTACGCGGTGGAAGCCTACGTCGATGGTTTGCGTATGGAGGGACGCCAATTCGGAATTAAGGCCACACTGGTCGAACCCGGCGATACCAAAACTGAGTTCACTGCCGCACGTACCCATGACGAACCGCCGGACTCCCCCTACTTCGCCACCGCGGATGCCGCTGTCAAGCAGATGTCCCACGACGAAGAGAATGGTGTCCCGCCTAGCAAGGTGGTGGATGCCATCGTGAAGATGTTAGGGGAGAAGAATCCCCCCATTCGTCAAGCAGTTGGAGCTGACTATCGCCTCGTGTACTGGGTGAAGCGACTACTGCCGAATACTCTGCTGGAATGGGGCCTCCGCAAGACCTACATCAAGAAGTAGCTGTCAGTGAAGAATCCCCGTTGAATACGTTCAACGGGGATTCTTCACTGGTCTATGGCGGAAGTGCCTAGAACTTGGGGAATTTCAGTTTGCTGAGGTCCATCCCTTCAAGTCCAGGTGGCATTTGTCCAAGGCTGCCACCCAAGCGGGAAAGATCCGGCATGCCGTTTCCGGCACCTGGTATGCCGGGCATACCTTGTGGCATACGCTGCTGGGAACGTCCCTTCCCCTTGCGGTTGTTCTTCCCCTTCTTGCCTTTACCTTTTCGACGGTTACCTGCGGGACCCATCCGGTTCGTGAGCTTATTCATCATCTTGCGAGCCGTCAGGAAACGCTCCACCAGCTGGTTCACCTCAGTGACGGTGACGCCAGAACCGGCCGCAATACGCCGCCGACGGGAAGCGTTCAAGATCGTTGGATCTTCTCGTTCGGCAGGAGTCATGCCGCGGATGATTGCCTGAATATGGTCCAGTTGTTTCTCATCGACGGAGGCAGCTGCCTGCTGCATCTCTTTTCCGCCGGGCATCATGCCGAGAATAGTGGAGAGGGGCCCCATGCGGCGCACCATCAGCAGCTGGTCGAGGAAGTCTTCCAGCGTTAGCTGCCCGCTCATCATGCGCGTCGCGGTCTTCTCGGCTTCCTGCTGGTCAAAGACCTGCTCTGCCTGCTCGATAAGGGTGAGGAGGTCGCCCATGCCAAGGATCCGGCTTGACATACGGTCCGGGTGGAAGACATCGAAGTCGTCCAGCTTTTCACCGGTGGAGGCAAACATAATGGGCACGCCCGTCATCTCACGCACCGACAGGGCGGCACCGCCACGGGCATCGCCATCGAGCTTGGTGAGGACAACACCCGTGAAACCGACTCCATCACGGAAGGCTTCGGCTGTGGTGACGGCATCTTGGCCAATCATGGCATCAAGAACAAAGAAGATCTCGTCGGGGTTGACGGCATCACGGATCGCCCGTGCTTGACCCATCAGCTCCTCGTCAATGCCAAGTCGACCGGCCGTGTCGATGATGACGACGTCATGAACCTTACGACGAGCCTCTTCGATACTCTTTCGGGCAACTTCGGCAGGATCACCGGAGGTACGGCCGAGAGGGTTGTCGCCTGCTCCCACACTCGTCCCGGGGTTGGGGGCAAACACCGGAACCCCGGCGCGCTCACCAACAATCTGCAGCTGGCTCACGGCACCGGGACGCTGCAAGTCACATGCCACCAGCATAGGGGTGTGACCATGTGCTGCAAGGTAGCGGGCAAGTTTGCCGGCAAGGGTGGTTTTACCGGCACCTTGTAGACCAGCCAGCATGATGACAGTGGGAGGGGTCTTGGAGAAATTGAGACGTCGTGCTTCCCCACCGAGAATGCTGGTGAGCTCTTCGTTAACGATCTTGACGAACTGCTGAGCCGGGTTGAGGGCAGCGTGAACCTCTGCTCCCTTGGCACGAGTTTTAACACTCTTGACGAAACTCCGCACGACGGGAAGTGCAACGTCAGCATCGAGCAGGGCGAGGCGAATTTCCCGTGACGTCGCATCAATATCGGCATCAGTGAGCTTACCTTTGCCTTTGAGGCCTTTGAGGGCGTTTCCTAGGCGATCGGACAGAGACTCAAACACGTGTGTTTTCTCCTGGAATGGGGGCAGGGCGATGTACGCCGCATCAATTCTTCCTCATGTTACCTGCCTACCTCGTGAGAAGCGCGGTCGGTTCCGCAAAGCCAGGTACTCCTCGCTCGGAGCCAGAGACAGACGGGGGTAATTTTAGGCCAGCAGGGCGTCGACGAAGGCCGCCGGCTCGAATGGCGCAAGGTCATCTGCGCCTTCTCCCAAACCCACCAGCTTCACCGGAACACCTAGCTCTTCCTGCACTTGGAAGACGATACCGCCTTTCGCAGTACCGTCGAGCTTGGTGAGCACAACACCGGTGATGTCCACAACATTCTTAAACTCCTTGGCCTGCAGAATGCCGTTCTGTCCTACCGTTGCGTCGAGAACCAGGAGGACTTCATCAACGCTGGCCTTCTTAGAGACCACACGCTTCACTTTGCCCAGTTCGTCCATGAGACCCGTCTTGGTATGCAACCGTCCAGCAGTGTCGATCAGTACCGCATCGACTCCTTGCTGGACACCCGCATCGACAGCATCGAACGCGATGGCAGCCGGATCGGCACCTTCCGCACCGCGGATTGTCGTAGCACCCACCCTATCGCCCCATGTCTGGAGCTGGTCAGCGGCTGCTGCGCGGAAGGTATCTGCGGCTCCCAGCAGGACGCGTCGTCCGTCACCAACGAGCACACGGGCAAGTTTGCCCGTCGTGGTGGTCTTTCCTGTGCCGTTGACACCCACCATGAGGAGGATGGCGGGATGGTCGTCGTGCGGAAGAGCCTTAAGGGAGCGATCGAGCTCGGGATGGCACTCTTCAATAAGAATTTCCCGTAACAGAGCTCGTGCACCGGCTTCATCATGGATCGATGAACTGACAAGTTCATCTCGCAGGCGGTCTACCATCCGCATAGTAATGGCGGTACCGAGGTCTGCCATGATGAGCGTGTCCTCGACCTCTTCCCACGCGTCCTCGTCAAGGTCACCCGCACCGAGGATACCGAGAACGCCGTTCGAGAAGACGTTGTTGGATCGCGAAAGACGGCCGCGAAGCCGAGAAAGCCGGCCACGAGCTGAGGGGACCTTTTCTGCCACCGGAGCGGACGTAGGTTCCTCTTCGCACGGCAGTTCGGCGACGTCGTCCGACCCTCCCTTAGCTGGAATGATCTCTACCTCTGTGCTGGCATAGGGATCCCCGGTAGGTAGTTCGTGTTCTGTAGGGGTGACGTCCTCTTCAGTTTGCGGCCCAGGAGCGAGCGGAGGCTCGTCCGACAGTGGCGGGATAGGATGGATCTCCGATTCACCAAGTTCGGAAGTCTCAACTGAAACAGAGGCCTCAGCCGAAGCGGGAGCCTGCGGCACGACAACAGCCGGAGCGCTGTTCTTCAGCTGAGTAGCTTGCCTCTCTTCCTGCTCTACGGAAGCTTCAGCACTATCCGCGGGGGTAACTACCGGAGCAGGACTGGGAGTCGAAGCGCGGGTGGGAATGGGCATCTTTTTGGGCGCAGGAGTTTTCTGCTTGAGCTCTCCGGAGCCCTCTGAGAAGGAAAAACCTCCACCTGCACTGTACGAGCCACTGCGTTCCTTCCCCTCCAGTTTCTTCTTTTCAGAGAAGCTGATGGCGTCTTGCTTCTTCTTTTTAGCCCCCAGAGCAAGCGCGATCGCGACAGCGACAATAATGACGCCGATGACGACGCCAAGGATTATGGCGATGAGAGTATTAGTATCCACGGTACTAGTGTGTCAGGTTCTCGCTATCCTTGCAGGAACCACGTCCCAGCATGTGTGAATTGTGGTTTTTCCGCCTCAAGCCAGCACAATAGAGGGGCACGACGCGATGCACTGTTCAGGAGGGTTTCCATGAGTGACGACACTCAGCATGCCGCCATTAACGAGTGGGCGGATAAGCGTGGATTCCGCCCAGAAATCCCGTATAGCGAAGCTATTTCCATTAAATACCAGCGGCGGTTCTCCCATGTTCCCGGCCTCTATGCCCTCATTTTCGCTAATGGAGACCTTTTTGTAGGGATGGCTGACGACCTCGGTGACACACTCACCAAGCAACCCGCCTCCTGGCAGGACGACATTATTGGGGTACGGCTCATGGCCCGCTCGAAGAAAGGTCTCGACCTGGCTCAAGAAGCCATGGGACTACAGCGAGAGGTGCAGGCGCAGGGTTTCACCATCCACCCCCGCTGCTGACCATTTAACGTTCGTAAAAGCCGGACGGCAGCCCCCGCGGGGCACTGTAGTTTTCGACGACGACGTCGACATTCCCAGGTGTCTGCCCCGAGCGCAGAAGCTCAACCAAACGTTCGCACCGCGAACGGGGGCCTTCTGCGACCACATGAACACGCCCGCCACGTTTATTCGTTGCGCTTCCGACTATTCCCAGTTCTAATGCTCGACACCGCGTCCACCACCGGAAACCAACTCCCTGGACCCGTCCATGTACCCATGCGTCCAGCCGTACAGTATCCTCTTCTCGCATCAGGATTTCCCCTGTGGGGATGCCGCCGCGGGGAGCGGCGTTGCTGGGTGCATCCGCTGCGAGATAACCCGGGTAATACCATCACCCTTCATGGTCACACCGTAGAGAACATCTGCCAAATCCATGGTGAGCTTTTGATGAGTTATCACCAACAACTGGGAGCGTTCCTTCAACTCCCGGAAAAGCCCCAACAATCGGTGCAAATTTGTGTCGTCAAGGGCTGCTTCCACTTCATCGAGGATGTAGAAGGGGCTCGGACGTGCTTTGAAGATAGCCACCAACATTGCAATTGCAGTGAGGGACTTTTCGCCGCCGGATAGTAACGACAGCCGCTTCACTTTCTTGCCCGGTGGTCGCGCCTCTACCTCCACACCCGTGTTGAGCATGTCCTCCGGATCAGTCAGATAGAGGCGTCCTTCGCCGCCAGGGAAGAGCGTCGAGAATACGGTGACGAATTCTCGCGCAACATCATGAAATGCCTCTTCAAAGACAGTCTGGATCCGCTCATCAACGTCCTCCACAACCTCGAGCAAGTCTTTCCGAGCTTTCTTAATGTCCTCTAGCTGGGTGGAGAGGAAGTTGTAGCGTTCCTGCAATGCGGCGAACTCTTCCAGGGCTAGCGGATTCACCTTGCCTAAACGGGCAAGATCACGCTCGGCAGCCTGCAAACGACGTTGTTGCTGCTCTCGGTCATAAGGAAGAGGCTGGGGACGAGAGACCTGCTCCCCACGTTCTTTTGCATCCTCATATTCCTGCATTTCCACAGGCGAAGGGGGAAGAAGGACATCAGGTCCATATTCCTCAATAAGATCATCCACAGCCATACCAAAGTCCTCGAGGACCTGCTGTTCCATCAAATGCAAGCGCTCCTGCGCTTGAGCACGAAGCACCTCGTCCTGGTGTGCGCTTTCGCGGAGCTTGTCAAAGTCCACACTGGCTTCATGGCGACGCTGCCGAGTCACTGAGAGCCTCTCAGACACTGCGGATTGTTGGTTGGCCAAAACCTGCCGACGCTCTTCCATCAACGAGAGCTGCCGCTGCAGTGCATTCTGAAGCTCCAGCCCCGCCTCCTGGACCGCTGCAATGATGCCCAGTGCACGCCCCCGCGTAGCCGCGCGGCGTTCGGCACGCTCCCGCAGTTCTCGTTCACGGGCGGCCTGCCGGTGGAGGGCATCTGCCCGTCCGCGGACATGAGAGGAACGCTCCTCTGCCGTCCGTACTGCCAACCGAGCTTCCATTTCAGTAGCACGCGTATGCGCCACGGCAGAAGCAGCCTCCGTTGCCACAGTATCGTCAAACAGCGCAGGCTCTTCCGGCTCCTCCGTAGCGAGACGCTGGCGTTCTTCCAGCTCTGTGAGTTCGACCAACAGACCCCGCTGCTGTTCTTCTAACTGATTCCTCTGCTCAATGAGTCGATCCTGTTGCATAGAAGCACTCCGCACAGAAGCTGTGAGTCGAGCCAACTCCTTGGTCAGCGTGGCAATAGCGGAGTCTGATTCCACCAGGGCAGAGTAGGCTTGCGCGGCAGCCTGAGTACGGTCTCGATATTCCTCTTCCGCGCCACGAAAAGCTGCCTGCGCTTTCTCTACCCGCGCTAAGGCAGCCTTTTCTGCTCGCTGGGCATCCTCAATAGCGGCATTAATCTCGACATCACTGTGCGCTTTTCGCGTACCACCAGTAGCCCATCCCCATCCGCGGGCGTCTCCGGAGCGCGTGACAACACGCAGACGGCGATCTCGTCGGATGACCTTCTCCGCCATCTCCATGTCCTCAACCAGCACAGCGTCCATGAGGAGAGAAGTGAGAGCGCTTTGTAGCGACAAGGGTACACTCACGACATCGAGCGCCCATTGGGCCCCTGCGGGCAACGTCACATCCATTCGGAAGTCGTCCGCATCACGGCTTTCAATAAGAAACATGGAACGTCCAGCAGAACCTGCGCGAAGTGCAGCAACTGCCTCCTGAGCCCGAGTACTACTCGAGACGGTATGGGCGGATGCAGCCTCTCCTAGCGCCACTGCGATGGCCGCCTCCCAACCGGGAGTGACGGTGAGTTTCTGAGCGACTTTCCCCGACAGACCAACGTGGTCGGCGTTTTTCTCAAGCCATGCGGCAGCATCTCCTGCTCCTAAAGCGAGAGCCAGAGCATCAATCCGAGCGTGCAATCCAGCCGCTTCCTTTTCTGCCGAGCGTTCGTCATTGCGGAGAGCTGTGCACCTCTCCTCTGCCCGATCACGCTCGGCAGTCGCCTGGTCAAATCGCTCATTGAGGTGCTGTTCAGAGTTCTCCAGAGTCTGCAGGCGCGACTCTGCAGCTGCTGCCTCCTGTTGAAGAGAGGTCAGCTGCTGGCGTGCTGTTTCGAGTTCTTCAGCATAACGTGCGGCTTGGCTCTCAGTTGATGAGATAGCGTTTCGCGTGGTCTGGATGGTACCAGCCAACCGGGCAATGCCTTCCCGACGATCGGCGACTGCTCGCATCGCAGCCAACCGTTTTTTCTCCACCGCTTCCGCATACTTCTCAGCGTCTGCTCGCGCTTTGGTTGCAGCCGTCAGCGCTGCTGTCGCCGTACGGAGGGCTGCCACGATCTCAGCTTCCTCGCGTGCGGCTTCCTCCGCGCGTTTTTCTAACTGCGCTGGATCAGGGCCAAAATGCGGCTCAATTTCGGTACGCAAATGTCGCGCACGATCCTCAGCGATGCGAAGAGTAGCGGCCACGCGCTCGGAGAGAGCGGAGAGTGCAAACCAGTTCTGCTGTGCACTGTCGAGAGCTGGGGTCAGAGCGGCAAGTTCTGTTTCTGCAGCTTCTACGGCCATTGACATCTCGCTGAGATAGGCCTCCGCCTGCTGACGTCGCGCCGCCATATCACGCTGTAGCTGCTCATGCTGAGAGGCTTCCGCACGACGCTGCACAAGATCATCTGCAGCAATACGAAGACGGGCATCGCGGGCGTCTGCCTGGATAACCTGTGCCCGTCGCGCTGCCTCTGCCTGTCGCCCAAGGGGTTTGAGTTGACGTCGTAGTTCTTTAGTGAGGTCACTGACACGATCGAGATTGACCTGCATTGCGGAGAGTTTGCGAAGGGCTTTCTCCTTTCGCCGACGGTGTTTCAGTACACCGGCTGCTTCTTCAATGAAGGCTCGACGCTCTTCTGGCCGGGATTCCAGAATCTCAGCTAGTTTTCCCTGCCCCACGATGACATGCATTTCTCTGCCAATACCGGAGTCCGATAGAAGCTCTTGAACATCCATGAGACGGACTCGGTCGCCGTTAATCTCGTACTCGCTCGCACCGTCACGGAACATTCGACGGGTTATCGAGACCTCGCTGTAGTCAATCGGGAGGGCACCGTCGCTATTGTCGATCGTCAGGGTGACTTCAGCGCGCCCGAGGGCCGCTTTGGTGGGAGTTCCGGCAAAGATGACGTCTTCCATCTTACCGCCGCGGAGGGTCTTTGCCCCCTGCTCCCCCATCACCCAGGTGAGTGCGTCGAGTACATTCGACTTTCCGGAGCCGTTAGGACCAACAATGGCGCAGATTCCGGGTTCGAATCGGAGAGTCGTTGCCGAAGCAAAGGACTTGAAGCCTTTGAGGGTCAGACTCTTGAGATACATGAGGTGAATTCTACCTGGTCCGAGCAGGGAGCTTCTGGCAACTGGGGCAGTAGGTATGCGAGCGGCCACCCACCACCATGGACACCAACGGTGTGCCGCATCGATCACATGTTTTTCCAACCTTACCGTAGGCATGCAAAGAACGCGCAAAATAGCCTGGCTTACCAGCAGCATTAACGTACAGTGCATCAAACGAGGTACCACCTACGGCCAGTGCTCGGCGCATTACTGCTTGGACTTCTGTAAGCACAGTTGTGAGCTGTGCATAACTCAGACCAGAAGCAAGACGAGTACCGTGCAGACGCGCCGCCCACAGGGCTTCATCAGCATAGATGTTTCCCACCCCGGAGATGATCTCTTGGTTGAGTAGAGCATTTTTCAAGGGAACTCGGTGGCGACGTAGTTCGCGCACTGTCGCCACCATATCAAAGCCTTCCTCCAGGGGATCGGGAGCGATGTGCTGAGCCAACGAGGGAATCCATCGTTCCGTGCGTGGTTCCCACAGCAACTTATCAATGGTGAGATAGCCAAAGGTGCGCTGGTCTACGAAACTAACACTGCGCCCCTTCCCGATATGGGCGTGCATTCGGCAATGCGGTAGCATGCTAGCCGCGCCGTCATCGATAATGAGCTGCCCACTCATCCCCAGATGGATAAGGAGAGCCGGGGCTGAGGGCGTCAGGTGCGTGGACTCGCTCACCAACACGCACCAAAGGTACTTTCCGCGACGATCGATCTTCGCAATCGTGGCACCTTCCAAGGCCTGGGCTAGTGCGGCGGATCCGCCAGGATAGCGGCGGCCAGTCCGCGGATGCAAGACGTCAACATCCCGCAGGGTGGCACCTGTGAGGTGTGTGACGAGTCCACGCCGCACTACCTCCACTTCTGGCAGCTCGGGCACTAGTTATCCTTGGAAGCAGGAACAGATGGCGCTGCTGAGCTCGAGCTCTCGGTAGTGTCTAGCGCATAGCGCGGCATATCGGGCTGCTCATCCAAATTAATGTCGTGGGCGGGCATACCGGGAAGGGTAGCTTCTACCTGTGCGCTGATGGGCACCCCTGGGTGTTGCGCCTGAATGGCTTCCCACGTGTTTTTTGCAGCGGCTTGTTCCGCTTTTTTCTTGTTCGTTCCGACACCAATCCCGAATGCCCTGCCAGCAATAATTCCGGTGGCAAAGAATTCTTTGGCATGGTCGGGGCCAGTAGAGGTGATGTAGTAGGTGGGGGCAGAGTTGTACTGGCTGGCTGCATACTCTTGCAGACTGGTCTTCCAGTCAAGGCTCACTCCGGCACTACCTGCATTGTCAATAAGGGGCTGGGTGAGACTGAGGACCACGCGCCGGCTTACCTCAATCCCGTGGGTGATGTGGATGGCTCCAAACAGTGCTTCGGTGGCATCTGCCAGAATGGACTCTTTGCTGCGGCCACCCGTCATCTCCTCTCCTCTGCCGAGTAGGAGATACTGCCCCAAACCATGCGGACCGAGGGTGTTGGCTAAGCGAGCAAGCGAAAAACCCGACACAATGTTGGCTCGCATTTTTGCGAGTTCACCTTCACTGCGATCAGGATATTGCTGGAAGAGTTGCTCCGTTACGCAGATGCTCAGAACTGAGTCTCCCAGGAATTCCAGGCGCTCGTTATGAGGGATACCGGGGTGCTCGTATGCGTAGGAACGATGGCAGAGCGCGCGGATAAGGAGTTCACGGGAGAGATCAACCTGGAGATAGTCCAAGAGAGGTTGGTAATCGACAGACTCCCAACCGGTAGGTAGCTCCCACGCGGAGGGGATGCTCATACAGTTAGCCTTCTTTCTTCGCTCCTGATGCGGTGGTTGACTCATCACCAGCCGGTGAGTCAGTTCCCTCGGCGTCATCGTTCGTCGGCTCGGTTGCCGCGTCGTTGAGGAATGCGAGGTTCTGAAACTTCTCTAGGTCCGCCCAGCGGGGGTCGATGAGCTCGTTTTCTTCTCCCGACACACCATCAACTGCAGGCATGTCGACATCTTCGGGGCACGGGTGCCCTTCGACAGAGGAGCACGAGGGGGCGAAGGGAAGGGCCAGGCCTACGGCATCAATAATGGCTTGTTCAAGATCCAACTCGGTGGGGTCGTCAAGGAGGTAGACCTCATCGTCGTCTTGAATGGTGTCGGCAGTTTCGGAGTCCGGGTAGACAAATAGCTCAGTGAGAGTGGCCTCGACAGTTCCATGAATCTCACTCAGACAATTGACACACTGGCCTTCTGTGGGACCAGTAATGAGCCCTGTCACGAGGACACCCTCGTTGACCGCTTCAAGTTCCACATCGATCGACACCGGGCTACCTGCCGGAATGCCGATGAGGTCGAGGCCGATCGGTTCATCAATGAGGAAAACTTTTTCGACGTGGTGGTGGTTTCCAGCAGCGCGGCCCAGGGGGCGGAGGTCGAGGACAAATTTCGACTGGTTCTCGAAAGCTTGTGTAGTCACAGGCCTAGTCTAACGTGTCTAGGCGACGAAAACGTTAGTCCCGGTATGCTTCGGGCGGGTACTGCTGGTAACCCTCGGCGTACCCGTCCCGGTAACCTTCGTAACCATCCTGGTAATCGTCCGAGTAGCCGTCGTCGTCATAGTCGGTGTCATAGCCGTCATCAACATTCTCGTCGTAGACCGCTCCCGTCGGCTGATAATCCTGGTAGTTATCACTACTACGGTCAGCTACTCCGGCAGTTGCCCGCAGGCTCTTTCGTCCATTAAGAACCTCGCGGGAGGTGGCATTGAGGATAGATTCAAACTCGGCCAGCTTCGTATCGACGTAGATGTCGCAGTCGCCCCGCATTCGATCTGCCTGGGCATGGGCAGCATCCACAATACGGGTCGCTTCTTCGCGGGATGTCTTTACCACTTCGGATTCGCTGATCAGACGAGCTTGCTCAGCACGACCCGCTGCGACGCTCGCTTCATAATCATCATTTGCTTTCGCGAGTAGGCGTTCAGCTTCGGCTTGAGCACGTTCGGTGACAGTCTCGTACTCCCGCTGTGCCTCGTGGAGGAGCCGGTTAGATTCGTTTTCTGCATCGGACACCATGACGGCCGCATTGTTGGTGGCTTCAGCCACCATGCGGTCGGCTTTATCCTTGGCTTCCGCAATCATTCGGTCAGCATCGGCGCGGGCAGCCGCAAGCTGTTGGTCAACCTGTGCGTTAGTCTCGTTTTTGGTGGTCTCTGCGTAGGTGTTGGCTTCGTTGACGAGGTCTTCACGCTTGTCGAGTACGTCTTGTGCGTCGTCGAGTTCTCCGGGCAACGCTTCGCGGATCTCATCAAGGAGGAGGAGGGCATCAGAGCGCGGCACCATGCACTGCGCCGACATGGGGAGGCCGCGGGCCTCTTCAATCATGGCGACGAGTTCGTCGAGCGCTTCGAAAACATGGAACATGCGTGTTCTACCCTTCTCTGTTTATGGTCACTTCTAGTGTGCCGAATCCCGCTTGTTTTTGGGGGAAAGCGTGACGGTGTGTCGCTTGACCTGCATACCCTACATTCGTTCGAGCAGTTTTTCGAGGACTGACGGTGGCACAAAATCCGTAACGTCACCGCCGAAACGCACGACTTCTTTCACCAGACTTGAGGAGATGAAATTCAGTTCTGGCGATGTTGGCAGGAATATCGTGTCAATACCGGACAGCCGCTTATTGACATGCGCCATGGGAAGCTCGTACTCGTAGTCCTGGTTAGAGCGGATACCTTTCACCACAGCTTTGGCGTGGACACGAGTGCAGTAGTCCACCAGAAGCCCGCTGAAAGAATCGATCTCCACATTGTTCACATCGGCGAACTCGCGCTGAAGGATGTCGAGCCGTTCCTCGACCGTAAATAGCCCCTGTTTACGGAGATTATGGGCGACACAGACGATGACGGTATCGAAGAGCCGGGCGGCCCGGCGCACAATGTCGACATGGCCGTAGGTGAGAGGGTCGAACGATCCTGGGCAAACGACGGTGCTCATGCTGCTAGATTACCTGTGCTTTCAACAATGGCGATGTCGATGCGAGTCTCCCCATACTTTTTGGACCGATACTCTCGATAGTGTGCTGGCCAGTGCGTGGGGGTATCGCGGGACGATCTCTCCAATACGATGACCGACCCGTCGGCTACCCAGCCATTCTCGACAAGTGCGGTGAGGATGCCGGGCCAATCTTTCTCCACCTGTGCATAGGGTGGATCAGCAAAGACAAGATCATAGGGGGCGGCGACACTTGTCCGAGCCGCGTCCGCAGTGCTACTTTCACGCGCTACGGCGAGCCCCCGCTCGACATGTGGCCTGGAAGGGAGAATTTCTGTGGTGGGGGCTGTCGCCAAGAAAGCTTGTACGCTGCGGCGGACGATAGTGACCCCGGGAGCTCCGACGACGCGCCGATTCCGTTCGGCGGTGGCAACTGCTGTGGCGTTCTTCTCCACCAAAGTCACTGCCTGCGCTCCCCGGGAGGCGGCCTCCAACCCTACCGCCCCAGACCCTGCGTAGAGGTCGAGAACGGTGGTGGCGTCCCAGTCGAGGAGGTTGTCGAGGCTATTGAAGAGAGCCTCCCGAACCCTGTCAGTGGTGGGACGAGTGGTGCCGGGTGGTGAGAAAAGTTTACGTCCGCGTGTGCGGCCTGAGACAATGCGCATTAACGCAGCTCCGCAAGGTCATCTCCACCATCTACGTCGACGAAGTCCTCATCAATCACATAGTGGATGGTGCCGGCAGCCGGTGCGGTGACAGCAGCGTCCAGCTTGATCGCTTCGACATAGCCGACCACGTCACCTTCTGCCACCGAACTATCTTGCGGTACAGTGCGGCGCCAGATACCCGCCAACGGCGCCACAATACGATGAGGCTCCGGTGCATTCTGGTAGTTCGTCATGCTTTCAGTGTAGCTACCCCAATGGGTACTGAACGCCGCTCTGTGCGGCTACTTTCTCGATTACTTCCGCCCACTGCGGGTAGCGGGTGGCCCAGTCTGTCCCCTCCCCTGGTGTGGCACCCATGAGCATTTCCATATCGTGTCGGGCGGCGGCAACGATTTCCGCATCCCGCACAATGTCGAGGAGCCGTAGAGGCATGGCTACTCCCGCCTGGGCTGTACCAAGTAGGTCACCTTCTCGGCGTTGTTCCAGGTCAACCTGCGCAAGATAAAAACCGTCGGTAGAGGATTCCACGGCTGCAAGGCGGGTGGCGGCCGGGGATGCCGGATCGCACTCGGTGAGGAGTAAACATAGGCCCGGCGCGCTCCCTCGTCCAACCCGACCGCGGAGCTGATGGAGTTGACCCACTCCGAAACGATCCGCATCAACAACCACCATGACCGTGGCACACGGCACGTCAATACCCACTTCGATTACTGTTGTGCAGATAACGACGTCCAGTTTATGCGCCGCAAACTGTTTCATGATTGCGGTTTTGTCGTCTGCACTCATGCGACCGTGTAGGAGGCCTACTCGCAACTGGGCAAGTGGGCCATTCGTCAGCCGTTGGAATGTTTCGGTAACGGTCGTTAGCTCACTATCTTCGTTATCTCCAATGGCAGGGCAGACAACATAGGCTTGGTGGCCGCGTGCGCTCTCCTCGCAGACACGCTGCCAGATACGGGGCACCCAGGTGGGATGGATCCGACTATTGACTACCGCTGTCGTGATGGGGGCACGCCCACGAGGGAGCTCTTTAAGGCTGGAGACCGTCAGGTCGCCGAAACTAGTGAGAGCGATGGTACGTGGAATAGGCGTAGCTGTCATCACTAGCATATGTGGAGTTTTTCCGTTGGTACCTTTGTCAGTGAGGACCGATCGTTGGCGTACACCGAACCTGTGTTGCTCATCAATGACGACCAGTCCCAGTCGGAAAAATTCGACTCCCTCTTGGAGGAGCGCCTGAGTACCAATGATGATGCCAGCCCGCCCCGTAACAATATCGAGAAGTGCTTGGCGTTTCTGCGCAGTAGAAAGCGAACCAGTAAGGACGGTGACGGCGGTCTGCACAGCTGGTTGATTATCGTTATCGGCATAGCGCAGCTGGTCGGCGGTCCCGAGCTCCCCGAGGAGTTCCGTCACAGTTCGAGCATGTTGTTGGGCCAGTACTTCTGTAGGTGCCATCAGGACTGACTGCTGGCCGTTATCGACGGCTTGCGCCATGGCGAGAAGTGCCACCACGGTTTTGCCAGAACCTACTTCCCCTTGAAGAAGCCTATTCATCGGATGAGGCTGGCTGATATCCGCTGAAATCTCGCCGAATACGTCCTGTTGGCCATTGGTGAGCTGATAAGGCAGTCGTGATTGAAGAGCACTGAGAAGACCTCTCTCAACGGGTGGACAGGCAGGAGCTGACTGGGAATAATGCTCGCGTGCCTGTTGGAGGAGGACTGCTTCGAGACTAGCGGCTTCGTTATAGCGTAAACGCGCTTGTGCGGCGGCGATATCGTCGAGGTGCTCCGGCATATGGATAGTCCGCAAAGCGGTGTCGAGCGCAATCAAGTGGTGGCTGTCACGGATATGTGCGGGAAGAACATCAGGGAACGTAGGAATCTGCGGTAGTAGTTTTTCGATAAGCACCATAAGAAGCCACGAGGACACTCCATTCGTGGCCCTATATACCGGAATGATCGGCCGGTTGAGCAGCTCAATGATAGCGGGATCTACCCCCGTCAGGCCATCTTTATGGAGGTCTTCTACAGTGAGATCAGTCGAAGTGGCAGAGGGTGTAACGAGAGTGGATGCACCGACAATCTTGGTGGCCTGGAGCAGTTTGGCGAACTGTCCCCCGGCGATGGCCGGCCCCCCACTTTGGAGGATAAGAAAGTTCGGATGGCTCATGTCGAAAAAACGGCCTCGCCGTTGAATAGTGCCGTCGAGCAGTACTTCCGTTCCTTCAGTGAAGATCCGGGCAATTCCATGGGGATGGAAAAAGGCGACGTTGATGAAGATATCGCCAGAGCGAACAGTCACCCGCAGAATATAGCCCTTACGTTGACGCATACGAGACAACTCCGAGCTGACCACCTGCCCACGCACCATCACACTGTCCCCATCGACAGTCTGTGCAGGGTCAAAGATCATGCGACCGTGAATATACCGGCGGGGGAAGTGGTAGATCAGATCTGCTACGGTGTGAATTCCTAGCCCCTCCCCGAGGCTGTGAGCCACTTTTGCGGGGAGGATTCGCGCTAGGTAATCGGTGGGCTGCATGGGGGCTATTCTCCTGCAGCAGGGAGTCGCCATTCCACAGGCGTTGCCCCCTGCGCAATGAGTTTTTCGTTGGCACGGCTAAAAGGACGTGAACCGAAAAAGCCGCGGGAGGCAGACAACGGGGAGGGATGAGCAGAAGCGATTATTGGAGTAGAACCGAGACGTGGAGTGAGGGTTTGTGCATCGCGCCCCCACAAGATGGCGACCAGGGGCGCCTCGCGGGCCACCAGCGCGTCGATGGCACACTCTGTGATCTTTTCCCAACCTTTGCCGCGATGCGAGGCGGGGGCACCGGGCCGAACGGTGAGGACTCTGTTGAGGAGGAGGACACCGGCTGCGCTCCAGGGGGTGAGGTCTCCAGTGGCCGGGGTGGGATATCCGAGGTCTGCGGAGTACTCCTGGAAAATATTACTCAAACTTCGCGGAAGGGGGTGGACAGAGCGGTCAACACAGAAGCTGAGGCCTACTGCATGTCCTGGGGTGGGGTAGGGATCTTGCCCCACGATGAGGACTTTTACCTCATCGAAGGGCTGAGTGAAGGCTCGCAACACGTTTTTTCCGGCGGGAAGGTAGCCGCGGCCCGCTGCCAACTCACGCCGGAGGAAGTCCCCCATCCGGGCAACATCGTCTGCGACGGGGGCGAGTACTTCTGCCCAGCCGGGGTCGATGAGCTCCGCAAGAGGGTGTGCTGTCACTATCTGCTCCTAGTAATTCAAGGTTTGCAGTTAATACTGCGTCACGTGGTTAAAGGATTCCCATCCGCCCACTGTCGACACTTCACTACCATCAATGCTAATAAGACTGCTGTCGTTCGTCGCTATAACAGTTTCAACCACACCAATTTGGCGAAACCCACCAGGGAGTTCCGTCCCCGCTGGGAATGTCGCAACGAGTCCGTGGTCTTCTCCCCCGGAAAGAATCCACGTGCGCACGATCTCACGTCTGCTATCTCGCTGTGCGACACGTTCAGCGCACAGTGCAGCCAGCTCGGCAAGAGACTCTCCGGCAGCCGCAAAAACCTGCTCAGTGGAGAGATTGAAGGTGAGCGTCACGGTCTCACCGACAGCTGGTATGTGCTCGCTCTGAAGCCGCAGCTCTTCCCCCAATTTCTCTTGGGAATGCCGCGCAATGTGGTAAAGGTCAAGTAACAGTCCATCGGAGACATCAGTCATCGCTGTCGCCCCGTCTGCGGCGGCACGAGCACCGTAGCCGTAGGGAGGACGTGGGCAGCGGTAGAGATCGCAAGCGTGTTCGACGAGAGCGTGGTGGAGGAACTTCTCTCGGGTGCCGAAGGTACCGGAGAGAATATCAAGCCCCGCTGCGGACCATCCCAGAGTGCCAGCAATGGCGACAATGTCACCGGGGCGTGCTCCGCTCTGCAGAACCGGGGCGTGAACTGGTTCGATGATTTGTCCGAGTGCGGTGACACAAATGACGATCTGTTGGGCTGAGGAAAAATCTCCACCCACTACGTCCGCTCCGGAGCGGTGTGCTTCTGCTACCGTACCTTGGCCGATTCCCGTGATGATGTGGGCAGGGGTATCGCGCGGTGCGGCGATGGCGACGACATAACCGGTGGGGTGCGCACCCATTGCTTCTATATCAGCGGCATTTTGCGCGATAGCACGCCGTCCGATGGAATGCGGGTCGGACCAGTCGAGCCGGAAGTGTTCACCCTCTACCAGGATGTCGGTGCTGACGACTGCTCGGTCTCCTCGTGCGGTAACCACTGCGGAGTCATCCCCTGCTCCCAGGACAGTTGAGGAGTGGCGGGGTGGGCAGACAACGCTGCTGATAATGCCGAGTTCGCCTAGTTCCGCGACGGTGGGTTCCACGCTGGTCATGATGTCTCCTTGGGAAGGGTATGGCATCCAGGATTGGTCCTGCGCTCAGACTAGGGCTGATGGTGGGATAGTTCAGTATCGATGAGGGTAGCGATAAGGTCGGAGTAGCTCAGTCCAGTATCCGCCCACATCTTGGGGTACATCGAGATGGAGGTAAAACCTGGGAAGGTATTTATTTCATTAATGACGGGGCCTTCGTCAGTGATAAAGAAATCGACGCGTGCTAGCCCTTTACCGTCAATTGCTCGGAAGGCTTGGCAGGCTAGTTCCCGGACACGGTTAGAGATTCCGGCTGGTACTTGCGCAGGCAGATCGACGTCAATGACGTCGTCCAAGTATTTCGTATCGAAGTCGTAGAAGTCACTCTCTGCGGGGTCGCGATCGTCATCTCTAGCGGGGGCAGTGTCGGGGATTCTAATCTCTGCAATGTGGGAGGCAATGACCTCTCCTGTGGGGAGTTCCAGCACCCCACATTCGACTTCGCGCCCTTTAATGGCTGCTTCAACAATGACCTTGCTGTCACAGTCCCGAGCTGCAGCCACTCCTGCCGAGAAATCATCCCAGTCTGAGACCTTGCTAATCCCGATCGAGGAGCCGCCGCGGGCGGGCTTGACGAAGACTGGCAGCCCAAGAAACTCTTTCTGTTCGGGAGTGAGGTCTTCGGCACCAGGGCGCATCACCACCTGAGTGCCAATGGGAAGCCCAGCATTGCCCAGCACAACTTTTGTGAATTCTTTATCCATAGAGTTAGCTGAGGCCGCTACTCCACACCCCACATAGGGGACGCCTGCTAGCTCAAATAGCCCTTGGATGGTGCCGTCTTCCCCATTGGGTCCATGAAGGACGGGGAGGATCACATCTGCTGTGGCGACTATCTCACCGGCATGGTCACCGGCTGTGAACACGATAGTTCCTGGGCGTTGAGGGTCGAGGAGTAGTGCCACTTCCTGGCCTGGGCATGGTTCCACGGCGGGAAGCTCGCGTCCGTGTTGGGAAAGCTTGTCAAGGTCCCCATCGCCGAGATACCACCCACCGTCTTGAGTAATACCGATGGGGACAATGGTGTACTGCTCCATCTGCTGCATAATACTGGCGGCAGAGATGCAGGAGATGGAGTGTTCGGGGCTATTCCCCCCGTAGATAACAGCAACAGTGGTGGTAGTCATGCCATAAAAGTTACCCAATCCTTGCGGTAAATTCCTACTGACCAGTTGCGACTACAGCAGCATCTGGTGGCACTACGTACGGTGAGGGTGATGTTTATGTGAATAAGTGCTGATGCTCGCTTAGCGTGGACTAGTGGTAGAGCCCGATAGCGCCCTAAAATATGCCTGACTAATGAAAGGTTTTTTATGCATTCTGCTCCTGCCTCTTGGACGCCTACGGGCGAGTCCTCTCCCCTGGCTGGTCTGGTGCCTTCGCACACTACCCTGTCTTCTACTGCTGGCGATCCCCATACCGGTGCGCTGCTGGCAGACAACCAGGGATCGGCACGGAAGTGGTTTGTGTACCGTATCGACGCTCGAAATTCCCCTGACAACCTCGTGCTTGCGGCAGGCGGTGTGGTGTGGCGCCGGTCAAAGTCGGGTGAGCTCGAGGTGCTTCTTGAGCACCGGAAGCGGTATAACGACTGGTCTATTCCGAAAGGCAAGATTGATCCAGGCGAGTCGCCGGTAATGACAGCGATCCGGGAGATTGCTGAGGAGACTGGTTTTCAGGTTCGGTTGGGCAAGTTTTTAAAACGCGTCCAGTATTCTCTATCCGGGAACCGCGACAAGGTGGTGTTTTTCTGGTCCGCTGAGGTTATTGGTGGCAAGTTCCGTGCCAATAGCGAGGTTGACCGTATTGCCTGGTTGCCTGTCGCGGAGGCGGAAGAAAAGATTCAGTATGAGTCTGATCGCAAGGTACTGCAGCGTTTCTTAAAAGCTGATGTTGCTTGGCATCCCGTCATTCTTGTCCGCCATGGTCGTGCAGGAGAGCGTGGCCCTGGCGCGGAAGATGTGCTGCGACCATTGGACGCAGTAGGACGTCAGCAGGCTGTGACGTTGGCTGAAGCCGCCAGTGCCTATGGAGTGACCAAGCTCTATACTGCTGATCGCGTGCGTTGCGAACAGACAATGCTTCCCACCTCGCAGCTCCTTAATCTCCCTCTGAAGGTGGAGCGGACCCTCTCAGAGGAGGCTGCTCTTATTCACCCTGACGACACTGTCGACTTTTGGTTGGAGATGTGTGAGCGAGCTACTCAAGGCGAAATACCGATGGTGTGCTCGCAGGGAGGAGTGATTCCCACTCTTCTCGAAGGGATGGAGACGACTGGCGGCATCGCTTTGGATTCCCGCACATGTAAGTGCAAGAAGGGTGGAATGTGGGTCATTTTCGTGGATGACCACGGTATTGCGAAAGCGGCAGATTACCTGCCGAGCCCACTTGCTGTGCGCTAACCATTAAGCCATACAACCAGTCATAGCTCGAGAAAAAGATAAGCAGAAAGCCCACGTGTCCCTTGGCATATGCCGGGACCGCAGGGTTCCCGTATGGTTTGTCTCAGGTCAATAGGGCGTGAAGCCTTTACTTCTTGGACTTCTTCTTCTTGCCCTTCTTGGTCTTCTTGCCAGACTTCTCGGCCTTGGCGCTCTTCTTTGAAACCTTCTTTTCTTTCTTCAACGTGTCTGCGTTCGACTCAAAGGTGTTAGTCGCCACTCGCTTTACCGAGATTCCAGTCTCGGGAAGCTGTGCCTCACCTTTGACGACGGCACGGAAGTACTGGCCGGGACGGAACATCGGCACCTGGGTGGGTGCTACCGGCACAGCTTCACCGGTGTGGGGATTGCGGGCAACACGGGCAGCTCGCTCGCGACGTTCGAACGTTCCGAATCCCATAATGGTGACGGATTCATTGCGTTCAACACTCCTCACAATGATGTCGAGAGTGTTTTCAAGTGCACTGGTAGCGGTGTGTTGGTCGATCTCCATGCGGCGTGACAGTTCCGCCACAATATCGGCTTTATTCATTGCTCCTCCAGGTGTTCTTCGGAAAGCCCGATTCTTACAGCGGAAACGGTGCCAGAGGGCCTGTATCCAGTGAAGGGGGCTGGCCTCAGTAACAACAGTTGTGCTCTCCTCTAGTAAGGAAGTGCGTGGAACGTACGTCCTCGCGGAGAAGAAGCAGTTGCGGCTCTCTCAGGAGAGCAACAATCGGTGCACCCCACAGCTTCTAAGAACTAGGGGTCCTCTTCAAAATATAGCCGAAATTCGTTAGCTTAAGGGGCAATTGCCAATGAATTATCGAGTAGTCGGCTTGTAGCTCGGGCGGCCCGCCTCAAAGGCAGCGATTTTGTCCTCTTGGCGGAGGGTGAGACCGATATCGTCAAGACCTTCCATCAGACGCCAGCGGGTGTAGTCATCAAGGTCGAAAGGCACCACGAGGTCACCAGCAGTGACTGTACGATCTGCAAGGCTCACCGTTACCTCCATTCCGGGGTGAGCTTCCATGACCTCCCAAAGCCTCTCAATATCGCCTTGGGCAACCAGACCAGCTACCAGGCCGGCTTTGGAGGCGTTGCCTCGGAATATATCGGCGAAGCGGGAGGAGAGAACCACGCGGAAGCCGTAGTCCATGAGCGCCCACACAGCGTGCTCTCGGGAGGATCCGGTACCGAAGTCCGGGCCGGCTACCAGGATGCTGCCCTCACGGTAGGGCTTTTGGTTCAGGATGAAGTTCTCGTCATTGCGCCAGGCGGCGAAGAGTCCGTCTTCAAAGCCGGAGCGCGTAACACGCTTGAGGAAAACTGCAGGGATAATTTGGTCGGTGTCGACGTTCGAGCGACGCAGCGGGACGCCAACACCAGTGTGAGAGATGAACGGTTCCATGTTCTTTGTCCCTTCGTGGGTTGACGGGTTACCGGACGGGGTCGAGATCAGCAGGGGCGGCAAGAGTGCCACGTACTGCAGAGGCAGCAGCAACCTCTGGACTGACCAGATGGGTTCGGGAACCCTTACCCTGGCGACCCTCGAAGTTGCGGTTGGAGGTGGAGGCAGATCGATCCCCTACCGCCATGGTGTCTGGGTTCATTCCTAAACACATGGAGCAGCCCGGGTTGCGCCACTCAGCTCCCGCAGCAAGGAAGATTTGGTCCAAACCTTCTTCTTCAGCCTGCCGCTTGACGAGGCCAGAGCCAGGAACTACGAGCATACGCACACCATCGGCCACTTTACGACCTTTCAGCACATCTGCTGCTGAGCGCAGGTCTTCGATACGACCATTCGTACACGATCCAACGAACACGGTGTTGATAGCAATGTCGCGCATCGGGGTGCCGGCTTCCAGATCCATATACTTGAGGGCTTTTTCGCAGGCAAGTTTCAAGGACTCATCGTCAAAATCGTCTGGGCTAGGAACAACGCCGGAGAGCTCTACGCCTTGTCCAGGGTTGGTACCCCAGGTGACAAACGGCTCAATGTCCTCGCCTTTCAAAACGACTTCCTTGTCAAAGATGGCACCTTCGTCTGTGCGCAGCTCTTTCCAGGCGGCAACAGCCTTATCCCACTCTTCACCTTTGGGAGCGTGGGGGCGGTCTTTCAGATAGTTGAAGGTGGTCTCATCGGGAGCCACCATGCCTGCGCGGGCACCGGCTTCGATGCTCATGTTGCAGATGGTCATGCGGTTTTCCATGGAGAGCTTTTCGATGGCGGAACCACGGTATTCGATAACGTGTCCCTGTCCACCTGCAGTTCCAATCTTCGCGATGATGGCGAGAATAATATCTTTTGCGGTTACACCAGGTTGCAGCTCACCGGTAACGGTAACCGACATGGTCTTGAACGGCTGCAACGGCAGTGTCTGGGTGGCCATAACGTGTTCCACTTCAGAAGTGCCAATGCCGAAGGCCAAGGCACCGAACGCCCCGTGGGTGGAGGTGTGGGAGTCGCCGCAGACGACGGTCATACCCGGCTGGGTGAGCCCCAGTTGTGGGCCGATGACGTGAACAACACCCTGGTAGGGGCTACCCATGGGGTAGAGGCGAACGCCGAATTCTTCGCAGTTCTTGTGGAGTGCTTCCAACTGGGTGCGAGAGGTGGGGTCGGCGATGATGCCATCAACCATGGGGGTGGTGGGAACGTTGTGGTCCTCGGTGGCGACGGTAAGGTCGGGGCTCCGCAGCTGCCGTCCTGCGAGGCGTAGCCCGTCGAATGCCTGTGGGCTGGTGACTTCGTGAAGCAGGTGTAGATCGATGTAGATGAGGTCCGGCTGGCGGGCTTCACCTTCCCCTTCTCCAGGAACGACGACGTGCTGTTCCCACACCTTTTCAGCGAGGGTCTTGGGGCCGTGTGTGGTGGTCACGATGCTCCCTTCTGTAACACCAAGTGTTACGGCGGACAGTGATGGCGGGCAGATAGTCCATGGGCTAGCGTTAAGTACAGTGCTTGCACATCAACTATCGTGATGCAGCTACCCACGTTTCCACTTTGATGATGCAGGTGCGAACGTGTTTTTCTAGAATTGAATTAGGTTATCCTAAAAAAGTATTTGCATCTCACAAGATGAGATGATACACTCAGAATATGGGAAAGTCAAGCGGAATCGGCGTCCTCGACAAGACGATGCTCATCCTTACCACGGTGGCGGAAGAACCCTGCTCACTCAACGAATTATGTGAACGATCAGGCCTTCCTCGCGCCACCGCCCACCGCCTTGCTGTAGGCATGGAGCTTCACCGCCTACTCAGCCGCGATGCCTCCGGTCTGTGGCGTCCAGGCCCAGCACTCGCCGAACTGGCAGCAAAATCCACCGATGCCCTCCTCGAAGCAGCCCACCTGGTCCTTCCCCGCTTGCGGGATATCACCGGAGAATCTGTGCAACTTTACCGCATCGAAAATGGACAACGTGTCTGCATCGCCACATCTGAACCACCTACCGGGCTGCGTGATAGTGTGCCCGTCGGCGCACATTTGCCACTCTATGTAGGTGCCTCTTCGAAGGTACTCGTTGCCTGGGCAGATTCCAGTATCCAACGATCAGTATTAGCAGAGGGCGAGATTACTGATACCCAACTCCGCGATACCCGGCGACGAGGTTGGGCGCAGAGTGTCGGAGAACGCGAGCCTGGTGTCGCAAGTGTCTCTGTACCGGTTCGAGATGCCCGTGGGGCAGTCGTCGCTGCAGTCGCGGTGTCCGGACCAATCGACCGAATCGCTAAACGCCCCGCAAATATGTGGGCAGCAGACCTCAAAACCGCATCAAGCGTCATCACCAAACGGCTTTAACAACTGAACAGATATGAGGAGAGCGCACCTACCCGGTACGCTCTCCTCATATGTCTACTAACGGAGTGTATGAACTCCAATTGCCTGTGGGCCGCGACGCCCCTCCCCCACTTCATACTCCACTCGCTGGTGTTCTTCCAGTGTGAGGAAGCCATCCCCAACAATCTCCGAATAATGGACGAAGACATCAGCGCCATTGTCATCGGGGGTAATAAAGCCATAGCCTTTTTCTGAATTGAACCACTTAACGGTACCCGTTTCCATGGCGTGTCCTTTCTTCTCCCCGTTCACCAGCAAGCTAGCGGAGAGTCCTCAACGGGATGGTGTTATCCCATTTCTCTCCACTATAAACGAGAACTCTGAAAAGGATGCTCCTGCTTCCGTGTCCTCACGGTGTTAGAGGGATATCTGCTAGGCGATTTTCAAACAATGTACCCGAGCACTGATGCCTTACAACTGAAACATCCGGAATACAGAAACTCCCCGACCGAAGCCGGGGAGTTTCTGAGTTGTACCCCCAACGGGATTTGAACCCGTGTTACCGGCGTGAGAGGCCGACGTCCTAGGCCGCTAGACGATAGGGGCGTAACCACTTAGTGAACTAGTGGTGACAGAAGCTTAGCGTATCGCTTCCCATTTTCCAAAACTGTTGTCAGCTCTGGGTTTCTACACTCTCATGGAGTGAAGAGCTGGCCTACCAGGACTCGAACCTAGAATGGCTGAACCAGAATCAGCTGTGTTGCCAATTACACCATAGGCCACTGGGGTCTCATGACCGCCCTAGAAAGGTTACCACTTCACCCCGTGTTAACACCAAATCGAGATATTAACCCTAGTTTTCCAGCGGAATGGCCTGGTAACTCAGTGCTGCAGTGAGGCGTTCCACCGTCACCGTACGACCCAGCATCTCCATCGACTCGAAAAGCGGCGGGGAAATGTGGGTACCAGTAACAGCCACTCGCACTGGAGTAAACGCCTTACGTGGCTTCAGCTCCATCTTCTCGATAAGTTCCTGCTTAAGCGCAGCCTCGATGGCGGAAGCTGCCCACTCGTCATCGGAGATCCCCTCGAGAGCAGCCAACGCAGCACGCAACACCGGCTTGGCATCATCTTTGAGGTTCTTGCGACCCGACTTCTCGTCAATGGCAAAAGCTTCACCACAGTAGAGGAAGTCAAGCAAATCCCATGCATCGCTCAGAACAACAATACGAGTCTGGACGAGCTCAGCTGCCAGGCTAAAAATGTCCTCATCAAGGTCGGCGGGGAGGGTCGTCCCCGTCTTCGAAGGAAACTCCTGCATATAGGCAAGGAGGCGCGCCCGGAAATCAGCAGGCTCAAGCATTCGGATGTGCTCTGCGTTAATAGCATCTGCCTTCTTCTGGTCGAAGTGCGCAGGTGCCGAGTTCACGTTGACCACATCGAAGTTATCGACCAGCTCGTCGATCGTAAAGACGTCGCGGTCAGGAGCGAGACTCCATCCCAGCAGCGCGAGATAATTGAGCAAGCCTTCCGGAAGGAAACCACGATCCCGGTGAATGAACAGATTAGATTCCGGATCGCGCTTGGAAAGCTTCTTATTTCCAGTTCCCATGACGAAGGGTAGATGGGCGAACTTCGGGATGTGCTTCGCTACACCGATACGCATGAGAGCTTCATAGAGAGCAATTTGACGCGGAGTAGACGGCAGCAGGTCCTCGCCACGCAGCACATGGGTGATGCCCATGAGGGCGTCGTCGACCGGGTTTACCAAGGTGTAGAGCGGGGAACCATCCGAACGAGCGATGACGTAGTCCGGCACAAATTGTGCTTTGAACTCGGTGTAACCACGCACCATATCGTCCCAGCCCAGGTCTTTGTCAGGCATGCGAAGACGGATGACCGGCTTACGCCCCTCCGCGCGGTAGGCGGCTTTTTGCTCCTCGGTAAGATCTCGATCGTAATTGTCGTAGCCCAGCTTGGGATCCTCACCTTTGGCAATATGACGCGCCTCGACCTCTTCATTGGTAGAGAAGGCCTCGTATGCTTCTCCGGACTCAAGAAGCTGCTGCACTACTCTGCGATAGATATCACCGCGCAAGGACTGCCGGTAAGGCTCGTGCGGGCCACCAACCTTGGGGCCTTCATCCCAGTCGAGACCAAGCCACTCGAGAGAATCGACGATAGCCTGATAGCTTTCTTCAGAATCACGTTGCGCGTCGGTGTCCTCAATACGGAAGATGAGCTTTCCGCCAGTATGCCGAGCGTATGCCCAGTTAAAGAGGGCGGTACGAACCATCCCCACGTGGGGGGTACCAGTGGGGGACGGACTGAAGCGAACACGAACGTCTTGTGTAGTCATAGTTTAAGGCTAGTAGCTTTCACGAGTAGGCTGGAGGACGGCGCTACAACAGAGCGCCTTTCATCCTAATTGTAGGAGGTGGAGATGGAGCCTGAAAAACCCTCGCAGCCGTGGCAACACCATCTCCATTCTCGTCCGCGAACTGCTCCTGATTTTCTGCTCTCCCGTGCCACTGGTTCTGTACGCACTAAGGGTGTGAAAGAAACCTTCTCTTCCGTCGCCGCGGCGCGAGAAGCACTGGCGAGCGGGCGTGCAGAGATGATTGTCGGCGCACTGCCCTTCACACCGGGTGCCCCTGCTGCCCTCAGCTCCCCCCGTCAGATCATTCGGTCTGATGCACCTCTGGAACCGCCCGCGTTTTTCCGCGTGCAGCAGATGCGTGCTCGCATTACCGCTTTCTCCCCTACCGCGAGCGAACATCGCCGGCGTGTGCAGCAGGCGGTGGAGGCGATTCGGGATGGAGTAGCCGACAAGATTGTGCTAGCCCGTGCGGTGAACGTGAGTGCAGACGAGGAGCTGGACCCGCAGCTCATTGCTGCCCGCCTACTCGATGGCAGCCCACGACAAGAAGCCTATTTGGCAGACCTCTCCCCGGCGGGGGCAGACTACGCAGGGCATTGGCTGGTCGGTTCGTCTCCCGAGCTACTGGTGAGCCGTCGTGGGAACCGGATTAGCTCGCATCCACTCGCCGGTTCGCTGGCCCGCCACTCGGATCGTCAATTGGATGCGCAAGCTGCGCGCGCTTTGCGCACCTCCGCCAAAGACATCGCTGAGCACCGCTACGTAACACTGGCGTTGGATGAGGCTCTTCGCCCTCTATGTAGCAACCTTGATATTCCCGACACCCCCAGCCTGACCTCCACCAAAGAGATGTGGCACCTGGGGACGCACATTACGGGCACCTTGGCGGAGACAGTACCTCATGGTTCCACTGCTGTCAGTTCTCTTCCCACTGCGCTTGATCTGGCGGAACTTCTCCACCCCACCCCAGCGGTAGGTGGCTGGCCTCGTCAAGAGGCACTCAAATTCATTGCCGATTCGGGCGAAGAGCGGCGTTTCTATGCTGGAACAGTGGGCTGGTGTGATGCTGAGGGGAATGGAGACTGGGTTGTTGCCATTCGCTGTGCAGAACTCGACCTAGCGCACAATTCCGCCACTGCCTGGGCTGGTGGAGGAATTGTGGTTGACTCTCGCCCCTCAGACGAAGTACAGGAGACCCGCGATAAGTTGCGGACGATCCTGCGCGCGCTGGGGATTATGGACGACGACGCTTAGGCGTCAACAACAGGATTAGATAACGTGCCAATGCCGTCGATCGACACCGTGACGGTATCGCCAGCGACAAGCGGACCAATACCTGCCGGAGTGCCGGTAAGAATAACGTCCCCTGGGAGTAGCGTCATAACGCTACTAATGAATTCGATGATTTCTGAAACCGTGTGTACTACCGCTGCAGTGTTTTCATCCTGACGAACTTCGCTGCTGCCGTCGGAGTGCATTACCTCCACCAAAATGTCCTGGTCAGACGGATCCAGCTGCGTTTCGATCCACGGTCCAAGGGGGCAGAACGTGTCGTAGCTCTTCGCACGGGTCCACTGTCCTTCCGCCCTTTGTATGTCACGGGCAGTAACATCATTAGCGATGGTGTAGCCCAGAATCACTCGTCGCGCGTCCATGGCATCGACATTGCGGCACGGTTGGTTGATGATGATGGCAAGTTCACCCTCGTGGTCAACGCGCTGACTTGCTGCGGGGCGTCGAATCGGTACCCCCGGGCCGACAATGGTGGTTGGGGGCTTAATGAAGATGACGGGTTCGTCTGAGGTTTGGCTGCCAAGTTCTTTGGCATGGTCGATGTAGTTCTTCCCGACGGCCACAATCTTCGTGGGAAAGATGGGGGCCAGCAGCCGCACCTCGGACAGCGCGAAGCTCTTGCCGGTAAAAACAGGCTGGCCGTCCCAGGGAAGTTCATCAACCTGGCGGAGTGTGCAGGTGGCAGGGCTAGCTGTGTTTCCTTCAACGACGCCGAAGGAAACACCGTCAGGGGTGGCAAAACGAGCAATACGCATAGTTGGAGGATACTCCTTAAGATAGGACACTGCCCGGTAGGCGGTCCTCGGAGTTAGCGTCCAGGAGTACTACCGGGCAGTGTGTGTGCTGGTTCAGCAGTGTGAAGTCGCCTTACTGGAGAGCGGCGGCGATGCGGTCTCCCACCGCAGAGGTGGAGATGGGGCCGTCACCACGGTGTGCGACATCGTCTTCGACGACCTGCATGATGTGAGTGGCTTCCTCGACGTAGCCAAGATGCTCCAGCAGCATGGCAGCGGAGATAATGGCGGCAGTAGGATCAGCCAGTCCCTTGCCCGCGATATCCGGCGCTGAGCCATGAACCGGTTCGAACATAGAGGGGTTGGTGCGAGTGGCATCAATATTGCCGCTTGCAGCCAAGCCGATCCCACCCATCACCGCACCAGCAAGGTCGGTGATGATATCACCAAAGAGGTTATCGGTAACGATGACGTCGAAACGACCCGGGTCGGTCACCATGTAGATGGTGCAGGCATCAATGTGGCAATAGTCGGTGGTCACCTCAGGGTACTCGACGGCCACCTCATCAACTGCGCGCTTCCACAGCGAACCGGCGTTCGTGAGGACGTTCATCTTGTGAACGAGGGTGAGGCGCTTATCTCGCTTCATCGCCCGCTCGAAAGCATCCCGGACGACACGTTCCACCCCAAAGCGGGTATTGAGGGAGGTCTCGGTAGCTACTTCGGCGGGAGTTCCTACCCGAATAGCGCCACCGTCACCACAGTAGAGCCCCTCAGTTCCCTCGCGGACAACTACGAAGTCGAGGGCCGGGTTACCGGCCAGCGGTGACTCTACTCCGGCGTACAGTTTGGCCGGACGCAGGTTGACGAAGTGGTCTAGTGCGAAACGGAGCTTCAGAAGCAGTCCACGTTCGAGTACACCGGGGGCAACACGTGCGGGGTCGTCCACGTTCGAGTACACCGGGGGCAACACGTGCGGGGTCGCCGATAGCGCCCAGCAGAATAGCGTCGTGCTGGCGGATCTTCTCGACGGTCTCATCGGAGAGAATCTCACCAGTCTCGAGGTAGTGGTCTGCTCCAAGTGCGTAGCTGGTGACCTCGATATTGGGGACAACCGCTCGGAGAACTTTGAGGGCTTCCGCGGTGACCTCGGGCCCAATACCGTCTCCGCCGATTACCGCGAGATTGATGCCTTTGCTCACGCCAGGTCCACCTGCTCTGCACGGGTTGCTCCGATAGAGGCGCTGATGCTCTCCATTTCCTCTTCCGTAAGGGCACGGTCGAGACGCAGCAGCGCGGTGGCTCCGGCACCCTTGGCATCGGGGCTGAGAGCGCAGGAGATGATGTCCACGCCGGCATTCCCCAGCGCGGTAGCGAAGAGGCCGAGGGCGCCCGGGCGGTCTTCGTAGGAAAGCACCAGGTTGTGTCCTTCAGCGCGCATGTCGAAGCTACGCCCGTTAATGCCGATAATCTTCTGAACCTTCTCAAGGCCAGTCAGGGCACCCGACACGGAGTTGACGGTGCCTTCGGCGGTGACGGCGCGGACTTCCACCACGGAGCGGTGAGTGAGGGCTTCCGTCTGAGTATCGACCTCAACAGAAACACCACGTTGCTCAGCGAGTTGTGGGGCGTTAACGAAGGTGACGGCTTCCGTCGTGGCAGCTGCGAAGAGGCCCCGCAGTGCGGAGAGGCCAAGGATACCGACGGATTCTGCAGAAAGCTCACCTGAGACGACAACCTGTAGGGCGGTGACGGGTTCCTGGGAGATGACGCCAGCCAGCAGACCAAGCTTGCGGACGAGTTCCAACCAGGGTGAAACTTCCTCGTTAACGGGGCCACCGGAAACGTTAACAGCATCTGGGACAAATTCACCTGCAAGTGCCAACAGTACGGACTTGGCGACATCAATGCCAGCACGGTCCTGTGCCTCTGCAGTGGAGGCACCGAGGTGCGGGGTGAGCACGATGTTCTCGGCATCCAGCAGCGGATTATCGGTTGGGGGTTCCATGGAGTAGACGTCGGTTGCAGCAGCCCGAACCTTGCCGGAGGCGAGAGCGGCAGCTAGGTCTTCTTCCACGATGAGACCACCGCGGGCAGCGTTGACAATAATCACACCGTCCTTGCACTTGGCTAGCTGCTCCGCGTTGATGAGGCCAGCAGTCTCGGGAGTCTTCGGCAGGTGGATAGAAATGATGTCGGCGCGGGAGAGCAGCTCGTCCAGGCTCACCAGTTCGACACCGAGCTGAGCAGCACGGGCAGCGGGAAGGTAGGGGTCATAAGCAACAACGGTGGTATCGAATGCCTTCATCCGCTGTGCGTACAGCTGGCCAATGTGGCCCAGACCAATCACACCGATGGTCTTTTGGAAGATTTCGGTACCGCTGAAGCTGGAGCGCTTCCATTCGTGGTTGCGAAGAGTTTGATGGGCTGCCGGGATCTGGCGGGCAGCGGACATGGTAAGGGCCACTGCGTGTTCGGCAGCGGAGTGAATGTTGGAGGTGGGGGCATTGACAACCATGACACCACGGGCGGTGGCAGCGGGAATATCAACATTGTCGAGGCCGACTCCGGCACGGCCGACGATCTTGAGTTTGTCGGCAACGGCAAGTGCTTCCGCGTCGATGGTGGTGGCAGAACGCACCAGTACGGCGTCTGCGTCGGGGAGAGCTGCAAGCAGTTCTGGACGGTTCGGACCATCGACCCAGCGGATTTCTACACCATCACCCAGTGCATCTACGGTCGATTGAGCAAGTTTGTCGGCAATCAGCACAACGGGACGAGCATTTTGGCTCACGGGATTCTCCATTTTTTGTGAAGTTACTTCTGGCACGACCGCGCCAGAAACTCGATACACCGTCGTGTCACGCCCTGTGGGGGTAAGGGCATTGTGGGAGCTCTGGGGAGCGGCGTTTCCTACAGCCTCACAGCCTGGCTATGCACGAGGGATGCAGGAATTATTCTAATAGGGAAAAGCAGATATAGAAATAAACACCCTGTTCCTACCGGAGGGTAGAAAACAGGGTGTTCATTAGCGTTCTATCGCTTGGGTTTATGCGGTTTCGGTGATCTCGCGCTTGACCCAGCTCATCATGTCGCGCAGGTCTGCACCGACAGACTCAATCTGGTGAGCGTTAACCTGTGCACGCAGGTCTTCAAGCTCCTTGTTACCGTTCTCAACGTTGGCAACCAGGCGCTTTACGAAGGTGCCGTCCTGGATCTCCTTGAGAACCTGACGCATGGCTTCGCGGGAAGCGTCACCAACAACACGCGGACCGGACAGGTAACCACCGAATTCGGCGGTGTCAGAGATGGAGTAGTTCATGTTGGCGATGCCGCCCTCGTAGATGAGGTCAACAATGAGTTTCATCTCGTGGCAGCACTCAAAGTATGCCATTTCAGGTGCGTAACCGGCTTCAACAAGAGTCTCAAAGCCCATCATGATGAGGGATTCGAGACCGCCGCACAGCACAGCCTGCTCACCGAAGAGGTCAGTTTCGGTCTCTTCCCGGAAAGTAGTCTTGATAACGCCAGCACGGGTACCACCGATGCCCTTAGCGTAGGACAGGGCAAGAGCTTGTCCTTCACCAGTGGGGTCCTGATCCACGGCGATGAGGCACGGCACGCCGTGGCCTTCCACGAACTGACGGCGGACGAGGTGACCCGGCCCCTTGGGGGCACACATCGCAACGGTGACGAACTCGGGAACCTCAATGAGCTTGAAGTGGATGTTCAGACCGTGTGCGAAGAAGAGGGCGTCGCCTTCCTGGAGGTGCGGCTTGATGTCCTCGTTGAAAATCTTGGCCTGAGAGGTGTCGGGGGCGAGCATCATGATGGTGTCAGCCCACTCAGCAGCCTCGGCGTTGGTCATAACCTTGAGGCCCTGCTCCTCTGCCTTAGCAGCGGACTTGGATCCCTCGCGTAGACCAATAACAACCTCGACGCCAGAATCGCGCAGGCTCAGTGCGTGGGCGTGGCCCTGCGAACCGTAACCGATTATTGCGACCTTGCGGCCCTGGATGATGGACAGGTCAGCGTCATCACAGTAGAAAGTTTCGACTGCCATGGATGGAGTCTCCTTTTTCGGTGTATTCATATGGAGTCGTACGAGCTATCCAGCCGTACGTTTCATTGTTAAGTTTAGCGGTTCTAGGAAGTCACAGTCAGCGGGTAGCCGTCATGGACTTCGGGCCGCGGCCCAGGGCGATCGTGCCAGACTGCACAATCTCCCGAATTCCGAAGGGGTCAAGCACGCGCAGTAGTGCATCGAGCTTGTCACGGGTGCCGGTGGCTTCCAGGGTCACAGACTCAGGGGCCACGTCGATTACCTTCGCTCGGAACAGTTCCGCTGTCTGCACAACTTGGATGCGGTTGTTAGCGTCGCAGCGAACCTTGATGAGGATGAGTTCCCGGGACACGGAGGTCTCGGGATCCTGTTCGACAATCTTCAAGACGTTAATGAGCTTGTTGAGCTGCTTCGTCACCTGTTCGAGGGGAAGTTTGTCGACTGCCGTGACGATGGTCATACGGGACACTCCCTCGACCTCCGTCGGACCGACAGCAAGAGAACGAATGTTAAAACCACGGCGGGCAAAAAGGCCAGCAACGCGGGTGAGCACGCCTGGCTTGTCTTCCACCAAAATGCTCAGGGTATGAGTAGTCATGGTTAGATGGTTTCCCTTCCGACCTGGTCTTCGTCAACAAGCGGGTACATGCCCTTGACCATCATGATTTCGCTGTTGCTGGTTCCGGCGGGCACCATTGGCCACACCTGGGCGTCCTTGGCAACGACGAATTCGACGACGACCGGGCGGTCGTTAATCTCACGTGCCTTCTCGATGGTATAGTTTGCGAGTAGCGCTCTCCGTAGAAGAGGGTCTGCCACTGGCGCACCATACCAAGGTTGCCGTTATTGATGAGGGCAACCTTGATGGGAAGGTCACTGAGCGCGCAGGTCGCCAGTTCCTGGTTGGTCATCTGGAAGCAACCGTCACCGTCAACTGCCCAGACTTCCTTATCCGGATTACCGGCCTTAGCACCCATAGCGGAGGGGATGGCATAACCCATAGTTCCCAAACCACCTGAGTTCAGCCAGGTGCGAGGGTTTTCAAAGTCGATGAGCTGGGCAGACCACATCTGGTGCTGGCCCACTCCAGAGACGTAAATAGCCTCCGGACCAACCACATTAGAAAGGGTCTCGATGACGTGCTGAGGCGACAAGTGGCCTTCCTCGTCTAGTGCTTCCTCGTACTTCACGGTGTACCGGTCGCGAAGTCCGTCGAGGTATGCAACCCAAGCACTAATGTCTCCCACGATCTCTTCTGCGGGATCAGCTTTCATCGCCTCGATGAGCTCGATGATAACCTCACGCACATCTCCAACAATGGGGACGTCAACATCAATGTTCTTGCCGATTTCAGCAGGATCGATATCAGCGTGAATGATCTGCGCATCTGGGGCAAAGAACTCGAGGTTGCCCGTAACACGGTCATCAAAGCGGGTCCCGAGGGCAATGATGAGGTCAGTCTTTTGCAAGGAGGCGACGGCGGAGACGGCGCCGTGCATACCCGCCATACCGTAGTTGAGCGGATGACTCTTCGGGAAGGCATCAAGGCCCATAAGGGTGCACGCGACCGGAATACCGGTGAGGGTAACGAGGTCGAAAAGTTCCTTGGACGCATTCGCACTGATAATGCCGCCACCCACCATGAAGACGGGCTTTTGGGCTTTGGAGATAAGTCGTGCAGCTTCACGGACCTGCTTACCGTGCGGCTTAGTCACGGGGTGGTAGCCCGGCAGGTCGATAGCGGGCGGCCAGGAGAAGGTGGTCTGTTGGTTCATAGCGGACTTGGTGATGTCCACCAGCACCGGACCAGGACGCCCGGTCTGGGCGATGTAGAAGGCTTCTGCGAGCACCTGTGGGATGAGGGCGGCATCCTTCACTAAGAAGTTGTGCTTCGTGACGGGGATAGTGATGCCGGAGATATCAGCTTCCTGGAAAGCATCCGTGCCTATAAAGGCTTCACCCACCTGGCCAGTGATAGCAACCATGGGGATGGAGTCCATTTGTGCATCGGCGAGAGCGGTCACGAGGTTGGTAGCGGCGGGGCCAGAGGTCACCATGCACACACCGACGCGGCCGGTTGAGCGGGCGTAACCTTCGGCTGCATGGCCGGCACCCTGTTCGTGACGCACCAGAATGTGGTTGATAAAGGTGCTGTCGTATAGCGGATCGTATACAGGGAGAATTGCGCCACCCGGGAGACCAAATACGGTATCTGCGCCGAGTTCCTCAAGAGAGCGGATAACCGATTTGGCGCCGGTGCACTTCTCCGGTTCCACAACACGGTTACTGCTGGTTGCGTGGGCTGCTTCAGCAGGGGTGGGGATGGTCCCATGTCCCGGCTGACGAGCTTCTGTTGCGCTCACATCAGTTCCTTCAGGTGACGTGCAGATGGTAGGTTTCCGTCTGCGGGGGGGTGATAGTAAAAAACCCTCGACAGCGTGGCTGTGCGAGGGGCGTTTAGCTTCTTCCTGGATCCGGCAGCATCAACCGGGTCTAGCGTAAACGCCGACCGCGAATGCGTACAGATACTAGAAGGTGAAGCACGCTCTTCATGTTAGGCTGCAAATCCCATATGGTCAAAAATTGTGGCCACTCCTTGGGATTAGACGCGCACGTTACGATGGTTCTGTGTTAGTGGCACAATAGAGGTACATCACTTCAGTGCTGTCTCACGATAATTGACACAAGGTACGAGTGCGAGAGCCATGCAAGATCTGCCCACTACACTCCTCTCCACACTCCTGTAGAAAGGCTGGCCAATGCCTCAGCTCCGATCTGCTCAATCAACGCGCGGACGTAATGCCGCGGGAGCGCGCGCCCTCTGGCGTGCCACTGGCGTCAAAGACTCTGATTTTGGTAAACCGATAATCGCCATTGCCAACTCCTACACGGACTTCGTACCAGGACACGTCCACCTCAAATATGTGGGCGACATCGTCAAAAAGGCCATTGAAGGAGCAGGCGGAATCGCAAAGGAATTCAATACCATTGCCGTTGATGACGGTATTGCCATGGGTCACGACGGCATGCTTTATTCCTTGCCTAGTCGTGAGATCATCGCGGACTCCGTGGAGTACATGTGTAATGCTCATACCGCCGACGCAATCGTCTGTATTTCTAACTGCGACAAGATCACCCCAGGCATGCTGAATGCTGCGCTCCGCCTCAATATCCCCGCAGTTTTCGTCTCTGGCGGCCCCATGGAAGCCGGCGGTGCGGTAGTTGTCGACGGTGTTGCCCGAAAAGCCTCCGACCTTATTACCGCCATCTCTGCGAGTGCCTCTGACAACACTGATGACGACGCCCTCCTGACTGTCGAGCAGTCCGCATGCCCCACCTGCGGGTCATGCTCTGGCATGTTCACCGCGAACTCCATGAACTGCCTTACCGAAGCACTCGGCCTTTCCCTCCCCGGCAATGGCTCCACGCTGGCCACCCAGATTGCTCGACGCGGCCTCTTCGAACGAGCCGGCTCTCTGGTGGTCGAGTTGGCAAAGCGCTACTACCAAGATGGTGACGAGTCCGTCCTCCCCCGCTCTATCGCGACCCGTGAAGCATTCTGCAATGCGATGACACTCGATATTGCCATGGGTGGATCGACGAATACAGTTCTCCATATCTTGGCGGCTGCACAGGAAGCTGAGGTGGACTTCACCCTCGCCGATATCGATGCAATCTCGCGTCGCGTACCCTGCCTGTCGAAGGTTGCTCCTAACTCGGACTACTACATGGAGGACTTCCACCGGGCGGGAGGCATCCCTGCGCTGCTAGGTGAGCTGAACCGCGCCGGGTTGCTCAACACGAATGTCCACTCTGTCCATTCCGCTAGCTTCGAGGACTATCTGGCCGAATGGGATGTGCGTGGTGGATCCGCTTCTGACGCTGCCATTGAGCTTTACCACGCTGCACCGGGTGGCGTTCGGACCACTCAGCCATTCTCCACGGCCAATCGCTGGGAGAGTTTGGATCTCGATGCCAATAACGGCTGTATCCGCGATATCGCGCATGCCTACACCAAGGAGGGTGGCCTCTGCGTGCTCCGGGGAAATATCGCTGAGGATGGCGCCATCCTAAAAACTGCTGGTATCACTGAATACCAGTTCCACTTTGAAGGCCCCGCCCGCGTTGTAGAAAGCCAAGAAGAGGCAGTCTCCGTCATCTTGACCAAGACCCTGCAGCCAGGTGAAGTTCTTTTCGTCAACTATGAGGGGCCCTCTGGCGGTCCGGGCATGCAGGAGATGCTGCACCCCACCGCTTTCATTAAAGGCGTTGGCCTGGGTAAGGAGTGCGCATTGGTCACTGACGGCCGCTTCTCCGGCGGCTCCTCTGGCCTGTCCATTGGTCACGTCTCCCCCGAAGCAGCTCATGGTGGTGCTATCGGCTTAGTGCGCGACGGCGACCCCATCTACATTGATGTGTCGGAACGCAAGATCGAACTGCAGGTGAGCAAAGAGGAGCTTGACAAGCGTCGTGCCGAAGAGAATTCTCGCGAGCATCCTTGGACTCCGCATAAGGACCGCCCGCGGGCCGTCTCTAAAGCACTGCGTGCGTATGCCAAGATGGCCGCGTCCGCAGACCGCGGCGGTGTGCGCGATATCGACTGAGTCTCGCTGTTAACGATAGAGGCGTGGCCCCACCGATAATGGTGGGGCCACGCCTCTATTTCGCCCATCGCCGGAACAGACAACGTCGTCAGAAGGTCAGGCTCTCTCAGAAGGGGAAACCTTGAGTGTTGAGAACTGCCCACATCACAGGTGCTGAGATAATACCTACGACTAGCCAGACAAGTGCTCCCCACTTGGGGCGGGTCGCCCATCCCCAGCGACCATCGACCGACCATCGGCCGGCGCCAGCCAGAATGACGGTTGCCGCCATCACAGCGATCAGGGTGATGATCTCGTAGGGGCCCTTTTGGCTCGAGAGAAACGCAGTGTCGCCGAGTGCGAGATGGGTGAGCGTAGCCATGCCCATCACTCCCAACAGTGCGGATGCACCCGCAGGAGCAAAAAGGCCCAATGCCACAATGACGCCGCCCACCAGCTCTGTGACACCCGCACCGATAGCGAGAAGCTCAGTGTAGTTGGTGAAGCCAATAGAATGCAGGAGCTGCTCGGTGCTAGCGATAGACCCACCGAAGAGACCAAAGAGCTTATCTGCACCATGCAGTGCCATGATGATGCCGAGCGTCGCACGCAGAAGGAAAAGACCAAAGTCGATAGTGCCACGGTCGGAGCGCGGAGCAACGTCCTCGTCGGCGTCGGGCTCGTCACCCTCACTATTGTCCGGGACAGGAGCAGCCACAACTGGGGCTGGCGCTAATACCGCGGTCTCGGTTGCAGCGGGGTAAAGTGGCTCCACTGACGGTACGTAGAAGCTCTCTTCTGCCTCTGGGACGGGTGTGATGACCGTTGTCTCCCCTTCTGCCATGTCGCTGAAGGCGATAGGTTGTTCGGCGCCCGGAATGTCCTCCTCTTGACTGCCGGCGTCAGTCATTTCGGGAGCATCGAGCTCCCGCAGTGCGCCTTCCGCTTCCAGCGCAGGTTCATCATTCACTGCAGGTTCATCATCCTGCGCAGAGTCTTCGATCTGTATCGATTCGTCTTCCGCAGGCTCATTATCAGAGGACACCCCCGCTAGATTTCCGCCCGCGAGCTCTTCTTGTTGTGCCACAGAGATGGTGTCAACATCCGCTAGCAGATCCTCCATAAGGAGATCGTCTTCGGAGATCGGTTCAATCCGCTCGGGGACGGCTCGCCGCGGCGGCAAAGTGGGCTCAGGCTCGTTGGTAGGTGCGGGGTTTACGTCTTCGCTCATGCGTCCAGGATAACGGCTTATCCTGTGAAAATGCAGGACATCCCGGGTGAGTCGCTGAGGGCGACAACCTGGAATGTCCGGTTAAAGAGGTTTACGAGCAGATCTCGATGACGATCTCACGCACGCGCGCAGCGTCTGCTTGCCCACGTGTCGCCTTCATCACTGCACCGATGATGGCACCAGCTGCCTGCACCTTTCCGTCACGGATCTTATCTGCCACGTCAGGCTGAGCTGCTAGGGCCTCTTCCACCGCAGTGCGCAGTGCAGAGTCGTCAGAGACGACTGCCAGGCCACGCTTCTCGACAATGTCGGCAGGATCTCCCTCCCCTTCGAGTACCCCATCAACAACCTGTCGGGCAAGCTTATTAGTGAGCTTCCCCTCAGACACCATACCGATGACCTCAGCCACCTGCCGGGGAGTAATCGGGAGTCCTTCCAGCTCTACACCACGATTATTAGCCTGCTGAGTCAGATAGGACACCCACCAGTTACGTGCCTCTGCGGGGGACGCTCCTGCCTCGACGGTATCAGCAACGAGATCCATTGCTCCGGTGTTGACAAGATCGCGCAGCTCTTCATCAGAAAGCTGCCACTCTTTCTGGAGCCGAGCCCGCCGTACCCAGGGAAGTTCTGGCAGCGTAGCGCGAATCTCATCGACTCGCTCACGCGATACAACAACCGGGGCAAGATCTGGGTCGTTGAAGTAGCGGTAATCGGCGGAGGTCTCTTTGGGCCTACCTGCCGCAGTGGTGCCAGTGGTTTCGAGGAAATGACGCGTCTCGAGCCGAATCTCTCCACCGTCTTCAAGCACAGCGGCCTGACGGCACATTTCGTAACGCACCGCGGTCTCGATGGATTTAAGGGTGTTGACGTTCTTGGTTTCGGTTCGAGTGCCGAACTCGGTCGTCCCCACAGGGCGGAGCGAAAGGTTGACATCGGCACGCATCGACCCCTGCGCCATATTGACGTCCGAGACCTTGAGCGAACGAATCACATCGCGGAGCGCCGTCACGTAAGCACGGGCCACTTCCGGGGCCCGCTCCCCCGCTCCTTCAATCGGCTTCGTCACGATTTCGATGAGCGGTACGCCGGCACGGTTGATGTCGAGGAGCGAGTGGGTGGCACCGTTGATGCGACCAGTTTCGCCACCGATGTGGGTGAGTTTTCCGGTGTCCTCCTCCATGTGGGCGCGCTCGATGTCAACACGGAAGGGAGTGCCATCAGCGAGCTCAAATTCCAGGTAGCCGTCAAAGGCGATGGGCTCGTCATATTGGCTGATCTGGTAGTTCTTCGGCTGGTCGGGGTAGAAGTAGTTCTTCCGAGCGAAACGTGAATAGGGAGCAATTTCGCAGTTGAGAGCCAAACCAATCTTGATGGCCCAATCGACAGCTTGCTGGTTGACGACCGGCAAGGCACCCGGTAGCCCCATGCAGGTGGGGCTGACATGAGTATTGGGTTCTGCCCCGAAGGCAGTGGGGCTATTGCAGAACATCTTGGTCTCTGTAGAGAGTTCTACGTGGACTTCCAATCCCATGACGGGATCGTACTTCGCAATTACCTCGTCGAAGTCGAGGATGTCATCTTGTAGAGGGGATAAATATTGCCGGTGCGTCTGTTTCTACCGATGGGAGACGGTGAAGAGGGTAGCGCATCCTGCCAGTTGGGGATTATCCGAAGAGAGCTTCCATTTCCTTGTAACGGTCCATCGGAACTTTCTTGGGATGGCCGACAGCGTCGTCAAGGGAGATACGTTCGATGCGGTCATTGCGTACAGCAACGACCTTGCCAAAGTCTCCTTCAGCGACGGCGTGCACGGCATTCACACCAAAACGGGTACCGAGGACACGGTCAAAGGCAGTGGGGGTACCGCCACGCTGGATGTGGCCCAGCACGGTAGTCCGGATGTCGCGGTCATTCAGACGGCTACGAAGTTCGTCACCGAGCTGCTGTGCAACACCGGTGTAGATTTCGTGGCCGAACTTGTCGATGCCACCGGAACGCATCTCCATAGTGCCTTCCTTGGGAAGTGCGCCCTCGGCAACGACGCAGATGGCATAGGATTCGCCCATTTGGAAACGACGCTCCATGAGCTTGGCGATTTGGTTCACATCGAAGGGAACTTCTGGAATAACGACCATATGGGCACCACCGGCCATTCCTGCTTGTAGGGCGATCCACCCGGCGTTGCGTCCCATCACCTCCACCAGCATGACGCGCTGGTGGGATTCTGCGGTGGTGTGGAGACGGTCAATGGCATCGGTAGCGATGGACACCGCGGTGTCAAAGCCGAAGGTGTAGTCGGTATTGGCGACGTCGTTGTCGATGGTCTTGGGAACGCCAACGACATTGATGCCGTTTTCCATGAGCCAACGCCCACCGCGCAAAGTACCGTCACCACCAATGGGGATAACAGCATCGATCTCATTGTCGGCAAGGGTGGCTTTGATGTCGTCTAAGCGAGATTCCAGCTCGCGCGGATTCATACGGCCGGTACCCAGAATGGTGCCGCCTTGGCCGAGAATCTTATCGATGCTTTCGTTGTCGTAGAGCTGCACGCGGAGGTTGTTAACCAGACCGTTCCATCCGTCGTGGAAACCCACCACGGTAGCGTCGTAGCAGCTGTTAGCAGTACGAACGACACCACGAATAACTGCGTTCAGACCGGGGCAGTCACCGCCGGCGGTCAGTACGCCAATTCGAAGACCCATGTGACTAATCCTTCTCTATCGCTTTTCCGAGGAAAAGTGCTTCTAGATGCAGTGTACCGGTAGAAACTCAAGAAAACTTAAACGATCAAGCATCAGGTACATCTGAACTACCGCAGCTTCAGCGGTTATGTAACCAGGCTACGCCGAAATCCTCCCCTTCGCCCCGGTTTCTCGAACGAGAGGAGGATCTCTTAGCGACTTCTCAATCTCTCTACCAGCGGATTACTCCCCGATCGGACCACGCGCCTTTTCAAAAGCAGCACCCACCCGGTAGAGACGAGCATCTTCCAATGCCGGTGCCATAATCTGCAGGCCAACCGGCATACCGGAATCCGAGGCCACTCCTGCTGGTACAGACATGCCACACATTCCTGCCAGATTCAACGGCAACGTGTAGAGGTCAAAGAGGTACATGGATACAGGATCATCTACGCGCTCACCCAGTTTGAAGGCAGTCTGCGGAGTAGTCGGTGAGACAAGCACATCGACCTTCTCATACGCCTTCTGGAAATCCTGGGCGATGAGGGTACGCACCTTTTGTGCTTGCCCGTAGTACGCGTCGTAGTAGCCAGCCGACAGTGCGTAGGTGCCAATGATAATACGGCGCTTCACTTCCTTACCGAAGCCGACAGCACGAGTTAGCGACATGACCTCTTCCGCAGAATGGGTACCGTCATCACCCACCCGCAAGCCGTAGCGCATACCGTCGAAACGCGCCAGATTGGACGAGACCTCAGACGGCAGAATGAGGTAATAAGCAGCCAACGCATGCGGGAAGTTGGGGCACGATACCTCCATGATTTCTGCCCCCAGACCCTTCAGCGTTTCCACTGCCTTCTGGAAAGACTCCGCGACACCCGGCTGGCATCCTTCATCCGTGAGGAATTCCTTGATGACGCCAACCTTCACACCTGAGAGATCTCTCTCCTGCCCTTCCAGCGCAGCGCTCACCATATCGGGAATCTCGACTGCCAGAGAAGTCGAGTCATGCTCGTCATGTCCCGCAATAATGTTGTGCAGCATAGCCGTATCCAGCACAGTGCGTGCACACGGACCACCCTGATCCAGGGAAGATGCACATGCCACTAGGCCGTAACGAGAAACAGTGCCGTATGTCGGCTTCACACCCACCGTAGCGGTAAGAGCAGCAGGTTGTCGGATGGAACCACCGGTATCCGTACCGATCGCCAACGGCGCCTCATAGGATGCCAGTGCGGCTGCTGAACCACCACCAGAACCACCCGGCGTACGCTCTTTGTCCCACGGGTTGAAGGTCGGCCCGAAAGCAGAGTTCTCCGTGGAGGAGCCCATGGCGAACTCATCCATATTGGTCTCCAAGATCTTGGAGGCACAGGTCGTCGGAGCGTCCGTAGTAGTAAACACATCCTTCAGGGCGATAGGTACACCAGCTAATGGGGAAGCTGGCTGTTTCCCCGCAGCAATGTCCTCATCGACCCGCCGGGCAGTCGCCAAAGCTTCCTCTGCACCGACATGTAGGAAGGCGTGGATCTCCCCGTCTACCTCAGCAATACGATCGAGGAATGCTTGCGTTACCGCCACCGATGACAATTCGCCAGAGTGGATGCGCTGAGCCAGGGTGGAGGCATCCAGAGACAGGATGGAATCTGCCGGAACCGTACGAAGAGCGTTCATGTCGGTTACTCCCCTCCTTCACCCAGAATCTGAGGAACAACGATGCGGCCATCTTCGACCTCGGGCGCTTGGCTCAACACTTCTTCCTGGGAAAGGCACGGCTTAATGACATCCTCATGAGCGACGTTTTGGATCGCCACTGGGTGACTCATCGCCTCAACACCTTCAGTATCGAGCTCCGTAATGACATTCACGTGCTGCAAAATATCTTTGATCTGGCCAGCCAACTCATCCAGCTCGTCATCCGCCAACGCTAAACGCGCCAACTTGGCGAGGTGAGCGACATCGTCACGGGTAATACCGTCCACTGAAGCACCTTCCTTCGAGGTTGTACTGTGCGCATGCAGTCGTACGCTGCACATGCTACCGCGTTGCAGTAGGAACAAGCCACACGTAACAGCGAACCGTGAGGCCGGGAATAGGGTCCCAGAATCGGGAGGGCTCCAGCTTGAAACCTGCCCTTTCGTAGATGCGGTGGGCGTTCGTCATAGTGTCTTGACTGGACAGCACCAACTGTCGATAACCATTCTGAACAGCAAATTCTTGACATTCCCGAACAAGAGAAGTACCAATTCCTCTGCCCCGAGCAGACTCATCTACTGCCAACATCCGCATCTCAATCTCATCATCGGCAGCAATAGCCGCCCACGGGCTGCCCCCTGCTGCCAGAGTAACCGCCCCGAGAATCTCGCCAGTTGCTGCATCTTCCGCAACGAAGTGTGCGGTCGCTTCCCGAAAGCGAGGCGCCGCATCGCGCAGAATGTCGAGGTAGGGGGAATTTGGTTCCTCATAGGGGATGTAGGTCGTAACCGTCATCTCACCTACCCCCACCAGATCAGATTCCTGCATAGCGCGAATGATCACTCCATCAGGTGACAGGTCGCTCATCTGTCTCTCTCCTTCAGTGCAGCTTCCCCACCTTGCAGCAGGGTGACGAATTGTGCCTCTGTAAGCACGGGAATACCAAGCGTTTCGGCCTTGATCAGCTTCGCGCCGGCATTCTCCCCAGCCACCACATAGTCTGTCTTCTTCGAGACAGACCCCGCTGCTTTGCCTCCCCGTGACAGAATCGCCTCTTTCACTGAATCACGAGTGAAACCTTCCAACGCACCAGTAGCGACGATAGTGAGACCTTCCAGGGTAGGCCGCTGGACAGATTCTTGCCGATCTTCCATTTGCACGCCCGCGGCAGCCCACTTCGCCACAATGTCCCGATGCCAGTCCACCGAAAACCACTCCACCAAGGCGTCAGCAATAATCCCACCGACTCCCTCCACTTCAGCAAAGGCAGCAGCGTCACCCTGCACCGCCAGCTGTTCGATCTCCATCATACTGTGGAAGGTAGCGGCTAGGGAGCGGGCCGCAGTCGGACCGACATGCCGGATCGATAACGCCACAAGGACGCGCCAGAAGGGGCGCTTTTTCACATCCGCAAGGTTCTGGAGCAGCTTCTCTCCGGTTTTTGAGAGAATGACGCGTTTCCCATCAACCTCCCCAACAGGTGTGTCTGTATAACGAGGATCGGTATCGATACGGCGGGGAGCATTTCGGGTGTATTGGGATGTGCGAAGAAGATCATCAGCAGTGAGGGTGAAAAGATCTCCCTCATTATGCAGAATCCCGCGCTCGTAGAGATCGCGTGCACCTTTCTCTCCCAGAGCCTCAATATCTAAAGCGGAACGACTGGCCAAATAAAACAGCCTTTCCCGGAGCTGCGCTGAACAACTTTGTGTATTGGGGCAACGCCAATCCTGATCGGATTCCTTTTCGGGGGCGAGCAGGGCCCCGCATTCTGGGCAATGCGTGGGGAAAACAAACTCTTTTTCGTCCCCAGTACGAGCGTCGACGACGGGTCCCAATACTTCCGGGATCACTTCGCCAGCTTTGCGTATAACCACCTGATCACCAATCAGCACACCTTTACGTTTAACTTCGAATTGGTTGTGCAAGGTTGCATTTGACACTGTTGATCCGGCAACTGTAACGGGTTCCATGAATGCATAGGGAGTCACTCGGCCAGTACGCCCCACTGACACACGAATATCTACTAGGGTGGTGATGGCTTCTTCCGGTGGATACTTGTATGCCACTGCCCAACGAGGCACCCGCGACGTTGCTCCGAGATCCCGCTGCTCCGCGATGTTGTTGAGCTTAACGACTAACCCGTCTGTCTCATGTTCTACCTCGGCACGATGCTCACCCCAATAGCGCATCTTCTCAAGTACTGCCGCAATGCCGCACACTCGCTCTGTCTTATCGGAAACATGAAGCCCCCACGCTGCCATGGCGTGGTAGGCATCCCACTGTGTGGCAGGCTGGAACCCCTCCGTCTTCCCCAAACCATGGCAGATCATACGCAGATGTCGTCGCGCCACTTCAGCAGGGTCTTTCTGGCGCAGCGAGCCGGCTGCAGCATTGCGTGGATTAGCAAACGGCTTAGGTTTTCGACCCGCTTCTTCCGCCTCCGAAACAATCCGCGCATTGAGTTCGGCAAAGTCATCAAGAGCGAAGTACACCTCCCCACGAACCTCCAGAAGCGCTGGCAGCGGATAGTCCGGATGATCCGTGAGACGTACAGGGATATCCGCGATAGTGCGCGCATTGAGTGTAATGTCCTCCCCGACCCGCCCGTCTCCTCGGGTGGCAGCACGTTCCAGTACCCCCTCTCGATACACCAGGTCGATAGCCGCGCCATCAATCTTCAGCTCGGTGAGGTATTCCTGGTCCGGACCGATTTCGTTCTCTAGGCGAGTGAGCCACTCCGTCAACTCTTCCGGGCTAAACACATCCTCCAGGCTCAGCATTCGTTCGGGATGTTCGGCGGAGTTGAACGTCGTCTCGAAACCGCCACCTACCAGCTGCGTGGGGGAATCTGGAGTACGCAATTCAGGATACTCATCCTCCAACGCCACCAGCTTATGAAAAAGCTGGTCAAACTCGCTGTCAGTGATGATGGGAGAATCCATCACGTAGTAGCGGAACTGGTGGTCACGCACAACACTGGCAAGCTCAGTCCAGCGCTGCTGAATATCCGAGGTTATCACGTCTTTAGCCTAGCGTCCCGCACCAACCGAACACTGAATTTGTCACTGTCGGAGAGTAACCTGGGGACAACATCACCGAAAGGGTTATGTTCCCGCCGTGGACCACGAGGAGATCCCGTGTCAGACTCTTTTTTCACCCCACACCATATGTGCTCCTTCGATTTAGAGACGACGGGCCCCAACCCTCGGACGGCACGCATCGTCACATCCTCTTGTCTTGATATCGACCTCCCAGAGTCCTCATCAACAGGCGTGGAACCCCGTCTTGTTACGCATAACTGGCTCGCCGATCCGGGTTGTGACATTCCCGCTGAAGCCACTGCAGTGCATGGTATTTCGACGGAACAAGCGCGGCGTGGAGGCAGCCCCCATGCAAAGGTCGTCAGGGAAACTGTCGCGCATCTCTATGCTGCTTGGGAGGAGGGCCGCACTCTCATCGTCTATAACGCCTCGTTTGATCTCACCATTCTGCAACACTGGGAACCAACATTCGAGGTACGGGGGCTAGTGCTTGACCCTTATGTAGTGGATCGTGCTCTCGACAAATACCGGAAGGGTAAGCGCACCCTCGGTATCGTGTGTGAACACTACCAGGTCTCACTAGACAATGCGCACAACTCTGATGCGGACGCTTGGGGCGCTGCACAGCTTGCCGCGCGGTTAGCAGATGTCTATCCACAGTTGCTGACTACCCCGGCAGACGATCTCATGGCACTGCAAACTGAATGGCACCGTGAGCGTCAACAGAGTCTCCGGGAGTACCTAGAGCGGGTAGGACGGGATTCCCACTCCGTGGAAACAGAGTGGCCGCTACTGGGGCCACTCGTCCAACACTAACTCAGGCATCTCCACGAACGACCCCAACCGTTCTTGTATACTGTGCTGCGGTACGCCGTGGGTGTTCTGCGCTGAATAGCACAACGCGCTGTCATGAAAGATGGGCAGTGACGACTCCTGCGGTGCCACCGCCACATCCCGGAGGAGAACAGCAAGACGATGGGCTTGCCGTCGACGTTCCCGCAGTGGTACAGCTAACGGCATCACACACTCTAACCCGCGTCCCCACTGGTCGAGGAGCTCTCCCATCTCATCCCGCTGTGCAGTCGATGGTTGCAACGAGACTGGGAGCGCTACTCGTAGCGTGCCCGCTCGTAGCGCCGGCGCACACTGGCGCACCCACTGGGCACTCTCGTGCGGAAGTCGGACCACGACCCGGCCAGTCGCTGCCTCCCCCACAGCACTCCACTGTGCAGGCAGGATCTGTTGATCCGGCACGGGAATGTATTCCCACTGGTGTGCCCCCGACAATGTCCCGCCCAGTGCGGGCCCCGCGCCACTCTCGTCCATCACTATCCACGGATCACGCCCAGTTCGTCGTGATAGGTCACGCGTCAGCTGTGCCACCATCTCCGAATACTGTTCCATCATGTCACGGACAGCGCCTGCGTCCGTCAGCATCCAATGCCCGTTGGAAAGCTCCACATGGGATAAACATGCGACAGGACCCGCCACCACCACGGTAAGCGGCCCGCTGCCAATACCTGTCGTCTCGACGATCTCCTCCAACAGATCCAGATCCTGCTCAAGAAGGGAGCGTGCAGCGCGATGGAAACCCGTTTCCTGAGGCCCACAAACAAATGTGCGCACACCGTAGCCCCACACCATGTCCGGCAGGAATGCAGTCATTCGCCCTACAGAACTGGCCGGCAAACCGCGCGCAGGTAGCACGGGGAGAAAGAACGCAGACGCTGCCTCCCCCGCAATTATCCGCAGAGTGGAACGCATATCGGTGCCGGGTAACGACCCCTCCGCATGCACCATCATGAGGATTCCGAGGCCCCATTAAGTGGAGAAGATACCGGCATCTCCGCACTACTCTGACCTACGAGGGCATCACGACTCTCAGCTGTCGCGTGGATAGTAGCCGACCCAAGCACAATGTCGCCTGCTGGATCGGGTTGGTAGAGCACTGCGCTTTGACCACACGCCACCCCGCGTAAGGGAACATCTGTGTGAATGGTAACGGTCTCCCCCATCATCTCAACGGTGCACGGCACCGGTACTGCATGTGCCCGCACCTGCACTTCACACCGGAGTTGGTGGCACTCCCCCGCTGCCGCACATTCCGCCAGCTCTTGCGATAACCAGTTAGCTGGCCACCCACGCAGGTAATTCGTCTCCAACATGTCCCGTGTACCGATCAGCACAGTATTACGCCGCACATCTAAGCCCACCACATAGCGCGGTAAACCATCTGGTAACGGGCCTACTAGACCCAGACCCTTACGCTGTCCAATGGTGAATCCGTAAGTGCCTTGGTGCTCGGCAACAATTTTCCTTGTCACCATATCGATGACCGGCCCAGGCCGATCGCCCAGCCTTAAGTGCAGAAAACCGCGGGTGTCTCCATTGGGAATGAAGCAAATGTCGGTGGAATCGGGTTTAGAGGCCACGCTAAAACCATGTGCTGCGGCCTCCTCTCGGATCTGCGGCTTTTCCGTATCACCACAGGGGAAGAGAGAATGATCGAGCTGATGACGGTTGAGAACCCCCAACACGTACGACTGATCTTTTGCCTGGTCGACTCCGCGTCGCAGCATCCCATCAACAATTTGGGCGTAGTGGCCAGTCGCTACGGCATCGTAGCCCAAGGCTAGACCACGCTCGAGAAGTGCGTCGAACTTAATGCGCTCATTGCATCGTAGACAGGGGTTAGGGGTCTCCCCTAACTCATAGGTATCGACGAAATCCTCAATGACCTGGGCGCGGAAACGCTCAGAGAAATCCCATACATAAAACGGGATTCCCAGGTGGTCCGCAACTCGGCGGGCATCTCCAGAATCCTCCAGAGAACAGCATCCGCGTGCACCCGCACGCAGAGTGGCAGGCGCACTGGACAATGCCAGGTGAATACCGACGACGTCGTAGCCTGCATCGACCAGACGGGCGGCAGCGACAGAGGAATCGACACCTCCCGATAACGCAGCTAAAACACGCATAGATATAGCCTAAGCCAGCCCTGCCAGACGGGCACGTTCAACAGCCTCCGGCAGCGCCTGCAATAGATCGTCAACATGCTGGGGAGTTGTTGTGTGCCCCATGGAAAGACGAAGTGTACCTCGCGCCTGTGGCTCGGGAACTCCCATCGCAAGGAGGACTTCCGACGCATGTGCGACGCCTGCTGTACATGCCGCCCCCAAAGAGACACTGATTCCTTTCCCATCCAGAAGCATAAGCAGTGCGTCCCCTTCGCATCCAGGAAAGGATGCAGAGACAATTCCAGGAAGGACGGGACTATCTGCCCCCTCGGTGGCTTTCTCCGGACCATTAATGATGACATCGTCACAGACCTTGTGCAGACCGGTGATGAGCTTATGACGTAGTGCCACCAACCGAGCAGTTTCGTCGGCTTGACGCGCTACCGCTACCTGCAACGCCGCAGCCATACCGACGATACCCAGCACATTCTGCGTTCCTGCCCGGAGGCCACGCTCCTGTCCGCCGCCGTGGAAGAGCGGGACGAGGGGGGCGTCACGTCGTGCTAAAAGCACACCGATACCAGTGGGGCCACCAAACTTCTGGGAAGCCACAGACATAGTGGTGATGCCAGGGTGGGAAAAATCAAGCTGCATATGAGTGACGGCTTGTACCGCGTCCACATGGAACGGGACACCGGCTGCCGCGGCTGCATCGGCTAGCTCTGCGACGGGCTGTACCGTTCCCACCTCATTGTTAGCAGCCATTACAGTCATAAGCAGTGGGATGTCCGACTGGTGGAGACGCTCGCGGACGGCACTGAGCTCGACACGTCCAGCCTGGTCCACGGGCAGTACGTCCAGATCCACGCCGAACACATCGTGCCGGTAGCTGGCTAACCATGTGGCAGCATCGGTGACGGAGTGGTGTTCGACGGCACTGAGGAGCAGACGACGATATCCCTGCTCGGCGCGCGCTAGGGCCATGCCCTTTAGTGCCAGGTTGTCTGCTTCCGTTCCCGATGCGACAAAGATCACTTCGCTGGGGCGTGCACCGAGGAGTTCTGCGATGGATTCGCGGGCTTCTTCGACATGGCAGCGTGCTCGGCGGCCTACTGAGTGGACACTGGAGGGGTTCCCCATGTCGCCGGCCAGTTCGCACATTGCGGTACGAGCTTCTTCCCGCAGTGGGGTGATCGCGGCGTGGTCGAAGTAGCTGGCCTCGGCTAGCAATTCTGGGGATTCACAGAGCATGCGGGGTCTTTCTGTGCTGTAGGAGTCTTCAGCTGCGGGCTTTCATCAGGTCAATGAGCTGCGGCACGATATCTTCAACATCGCCCACGATACCGAGGTCGGCAATAGAGAAGAGTTGTGCATCCGAGTCGTTATTAATGACCACAATGTGCTTGGAGTTCTGCATTCCGGCCTTGTGCTGGATTGCTCCGGAGATACCTAGTCCGATGTACAGGTCTGGGTTGACGGTGACACCCGTTTGGCCGATTTGGAGGGCACCTGCGCAGTATCCGAGGTCCACTGCATCGCGAGTTGCACCGACTGCTGCACCGAGTTGGTCGGCAAGTCCCTCCACGTAGTCGTGGAAGCCTTCTGCGGAGCCGACACCGCGGCCACCGGCTACCACTACCTTCGCCTGGGTGAGGTCAGGCCTATCGCTGGGGGTGTCTTCGATGCGTTGCGAAACGCGGACGCCGCGTCGAATGGTGGGATCAGGCAAAGCCACGGTACGTATATCAACATCGTGCTGGTCCGCTGTCTCTGCCTCTGTGGCTTCGACGACACCGTTACGAAGAACAACAATTGGATAGCGGCCACGGACCTCGGCAGCGACATCACGTTGCGAGCCAAAGATGGAATGCGTGACGTGCGCGAGATCGGTGAGGGCGACAGCATCGGAGGCTAAACCGGATCCCAGACGGACGGCTACCCGCCCAGCAATTTCACGGTTGATGATGCTGTCGGGAAGAAGCACTCCTGCTACCTCCTCGGTCACCGCAATCGAGCAGAGAACGTCGACGAGTGGGGTGGCGAAGAAGGCGAAAGCGTCTTTGTCTTCGGCAGCGTGGAGTGCCTCCACCCCAAAGGGGGCAAGTGCGGCGGCGAGGCTGGTGGAAACACCCGGCTCGCACAAAACGACAGCGTGGACGGTATCGATCGTGCGGGCTACGGTGATCGCCTCAAGGCTCGCTTGAGTGGGCTGTGCCTGGTCACCACGACCGGTGTACGAGATGGGGACAAGGATAGTCATTGTCGTGTTCTCCTATACAAGCTTCTCGGAGACGAGGTAGTCCATAATGCGCTGTGCGCCGTCACCATTGTCAGCGAATACTTCTCCCTGCTGCTTGACGGGGCGTTCGGTGGTGTTGACGACGACGGTACCTGCACCGGCTTGCCCGACTTGGTTGGGCAGCACTCCAATATCTGCGAGGCTCCACTCGGTGACCTCCTTCTTCTTGGCCGCCATAATGCCTTTGAAGGAGGGGAAGCGCGGTTCGTTCATGGTCTCTGTAACGGAGACCAATGCTGGCATGTCGGCAGTGAGTTGGTAGGTAAACCCATCGGTGGCTCGTTCGGCACTCAACGTGCCATCTGCTTCCACTGTGAGCGAGTTCACGCTGGTGAGAGCGGGGATGCCCAAGTACTCGGCAATGATTGCAGGGACAGTCCCTGCTCCGGCATCGGAGGATTGGTCGCCACAGATCACAAGTTTGGTGTCAGCGATGTGGCCAAGGGCGTTGGCCAGTACCCAAGCGGTTTGGATTACGTCTGAACCGACGAGGGCATCGTCGCAGATGTGGATGCCGCGGTCCGCCCCCATGGCCATTGCCCGGCGGAGGGCCTCCACTGCACTGGCTGGCCCCATAGTGAGCGCGATAATTTCATGGGGGATTTCCAGCACGTCATTGAGCTGTACTGCCGCCTCTACCGCATGCTCGTTGGTTTCGTCCAAGATTTTATCGACGCTCTCTCGATTGAGGCGGAAATCGTCGGTGAGCGAGTTGTCCGTTTCGTAGTCAGGAACTTGCTTCACGAGGACGACGGTGGCTGACATGGAAACCTCCTGGTTGAGGGTGCACAGGCGGAAATGTGCCTGCAAAGATGGTAACGCGAATAGCTTTCTCTACCTAGTTATAGTGGTTGTTGTTCGCGGACAGGATAGGGTGAAAAGGTGAGTAACCAGGACTTCCCCGCTGACCCCGATACGGTTGTGCCACTCCCCATGACAGGTGAGCGTACGGCCCCGGATACCGACCAGGAAAACTACTGGTTCCGTCGCCACGAAATTGTGTATCTGGCGTGGCGGGAGCACTGTCACGGCAGGGACATTATTGAAGCTGGGGCTGGGGAAGGCTATGGGGCGGGTATTCTGGCACCCTACGCCCAATCTCTCCACGGGGTGGATTACGATCTGCTGGCCTGCCAGCACGCGGCGAGCAAATACGGGGTTGGTGCTCCCTGCCCACTCACCTTTACCCAGGCGGATTTAGGGGCATTACCGTTGGCGGACGAGTGCACGGACGTCATCGTTAATTCCCAGGTCATTGAGCATCTCCCCGACCAAGAAGCGTTTGTTGCCGAGTGCTTCCGGGTGCTGCGACCGGGTGGTGTGTTCTTAGTTGCAACTCCCAATCGAATTACCTTTACGCCTACCGGCCAACCTATTAACCCGTTCCACATTCGGGAGCTTAACGCGCGCGAATTAGCTGACCTGCTGGTTGAGCCGGGCTTTGAGCTGGTGGAGACGCTGGGGGTGTATCACGGTCCACACCTGCGTTCCCTCGATAACAAGTGGGGTGGCCTTATTCATGCGCAACTGCAACCCTATTTGGAGAACCGTTCCTGGCCTGCGGAGCTGCGGGCGGATGTCAATAGCATCACCGCCATCGATTTTGAATTTCGCAGCTGTCCGCCAACCGAGGTAGAGCTAGGGGAGCTAGACGACCCTACGTCTCTCGATGACAGCTTGGATCTTGTTTTTGTGGGGAGGAAACCACGATGACAATGTCACCCACTGTGCCTGGTCTTTTTACGCTGGTTCTCCATAGTCATCTCCCCTGGTTTGCTCATCATGGGGCATGGCCGGTGGGCGAGGAACTTCTCTATCAAGCGTGGGGGAACGCCTATATTCCTGTCGTCGAAGAGCTCTATCGGTTAGCAGAAGAAGGCTACCGCGATGTGCTTTCTCTCGGGATCACTCCCATTGTGGCTGCCCAGCTAGACGATCCCTACTGTCTCCGTGGTATGCACGAGTGGCTGGCAAACTGGCAGATGCGGGCGGCGGAAGCGGCTAGCTTTACTGCTGCTGCTACGGTAGACTCCGCCTCAGCCCATGGCACTGATGCCGTTCGGGCCATGGGAGGCCGTGAGGAAGCAGCAGCTCGTTGGGCCACCGAACGCTTCCTTGCTCGTTGGACCAGCGGTGGTTCACCAGTGTTCCGCCCGTTGCAGGATGACGGTGTGGTCGAAATGTTGGGGGGACCACTCGCTCATCCCTTCCAGCCGCTCCTCCCCAAGACGTTGCGCCGTTTTTTTCTTGAGTCAGGTCTTTCCGACAGCGAACTGCGGAGGGGTACCCGTCCGGCTGGTCTGTGGGCTCCTGAGTGCGCCTTCACTCCCGGTATGGAAGTGGACTACCAGCGTGCCGGCGTAACTCACTTTATGGTGGATGGACCTTCACTCCATGGGGACACTGCGTGCGGCCGTCCGGTAGGCGCAAGTGATGTTGTGGCGTTTGGCCGCGATCTCACCGTCAGTTATCGTGTGTGGTCCCCCAAGGCGGGCTACCCTGGTCATGCTGATTACCGTGATTTTCACACGTACCACCACGAGACTGGTTTTAAGCCGGCGCGGGTCACTGGCCGCTCTGTCTCCCCAGAGCATAAAGCCCCTTATAATCCGGAACGTGCTGCAGCACGTGTCGACCACGATGTTGCAGACTTTGTGGAGACTGTTGTGGGCCGTTTGCAGAGTGAAACTGAGCGATGTGGTCGCCCCGCACACGTCATAGCGGCATTTGATACTGAGCTCTTTGGGCATTGGTGGCACGAGGGGCCCGAGTGGCTCGGGAAAGTTATCCGTGCTTTGCACGCTGCGGGTGTTCGCGTTGGTTCTCTGGCAACGGCGCGCGCCGCTGGCTATGTGGGCACTCCCGTGGAGTTGGGTGACTGTTCATGGGGTTCTGGTAAGGACTGGCGCGTCTGGGAGGGACCACAAGTGGCTGACATCGTGGAGCTTAACCAGCAAATCAGTGCTGAGCTGGCGACGGCGTTGTGGGAGTTTGTCCCCAGTGACGCCACCCCCGTCCGACCGCGTGACCGCTACTGCGACCAGATTGTCCGAGAGGCAACACTCGCGCTGCAATCTGACTGGGCGTTCCTCATTTCGAAAGACACGGCGGCAGACTACGCACGGAACCGCGCTTATCTGCATGCCCACGCGATGCGCGAACTAATTACTGCCCGGCGCCATCATTGGCGGGAGCAGGAATCACAGTTGCTCGGCGCGTGGCAGGCCGCCGATGGGCCCTTCTCACAATTGGACGCTCGGCTGCTACGAAACGCCTATGATGAGGAAGATTAACGATCCCGAACTGTTCTTTCCGGTACTGTGAGGAGTCCATACAATATGAAGGTGCTGATGATCTCCTGGGAGTTTCCCCCGGTGATGGTGGGTGGCCTGGGTGCCCATGTCGATCGTCTTGTGGGAGAGTTAGCAGCGGCAGGACATGAGGTCGTAGTGGTGACGCGTGCTCCCGCCGCCTCTCCTGGAGTTGTAGCAAAAACGACCGATGAGATGCGGGGGAAGGTGCGGGTGGTGTCTGTTCCGCTCACTCCGCTAGCGATTGACTTCACGAGCGATCTGATGGCGTGGACACTGCTCATGGGGACCGCCATGACGCAGGCAATTCAGCATCTTCTCCACGGCACCGGGCCGTGCAGCGAGCATGGTGCGTGGCAGCCTGATGTTATCCATGCCCACGACTGGCTCGTTGCGGTACCTGCCTGTGCTATCGCCGAACAGTACGGGCTCCCTTTGGTAGGAACGTTCCATGCTACTGAAGCTGGCCGTAACTCCGGTTGGCTCTCTCACACCCTCAACCGCCACGTTCACTCGGCTGAATGGTGGTTTGCCCACTCCTGTGACTATCTCATTGCTTGCTCGCGTCCGATGGTGGACGAAGTCTCTGCAGCCTTCGGAGATCCCGCTAGTGGGTCTCCCGGGTTACCTCCGCTGCGTTTTATCCCGAATGGCATTGATACTCGCGGGTGGACTATTCCGCATCGCCCGGCGCGCGCTACCACTGCCCCACACCTGATCTATTTTGGCCGTTTGGAGTGGGAGAAGGGCGTTCACGATATTCTCTCTTCACTGCCGCTCTTGCGCCGCCGCTACCCCGGTATTCACGTAACCATTGCCGGGGAGGGGATGAAGCGGGAATGGCTCGAGTCTGAACAGCGCCGGCACCGTCTCTGCGGCCCTGTCCACTTCGCCGGTTTTATGAAAAAGGATGAATTGCGGGAGCTGATCTCTACTGCCGATCTGGCGGTACTACCGTCCCGCTATGAACCTTTCGGCATCGTCGCATTGGAGGCGGCCGCTGCCGGGATTCCTGTGGTAGCTGCGCGTGCTGGGGGGCTTGCTGACATTATTGTTGATGGTAAGACCGGCTGGAGCTACTCCCCTGGCATCATCGACGAAATGGTGAAGACCATCGATGCGGCTCTACAAAATCCGGTAGAGCGGAATCGTCGTGCTGCCGCAAACCGTGCACAGCTTCCCCAACGGTTCTGCTGGACCCATATTGCTCAGCAGACGGTGCAGGTCTACGAGTGCGCTGTCGCTGGTTCAACTCGGCGAGCCCAGTTGGCTCTCCCCCGGCCGCTGATACCGCTGCGCCCGCTTCCTGAGCGGGATTGGACGACTCCCGTCGATGTGGCAACAACCGTTCCACAACCGTAGTACCCTCCCCCGCCCGCTTCTCCCCAAATTGATGCCACGCAACTATTGTGTATTCCGCTCAGATAGTTTTCTGCGGATGTTTACACTGCTCCGAGCCATTGTCTGTCGACGGCTGAACAGTGCTCAAGCGTCCAGTCAATGGCAGCTCGCATTTTGCTTTCCTATCCACTGCAATTTTCTCAGTGTTTTCTTTGGGTCAAATGCCTGAGCATCCTGGTCACAGCCTCGCTAAGGTAACAGACGACAGACAAGTATGTACCAAAGGCATTTCTTCCTTGCTCCCAGCGCTTGGATCGAATTGTCCTCCGAGAGACCGAGGAGAGGTCCACTGTGGAGATCAATCGTCGTTCATTACTAAAGGGAATGGCCGCTACGGGCGTCGCAGCCGCAGTAGCTTCGGGAGCCACTCATTCCACCGGTGCACCTTTCGCACTAGCGGCGAAGCGCCATAAGATCACGGGGCCTGCTGACGGCAAGGGTTACTCGGTCGGTATTGGTATTTCCAGCATGACGGGTGCTGTCGCTGGACAGGGCATGATGGGTTATTCAGAACCGGAGCAGGTGGCTCGAGGTCTCCGCAGCCCCTACTACGCCCGTGCTTTTATCTTCGTCGATAACAAGACCAAGGAGCGTTTGGTCTACGTCAACGTCGATATGGCGTGCTTCTTCGAAGCCCTCCATCAGGAAGTCATCAAGCATTGTGCGAAGAAGTACGGCAAGCTCTACCCCGAATCGCACCTGTGTATTACTGCGACCCACAACCACAATTCTTGTGGCGGTACGTCGCATAATATGGCCTACAACACTGCGACATCGGGCTTTATGGAGAACAGCTTCAAAGAAGAAGTTGCAGGTATCTGCGAAGCCATTGACAAGGCTCACCGCTCCATCCGCCCCGCTACGCTACTACTTGGGCACGCCGAACTCCATAACGCCTCTGCGAACCGCTCTGCGGTAGCTTTTGAGCGGAATCCTGAATCAGATAAGGCCTACTACCCAGAGAAGATCGACCCACAGGTCCGTGTTCTCCGTATTCAACAGGCAGGTGAGGATGTGGGCGCCGTTACCTGGTTCGCCACCCATGGCACCTCCCTCACCGATGCGAATTTCTACATCGCACCCGATAACAAGGGTCTTGCCTCATACATGTGGGAGCATGACGAAAAGGGTGTGCGCTACCTGCGCGGACACCAAAACTTCGTGGTGGCATTCTCGCAGACCAACGCCGGCGACATGACTCCGAACTTGGGCGTCAAGCAAATGAAGCCCACTGGTCCTGCCGGTACCGACTTCGTCAGGAACAACGCCATCATCGCCAAGCGTCAGTACGACGCCTGCAAGAAGGCATTCGAGTCAGCTACCCCCATTTCCGGTGCGCACCTCGATGTCCGCTACATGTACGTTGACATGGCACACCAGGTCATCGATGGAAAGTACACCCACGACGGCAAGCGCTGGCGTACCAGCCCGGCCATCATGGGCGGTTCGGGCGCTGCCTGCTCTATGGAAGACAACGTGCGCTGCCCCACTTGGGACATCCCCTTTATCCGCGAAGGCTGGCAGTTCCCGGCAGTCGAGCCGAAGATCAAGTCTATCCAAGACGCGATGAAGAAGATGGGAATCAAGAAGGTCCCGGATCTGCCCCGGGAGGACATGCTCAACCAGTACCCGAAGGTGCCGCTGCTGCCACTCGGTTACTTGCCCCCAACCCCTTGGAACCCGCAAATCGTGCCAGCACAGATTATCCGCCTGTGTGATCAGCTCACCATATGCGCGAACTCATCCGAGTGCACCATTGCAGGTGGGCTGCGAGTACGCCGACAGGTCGCAAAAACTTTGGATATTCATCTTGAAGATGTGATCTACCAGGGCTACACCAACTCGTACAACCAGTACATCACCACTCCGGAAGAGTATACGGCAACGCAGTACGAAGCTGGTGAAACCCAATACGGTATCGAGACACTCGGTGCCTGGATCCAGGCATTCGACAAGCTCGCGCAGGCGATGCGCGACGGTAAACCGGTTGCACATGGTCCCAGCCCTCTCAAGCATGAGTGGTTCCACCCGACCTGGTTGGCCGCCGTCCCGCCAGACACTTGCCCGAAGGGCAAGAAGTATGGCGACGTACTGGTTCCGCCGGAACGCAGTTACCGCAAGGGCCAGACCGCCCAGGTCGATTTCGTCGGTGCTCACCCCAACAACCGCATTCGCCGCAACAGCACTTACACCAAGGTGGAGCAGAAGAAGGGCGGCAGCTGGGTGTGCGTCTACGACGATTCCGATTACGAGACCATGTTCCACTGGGAACGCCCCAAGGACTCCAAGACAGAATCCATTACCCGCGTCATCTGGAATATCCCCACGTGCCAGGAAGCCGGTACGTATCGTCTGGTTCAGTTGGGCGAATCCCGCGATAAGAAGGGAAAGATCACGTCCTACGTAGGAACGTCACCTGCGTTCCGCGTGAGTTAGCCGCTCAATGCGCGATGGTATGTGTGCCCTTCACCTCTCCAGAGGTGAAGGGCACACTGCTCTGTGTACGCTTCCTTGGGTATGCGGTGCGCTAGGTCGCTGGCCTCTATACAGGGCAGAAAGTTAGCCTCTCTTCGCTGATAGCTTCTTTTTCCGCTCGATGTCGGCCAGGTCCTCCTCGTGTTGGGCGCGGGCCGCAGCGCTCGCTTCCCACTCCTCTTTCCGGTTCCGTACCGGTCGAGCTGGGGCGCCCACCGCGATACTGTAGTCGGGGATGTTTCCCTTGGCGACGGCATGCGCTCCGAGCACGCACCCCCGTCCAATTGTGGTGTTCCTCGTGATGGTAACTTTGGTCGCAAGCCAACAATCGGGACCAATACGCACTGGCCCTTTCACAATCCCTTGATCTTTGATAGGCATCGTGACATCACTGGTGACATGGTCAAAATCGCAAATATAGGTCCAGTCCGCCACCAGGGTGCTCGCACCGATTTCAGTATCGAGGTAAGAATTCACGACGACGTCTTTCCCAAAGACGGCTTTATCTCCGATGCGAAGAGATCCTTCGTGGCACCTGATAGCGGTGTTATCTCCGATATGCACCCATCGACCGATCTCCATCCGCCCCAGACCGGGACGGCACAACAGTTCCGTGTTCTTCCCCAGGAACACCATGCCACGCAACACGACATGCGGATTTCGGAGGCGGAACTTGAAGAGCCGCCAGTACCGCACCAGATACCAAGGTGAGTAGGCCTTATGGCGAACCACCCATTTGAGCGAGTCCCAGGTGAGGAAACGGCATTGCTGCGGATCACGATGGCGGGCAGCGGCGCGTCGGTGTTTCCAGGGGGTGCCCCACATTGATGTCATAGGATAATGCTACCCAACAAGACGAGCTCCACAGAGAAAGGCGACGGCACTGGTACCCACCCGGCTAATAACGAGAGTTCGCGCGGGTGCCCCGGCAACAGGCTTGGGAAGGACCGCACGGCGCACTGCGGTGGGGTCAACGTCCACCCCCCGTACCAAAATTTCGAGACTCGAGGTAGGGTGGCGACGCAACGCCTTCTTGAGTTCTGCGCTGCGATAGCGCAGCTGCTCAATAACGGGATAATAGGGTACCCCAGCGGGAACGAGGTCGCCCGTCAGGTGCGCAATACGATTATCAAGTTGCCAGAGGCCGCAGCGTGCAGCCCAGTGCCGTACCAATCCAGCCCGTACGATGGCGCCATCCGGCTCAATGAGGATACTGCCGACCTTATCTTCCTTCACATCCGCTGCAGCAGCTGTTGAGGCAGGGTCATCAGCTATCTGGTCAACTACATTGCCCTCCGGACTGAGTACCGTTGCCCTCCGCCTGACCGGCACTACCGAGTGAGTACGTCCGCAGAGGGGCGACGACCATAAGGCTGCTTCCTTCACTCCCCCCTCGCGAGAACCGGTGATGGAAATGATCTCCACTTCACCCTGCCAGGGGCCCGTCCCCCAACCATCAGCGAAGAGCTCTCCCCAGTCTATGCCCGGCGCGCATTTCACGAGGTAGGGACGGTGACGGTACGCCTCCAGAACAGAAGTGAGGGATGGCATCGTCGAATCGGGACCTCGGTAGCGGCGTTGTCCAGTTGCAGTGCGTCGTGCGGGGTCGAGCAAGGTTACTGTGTCCTCGCCCCAGTACGGCATCAAACAATCCGCGGTAGTGAAGGTAGCGGTGGGGACGTTGTGCCGAGCCATCGCCAGCCGCGCCAGGTCCGTGTCTGATCCACTGAGCTCGCTTGTGGCTCCTGCGGTTCGCAATGCGGCCAGCTCAGTACCAATAGAACAGGTAGCGTCGTGGATGCTATCCGACTCCCCGAGTCCCAGAGAGAGCAGCCGCTGTGCCCGGTAGTGTGCTACTGCGCGTGGAGTGGCTTGCTGCACGGCTGCGAGTGAAAGAAACCACTGGGCGGTCTCCGGGCCGAGTTTCTCCACGGCACGATGGCGCGCCTGGATGAGGTCAATAGTGCCACTGAGCAGCTCCGGTGAGAGATCCGGATAGAGACGCCGCAAGTGAGCTGTCGAATTCAAATTGTCCGCGGGAGTCCATGACAGTGTACTGGCAGTAGCGATCACTGCTTGCCCGGCGGGGCTTGCCCACCATGCTACGAGCTCCGGAGAAATCTCTACTGCCATTCGTCACCTACTCCATATCATCATATTTGCCCAACCCACTGTATCTCTCCCCCGCTGACTATTCAGTCGTCATCTGGTCTGATCAACGATGGATGCTAACGAACTGTGGGGATCGGATGCCGTGAAGGTCCAGCAGGTCGTGGGCGGGCAGTGACGAATGGTTTTACCCCTGTGACGAGCAGGTTATAGAACCAGCTTTGTGGGATGAAGCGCTTAAAGAAGTGCTCATCCAACCACGTCGCCGCTTTGAAGAGGTTGAAGGCGAAGAGATGGTAGCGGAGGCTCAATTGATCGGCAGGCACAGCAGCCTCAAACGTCCGAATCGGCCACCCTTCCAGCGCGGCGGCAAACTCTTCCGCATTCACTTCTACTTCCACTGCGCCCGCACGTCGAGCAGCGTTACGAAGCTCAGTAGGGGTGAAGGTGTGGATGTCGACGACAGCTTCGAGTGCTTGTGCACGGGAGGACTCGTCCAGTTCTTCCTGCGGACGGCGGTATTTCCGGAGTGGGCCCAGCTTGGTCACCGTGGTGACGATCTTCCACGTCAACGTACTGATTGCGCGCGCATATTTGTCTCCAATGGTGGATGGCTCGCCCGCAAAGACAAAACGCCCCCCGGGTTTGAGGACTCGGATGACCTCGGCGAGAGATTGTTCCGGGTCGGGGATGTGGTGCAGCATCGCATGCCCAACCACGAGGTCGAAGGTGTTGTCAGGGTAAGGGATGGTTTCTGCATCTGCGACTCGTCCATTGACCTGTAGCCCCAATTGTTGTCCGTTGCGTAAGGCAACTTCCACCATGCCGGGTGAGAGGTCCGTTAGCTCACCGGATGTCGCTACTCCCGATTGCATGAGGTTGAGGAGGAAGAATCCGGTGCCGCACCCTAATTCGAGGGCTTTCCCATAGGGCAGCTCGGCGTTGCGGATATCGGAGGAAACGGCTTGGTCGAAGCGACCGCGCGCATAAGTGATGCACCGCTCATCGAAGCTGATGGACCACTTCTCGTCGTAGGTTTCCGATTCCCAGTCATGGTAGAGGACCTGTGCCATCTTATTGTCGTGATAGGCGGCTTCCACCTCTTCAGCTGTAGCTTGGCGATGTGGAGTGCTGTACAAGGGGGGGGCCTCGGTCACGTGTCGTCCTTCTCTGTTTATAGTAAGGGTAGCCTTAGTTTACTGGAGGAAGTGGGGTGACGTCATCTGCCATCATCATGATCACTATCATGCAGGTCATCGAACAACCATTCCTGTGCCTCATGGAGCACTAGATCGGGTGCTGCGAGACGTTCAACCATCCCTGCAGCTAGTGCATGGCTGGGGTTAATGAATCCTTGCTCTGGTGACGGATACAGGCGAGCATTATCTCCCATGACACGATATGAGCATTGCTGCGCCAACTCCCATGCTCTACCACAGGTGTATCCGCTCAACGCAGCGGCAACGGGCAACTCTTTCACCAGCGCGGCAAGGCGTGCACAACAGGTTTCCGCCGCTGTCTCCCATGCTCGTTTATGGGCGTCGCTGGAGACTGTCCATTGTGATGAGTCATCCCCTACCGAAAACATGGTTTTTGATCCCACGAGCACTACACCACGAAGAGAACTGCGCGAACGGGGAAGAATTTCGCCTCTGCCCTCGCTGTTATCACCCTGTAGAGCGGCGAGAACAGCATCGAGTTCCTCCCACTGACGCAGCGTAAATGCATTCCAGGGAGATTCTCGGAAACGAAGGAGGAGAATATCTCGATAAAGCTGGAGATCGAGGTAGAGAAGCATAGATGGGCGCATGGGAGCTGCCATCTCTGAGGTTTTACACTCCGGCACTGTGACGGCCTCGTGTGTAGTCCCGGTGCGCAAAGAAGCGCCCCTCCGAGGTACTGACCACAATAGGTTGTCCGAAGGCTTCGGACAGGTGCTGCGACGTGATGACGTCATTGACCGGGCCTTGGTGCAATGCTTGGCCATCGCGCAATATCATCGCGTGGGTAAAGCCGCGTGGAATCTCCTCGACATGGTGTGTGACCATGAGGATGGCAGGTGCGTGCGGATCCGCTGCCAGTTGTTCCAATAGTTCAATAAGATCTTCGCGTCCACCTAAATCGAGGCCCGCGCTCGGTTCATCAAGGAGGAGAAGCTCGGGAGCCGACATAAGAGCCCGCGCAATGAGAACACGTTTCCGCTCTCCCTCACTGAGCAATCCAAAAGGCCGATCTTTCAGGTGGATGACGGCAAAGTCCTCCAGCAGTGCAGTCGCTCGGTCGAGGTCTTCCGCATCGTATTCTTCGCGCCATCGTCCGATCATGGAATATCCCGCCGACAGTACAACGTCGCAGGCAGTCTCGTGGGCGGGCACACGTCGTGCTAGGGCATTGGATGAAATCCCCAGGCGAGCGCGCAATTCGGTAAGGTCGGTGCGCCCAAATTGTTCCCCGAGAACGCTCAAAGTGCCTTTTGACGGGAAAAGATCTCCGCCCACCATATGTAGCAGCGAGGTCTTTCCGGCTCCATTAGGGCCGAAGATAATCCACCGCTCCGCTGCATCGACCTGCCAGTGAAGAGGCCCTACCAGGGTGGTGTCGCCGCGATAGAGCAGAATGTCGCGGGCATCAATGACGCGTGCATTCTGCCGAGACACCTCTTCTTGCCCAGCACGTTCGGAACTTGCCACAGTCAACCTCTCCTCCTTCTATAGCTGTTGATGCTACCAGCGGTGTAGGGGCCCACGCGGGGACCCGGCCGGGCAACACTGAGAACAGACGACTGGCTCCCGTTAGGACATGTACACATCCAGTAAGCAGCGTAGTCGCGCCGCAATTATCTGTAATTAGACGAATGACCTGGG
>QWCE01000460.1_pt1 | contig 77852 bp, 45 predicted proteins | sample 1972531 | NCBI WGS metagenome assembly QWCE01 (sample SAMN09866716, study PRJNA288562) | Human gut metagenome isolate term4_stool, whole genome shotgun sequencing...
ATGCCGGCTACTTGCGGAATTATGGGAACTTATTGTGGTATTCGTGTAAATGCCAAAACGCAAGTCTTGATTCAAGGTAAGCATCCTGTGAAGAATCTATTGGCCGCAGGTGAAATCATGGGGGGCGTTCACGGTGCCAACTTTACGCCCGGTTGTGGTTTTGGAAAGGCTCTGGCATTCGGAAGAGCAGCTGGCGAAACTGCGGCAGGAGTGCTTGCAATATGATAAGAATGTTCTTAATTCTACTCATAGCTCTTTGCTTCGGAGGGAACGTTTGGTGTGCTCAGACTCTTCGAATCGGGATTCAGGAAACCATCCTTCAAGGACAGGAGAAAGAACTTATCAATGAAACCATCTCTTCGTTGAAGTTAAAACTTAACAGAAATATAGAGGTTTCCGAATTTTCTTCGAAGGACCTACAGAAGGCGATACAAAATAACGAAGTCGATCTTTTCATTTCCTCAACCCCCTTCTTTATAGCTGAGGCAAAAAGCGGTGCCCGAGATATTGCCACCTTGGTATCTGATCGTGCATTTGATCCGAATCAAGGTTTAAGTGCTTTAGTTCTTGTTAAAGAAGGGGCTAACGGCTTAAACAGTCTTGCTGACTTAAAAGATAAGACAGTTGTCTTTAATCCTCGCTACGGACAAGAGACTGTCTATTTAATCAAAGGAGAGCTTGAACAATCAGGTAAAGATAGTTCGTTGATTCTTAATAAGCTCACAGCCCGAGATGAATCTGTCAAGGAGTTACTTGACGATTTGTCTCAAGAAAAGTTGGATGCCGTTGTCTTACCCAGTTGCCTCCTAGAAGAAGAGGCCGAAAAAAATGAGATCAACACTCTAAACCTTCGAGTGTTGAATGAGAAGAACCACCCGAATTTACTTTGCCTTCACTCTACGTCGCTTTATCCGAGTACTACTTTTGCAATGCTTCCGTCCGTACAGGCAGAGTTATCTAGAAAACTGAGGTTAATTTTATTAGGCCAAGAAGCCATAAAAGGCGGAATGTATTGGGGTACGTCTTCTGATTACGACAGCGTAGACCGTTTGTTAAGAAGTCTAGACATGGATGCATACGCTTCAGAACGAAAGTGGACTATGAAAAATGTCGTGAATAAATATTGGTACATCTTTGTCGGTTTTCTGCTCCTTATTCTCGGTCTAATGGCGCATAGTGTTCGAACTGAGGCCCTAGTAAAGAAGCGAACAGCACAGTTGCAGGCTTCATTAAAACAAAGAGAAAAGCTTCAGGTTCAAGCCGCGAAAACTGAAGAAGCACTCGGAAAACTTCAACGATTAGGAACTGTCAGCCAGATAAGCAGCCTGTTTGCTCATGAACTAAGGCAGCCACTGAATGCGATACGTTGTTACGCCTACAGCCTACTCAAACAAACGATGAAAGCCGGGAGCAACTTAGATAAAGAGAAGTTTGCTTCCGGATTAGAGGAAATTAATGAGCAGGCTCAACGGGCAGACGAAATTATCCAGAAAGTGCGTGATTACGTGAAGGACAAGTCAAGGGATCTCACGCAGGTTGACTTAGATCAAATTCTTAGGAAAACGATTGAGAGCTTCTCACTTGGCCACCCTGACTGTGAAATTCAAGTGCAAGCGGTATCGGCTAAAGTTCTAGGCGATCCATTGGAAATTGAACTGATCATTTCTAATCTGATAAAAAACGCCTATGAAGCTTCAGTGGGGAAAAAGACCGAACCTCAGGTTTATTTGAAGGGCGAGAGAAAGAGCGGCAATTTCCAAATAGAGGTTTGGGACAACGGTCCTCAACTTTCTGAAGAGCAACTGAGTGAGATTTCAAATTCTTCCGGTTCAACCAAGGCCGACGGTCTCGGGCTGGGCTTGTCGATCGTGAAAACTTTTGTCGAACGTCACGGAGGCACCTTGATTTACGGCCGAAGTCCTTTGGGAGGTTTGTTGGTTTCATTCAACCTTCGGTTAGTGAATGGAGAAAAGGGAAATGGATCCTAAAGCGATAGCATTGATACGTGTTGTCGATGACGACAGAGCGGTTTCCAAGGCGATTCAGTTTCTTTTGGAAAATGAAGATTGGACAGTACAAGTTTTTTCCAGTGGCGAAGAGTTTCTTGTCAATGAAGCACCTTCTGTTCCGGGGTGCATTATTCTGGATGTCCAGATGGGTGGAATATCAGGCATAGAAGTGCATAAGGAGTTAATTGCCCGCGAGTCGAAAGTTCCGATAATTTTCTTGACTGCGCATGGAGATATTCCGATGGCTGTGGAAGCCATGAAAGAAGGTGCAGCCGAATTTCTCGTCAAACCCTTGGATCCCGAAAAACTGCTTCAGCTTGTCGAAAAACATGTCGAATGGGACATAAAGAGACGGCAGTGGAGCGTCTCAAAAGAAGAAGCCGAGCGGCGTGTTGAAAGTCTCACATTACGCGAGCGGCAAATTGTCGAATTGGTTTTAAAGGATTTAAGTAACCAAGAGATTGCCGAAGCACTGAAACTTAGCCGACGAACTATAGAGTGTCATCGCCAGGTTGCCTATAAAAAATTACAAGTCAACAACGTTAAAGAACTAAAACTAATACTGGAAGAAGGAAAACAATAGTTTTAATACTTCTTGGTTCTTTTAAATTACGAGATCCCAATGATCAATAACTCAATGCCTAAAAGTTAAGGAGAAGCGATATGCATCAATACATCAAAGTATCCGGGACTCCCTATGAAAGAGGATTTCAATACGGATCGCAGGCAAAGGAAAGAATCTATAAAGTAATCGAAGAATACAAAGTCCTTTTTGAAAAAGAAGCCTTCATTACCTGGGACAAAGCGTATGAACTCTCTAAACCTTATCGCAAAGAAATAGAAAAATATCGTCCGGATCTTGTTGAAGAGATGAAGGGAATTGCAGACGGCGCCGGTCTTGATTTCAATACGATCCTCACGCTTAATTGTCGCTCCGAAATCATGTTTGCTAAGGCAGATATTGCCGAAGACGCGTGCACAACGATCGGCGTGCCGCCTGAAGCTAGCGAGAACGGGCATACACTGTTGGCTCAAAACTGGGACTGGTGGTCGATGGGATATGGAACAACCGTACTTTTGGAAGTTGAACAAAAGCCATTCGCTAAAGCCATAATCATCACAGAGGCCGGTCTTGTCGGGGGAAAGGGATTGAACGACTGCGGAATAGCTCTTTCAATGAACGCCATGTCGGTAAAGAAGGGAAAACTTGGCGTCCCGCTTCAAGTCCTTCTCCGAGGAGCTTTGTCTTGTAAAACGATTCCCAAAGCCATTGATGCGATTGCTAAAGCCAATAGAGCCGGGAGTGCCTGCGTGGGTCTTGCAGGAGCCGACGGTTTGCTTTTGTTCATTGAGTACGCTCCAAATGACTTAGATATTCTTTTGTCAGAGGGAGAACCTTGCTGCCACAGCAATCACTGGCTGTCCTTAAAAATGATTCTTGGTCCCGAAGCCAAGAACTATTCTTACAACTCAACGTTCATTAGACTCGATCGAGCTAGAAGGTTGGTCAAGAAAGAGGACAAGCTGTCGGTAGAAAAGATATTCGAAATCTTGTCTGACCACGCCGGTTATCCTGATGGCGTTTGCAGACATGATGATGAAACACTTCCGATTTACCATCGACATAGTTCTGTTTGGTCCATGGTGATCGATGTGAACGAGAAGATCATCTACTTAACCGACGGAACGCCCTGCAAGTTCAAACCTAAGGAATACAAGCTTTACTAGAAAGAAAACAGAACTGTAATAGGGTTCAGTAAAGAGGCCGAGGAGGGCGAGATCATCTTAATGCTCTATCTCGCTTTCCGTCGGCCACATTTCCCGGTCACTGCCAAAACGAGCTTTAAAGGATGGAGGGCGGAAATGAAGACATCGCTGCAAAACACGTTAGAGGATATCAAGTCTAAGGAGGATAAAGACTCGGACATTCCGGCATCTCGTCGGACACGTAGAAAACTCCATTTAGACGATCTTCTAGACAAGTTTGAGAAAGCTCAAGCAAGCACTCGACGCAATTTAGAAGACAGAGAATGGCTGGACTCTCCGCCGGTCGGCAGGGAACTGCTCTGAAAACTCCAAGAGCCCTTGATGCAGTTCAAGCTTTTTCCTTAAACGTCCTCTTGGCCATAAGTCGGATAAGCCCTGCCTGTGGAGGCTTGAGTAATTTTCTCAATTGATCGCTGATTGCGTCTGTGGCAAAGTTACGTCCAATAGAACTACCCTTGACAGTCATGGGCGCAAGCCGAATCTTCGATCCCTTAATCTCCAGAATCCCGATCAGAATCCCGATCCTGTTTACCGTAGTTTGTATATGGTCGTGGACAAGCTGTGCACATGCTGTGACTCTAGATGCCCAGGTTATCGGAGAAGATAGAAGTGTGATCGAAACGATAGCGACTACATTGGATCACTTGCGCGAAGAAATATCCGACGAGTTCTTTGAACTGAATTATCTTGCCAAGGAAGACCTTCTTAAAAAGACCAAAGATAATCCTGCCTTCTTTTTCATTACTGACGCGGTGACTTTCGCGGCCTTGTCGGAGGCAGGGGCCTGGGCGGTTGCTGCCATGAAGCACCCTTTGGCAATTGACTCTTCTCATACGAGCGGGGCCGCTTTCATTACCCGGAAAGATCGGACGGATATCAATTCGTTAACTGATCTGCAAGACAAGAAAATCGTAGGGATGTCTCCGACCTCATCATTGAGCTATCTGATCGGCTTAAGAGAACTCCAAAGAATTTTCGGTTCCGGTCATTTCTCCAAGGAAGTTTCCTTCAGCGGTGCTCCGATTGAAAAGGTTGTACACGAGATCTTGGAAGGAAGAGGCGACGTAGGAATCATTGACGCCTGTCTCCTGGAGCGAATGGAGCGTGACGGCAACATCACTCCGGACTCTTTAAAAGTCATCAGTCCGCGTGACAGCAGCGATCTTCGCTGCCGCCACTCGACAGGTTTGTATCCCGGCTGGGTAATGGCTGTATCTAAGCCGGCTTCAGAACTTACAGAAAAAGAACGCAATCTCATCTTAAAAGTTAGTTCTGTTTTGCCAACGGTTCCTAAACTTCAAGGTTTAATGGAGTGGTCAACGCCGAGCAACAACGACGCCATTGCATCGTTGCTGTCAGCATTGGAAGATGAAAATAAAGACAAAGCTTTTTGGAAGAATTTCTTTAGTAAATATGGTCCATGGTTGGGAGCCTTTGTTATTTTCCTATTTTTGCTGTTTGCTCACACGATTTACGTTTCTTGGCTGGTTCGCAAACGGACGGCTCAATTAACGGCATCAATGCAAAGAGCCCAAAAACTTCAGCATCTTGTGAACTCTGAACAAGAAAAGATCTCAGCGATGGAGAGAGCAGGTATTGTCGGACAGTTGTCTTCGATGATAGCCCATGAGCTTCAGCAGCCGATCAATGCGATTACAAACTTTTCCCGGGGACTGAGAATTCGAAATGAACGCGGATCTTTGGATCCTGAAGTCTTGCAGGAAACGCTTCAGAGGATTACTCATCAAAGCGAAACTGCAGCTCAAATCGTCAATAAAGTGCGAGCTTATGCAAAGCAGCATAGTGCGGAGAAGGTTAGAGTGAATCTCCTGGCTCTTTTGAAAAAATCCATCCAAAAGTTCAAGCAGATCAAGGGTTCTAGACTGAGTTTTGATTTGAATTGCCCTGAGACAATTGAGGTAGAAGTTGACCCGCTCGAAAGTGATCTTGTCCTCTATAACCTCTTCAAGAACAGCTTGGAAGCCTGCAAAAATGAAGCTGTGCCTTTAATCATTATCAGTGTTGAACAGTCAGAACAGAAAGCAGTCATCAAAATTCAAGATAACGGACCTGAAATTTCTGAGGATTTAGTCAACTCTATCTTTATCCCGAAAGTTAGCCAGAAAACGGATGGCCTTGGACTCGGTCTTTCAATATGTAAGGCTTTAGCAGAATCGCAGGGAGGTAGCTTGACTGCCATAAGAAACGAACAAGGTCATTTGGTCATGAAGCTTTGTCTTCCAATGGCTGTACCAGCAAAAGATATAAGGAAGAATCAATGACAAACGGAACGATTTACATAGTTGACGACAATGCCGAAACAGCTCAGTCTTTGGCATTCTTCCTTGAGTCTCTCGGATGGAGGACCCGTGTTTGGAATGATCCCGAAACCTTCCTAATCGATTATGAAGAACTTGCTGCAGACGGATGCTTTATCTTTGACATTCGTATGCCGAAGATTGACGGATTAGAACTCTTAGAACGCCTGAACGCAAAGGGCAACAAACGTCCTATCATCATCTTAACCGGCCATGGTGACGTTAACATGGCGGTCAAGGCATTCAAAAACGGAGCATTTGATTTCTTTTTGAAGCCTCCGGCCGAAAAAGAACTGATTGAAGCTGTCGAGAAGGCGCTGACAGTCTCAAGTGATGTGAAATTCCAGGCTGAAAAACTTGCCTATGACAGAAAGCGTTTCGATTCTCTGACGGATCGAGAAAAAGACGTGGTAATACTTGTCGGTAAAGGCATGATGAACAAAACGATTGCCGATACACTCAAGATCTCTGAGAAGACGGTGCAGCAGCATCGCGGTGTCGCCTGCAAAAAACTCAATCTCATCAATGCGGTAGAAATAGCTGATTTTCTTCGCAACCTGAATCTTCGCTAATAGTATGAACAATATGTGGACAAGAAAGCACCTCTTAAAAAGCCTCCTGGCTTTAGGTTTGCTGCCCCTTAGCTCTTTCGCTCAATCTAAAGACGAGGCTCAAAAAGAAGAAGTGCTTCCGAAAAAAGTTGATGTCATCGTCATCGGATCAGGAGCAGCTGGCATGTCTGCTGCTATTGCTGCAAAGGATAAAGGCGCAAGGACCGTCGTTCTTGAGAAGATGCCCATCATCGGAGGAAACACTTTGATCTCCAGCGGTGTGGTAAATGCTCCAGATGAAAAGAATCAGAAACTGCAAGGTATCGAAGATTCGAATGAATGGTTTTATAAGCAGACGCTGGCGGCCGGTCACGACAAAGCCGATCCTGTCTTGGTTAAAGTTTTGACTGATCGTTCATATCAGACCATTCAATGGCTGGAGAGTATCGGTGTTAAATTCAAAAAAGGCGTTTTTCAGGTTTATGGGGGTTTATGGCCCAGAGGGCATTATCCTTCTGTGTCTCACGGAAGAGGCTACGTTGCAGCGTTGTCAGAACAGTGCCGAGCAAAAGATATTCCGATCCTCACCAATGTTCAGGTCGTCGGCCTGATCAAAGAAGGATCAAGAGTCATCGGAGTTGAGGCCCGATTTAAAAATCAACTTAAGAAGTTCTGTGCCGATAAAGCTGTCATTATTGCTTCGGGCGGTTTCAGTGCAAACAAGGCTCTTTACACCAAATTGGATCCTCGCCTAGAAGGAATGACGTTTACCGGTGCTTCCTCGGCAACTGGGGAGATGATCGGTATCGCAGAAAAGGCCGGAGCGGCGGTTTCCGATATGGAATATATCCAATGCAACCTTGGGCCGGATGTCGGATATTCGCATCGTTCCGGTTACCATCTTGACGTGACTCGTCATGTGTTGGTGAATATTCACGGTAAACGTTTTGTGGCGGAAGACGGAGCGAGAGATTACTTGCGTGATGCAGTACTGCAGCAGCCTAATAAGATCGTTTATTCGATCGTCGATAAGAACGGATTCCAAAATTTAAGTTCTCTTTTCCAGCAGGCGGGAATCTTGGGAGAGATCGAAGGCGAGCACTTTGAAAGTAATGACTTGGCAGAGCTTGCCAAGAAAATGAAGGTTCCTCCCGAAAATCTCGTCAATACCATTAAGGAATACAACCAAGCCGTTGAGACTAAAAAGGATCCTTACGGCAGAGAGGTTTGGATGCTGACGCAACAGATTGAAACGCCTCCTTTTTATGCCGCTCGCGTAAGAATGGCCGTCCATTACACCATGGGCGGCATCGTGATCAATGAAAAGGCTCAGGTTCTTTCTAATGAAAGAGAACCGATCAAAGGGCTTTACGCGGCAGGGGAGGTGACAACCGGCGTTCACGGCTCTAACCGAGTCGGCGGAAACGGCCTTTTGGATGCTTTTGTTTTCGGTCGGATTGCAGGAGAAAATGCCGCGGTTGGTCTTTGATGATCTGCACATCCGATCTTCATCGGATATGAGAAAAAGCCCGCTCTCCTTACGATGATGACATAGCCTGAACTACAGGCAGTCATCCAAACCAAGGAGAATATATGAGCAAATTTACTGTATCTCGCCGCGGTCTTTTGTCCGCCGGTGTCGCAGCTTCTGCCGCCTCTCTGGCTTCTTCCGTTTTTGCCCAGGAAAAGAAGTCAAGTCTTGTTCCTGATAAATGGGATTTAACGACTGAAGTACTCGTTGTCGGTTCCGGCGGTGCAGGTCTTGCAGCCGCCGTTTCTGCAGCACAGGCTGGTGCAAAGGTTACCGTGATTGAAAAATTAGCTTTCATCGGCGGCAACACAATGATTTCCAGTGGCTACTTCAACGCCGTCGACCCTGAACGTCAGAAAAAACAGGGTATCGAAGACAGTATCGAAAAACATATCGAACAGACTTTGGCGGGAGGTGACGGCCGTGCCGATCCTGAGTTGGTCCGCATTCTTTGCTCTAACGCTTTAGGCTCTCTGCATTGGCTCGAAAGCATGGGTCTTAAGTTCCGTCCTGACGTCATGCAAGTTTACGGAGCCCTGTGGCCTCGTTCCCACCTTGCCACTGAACCGAAGGGGACAGGTTTTATCCGCGTGCTTTCCACAAAAGCCAAAGAACTTGGCGTTGATATCATGACCAATACAAAGCTGGTCAAGATCATTCGTGAACAGTTTGATGAAGGCAGAGCACTCGGTGTTATGGCCGAAAGACAAGGCAAACCTTTCTACATCCGTGCGACAAAAGGTATCGTTTTGGCAGCCGGTGGTTTTGCAGCCAATCCGCGCCTCCGCGCGATCCATGATCCTCGCATGTTAACTCTCACAACCACCAACAACCAAGCCTGTTCTACCGGTGAAGTCATGCTCGCCGCGAACGAAGCAGGCGCCTACCTGATGGGTCTGGATTACATCCAGTGCAACCCCGGCTGCCCTCCAGGACACACATCTCGTCAGGCTCTGCACCTTGACGTTTCGCGCTATGTATTCGTAGACAAACGCGGTAAACGTTTTGTGGCCGAAGATGCCCGTCGTGACGTTCTTCGTGACGCCATCCTGAATCTTCCCGAAAAATTCGGCTACGCCATCGTCGATAATGATGGATTCAACAGCTACAACCAAGTGGTTCGCGACGATGCAATGAAAGGCCTGAAGACCGGCGATGCTTTCAAGGCCGATACATTGGAGGGTTTGGCTAAACAGATGGGTGTTCCTGCCGATCAGTTAAAGAAGACGATTGCTGACTACAACGCGATGGTTGATCAGAAGAAAGATCCTGACTTTGGTAAAGCAGAACGTAATCTGTCTCATAAGATTGAAAAAGCTCCGTATTGGGCTGCGTTGTCCAGTATGGCCGTTCACCACACGATGGGCGGCGTGAGAATCGACAAAGAAACTCGCGTGCTTGATCGTCAGGGCAATGTTATTAAAGGTTTGTATGCGGCAGGCGAAGTCACCGGCGGTATCCATGGAACCAACCGGTTAGGCGGCAACGCCATTGCGGACATCTTTACTTTCGGTCGTATTGCAGGTAATTCCGCTGCAAACCAGAAATAACAGCTTAAGTTAAATCTCCCGAAGTAAGTCGTCGTCCGGCGAGTCGTAAGGCTTTCCGGACGTATTTGTATTCTGCTTAACGGGACTTCAGTTTCCCTGATCTATTACTTGTCTACGAGCGTTATTTTCCTGCAGTCTCAGTCTGAACCCATCGTCCCTTAATTTTCTTAAGAGCATAAGTAAATCCTCATATGAACTTAAATTCAAAAAATCATTTCTAAGTGTTTATTCTTAGAAGATTTTTCAAAAACCGCATGATGTTTGCACTTGTGCATAACTAACTTGCATCAGGAACAACATATGTGACACTTTGTTGCAATTGCTTGAAGATTTGCACATAACTCAAATCCACAAAGGAGAAAACCCATGGATGTATTCTTACAAGCAGTAGTAGTTATCGGCGCCGTAGTTATCGGCGTACGATTTGGCAGCATTGGATTAGGTATCTGCGGCGGCGGTGGCCTAATGATCCTTAATCAAGTTTTCGGACTGCGTCCAACAGGCGCTCCGGTCGATGTGATTCTTATTATTTTGGCGGTTGTGACTGCTGCATCTACGATGCAGGCCGCAGGCGGCATCGACTGCATGGTCAGAATCGCAGAACGAATCATTCGCGCGAATCCCAAACGCATTGTTTTCATTGCACCGCTCGTCACATGGTTTTTCTCTTTCTTAGCCGGTACAGCTAATATCGTTCAGGCATTGATGCCGGTGATCTATGAAGTGTCTTACGCTTCTAAAGTTCGTCCCGAACGCTCTATGACGGTATCTGCCATTGCTGCTCAGCAGTCTCTGGTTGCTTCGCCTGTCGCCGCCTGCACAGCAGCACTTCTCGGTCTCTTAGGTTCCAGCGGCTCTAATATGACGCTTGGCCAGATCATGATGGTCACGATTCCTGCAACACTTCTCGCAGTTCTGATTACTTCCACGGTTATGTCCTTCTACGGTAAAGAACTGGACAAAGATCCGGAGTATCTCCAGCGCGTTAAAGAAGGCTTGGTTCTTCCTCCGAAACCCATCGAACACAAAGAACTTCCTAAGACAGCCGCTTGGTCCGCAATCATCTTCGTTCTCGGTGTCGTATTCGCAGTGGTTGCCGGTTTCTTCCCCGAAATCCGTACTCCGCACACCGGAAAGATCATCGGTATGGGTACCTTCCTTCAGATGTCCATGCTCGCAGCTGCTTTCCTGATTCTTGTGATCTGCCGTCCGAACGTGAAGAAAGCACTTGAGTCTTCCGTGCTGAGAGCAGGTGTTTCCGCCATCATCGTGATCTTCGGTCTGGCTTGGATGGCTGACACCTTCATTTCCGCTCATAAGGCTGCATGGATTGCCTCCATGGGTTCCTACCTCCAGGATTATCCGCTTCTCTTCGCTGTCGTGTGCTTCTTCGCTTCCTCTTTCTTAGCTTCTCAGGCAGCTACCGTCAGAGCCATTATGCCGATCGGTATTGCTTTAGGTCTGTCTCCGGCAACCATCGTCGGTCTTTATCCGAGTGTTAACGGAACTTCATTCTTCCCGGCCAGCGGTCCCGTGATCTCCACGATGCAGTTCGACCAGTCCGGAACAGTTGTAATCGGTAAGTATGTTTTGAACCACTCCTTCATGGTTCCGATGTTAACCGCCACAACATCTGCAACCCTGATCGCACTGGCACTCTCTAAAGTTCTTCTCTAGTAGCAAGCAAAGCGGGAGGTTCTTCTAAAGGGCCTTCCAAACAAAGCAAAAGGCTCCGTCAAAAACGGGGCCTTTCTTATGGGCTCAGTAGTCGAAGTTTTCAAGAAGTAGTTCGGGTATCAAAGAATTTAATAATCCTCTCTCTTAATTCTTCCGCTTCCTTGTTAACCGTTTGAGCAGGAGCCTTTGCAGGAAACTCTATATAAGACAGATTAGGAAGTTCTGTCTTTCTAAATTTATTGAACTCGGAGATCGGAAGACGCCCTGTGTTCTGGTAGGTTACAACGATAGGAACATCTTTGATTTCAGAGACTAATACATAGGGATCTTGATAGTCGGAAGCCAAGAGTGCGCTCATTGCTTGACCGAGCCCAGGACCATAGTTGGCCAGCATGTAGCTTCTGAAACTATACGGGCAATTGTGGAGAATCAATCCCGCGGCTTGTTCAGAGGCCTTTGAAACGTTCTCTAGAGCGCCGTACGCACCGATAAAATTACCGGAAAATAAAACCTTTTGTTCCTGAGGAATTTCCTGAAGAATCCGATCGACAAGTTTTCCGATCTTACGAATATAAGATTCGATCGGGAAGCCCTTATCGTCCTCAGATTCACGGATATCAAACAAATAAACCTCTAATCCTAATTCACAAAGCCAAGCAGTTTCAGGAATGTGGGCGGTTAAATTTTTAGAGCCGTCATGGAAGTAAATCACCGAACCTTTTGCTTCGATATTAGGTTTTGTCAGGCGCAGCACGGTTCCTTCATCTGAGAGGGTAGGAAGCTTTTGTCCGTTAAGGCCAGCATGTTCCGGTGACCAATAGACCTGATCCTCCGGGCTAAAGAACAAATCCTCAACGAGAACCGAAAGGTAATTAGCGAATGATTTCTTCATGTTTTAAGAAGGCTGAAAACGGGATTTTCTTGTCGTTATCTAAATCTATCGTATAGATATCTTCCTTCAGCCAAGGTGCAAATTCAATTGTCTTTTTCGCTAATTGTTCTCTCGTGATTCGGACCAACGACTCAACAATGAGGCGGAAGAGATCGAAGGGAAAAGATTTCTTCGAAACCAGATAGAGCTCTCTTGAAAGCAGGGGCTTGGGCATCGGAGCTAACTTAACGTTCGGGATCGTCTCCCAATGCTGGATGATCCCGGCGGGTCTGGTTATTGCCCAGCCCATGCCTTCGTTAATTAGTTCCAAGAGCACAGCCGTGCTGTCAACATTGATCCTCTGATGGATCGGGATGTTGTGCGTCAGAAGAAAGTTATCAAATAACTTGCCTCCGCCGCTTCCTGTGGTCAGTCCGATGTAAGGAAGGCCGCAAAATCTCAGATGCGACCAATCGATATTGCTTTCCGGGAACTGAACGGATGCCGGATAGGCAAGAAGCGACGGTTCTCCGTAAAAGAATTGTCGTCTGACGTCTTCTAACCCCAGGGAGGGATCGGAGGTGATAAAAACATCTAGCTCGTCCCGCTTAAAACAATGCAGCAAATGGTCACTGGTGCCTGATAAAGCCGTGCATTGGGTTACGTCTGAAGAAACGTCTTTAATAACGTGACAGGCGATGTACCGCGTAAAAGTATCAACAAAGCCTATCCTCAGCTTTCTTTTAATATTGCTGTCCGTTTGAAGTTTGTCTAATACAACAGGAAGCCCCTCGATGTATGGCATCAGCGACTCAAGCAGAATCTTTCCCTCAGGTGTCAGCTTTACCGGACGGCTGCTTCGGTCAACAGCTGTAATGCCGGTTGCCGCCTCAAAAGCGCTGAGTTTGCGGGACACCATAGATTGAGAAAGTCCCATAAGACGGGAGGTTTCGGTAAACGATTGGGTTTTACTGATGTAGAGAAGAAGATCAATCGTTTCCGTTACAAGAAAGGAACGCGGAGAAGGTGCAGACATGGTAGTTTAGTTTGCAACATGATTATTCATATTATGCATAATTTTTGAGGTTCTTTTGCACTAGGCGAAGAATAACAATCAATAAATCGCCGCTAAAACGAATAGTCAGAGTTTGCGGCAAAGAAACAACTCAATCCAGCAATAAAAGGAGAATTGCAAAAATGGCAGAACAAGCAAAGGATTTCAGCCGCGGCAAAATTTCTAAACCTCTGGCTCAGGAAATCATCAAGTACATTAACGATCCGATCGCAAGATCAGACTTCGAGCATTCTTATGACACGATGCTCGACATCAATCGCGCTCATGTCTTAATGCTCTGCAAACAGCACATCATCTCGGAAGAAGTCGGTAAAAAGATTCTCAAAGCCACCGATGAAATCCAGCAGAATCGTATCCTCCCGGACTTCAGCGAAAACATTGAAGACCTTTACACCAACCTGGAAGGCCGTTTGATCAAAATGGTCGGCATGGAAGTTGGCGGCCAGCAGCACACGGCCCGCAGCCGCAACGACTTAGGTGCTACCGTCGTCCGCATGGATACCAGAAAGTATTACCTGCAGCTTGCCGGAATGTTCAATAAGATGCGCAAGACGATTCTTGCTCTGGCTCGCGACAACTATGATGCCGTCTTCTCCGGCTACACCCATATGCAGCCGTCTGAACCGGTCTCTTTTGCACATTACCTTTCTGCCGTCTTAGCCGGTTTGGCAAGAGACTACAAACGCTATGCCAACGTTTGGGACTCTTTAAATCTCTGTCCGTTAGGCGGCTGCTCGATGGGATCGACGTCTTACAACATCGACAGAAACTACACGGCTAAGCTCCTTGGCTTTAATGGCCCGATTCAGAACTCTATCGATTGCGTCGCATCCCGCGACTACGTCTTAGAAACCGTTGTCACACTGGCGATGGCCAGCGACACGATGAGCCGCTTAGCTTTTGACTTGTATATTTGGTCCACACCGGAATTCGGATACATTGAAGTCGACGACTCCTGCGCTGTCTGCTCATCCATCATGCCGCAGAAGAAGAATCCATTCACGCTGGAACACATGAAAGGTTTGGCAGGCCACATGGAAGGTTTCGTGGTTGGAATCTATTCCTGCATGAAGAATATTATCTATTCTCACAGCAAGGATACCAGCGTTGAAGCTACTCGCTACCTCTATGAAGCTATGCATGACATGGAGATTGACTTCACATTGGCCAACATCACGATCGGCACACTGAAAGTGAAGAAAGATCGTATGCGTGACAACGCGCTGAGAAACTTCTGTACGGTCACCGAACTCGCGAATTATTTGGTTCGTTACGACGATATCTCCTTCCGTCAGGCGCACCATATCGTGGCTGATGTCGTCGGCAACCTTTGCAAAGAAGGCTTAGACAGCTCTCATATTGACCGCACTCGCGTCAATGAAGCCATGAAAGAGCAGTTAGGCGCTGAAACCAAGCTCACGGACGAACTAATTAAAGAAGCCTTGGATCCGTCTCGTATCGCTGAAGCTAAGAAGTGCATCGGCGGAACCTCCGCTGAAGAAGTCAAACGTCAGCTGGATTTACTTGAAGAACAGATCGACGCCGACGAAAAAGTTCTGGCCGATCGTTTGATGTATCTTGCCCAAGCCAAAGAAGAACTCAACGTCGCTGTTAAAAAGTTAGAAAACAGCTAATTATTGAAATTTAAGGCAGGAGGCGGGATTAAACCGCCTCCTGAAATCTTAATGCTCACTTCAAACCGAGAAATCAAAGAGTTCCGCGATTATCCTCAGCTCATAACGGCTTATGCGGAAATCAAAAAAGCATCCGCCGCCGCTAATGCTTCTTTAGGCATCTTAGATCCTTCGGATGCGGAAGCGATTATCAAAGCGTGCGAAGAGATCATTGAAAATCCATACCGATCTGAATTAACAACGGGGACCTTATATATCAACGGCTTGGCTTACAACCAGGCCTTTAATCGTCTTCTGGCCGCTAAATCCGGCGTTTTGGAAGAAAAAATCAACGCAGGACAAGGATACGAAGACGTCTTCAACACGGCTCAGAACCTTGTCGTGTACCGTGCGATCAACTTAACGCGCTCCGGTGTCGATAATCTTTTGCAGACACTGCGCAATAAGGCGGTGGAGTTCCGGAATGAAATGCACATTGCCCGAAGCCATCTTCAGGAATCGCTGCCGGTTTCCTGGGGCGCGGTGTTCGGAGCCATGTATATCCGTTTAAAGAGAAGTGCGGATGAGCTTCAAAGGGTTCAAGATCTTTTCTTGGGCGTCAATTTAGGCCTCACGCCGATCGATTCCTTTACGCATTCAGCGCCCGGCTTCAACGCTCTAGCCGTTAATAATCTTAGAAAAGTAGCCGGCTTGCCTCTGCATTTCGTACCTCAAGACGACGATCCTGTTCTCGGATCCTCTTATGTAGAAGCTCTGGAAGGGGATGACAGGTTTATCCGGCTTTCTTCCGTGTTAAGGTTGATTGCCTTGAATTTGGCTCGCTTGGGCAATGATTTCTATATTTACTCATCGGGTCCTCGCTGCGGCATCTCCGAGCTGTCGCTTCCGGCTATCGCTCCGGGATCAACCATCATGCCCGGCAAAATCAATCCGAGCATGCCGGAACTCATGCTTCAGGTTATGCATCAGACAGTGGGCATTGATCAGCTGGCTGCATATTCTTTTGTTGAAGAAGACATTGATATCGGAAGTTCGAACGGCTGGGTGTTTTTCCAATTATTGGAGATTTTGGAGATTATCGGCCGAGGCTGCAATAAGTTCGTTGAGAAGTGCGTGAGCGGCATTCGTGTAAAACACGATGAATCCTCAGCTCACCTTGAAAGTGCCGCTTCTCTGATTTCTTTAGCCGCCGCAGTATTCGGCAGAGAAATCGCTGAGAAAGTTTTAGCGATTGCTTCTTCAAAAAATCTGTCTGTCCCACAGGCACTGCTTCAGATCGAGGAAGTAACCGCAGAGGATGCCGAAGCGCTCTTTAATTTCGATCGATTCTCTAATCCTCAGGAACTGACTCGGTTTATTTCGACTTTTAAAAACAGGCAAGGGAGGGCATAAAGATGAGACTGGAACATGATTCTTTGGGTTCTCTTGAAGTTCCCAACTTCGCCTACTACGGAATTCAGACAGAGAGGAATCGGCAGGCTTTTGATATCTCTGATTTAACGCTCGAAGATTTTCCGTCCTTTATCGAAGCTGTTGCAAAGATCAAAGCGGCGTGCGCCAGAACCAATCTGGAAATCGGGGCCCTAGACAAAGAAAAAGCTCAAGCGATTGAACAAGCAGCCTGGGAAGTTATTCGGAGAGACTTTGATTATTCGCTTCCGGTTTGTATTTATCGAGGTTCGGGAACACCTTTAAACGCTGGTGTTAATGAAGTTGTCGCACATCGCGCCAACGAAATCTTGACGGGCAATAAGGAAGAGGGCGGCATCCATCCGAGTACCCACGTCAATATGGCGCAATCCAGTAACGATGTCATTCCAACCGCAAAAGCCATCGTCGTACATGATCAGTTGGAAATCATTATTGAGCCCTTAAAACTCCTCATTAAGACATTGAGAGAAAAAGGTGAGGAATTTGCTTCCGTCATTAAGATGGGCCGAACCGGATTGCAGGATGCTGTACCAATTACTTTAGGGCAGCAGCTCAATGCTTTTGCCAGCGGGATGGAACGTGCCTTAGCTAGGATTGAATACGAGCAGAGCCATTGGAATCACAGCTGTCTAGGCGGTACTGCAGTCGGTACAGGCATGGGCTGCCTTCCAGGATTCAGAGGCAAAGTCAACAAACATCTTTCCGACGTTCTTGGGTATGAGGTCAAAGCCTACGATGATCTTGTGGACGGCATGATGGCGATTGACGATTTAATTGCTTGTCACGGACAAGTCGTTGCCTTGAGTGCTCAAGTGTGGAAACTCGCCCGAGATCTTCGCGTTATGGCAAGCGGACCTAATTCCGGCTTGAGAGAGGTCTACTTCGAAGTTAAAAATCCTGAGAATGCCCTTAATCCCCAGCGTTTCGCTTCCTGCAGCCTTGAGTCCGTCATTACGGCCTGCAATCAAGTCAGTGCCAATAACAGCTCGATTCTATTCGGATTAAAGAACGGCTGGCTGGATCTCGGTGCGTGTTCAAGTATTCCTTTGAGGGCCATGATCAACAGTGCGACCATGCTGAAGGAGGCCATGAGGATATTGACTGACAAAGTTCTGCCGTCCATGCGTGTGAACAGTCAGCTTTGCCAAGATATGGCTGAAAGCTCAGTTTCCAATACAACGATGATTAGCACGATCTTTGGTTACGAGGTAGGAAGCCAGGTCGCTCACTTGGCATTAGAAGAGAATATCTCTCCGAGGGAAGCCGCTAAGAAGCTGAAAATCCTTCCGGATGAAGTCATCGATGAACTCTTTGATGTTTCGAACCTAACGCATCCGGAGAATATGGAAGCGCTTTTCGAAAAGTACAAGGACTTCAGGAAGTTATAAAAAGTTCGAGAGCAGAAAACCGGGAAAGGGAGGGTCCTCCCGGTTTTTGTTTACGAACCGCTATATCTGAACTACTAGTATCAAAAGAAGTACGTGAAAACTTAAATATTGTCTTCCGGTGGCAAAGTTTACAATTAGAAAAAAATACAAAAGGTGTGAATCGTGTCTCTGAAGCAATGGGAAGATTGGATCGAAAGAAATAAGGTAAACCTTGAACATGAAGCAGACTTCGAGGAACGTTTTGTCAGAGAAATTTTGACAAAGATTCCTGAAATATCTCCTAAAAACGTTACTTCCCAATACCTTTTCAAAGATCAAAGTAATGTTAAGCGGTACATAGACTTTTTTATCTCAGATCCGTCCAGAGGCATAAAGATAGCCATTGAGCTAGATGGAAAGTCCAAAATTAAGAACATGGATGATTGGGTTAATTTGTTCGTTAGACAAAATGCCTTGGTGTCCAATGTGGACGGACTTTTGCTTCGATTTGCGAACGTTTACTGGCTGCACAATGATCGTTTAGTAATAGCTGAAATAAGATTCAGCATTAGTAAACAGGAGCATGATTTCAAATCTCAGCAGTTAAAAGAACAAGCTAGAGATGAAAATAAAGATCAGGAGAAAAAACAGCTGGAAGTTATTGAAGCGCTTTCAACGAAAATGACAGCTCTTGAACAAGAACTAAAAAATTTAACTGAACAAAAAGAGAAGAATACAACACAAGAAATTCAAAAACAGACCGAAAATACTCGTAAGAGTATTGAAACGCTAACTCTCAAAATGGACTCTATAGCGAATGTCCTTAATGAGTTAAGTAAAAAAGGTGAAAGAGCAGTTGACCACTCTAGCGAAGAAGAACTTAAGACCGCGCGAATCATTATTGAAGAAATTGCCTCGAAAATAAATGCAATAGAAGGAGGCTTAAATTCTTTCAACCATGAGAACTCGATCAATTCTTCCGAGGAAAAAGCACAGGAAACAAAATCAAGAGAGACAATGAATTCTCTTTTGGTAAAAATAAACGGACTAGAAAAAGAACTTCAAGATTTAAATCAAAAACAGTTCGAACAACGTCCATTGAATTTAGAGGATAAAGAAAAGACTAGCGAGGCCCTGAAAATAATTGTTTCTAAGATCAGCCACCTGGAAAATGACTTAAGGGAAATTTCTGCGATTCAGCATCTAACTGAGCCGCAAACCTTTGGTACTTCTTCTTCTGAAGGTGCTTCCCATCGTTATGACTCGCTAGCAGAAGAAAGAGACAGAGGTACGCGTCCCTTGGATCCTCCTGAGGAGCTGCCCTCACGCTCCTCTGTATCAAAAAGAAATGAAAATAAAATTTCTCTTAAATATTTGATATCTGCAATTTGCGCGTTTTTTGTAATAGCGACAGGTTTGTTTTATCTCTTTGGAGAACAAACAAAAGAACCTAAAAAAGGAATTAACATTTCAGAAGTTTCTTCTAACAATCTCACAAAATCTATAAATTTTGTCAATTCGAAAAGTATTGAAAACTTTGCTGGGAAAGAAGTTAAATTTTGTGGGGTACTGAAGGAGATACGGCCTACGAGAAAATTGACCTATTTAAATTTTGACCATACATATCCAGAAAATAAGGTTGCCGCGGTAATTTTCGATGAGGATGCTTTTAAATTCTCTGACATCACACAAAATATCGGGAAAGAAGCATGTATCGAAGGCACAGTGGAAGAATTAAATAAAAACAAATTCCTAATAAAACTAAGGAGTAAGGAACAATGGAAAAAATAAATAACTTAATCGGATTGGTAGTCTGCCTCAGTTGTTTTGTTATTGGGGCAGTTCATGCTGAAACGGCAGAAAGAATAGACTCAGCCAAAGCTCCCTTTTATGTTGGTAAAACAGTAATGGTCTGCGGAGTAATTAAGGAGGTAGTTCCTCGATCAAAGAATGTATACCTAAATATGACGCGGAATTACCCGCGAGAAGACTTAGCGTTAGTCGTATGGAGAGAAGATTTTGGATTATTTAGAGAAAAATTTGGAAATTTTGAAAATCTTTCGGAAAAAAGAGTTTGTGCACTAGGGAAGCTTCAGCTTTACAAACAACATATCCAAATGCCCCTTTCCAATCCAAAGAACCTAAGATTAATGAAAAAATGAGCTTTAAAAAGGGAGTTCTTTAAACAAGGAGTTCATAAATATGACTTGCCAAGCCTCTGCGGAAAGACCTCAACGCTATAACGATACTGGGGAAAGTCAAGAGCCCCTTAGTGGAATCGAGGACCGAATTTTTGCTAGAGGCCAAGAAGCGGGAAAGAGGGCAATGATCAAAGAACTCCTACTCTCGGAGATCTTTCCTTAGAAAAAAATTCTCAAGTTAGCGGATTTCCGATTGAAGACCTGAAAAGAATACAAGCGTCATCAATTTCTTAAAGAGATATTACCGTAACGTTGGAGTTCCGGAAGGACGTTTAAATGAGGTTTGAATCGCTTCATAGACTGTCCCAATCAGGAATCTTTCTTACCGGCATAGGCGGCGTGACAAAGTTATATTCAGGAAACAACAAGTTATTCCAACTGCCCCACGTTCTTTTGTCGCTGAACCATCCTGCCTTAGCGTTCAATAAAACCTGACGAAGGATTTTGTGGTCAAACTCGCAGAAAAGTTTCGCGGAATCTTTGAGATCTCCCAGATTCATGACCTGAGAGATGACAAAAAAAGGATCGATCATGGCTTCTTCTTTGGTCATCCACCAGATGTAACGTTTCGCCGCTTTCTCTAAAAATTCTGTTTGTTCTTGCGAAAAGACAATTGGCTCGTCCATTCTTTGAGCTCCTAAAGAAACTTCTCATTCTCTTCATTTTAAGGACCGAACAAGGTCTTGTCCTTTTCCTGAAGCCTCTCAGAGCATCTTTGCCCTAAGACTTTCGCTTCAAAAAATCTTCTAGAAAAGAAGTGGCTTTTTCTAAAGAAAATCAACAAATTGTCTTTTCTTCCTAAGACTACGGATCGCAATCGCACTCAACTCATTCTCTACCTTTTATCTTAATCGTCGGGCACAAGCAGCAGTCTCCTTTTCCGAGGTGTCAACTCAACAGAAAGTTGCAATTCGTGCAAATTAATTGTCCCAACTTGCACCTTGCTCAATACTGTCCTTGTTTTTAAAGAAAAAGCCTCAAACAACAAACCTAAGGAGGAGCAATGAGGTTAGAAAAAGACTCTCTCGGAGAATTAGAAGTTCCGGATGAAGCCTACTACGGTGTTCAGACAGTTCGTTGCTCGGGCAACTACAAGATCGGAAACCATACTTACAACGAATTTCCTGAAGTGATCCGCGCAATGGCAGAGATTAAAAAGGCCTGCGCCATCACTAACAGCGAAATCGGTGCTTTGAATCATGTCAAAGCAGAAGCTATATGCAAAGCGGCCGACGAACTGATTGCAGGTAAATTTGCCGGACACTTCCCGGTCAACGTTTGGCGCTCTCAAGGTACCGGTGTGAACATGAACGTCAATGAAGTCATTGCTAACCGCGCTAACGAAATCTTGACGGGTAAAAGAGCTTACGACCAGGTGCATCCCAATACGCACGTCAATATGTGCCAGTCTTCGAACGATGTGTTTCCGACAGCCGAGGCGATTGTTCTCTATCGTTTAATCGATCCGCTCGTTGCTTCTGCTAAAGAGATTGAAAAGACCTTGGAAGTGAAGGCCCGTGACTTCAAATCCGTTGTCCGCTTAGGAAGAACCGGCCTCCAGGATGCTCTGCCCATGACATGGGGTCAGGTGTTTGCCGGTTGGCTGAGATCAGTTCAGAGAGCTCGCGAACAGCTCGAAAGTCTGAAAGAAGTTTTTAGCTACGGAGTTTTAGGCGGTACGGCAGTCGGTACAGGCATGGGCGTGATGCCCGGATATCCTGAAAGAATCTTCGAGAACCTCTCCAAAGTGCTCGGCTTCACGATGAAACAAAAGGTCTACGCAGACGAAGTGATCCCTAATAGCGGCATTTTCGACGGCATGCGCAATACCGATCATCATTCCGTATTGATGGAAGTGGTCAAAGAGCTTGTCGCCTCTGTGACAAGAATTGCCAATGACCTTTTGCTTTATGCTTCCGGCCCTCGCTCGGGCATTAACGAAGTCAAACTTCCGATGAGTGCCGAAGGAACTCAAGGGTATGAGCACGAGAACACCGCTTACCTTTGCGAAATGATGACGGATGTCTTAGGCGAAATGGTCATCGCCGAGGACTTGACTTTCTACTCTGCTAATGAAGGCCAGCTTGATCACGGCTCCATCAACTCCGGCGGCTTCATCACATTAGTTAAAGCGATAAAACTCGCCTCTCATGCCTTGAGCCTATTCAATAATGAATGCTTAAAAGGTGTCGAAGTCAATGAAGAACTGCTTCGCAGTTATGCAGAAAAGTCCACCTCATTGTCAACGATGGTCGGAAGTCTTTTCGGATATCCCACAGGTGTGAAGATTGCCAAGCAAGCTATTGCGGAAGATCTGTCCTGCAAAGAAGTCGCTATTAAAGAACACGTGCTTCCTGAAGATGTCTGCGAAGAAATCTTCGACGTTCTGGCATTAACAGACAGAAATAAAACCATTGAGTTATTCAAGAAATACAAGAACATCAGAAAGGTGGACTAAGAATGCAAACTTCAAACCCTAGCGAGAAAGACAACATGACGAATAACTCTGCATTTTTTACAAGTACTGACCTTAAATACCAGGTTAGCAGTTTCCCCGGCGACAAACTTCGTGACTATCCGGAATACCTCCGTGCTTTACTTCAGGTCCGCTTGGCTTCAGCGAAAGCCAATGGAGCCCTGGGCTACCTCACACCGGAAAAAGCTTCCAAGATCGAACAAGGCTGCCAAATCCTTTTAGCCGATCCTAATGCACTGACCGCCTTAGACCAAACCATGATTCGCTTTGTCGGCAAACCCGCTCAGCGAGCAGTAGATTCTGTAATCCGTGAACTCACCGGCGGCGCAGTATCAGGCAAAGAGATTGCACTGAATCAATTTACAGCCGATGTCACCACAACTGCAGAAGGCATTGCCGTAAGAAAGGTTCTTCTTAAACTTTCTGACCATGTACGTGATCTGTCTGAAGCCATCGGACAAAAAGCCAAAGAATTTGCCGGCATTGTCAAATGCGGAAGATTAGGCTTGAAAGATTCTCTTCCGATGAGACTTGAGGACGAGTTCGCTGCCTATCAATCTTTGCTTCAGCATTCTGCTGATGAATTAGCAGAAGAAGCCAAAGGCTGGAACGTTTGTTTGTTAGGTTCCGGCGATGTTGGAAACGGCTTGGGCGTTCTGCCCGGATTTGCAGCTAGAGCCAAAGCCGATCTGGAAGAGCAGGTTGGTTATCCGCTGGCAAGCGTCGAACCTTTAACTTCTCTTTTGAACAATAAATACCGCTTTATTGTGGCCCATGCCAAAGTTCAGGCAGCAGCCGACATTATCTGGAAGATTGCTCGCGACTTAACGATCCTATCTTCCGGTCCGAGAGCCGGCATTCGTGAAATGGTCCTTCCTGCGGTAGCCCCGGGTTCTTCCATCATGCCGGGCAAGATCAATCCGACGGTCGCAGAACTGATCATGCATCTGTGCGACAAAGTCTTCTCCAATGCAGCCGGTTTAAATATTGGAGTTCACTCAGGATGGCTTGGCTCCGACTCCCATTCTTCTCTGCCGCTTAAATGTATGTTGGATTCCTGCACACTGCTTTCCGACGGATGCGAAGTCTTCAAGAGAAAAGTTATCTCGGGTCTTACTGCAAACAAGGAAAGAAGTGCTGAACACGCCAGAATGTCCTTGGCGCTTCAAATGCCGCTGGCGCAGATCGTTGGAGAAGATAAGGCAAGAGAAGTTGCACGTTACGCTTATGACAATGATTTAACGCTTGAAGATGCATACACCAAGCTTGCAGGAAAGCCTGCTCCGGATAGTTTGGAAGCCATGCTCTTTAACGTAGAAGTCATATCCGGTAAAGAAGGTGCTTCCGAGTTCATGAAGCGGTTGAGCCGGAAGCCGGCTGTCTAAAATGAAGTATTAGCTTCGCGCAGAACAAAAGTAACTCAAGGAGATAAAAATGTACCAGTTTCAATGTGACTACACTGGAGGATGTTGCCCCGAGATTCTAGAGAAGTTGGTACAGACGAATCCTTTGGAGCTTCCGGGATACTGTGAAGATTCGCTCTGCGCGGAAGCAGAAAGCCTAATTCTCAAGAAAGCCGGACTAAACAAGGAAGAGGCTGACGTCTTTTGGGCTGCCTCTGGTACTATGGCCAACCTCTCTTTGCTGACTACGGTTATGGCTGCAAATGAAGCTGTATTAGCCGCAGATACGGCTCATATACACACTGCAGAGGCGGGTGCCATTGAGTTTTCCGGCCACAAAATCCTCACTGTAAGAAGTAAGGACGGAAAGATTCTTCCGGAAAGTATCGAACGGGTTTGCTCAAACTTCGAAGGATCAGATCAGGTGAGCAGGGCACACGTTTGCCGTCCAAGAGCTGTTTATATTTCTTTCCCGACAGAATTAGGCACGATTTATTCCTTAGAAGAACTCAAGGCGCTTTCCGGTGTCTGCAAAAGGCACCGGCTATTTCTCTACATTGACGGTGCTCGTCTAGCTTATGGTCTGGCGGCTTCTTCAGATGTGGAATTAAAAGAACTGGCGGAATGCGCAGATGCTTTCTATATTGGAGGCACGAAGTGCGGAGCGCTTTTCGGCGAAGCTGTTGTCATAAAAGATCGCAATGTACGTGATCGTTTTCTCGGTGTTTTGCGGATGTGCGGTGGATTGATCGCCAAAGGAAGAACTTTAGGATGCTCCTTCAAAGCGTTCTTTGAAGATGACTTGTATCAGCGTCTCGGAAGATCTGCCAACGAAAAGGCGTCTAAGATCCGCACAGCCTTTGAGGAGGTCGGAGTGAGCTTCTATTCTGAATCTCAGACAAATCAGCTTTTTCCGATCGTTGATGAAAAGCTTTTCAATCGTTTATCGGAAAAGATAAAATTTAAAGTAATCAGGCAAACGCAAGAGGGACAGGGCATCCTGAGGCTTTGTACTTCTTGGTCCACACCGGATGGAGCAGTGCAAGCTTTGGTCAACCTCATAAAAGCTAAACAACAATGAATGTTCCGGAGACCGTATTTTCTCATGAGTGGCTTCTCTTTCTATCGGTTTGTGAGAGTAAGTCGTTAAAGGAAACAGCAGAGAGGTTCAACATCAGTACCTCGTCCGCTTCTCGCTCTTTAAAGAGGCTGGAAGATTCTGTAGGGGTGACATTGTTTGATCGGTGCTCTAAGCCGATGGTTCTCACCGAAAGCGGTAAACGGCTCTACCGTCAGGTGCTTCCTGCGATGAAGATCACTCAAGAGGCCATGGAGCAGGTTAGGGAAGAGAATTATTTGTTTTGTGACCTAAGAATCGGCTTTTTAGAGAGCATGTCTTTGCATCTGGCTCCGCAGTTCTTATCTACGTTTAAGAAGAAGGTCGGGCGTATTACTTGTCTGACGGGCAGCTCCGACCGCCTCTTAGAATGCCTGCGCACGCATGATCTCGACATTATTATCTCTTCCGATCCGGCTCTGCGTTATACCGATTGGCGCCGGCTGATGATTATTCGGGAGCCATCGGTTGCCGTATTTCCGAAAGCGTTCAAGTTTGAAGATAACCATGCTAAGAATTGGCAGTCATTGTCTCTCTGTAATCTTCCTTTCATTAACTCGTATGAAAAGAGCGGACGAGGCAAGCTCGTCAACAATTTCCTTTTAACTTACGGGATACAATTAAACGGGAAGATCAACGTCGATAACCTAGCCATTAAACTAGCGATGGTTGTCGACAATAACGGATGGACGATTACGAGCCCGCTGAGTTTGATGACGCATTCGGCTTTTCTAGACAAAGTTACACTGAGCGCACTTCCGGGTTTAGGGATGGAAAGAAAGATTTATCTGCTTTCCCGTTCGGATTTTTCTCAAGAGTTGTTTGAAAGTATCGCCAGAGAGATCTGCAGAATCTACAAAGAAAGCGTCATGCCAACGCTAAAGAAGATGACGCCGGAATTAAAAGACTCTTATTTCGTTCCGGACTTCGATGAGGAAATAAATTAAGTGCTCATCACGGCAAAGATATCTCGTCGATCAACAAGAACACGAAATTTAAGAATCTCTTTCGTTAAAGATTTGTTACATGAAAGCAAAGCCCTTGTCTACCAAGGGAAGCACCTATATGCATATTTTCCCGATTACTTTATAACCTTAAGTGGCTATTAATACTATTAAAAGCAAGCCTAGCCAGCTTGCGAACCTAGGAGAATTTCTTATGACCAATTTTTCCCGCCGTTCATTCTTGAAAACTTCAGGAGCAGGCGTCGCTGCGACATTGGGCGGTTTTGCTACAACAAGCATGGCCCAGACACCGGCTCAGAAGTTTGATAAAGAAGCGGACGTTATCGTTGTGGGCTTAGGCGGTGCAGGTGCTGCAACTGCTATCACGGCTGCTGACAATGGCGCTAGCGTTATCGTTATCGAACGTCAGCCTGCTGCAACGCTCCGTTCTAATACTCGTATGTCCGGCGGCATCTTCCACTGCCCGGACAAAACTGGAAACAAGGCTGCCCTGAAAGAATACGCCCGCGCAATGTTCTCCGGCGAAAACATCCCCGGCAAACTCGAAGGCGAACAGCCTGAAGTCTCCGAAGGTCTCGCACAGGCTTGGGCAGACTACACACCTGGTCTTTTGGATTGGATGAAGTCTCTGGATCCGAAGTTCCAGGCTTTTGCTACTCCCGGCTTCAAAGGTGCAGCATTCCCCAACTTCCCGGGAGCTAAAGACTGCGGCTACCAGGTTTATCGTTCTTCCTATCCTGACCGTATTCCTCCCGGATTCAACAGCCCCTGCTACAACGGCCCGAAAGAAAAAGCAATTTCCGGCGAAGCATTCTGGCTGTGCCTTGACAACGGCGTTAAGTCCCGTGCAGACAAGACCAAAGTTGATTACGAAACACGCGGTAAAGAACTTGTCACCAATGACAAGGGCGAAGTTATCGGCGTGATTGCAGATCAAAACGGTAAAAAAGTTGCTTACAAGGCACGCAAAGCAGTTGTTCTTTGCTCCGGCGGTTACGAATACAGCAAGCCGATGCGTCAGGCCTTCTTGGAAGGTCCGGGCGTTGAAGGCTGGGCTTTCTACGGCACGATCTATAACGAAGGCGACGGTATCGCCATGGGCCAGAAAGTTGGCGCTGGCATCATGAAAGCCGGTAAAGCCGCTTCCCGTATCATCATGCCTGCTCCTGTCCGCCACAACGGAATGAAACTGGGCATGATCACTCCTGCCGTCGGTTCCGGCCACGCTATCGTAGTGAACAACTACGGTAAACGTTACGCTGCCGAACACAAGGTCACCAAAGACCCGAGCCGTTACTTCTTCTACAAAGAAGCAGTTAAGTTCAACATCGACACACTCGACTATCCGAACTCTCCGTCTTGGTTCATCTTCGACGAAACTCTGCGTAAACAGAAACCGCTCGTCGGCCTCGGCATCTCCACTCCAGGTTACGGCTTCGTTGACTACGGTGCCGCTGACAACAGCGATGCAGTGAAGAAGGGTTGGATTCTCAAGGCTGACACGATTGAAGAACTTGGCCAGAAGATCAAAGCTCTTCAGGAAAACGGCGGCAAGATGGATCCCGCAGCTCTCGCTGAAACCGTCAAGGCTTACAACGCAGCTTGCGCAGCCGGCGAAGATAAAGAATTCGGCCGCTTAAAGAGCACGTTGCAGCCTGTTTCTGATGGCCCGTTCTATGCTTGCCCGTTGGTTGCCGGCGGTCCTAACACCAAGGGCGGTCTCGCTGCTAACGCTAAGCGCGAAGTTCTTGACTGGAACCTCCAGCCGATCCCCGGACTCTATGCAGTCGGTGAAATTGCTTCTGCCCTTAAGTTCGTTTACCAGGGCGGCGGCAACTTAACAGAATGCTTGGTATTCGGTCAGGTTTGCGGTAAAGAAGTTGCAAAACTTCCTAATCGTGCATAATTTGTACTAATGAATTAGCGGCCAAACCAAACTCCTAGGTTTGGTCGCTTTTTCCATTTGTGCTCTCTAATTTAAATTTCCAAGGATGACAAAATGAAAACATTATTAGCCGCGATCCTGGGTACTTTAGTAATGAGCATGGCGGCTGCTCAGACCACGCCCCAGTATTTAGCAGATCGTCACGTTGCAAGAGGCGTTCAGTGCGCAGCTTGTCACGGGCAGGATGCTCCCAAGGCAGCTCTTCCGGAAGACAAGGACAGACATGAACCTTGCGTTGCATGTCATGGTTTCTATGACAAAGTAGCTCAGAGAACTGTTCCTAAAAACCCTGAAGAGATGAACCCGCATTCTCAGCATGACGGTAATCTGCCTTGCACGACTTGCCACAAAGGCCATCAGGCTGGCAAGAATTACTGTGCCGGCTGCCATTATTACAACTTCAAGGTACCCTAATAATTTAGGGAATTTTTGAGGGCTTAGGTTTTTGGCTTAAGCCCTTATTTTTATTTTTGTTGAAGGATTTTTTTGAACTCTTTAGAAAGCTCGGCCTCATAGAAACTTTTACTGAGAGTTTCGACCGTATCAACCAATTCCGGATTGACGCTTTTCCCGAAGATCAGAATCACTTCTCGCTGCATAACGGGATCAGGCATCTTGCAGAAATGCACTTGGGCTGCTAAGTCAGGATGCTGAACCAATGTAGCAGGTCGGACCAAGCTCCAGCCGATGCCTTTGCAGATGAGTTTCAGCATGACGCCGCCATCGTCAACTTCAATCCGATTCGGCAGATGAATGAACAGTGAGTTCAGGAAATTCTCCGTCATCTCGCTGCCTCCCGAGAATCGGTTGTATCTCAGGAAGGGCAGGCCGCAAAACCTCAGTTCTTCCCAGGTAAAAAAATCCTTTTCAAAGCGAGGCTCCTTTGGGAGCGCCAACACTGACGGTTCAGAAAACAGGTACTTTTGAGCAAAGAAAGACTCGTCGATTTTCTTAGTGCAGGCGATAGCGATGTCAACGGTCTGGGTCTTAACTAACTCGATTAATCTTTCTGAAGTCCCAGTTAAAAGAGAAATCTCATTGGACAAAGGGGAAAGTTTTTCGATGAGATGTACGCCGAGGTTCCGAGAGAGACTTTCAATGATGCCGATTCGGATAATAGGCTTCAGAAAGTTCTTTTGTCTTAGTTTCTGAACTCGAACATTAAGCGAAGAGAAATGATATTTCAGCTCGTTATAGAGATTCAAACCTTCGGAAGTGAGCTTTAAGGGCCTTTTGGAATGATCAAACAGAGGAAGGTTTAGGCTTTTTTCTAGTTCGGAGAGATGATAAGAAATGGTCGACGGATGCATATCCAAGACGGAAGATGCTTCCGACAAATTACCGCATTCGGCCATTACTAAGAAGACTTGTGTGCCGGTACTGAAGAAACCGGAATTTTCCGACCACTGTTTTTTATCCATTATCTAAGCTCAGCTGATCATTCGTGTTCGTTGATAATTATATGAAGGATCATCAGCTTGGAGCTGTACTTCGAATTTCCGAAAGCTTTCCTCCAAAGGACGGAACGGTAATAGGATCCTGGCCCTCTTCGTCAGACCAAAAATCTCAAACGGCTTGTTTGTCTGAAAGCCTTCTTTCAGCCGTAAAAAAGGCGCTCCAATTGGAACGCCGCCTGGTTGGAAAAGTGGGAGGTTAAAGTTTATGCGATAGCTTCGGCGACCTTGCGCTCTAATTCTTCTTTGGCGTTTTTAAGTTGGCCGATTCTGCTTTCTAGTATGCCGTTGTCTCGGTCTAGGTTTGCCTGCAGTCGATTGAGCTGACGGGAGAGTTCTTCAGAATTCGAACCGCCGATCGTCTTCTTCGACTGAGCATTTCTCGTCGGATCAAGCGCTTCACGGATCAGTTCATCGGTAAGGCCGGTCTTCTTACCAAGAAGGAGCTCGCAGATCGGATTGATATCATCAACGGTGATTTCGTTGGCCAACTTGTTATGTTCCTGCATATAGCCGACAAGCATGGCAACAACGCCGTGCGCACTGCGGAAGGAAATTCCGTCATGACGGACGAGGTAATTGGCCAATTCAGTTACTGTACAGTAGTTTTGGACTGCAGCTTGAAGCATCCTTTCTTTCTTGAGCGTTAATGTCTTGATCGTGACATTTAACAATGCCAAGTCAGCTTCAAATTCCTGCAAAGCGGTCCATACAAATCGCATAGCTTCTGTTGAAGAGTCTCTGCAGTGAGTGAACGGAATATTCTTCAGTGAACTGAAAACTGACACGAAGAAAGCTTCCATATGAGCGGCTTTGCCTTTGCAGCACTCAAGTGTCAGCGCATTCTTCTTCTGCGGCATGATGGAAGAACATCCTGCAACGGAATCATCGACTTCGACATAACCGTATTCAGGCGTCGACCACATGTACAAGTCATAAGCGAAGCGGGAAAGCGTGCAGGAAGCAACAGACATCGTGCCGATGATCTCAAGGCAGTAATCTCTGCTTGCCGTGCAGTCGATGGAGTTTTGCATGGGTTCGTCAAAACCGAGCAGGGCACTTGTTCTGTTTCGATTGATCATGAAAGTGGTAGAACCCATGGAACCGCCCCCAAGAGGGCAAATGTTCAAGGCCTTCCAAGCATTTTGGATTCTTTCGTAATCACGCTCTAAAGCATTTAAAACACCGGCACAGTAGTGACCGAAGGTAATCGGTTCTGACGGCTGAAGATGTGTGTAGCCGCTCATGACAGCATCGATATTTGCTTTGCCTAAATTAATAAGATTCTGGCGAAGCTCATTGAACATGCCGCACAGACGCAGATAGAAACCTCGGATGTCCATTCTTGCTTCTGTTGCAAAAAGGTCGTTTCTGGATCGGGCGGTATGCTGCTGGCCCCCGATCTCGGCGCCGGTTTGCTCAAGAAGATACTTCTCCAAGTTGAAGTACAGGTCTTCGACATTGGGATTGATTTCAAAGGTCGGATGACCTTCCATTGCAGAGATTTCCTGCGTGCACTCTAAGATCTTCTTTGCAACGTCGGTACTGATGATGCCTTCCTCGGCAAGCATTAAGACATGAGCTTTGTTGATATCGAGGATGGTTTGATAACTTCTTTCTAGGTCTGTTTTAATCGCCGGGTTGATAAGATATTTCACAACTTCCGGTGCGGGTGCTTTTTTGATTTTTCCGCGATGGTTCTCGTCCATAGTGGCTCCTTATGGTGGTTGGGATTTGGTCCTCTAATGATCCTATGGATGCCGTCGATTGTCTTCCCGGGAAGAGAACTTTTCAAAATTAGTTTTGAAAAATTCAAAATAAATATAAGCAATCATGCCTGCAACATGGGATTTTTTGAGAATACGGCAGTGTCTAAAATGGCCGGAGTTATCTGAGGTTTTTTCTATGTCTCTTCCCGCATTGCCGTTCGGAATCTCTTCTTTTGGGAATATACGTCTGTCCGACAGAGTTTATGTGGACAAGACGGCTCAGATTTTTTTCATTGTTGATAAATATTCTCGAGTGTTGCTGACAAGACCTCGACGCTTCGGTAAATCTCTTCTTGTGTCCGTGCTCAACTCGCTCTTCCGCAGCGGGGTCCAAGATTTTCAAGGTTTGAAGATCGAAAAGCTTTGGCAAGAGCAAAAGCAATATAAGGTTGTCCGACTGGACTTTTCTGTGACTTGCTCGAGTAGATTCGAACGTTTTGAATTGAATTTTGTTTTGCACCTCTTGAACTCCTTCAGCGAGCATGGCTTTCAATGCGATAGTTTTTGCTGCCTGATCTGCTGGAAAAGTTGTCGGAATGGTTAGAGGGCCAGAAGCCTGGTTCTCTGGTACTTCTTGTAGATGAGTACGAGGCGCCTTTGACGGCGACTTTGGAAGATCCGAAATTATTCAACCTAATTTTGAAAGATATCTCCGGGTTCTTTTCGGTGATTGGATCTCGAGATTCTGCTTTCCGCTTTGTGTTTATCACCGGAATTGTGAACTTCAAAAACACCGGTATGCTATCTGACCTTAAAGGCTTGGCAGATATTTCTTTGGATCCGGAGCACGGATCGATTGTTGGCTTTACCACTCAAGAACTAAAAGACTATTTTTCTGGTTATATAGAGGAGGCAGCAAAACGACTTGAGACGGAGCCGGAGGCTTTGCTGCAGCGTTTGACTGGATACTATGATGGATATTGTTTCGAAAAGTCCGCGACAGTAAAAGTTATGAATCCATGGTCGATCATGAGCTTCCTTATTTATCCAAAAAGAGGTTTCAAGGATCATTGGTTTCAAACCGGCGGTCAACCTTCAGTCCTAAAAGAATTCTTTAGGTCAGGATCATTGAAGGATCCAAAGAACTTCACGGCGGTTAAGTCCATTTCATTCTCCCAACTTGGTGGTCCTGTAGAAGGGAAAAGCCTTTCAGAAGAAGATCTAATGACTCAGACAGGTTACCTCACCATCAAATCAGTGGATAGCAACATCGCCATTGTTGACTATTCCACCGAAGAAGTTCGGCATGCGATGGCTGGTATGTACTTGCATCAGCTGCTAGGAAAAACTATTGAACAAGCAGGTGTTACGGACTTCGCCATTAGGCTTGCGAAAGAAAATCCGGAGACGCTTGTACGCATGTTCAACAGGTTGCTGGAATCAGTAGATTACGCGGCTTACTCGGTCGAGGATGCAACCAGTGTCATTGCTCTTCTACAGATCGCCATGATTGATGTCGGACTTGCGCAGGTGATCAAAGTGATTGGGAAGGAAGACAGCGCTTTAGAAGTCCATGTCGGAGAGAGAACAATTGTTTTGGCTCTCGAATATTGCCGTCCGGATCAAAAAGCGGAACAGTTGCTGCAAGTTGCGGTAAGTCAATTGGATAAACCCTTTTCTGGAAAGCTGGGCGGAAGAATGGAGATTTTGAAGTTGGTTTTAGTGTTTTCCGAATCCGACAGACGAATTACAGTATGGTCCGTTGCTTAAACTCGAGCTATCCTTAGTTAGATCAAACGGAAAGAAGCGACCACCTCAGAAGTAATTGGCCGTAGAGAACTCTAACTGCTCCATGAAAATTTTCTTGAAAGAAGGAATCGAGTTCTGTTCATAAAAAAGCAATGTCGCGTAACGATAATCTTCCGGCTCAACGGTCCTGAACGAGATAGGACAGTATTTGTTTGGGAGCAGCAACGCATTGCAAATAATTCTTGCTGTTCTTTTGTTTCCGTCTTCGAAGGGCTGGATGTAGGCAATTAAGAGCAGAGCGATAAAGGCTTTTTCTAGAACGTTTCGTTTGGAGTTAATGAGATCACACAAATCTTGGAGAGCTTTTTGGATTTGATTCGCTTTGGCTAAAGGCTTGTAATTTGTTCCGGTAATTCCGACTCGCCCGGCCCGGATTTTGTTCGGTATTCCAAGTCCTTTCGTAAGAAAGCGGTGAATCTCAAGGATTTTTTGAACTGTTAATTCTCTAAAGTAATCAGGTTTGTTGAGGACGTAATCCAAAGCGGCTTGATGGTTTAGAAGCATGACGGCTTCTGCTTTTGTATTGCCCTTGGTGTGTTTTCCTTCTTTGAAAAGTGATTCGGTTTGAAGAAGTGTGTAGGTGTTGCCTTCAATTTGGGAGGATTTCCATGATAAATCAATGGCAAATCTCTCCTTTTCCTTCCGTCGGAGTATAGGCGAAAGTCCTTTCCGGCGTTCTTCGAATTCTCTTTGTCGTTCTGTGAGTCTTTCCATTTCCTCCTGGGAGAACAGATCATGATTAAGAAGCGTTTCAAACAACTCATGGTTAAAAGAGGTCAGTGCTTGACGGTCGTCTTGTTCTTTCCGGAAGTATTCCTCTGGAATTATGGGATTAAACAGCCTTCCAACGCTTGTTATTTCATATTTTGCGGATCTGCCGGAACCACTCGCAACGATCCTGCCGTCCTTCGCAAGAGATGTAACTATTCGATGGACGGTTGTTTTGGAAAAGCCGGCGCCTAATTCCTCCGCTAGCTCTGAAAGACTTTTGGGGGAGTTTGAAAGAGAGGTTAGGATTTCTGATTCTTTTTCGCGGAGGGCAGACATTTTCGTTCCAAAACATGATGTTTTTCGTTCTATTTTAAGTAGGAATGGAACGATTAGTACATGGTTTTGGAACAATCGTAATAACTCCAAATACTGGGGAGAAATATTTTTAGAGCCGCAAATGCAGGAGAACTGTCTCGGGGTTCGATGTTAAAGTTACTTTTATCATGCTTTGGTAAAATTGACTAAATCAGATTTTTAGAATTAAGGGGAAGGGGATGGATGAGTTAAGTCTGCTGCCGCTTGGCACGTCTGATTTCGCAACGTTAAGGTTAAGGAATCAGATTTATGTCGACAAGTCAGCGCTTATATACAAAATAGCCATTCGCCCCGGGAAATTTTTTCTCGCGCGGCCCCGTAGATTTGGTAAATCACTATTGATCTCAACGTTTGAATCACTCTTCAAGTTTGGACTTAGAGACTTCAAAGGCTTGACCATTGAAAAGCTATGGAAAGAAACTGAGACCTACAACGTTGTTAGGTTGGATTTTTCGGAAATCAGACCTGATTTCGGTTTGGAGAAATTCAGGGATGATTTGCGAGACCGTTTAATAGACAATTTCGCCCCTTATGGTTTTAACTTTGACAAAACCGGAACTTCAATTTTTAGCCAATTATCTTCATGGTTAAAAAAACAGGCTCCCAACTCTCTAGTTATTCTAGTTGACGAATACGACGCACCACTGACTTCTTGTTTAAGTAATTTCGAATTGTTCGAAAAAGTCAGGAGCCTCCTTTCGGATTTTTATGCGATCCTAAAGTCCAACGACGGGGTACTGAGATTTGTCTTCATTACAGGGATTACTAAGTTCAACAAAACCAGAATTTTTTCTGCCCTTAATAATTTGTCAGACCTTTCCTTGGATGTGGAGTTCGGAGAGCTTTTAGGCTATACGAAAGAAGAAATCGAGAAATACTTCTCGCCGTACCTAGCCTGCGCTGCTCGAGCTTTAGATTTAACACGTTCTGAGCTCTTGGGGGCGTTAATGAGACATTATGATGGTTTCTGTTTTGAAAGAAGCGCCACAGAAAGAGTATTTGCCCCTTGGTCTCTTCTAAACTTCTTTGCATCCCCGAGAAACGGTCTCTTGGACTATTGGTTTGAAAGCGGCGGTAAGCCTTCAGTTCTGATGGAATATTTGAAATCCCATGCGATGAGAAGTCCTGAGGAATATGGCAGAGAAAAAACTATTTCTTTATCAACTCTATCAGGGAGTTCGGACGCCGACACTTTGTCTGACTTAGGTCTTCTCACTCAGACAGGTTATTTGACCATCAAAGCAGTGAAGTATGGAGATACTGTTTATTTAGATTATCCCAATCTTGAAGTAAAGAAGGCTATGGGCCAACTGTACGTTGAGCACCTCTTGACGGGCAGAAGCGCCGGACAAGTAGGAGCGGGTCCAATTGTCCAAGTTTTGTCAGAAGAATCAGCCGAGGCTCTTGTCCACATCCTTAATCGTCTTTTTGCAGCAATTGATTATCAGCGATATCCGGTAAGAGATGAAGCTTCAGTCAGAGTGTTTACTCAGGTGTATTTTGCAGGAGCCGGACTAGAGCCTAAAGTGGAGCACCATACTGCTCACGGACGCAGTGATTTGGAAGTTAAAGTTAACAACCGGCATTGGATCCTCGAATTTAAGGTTTCCCGCGACCAAGAAAATCCGGATCAAAAACTCGAAGAAGCTGTCGAGCAACTGAAACTCAAAGGATATGGTGACGATTCTTCATCAGAAAATCTGATCAAAGTTGCTTTAGTTTTCTCACTTGAAGAACGAAAATTTATCCGTTGGAAAGAAGTTTAATCACCAAGGAAAACATCCTAACCATTCATAGAATCGGGCGGCCGCTTTTGGCTGTAATCGAAAAAGCGGCCTCTCTGCTTCTAAATTGAAATCGCCGAATTGTCTGTCCAAATCATTTTTGGCAAAATCCTCTTCTAATTTTATCAATCATAACTGTCGGTATTTTGATGAAATCAAGAAGCTTGCTTAGTAAGGCCGTTGTATCGAGCCTTTTGCTTTTTCAAATCCTTTCAGTCTCGGCATCAGATCTAACTTCTGACATTCAAGAAGTCATTAAAGGCAAAAAAGCTCAAGTCGGCGTCGCGGTTCTTTACAAAGACGATGCCTTCACCGCGAATAACGATGATCAATATCCTTTAATGAGCGTCTTCAAATTCCATATTGCACTTGCTGTTCTAAAGAAAATGGAAAAGGAAGGCATCCCCTTAACTGCAGTTGTTACGCTAGGACCATCTGACATCGACACGAAGACTTGGAGTCCGATGTACAAAAAATACAAGTCTAAGAAAATCACTTTGTCCTATGGAGACTTAATCAACTACATGGTCTCTCAGAGCGACAACAATGCTTGTAACTGGCTGATTAATTTTGTGGGCGGAATTCAAAATGTGAATGACTTCATTAAGAACTTGGGTATCGATCGAATCCAGTTGATCGAAACCGAAAAGTCCATGGAGCAGGACATCAGAAAAAGCTACAACAATTGGTCAACGCCGTTGTCTGTAACTCAGCTCTTGAGAAAGGTCTACACAGAAAAGGTCCTTTCTGATGAGCATTTCGCTTTCTTAGAAAAGGCCATGCTTGCTTCGGCCTCGGGTAAAGACAAGTTCAGAGCCGGTTTGCCGAAAGAAGTGGAAGTTGGCCATAAGACCGGAATGTCATACAGAACACCGGAAGGCATCAGAATGTGCGATGCAGACGTGGGCGTTATTTATATGCCCGGAGGCGAGAAATGCTATTTGGCAGTTTTAGTTAAAGACTCAAAAGAAACCGATGCTGCAAATGCAAAGATCATGGCCGATATCGCCAAGAAGGTCTATTCGCATTACACTGAAAACGCAGGTAAAAATTCGGCTCCTGCTAAATGAGTCTCTCAACCTTAATCAGAAAGTTCGACGATTAGGGGAGGAGACGTCCAACGAAGTTCAATCACCTTTTTAACTTCGAATTCCTCCGGCCTCTAAAAGTCCTTCCATATCATCGGAACAGAGTTCAGCATGAGGAACTTCATTGATTTGCTTGCGAATCAAATAATGACGGTTAATGACAAGCTCAACTGTTTTAAGGCATTGAAGGCTCTTCGCACTCAGCTCTTTAAGTTTAAGGGATAGGAAAACAAACGAATTTGGCAGGTCGTGTTAACACCTTCCTGCCAAAATTTTCCTTCCTAATGTAAGTCTAGATTTTCACATCAGCCTTCCCGGTGATTGCCGACTACTTCCAGGCAAGATTGTTCTTCCTATAAGTAGAAATACTTATTTGCTTAAAATTTTGGAGATGTGATCTAAAAAAATTGTCTGCTTGGTCGAGATTAAGGCAGTTAGTCTTCCAGTCTGATTCGACTTTGTCCTCGTTACTGGAATGAACGTAGTCCAAAGATCACAACCGAAACAGTCCATAGACAGAATGAGCAGCAGGATGGCAGCAAGAAGCGCGTAGTCAAAGTTAGCACTTCTTCCGGCTATTTATTTCCGAAAGCAACAAACCGATAAGCGTTAATAGAATGCCTAACGCGGCGCGTGTAGAAATGGTTTCGTGTAGAACTACGACAGAACAGAGAACGGTGATGACGGGAACAAGGTAGATGTACACACTTGTCTTTACCGCTCCGAGAACTTTGACAGCAAAGTTCCACGTCACAAAACACATTGCGGATGCGCCAAGACCTAAGAACAAAAGATTAAAGAAGAAGACAGGTTCAAAAATCCTTTGCCAGTTCAGACATGACTCGAATAATAGTGCCGGGAGCATAAAGAGGATTCCGTATCCGAAAATCTTTCGTGTGACGAATATTGTCGGAAAGCCGAACTTTCCGATTTCTTTCATAAGGATTGAATACAAAGCCCAAACGGCAGCGGCAGATATGGCCAACAAATCTCCTTTTGGATTGACCGCCATCGTCCCTCCGGAAAAACTTAGCAAATAGATCCCGACAATCGCCAGGCAAAAACCAATGAAGAACGCCGCTGAGGGTAGTTTTTCTTTTAACAGGACGCACGAAAATATCGCCGTAAAAAACGGGGACACTGACATGATGACACCGACGCTGCTTGCCTGCGTGTAGGTAAGAGCGATGTTCTCCAGTAGGTAATAAAGACAAATTCCGAGAAAACCCGCCGAAGCCAAATAAATATTCTGTCTTCGTGTTAATTGGTAAGTACTTTTAGCGGACAGAAAATACAAAGCGGCGAAGCCGATGCAAAAACGAATGAGCAAAATTTGCACCGGCGTAAAACCTTGCAGAAGCACCTTGGTGGATACGAACGTCGTTCCCCAACAAAGGATCGTCAGGAAAGTCGCTAGATGAGCGGTTGTATTTGAGTTAGTCGGAGTCATTGGAAGAAGGCGCCTTCTTTAGAAAAACATTCTGGTAACTACCTGGCGTTAATCCTGTTAGCCGGTTAAATACGTTTGAGAAATGCGCTTGATCTGCAAAGCCGCTTTTTAGTGCCGCGCGTGATGGAGGTATGCCTTGTTTAAGAAAGGTTTGCGCTTCTTTGACCCGAATGCTCATGAGATAGCTATGAGGCGTAAGACCTAACTGCTTGCTGAAAGAGCGGATTAAGGAGGACTTGCTGACAGAGACTCTTTGGCAAATGTCATCTAAGGTTATTGTCTCTGAAGCGTGTGACTCAAGGTATTCGCAGGCCTCCTTAATTTGAGAGGATCTGAGAGGCCGCGATTGCAAGGAGGTGTGGGCATACTTTCCGAATAACCTTGAGAAGAGGACATAGAACAACTCTTCTTTCCTGAGTTCATCGGAACGCTGCATCATGATGAGCCTGTGCAGTTCCAAGAAAGCATTGCCGGCGGATTCATCAGAAAAGACAGTTGGTTTGAATTGCGGAAGACAACTCTCACCGGTGAGTTCCATTGAAATTTCCTCCATTCGCTTCTTAAGAATATTGAATCCCAGGTAATGCAGGAACGGAGCTCGAGACGTCGAGACACATTCATGGTTGTCACGAGGATTGAAAATTAAGAGATTGTCAGGAAAGACTTGAAGGTTAAGCCCGTTGCAAAGGAGCTCCCGCTCACCGGAAACCACGAAACCCAAGACGTAGTAGTCGTGGAAGTGCCTAGGGAAAGGCTGGGCATAGCCCTGAAGGCAGAATGCTTCCAACCCGAGCACTTCGTCATGTCTAATAGTTCGTGAGATGGTTTCCATATAGTGTTCTTTTGTTTTTTCTAACTATCTCAAAAACGGTGCCGGTAGGCTTGTAAAAAATTGCCATTTTTTAGGCGATAAGAAATCGTATCTTCTAAAACGAATGGAGAATGTTTTCAGAACATAATGTTTCGTATTCGAACAAAGAAAATTTTAGGGTGAAGTGATGCTTAGACGCCAGTTAATTCTAGGAATCTCCTCCGGTTTACTTGTCAGCCAAGAGGTTCGGGCTAAAACCGTTTCTGATTTGGTCGTTCCTAAAGAAAGAAAACTTCAGTTAAATGCAAAGCCTTATTATCAACTGATAGAAATTAAGGGGACAGCCTTTGAACGAGGAAAACGCTACGGATCATCGGCTTCGGGAGCGATTAAGAGAAATATTGACTTTTATTCCTCCGCGTTCGAAAAATCCGCGAATATTGATTGGCCGCAGGCACAGAAACTCGCCATGAAGTTTCTTCCTGTGATTGAGAAGTATTGCCCTTCATATGTTGAGGAAATGAAAGGCATTGCAGAGGGCGCGGGAAGAAGCTTTGAAGACATCCTGACTTTGAATTGCAGAAGCGAGGTGCTTTTTGCCAAGGCAGATGCTTGTTCCTGCATTATTATTCCGGAAGGACGAGGCAGGAACGGTCATGTCTTTATGGGACAAACTTGGGATTGGATGGCAAGTGCCAGACAAAATTCTGTGGTTCTTAAGGTCCATCAAGAAGGTGAGCCTAGCATTCTCATGATTTGTGAGGCAGGCATGGTCGGAGGAAAAGGACTGAATTCGGAAGGTATTTCTATTTGCCTTAATGCAACTTCGGTCGGAAAAGGGAAAATCGGCGTTCCGCTTCACCTAATGATGAGGAAAGTTCTGGATTCCAGTCTGGCAACAGAAGCAATTAAAGCGGTTTCTATGCTTCCGAGAGCCGGTTCTGGTGCTTTTAATATCGCGACTCGCAGCGGATTTGAGATGGTAATTGAATTCTCTCCTGATCAATTTGATGTCATCATGAGTCAGGGGGAACCTTTAATCCATACGAATCATTATCTTTCGCCTCTCATCGCACCTCAGGATAAAGCCAAAAGTTTTATTCCTTCGACGTTTACACGCTACAACACCATGGAAAAATGGTTAAAGAAACACGGCGGAAGGATCGGAGAGAAGGAGATTTTTAAACTTCTAAGCAATCACGACAACTATCCGGAGTCGATTTGTTATCACGAAGATCCTCGAATCAGCGGAGAGCGTTATTGTTCTGTTTATGCCATGGTGACGGACGTGACGGCCGGAAAACTTTGGGTAACTGACGGATATCCTTGTGAAGGAAAGGTTTCTGAATATCTGCTTTAATTGAGTTGAAAACACTCCGCTGCAGTTTGATGAAGGAAAATGCTCAAAAGAAGGACTATTTCGAAGACTTATTCTTATTGAGACATAGACTTCCCGAATCCTTTTAATTATTAGGAGTCGAAAATGGCTTATTTAAAGAATATCGCTTCTTCAGAAGTTCTGAAATTAGCTGACCAAGTTCAATATGCAGCCGGGCAGGTTGTAAGCAAGACTTTGGTTCAGAACAAAGGCGTTGGCATCACTTTATTTGCTTTTTCGAAAGGTGAGGGCATCAGTGAACATGAAAGCACCGGAGATGCTTTTGTCACTTGCTTGGATGGCAAAGGCAAAATCATGATTGACGGACAACCTTATTTCTTAGAGAAAGGTGAAAGCATAGTCATGCCTGCTAATCATCCGCATGCCGTTTACGGCGAGGAAGATTTCAAGATGATGCTGGTGGTGGTTTTTCCAGCTTAACTTGAAAGGATAAGAAAGGGCGGCTTCTTACGCCCTTCAAACACCTTACCAAACTGTCGTGCCCCATAAACCACTGTTTTAAGAAGTTGGTTTGTTGACTTGTCAACCGATGTTCTTCTCTCGAATCACTGTTGTCCAAAATAATTGCTCTTAGCCTCAACATTTGCAGTTAATCTGGATCACAGATGCTTAAAAGTCATAAAGAAGCCCCTGCTAATCAAATTAGGAAAGCTGTGCGAGCTTTGGGGGCTTTTCCCACTCCTCAATATCTTGCTGATTAAGCCAGTGGAGGAGGCATTTACCGGTCATAAGGTTTAGTTTGAAGTATCTAGCAACTTACAAAAAATCCCTTTATAAGTTGTGCGCCGCCGCATCAGCTCTAACAACAAGATCGCTATGGCAGCTGTCCAAATCTGCGTCATGACGGCATTTTCGGTTGTTCCAACAAAGGTCTTGATGATTAGTTTTGTTTGATCCGCTTAAAGAAAAGCTCTATCTGCCACCTCGCCTTATAGAGATCAGCCACCTCTACACGCTCAATTCCCGGCTATTCGTAAGAAATTCAAACCAACGATTTGTTTCTTTGTCCAGCCATTGAACGACTCTGAAGTTAATGTCAGAGCAGTGCAGTTCGGCTTTAGCGCCCGTAAATTTCATCTCATAAAGACCCCAACAGCCGTCAGGGTCGGCCTTGATAAGCCCTTGAGAAGCGGCTTATGCTGTGCATTGTCTTTTAAACGAGTAACAAACACTACACCCTTGTTCGTCAGTCTTTTGAATAACAAGTAATCGTTAAAGCCACGATCCATAACGACAATAGAGTCGGGAGGGATGTTCTCTATTATTCCTTTGGCTCCTTTGATGTCGCTCGTCTTTTCCGTCGTTTCCACAATGACTTCCGGCAATGACGTATCGTTGTTCAAAAGCGAATGAAGTTTTATTCCGTCTTTACGCCTGTGGTGCTGAGCTCATTCAATTTTTCAGGGATAACATAATAAAAGTCCTCCTGAAGTTTATAGGGCCACTTGCTGTTGGCGTAGCTCAGGGTAGAGCGACATCCCGCGGTTGCGTCTATGAGACTGAGCTTCCCAAGACTTGCATAGAGACCGCCAGAAATCTCTCGCAATGAATCTGCTCCTGTGAGCAGACAAAAGAGCATGACAATAAATTGACTCCACGTCGTAAGGTCCTTAGACCCTTTGTCGGATTGGTACTTGTTGACCAAGTTTTGCAACCCAATTTTCTCGCCCATAAGCTGGACAAGTTAAGCAGACATAGATATCGTTGATTTCCGCATGCTGTCGCTCTGTTTGTTTATTTCGCAAAAATCAACTTTATCGGATCGCCGGCATGTTTGCATTGGGGCTATGTCAATCGCTCAAATTTATTTTGGCAGAAGTGGGGGATTAACCTAAAGTTTGGCCTTTTGAATTGCCGATTCTGTTGCAAATGATTGTTACACGAGTAAAATCGGAGGAGCCGATACAAACAAATGTTGTATAAAATAAGGACGCTGAAATGCATGATTACCCTCATACAAGGAGTATTACACTTTCATCCTTGCGTAGAGCCCTGCGGCATTCGTTTTGGGATATGTCTCCTTTAATTATTTTACCCCCCCTCTCTAACCTCTAGCTTCGTACACCCGTACATAACTTCGCATAGCCAATCTCAAGAACTAACGAATTCGCACCGAATCCCGCTATTCTTTCCTAGTCACGCAAGTGATATCAATGTTGTAAGAGACTCTTCCTTACATCAAATTTCTCTTTCATTAAGCAAATTATCTCTGGCTGTTTTTGCGGCTTGCGGATTTGCTATTTTTAGTCCCCACATGATTGGGCTGGTCTTTGCTGCACCTAATTGGAGCGGTTCAGACACAAACATACTGGAAATCCTAACGCCTCCACAGGAAGATATTAAATCTGTTACATGGAACGGAGCGAATTACGATCTGGATACCGGTAAACATAACTTGTTGTGGACCCGGCAGGACGGCATTGATTCTCCCACACTTAAAATTAACATCAATGGGATAGTCTCTGACAGTCAGACAGACGGTACTTTCTTAGATCCCGGCTCTTGGACAGGAAAGACTACAAAAGCTGTTTGGATTGCCACAAGTTTAAAAACCATTCTAACTAGCACCATTTACGGCCCTGATCAGTATAAAGCACTTGCGGCTGCCACTGCCTCGGAAGATCCATATAGTACAACCACTAATCAATCGAGCTTAGTTCTTAACTTTGAAAAGAACTCCGGAATTTTGGCCAAAGTCTATGGAGCTCGCAATGATTTAGGCGGCGGGCTCTCTATGGAATACGATCGTAATGCCGGCAGTGCAAACGACAATTCTGTCGTTATTAATATGGCAGGGGAGGGGGCGAAATTTTATGCCAAGCTTGTCTTTGGAGCTCGATCTTCTCAACTTGACCGTATCGGTTCAACAAATGGGGTATCCCCTGATCAGATTGTTCATGCTGGTTTCGAAACTAACCGAAACTCAGTGAAGATCACCGGATTGATTCCAGACGGTTCCGCTGCGACTTTGGCGGCGGGAGATACTTCATTAGGTCTGATTGTTACAAAGGGCATTTTTGGTGCCGAGGGCTATCAGACAAATAATAATCTGGTCGAAATAGCCAATGCGACTATTGTCTCGGGAATGCCTAACGCAAGAAAGCTTGGCATTGTGGGCGGCCGCGGACTTTATTATTACCGGATCAATTCCAATAACGACGGAAGCTATAAAGAAGTCGTCGATGGTGCTGCCGGCTTTTACGAAAGCGGCCAGAAGGCTTCTGCTATTGCAAATAACAATATTGTTACCATCAAAAATAGTTACTTGGGTTATTACATTTCAAAAGATAATAACGATTGGTCAGGCAATTGGCCCAATAACAATAACTATCCGACTCAAGAGGCGTCCAATGTCGGCTTGTCCGTTTACGGCGGATGGTCGACAGGCGTTGCAAAAGACAACATTGTTGCGGCAGAAGATTCGGTAATCAACGGGAACGTTATTGGCGGCTTAGAGTTCCAAGATCAGCTTAAAGTTACTGACAGGAAGTTTCGTAATTTGCACGCTAACTTAGTATCACTAAAGGATGTCACCTTAAAATCCGGCTCTTCCATCTATGGTTCGGCCACTGCTACAGGAACTCTTTCAACTGAGGTGGGTTATACGTCAACTAACTCTTTGGATGAGACTTCTGTTAAGGCCGTTAACAGAAGGCGAGGGGGAGCCTACATAGCGGGAAAAGTTGAGGCGGATTCTGCTTATGTTCGTTACATTTCTTTTGGACAGTATCTGAAAATCAATGAATTAGATAACAAAGAAAACTATACCGTTCTCCAACCTTACTATCCGGTTTCCGGCCAAACTGTACAGGAGGTTGCGGGTCTGAATGCGAATGACCCGTTGGAGCAGGCAACGGTGCGGCTTGTCGGAGATATAGAAGGAAGCATTCATCTTGGACAACAGGTTGCCGGCTCGTACCTTTTCGCGAGAAGCGGTTTCCATTCCAGTTTGGCTTCAACAGATAAGACGATACAAGATCCGGTTACAAATGGGTCTCATAACTTCTGGGTAGGAACTTACGCGAATATGTCTGACGGAGTTTCAGGAGACGGTCAATCCTTTGATACCAGAGTGAATTTGTTTACAGATGGTCAGGTTAACCATCGATATACCGCCGGAGAATTATCCCTTCTCACCCACGATGATGGCATGTGGTATGCCTACAGCAATGAGGAGGACTTGGGAGCAGAACTCTCCAACCACAGACCGGCCCTGATGCATAACTTTAGATATCACTATGTAGGTCTGGTTCTGTATCTCGGAGTTGATGATGGTAAAGAAGGGCAATCCGTAGGGATTTCTTTCGATAAAATCGCCGCATTTAGGAATGAGCAAGGTCAGGACACAAACGCGTTTGGTAATACATTTGTCGGAATTATTAAAGACAATTCAATCTATCAGAAAGCCAGTGTGGAAAATGGCAACAATTCAGTGAATGCTGAAGAAATGACGATTGATGTGCCGTTCACCATTTACCAAACAAGGGATAACCAAAGCGTTGCGGTTGCAGACGCGACTTATGCATTTTATAAGTACCTCCATTTTGACGGCAAGGACGGGACATTGTCTGATGGAACGACCGGTAAAGTGACTGAAGAAGGTCAAGCAGCCGGCGTGGGACTTAAGTATTGGCTGAAGAGCGTTGGAATTCGTTCGAACGAAATGCTTCTTCTTAACGGAAAACAAACTAATTCTGTTTTAGAGATTGAGGATTTTCAATCCGGAGACAAGAGTCCTAAACCCCTCCAGGAACTTTACACGCTATCTGCGGAATTGACAGGCGCGGGCGGCGTGCTCATTGCGCCGGAATCAACAGTCGTAATTGGCAATCCTAATACCATCTACAATATCAGCGGGTCCACAAAGAAATCGGATGGTACCTACGAAGTCCAATATTCAGACCCGAAGCCTAATTCTTACACCGGTGAAACGATTCTTTCTCAGGATGCCGTTTTAGCTCTCGGAATCGACGGTGCCTTAGGCAGTGTTGATTCGCATACATCGAAACTGACTCTAGAAACCGGGACCAAAACAGCTTTGTATCTGCAAGGACACACTCAAACGGTTGGAGCCTTGGACGTTCAGGAAGGCGCAGCGCTTTCCTTTAACGAAGACGCTGTGATCTCGCACGAGGGAAAAACAGAACAATACACAGCGAACCGCGGAAAGACGGCCGGTGAATTGACAGTTCAAGGAAAAGGCAGTTCAACTGAGGAGATCGCAACAGTTCGAGGTTTGCTCAAGGGTACCAATCTCTCAAAGCTGACCGTCATCAATGGAACTTCTTCTGTTTACAGTAAGAACGATGGTTTCTTAGGCAGCTACATATTGCAAGATGCTTCCGGTTCGCTTTACAACACAGAAGCATTTGTTACCGCGACAGCGGTTGTTGATGGAAATTCTTCGCTGTATTTCCGCGATCTGCCTAAGCTGACAGCTAGAACGGCAGATGCAGCCTATGAGCCGGTTAAGCACTTCATTGGTAAAGTCGTAAACGCCGGTAATGTCTATCTGTCCTCGCCGATCCGCAAAGCTTCGGGAGAAGTTTCAGAAAGCGATGTGGTCCTTCACGATGTTCAAATGGGAACGTACTCAGGTGCATCGGGATCAATCATTAATTACCAAGGCTATGTACAGGGTAAAGACAACTCTTATGTGGATGTTGTTACCGCACAAAACGTAAATAATGACTCTGAGTCCTTTGTTTCTTTCAATAATGAAACCGGATCATTTGGAGCATTCTTAAAATCTAGAGGTGAGACCGTCGGAGAAGGCGGAACGAACGGTATTCTGATTTTTGAAGTAAAAGACCCTAATGATCATGTGAAGCTTTCCTTTGCCAATGGGAAGGAAACAATCGGAGTTGTCGCAAAGGATAACGAGACTCACGTTAAGCTCTACCGCCTGGCAGAGCAGGGAGAAGACGGGAATGACTGGTATTTAGTTAATAAGGCGGATGGTGATGAGATTATTCCCTGGACTCCGCTTGAACCTTCAACGCCTGTTCCCGAAGAACCCGATAACCCCGATCACCCGGATGAAGTCCTGCGCCCTGAAGGCGGTGCATACATAGCGAACTCTCAGTCCTGGGCCAAGATGCATATGCGTCTGCATGACCGCTTCGGACAGGCTTACTACATTGACCCGTTTGACGGAAAAGAAAAGCCGGCTGCTGCTTGGATTCGTCAGGTCGGAAGCCATTCACACTTCAGAAGCGGTGGTGGGGAAAGTAAGACTCATGCTCGTACCGAAGTTACTCAGATCGGCGGCGATCTTATTCGCAACGAGTTTAATGAAGACTTGAAGTACATTGGCGGCGTGTTTGTTGGCGGTCTGTACCACAGAGCGGATACTCGGGCCTATAACATGGCGAAATCCCGTTCTGACGGTTACTCTTTGGGTATCTACGGAACAATTTACACTGGCAACAGCCCTGACGACGGCTTCTATGTGGATTCTTGGTTGCTTTGGGGCCGTTACGACAACAAACTTTGGGGTGAAAATACGCCGACCTTTAAGTACAAGTCTCACGGCTGGGTGTGGTCTGTTGAAACCGGTTTTACGATTCCGATCGGAGAATCCGGAACTAAGGATTTCAACAAGCTCATCTGGACGTTCCAGCCTGAAGCTCAGGTGGTATGGGACGGCGTTCATGCTAAAAACGGGTACGACTCTACCGAGACGAAGTACAAACAACTCGGTAAGGATAACGTTGCGATTCGCCTTGGCGCCAGACTTCATGCGAACTACATGAATAAGGGTCTCGGATTCATCGAAGGGAACTGGATCCACAACACCAAGAAGGCCGGTGTTCAGATGGGAAGCTCCAAGACTTATATGGATGGCGGCCGTAATTTAGGCGAATTCCGTATGGGCTTAGAAGGTCGCTTAAGCCGCAATACCCTTGGCTGGGCAACGGTTGGTGTGCAGGCCGGTAAGTCCGGATACCACAACGAAACCGCTCAGATCGGCATCAAGTACATGTTCTAAGCAGACGAAGAACGAATAACTGATGGAATGGCGCGGATGGTTCCGTGCCTTCCATCCCGACTCGAATACCTTACGGAATAAAGCATCATGAATACTAAGAAAACATTATTGGCTGTATCGGTCTGCGCATTGAGTTTGGCTCTGAGCGGGTGCGCGTATGACCATAAAGACTATCCGAGAGAAAGCTGGTTTGTTCAACCGACAAACGTGATAGAAGCCGACCAATTCAAGAAAGTAGAAGAACCTCTTAAAGTTTCGCTGGTCGTTAATTATCTTTGGGAGGGTCGTCCCATCGTGACAGAACCGTTTGATAAACGTCCCGCTGACTGGCGCGAACACTACGGTCTCTGGCTTGCTTCTGAACGCTATCTTGAACAGACCGGTCTTTTCAAGATCGTGAAGGAAGACGCTGAAGACAGACAAGGCGAAGTGGTCATTGATTTGACTCGCGTCATGGACCCGAAGACTAAGGCTGCAATTGAAGCCAAGAAAGCTGATCCGGACAACCATCCTGAAAAAATCGTCTATGAATACGATATGACGATGAAGATGGCAGTCAAATTGAAAGATAAGCCGGAACTGGAAGTTTCTCCCAAGACCGACCATATGTTCATCGGTCACGAAGACTCTAAAGAAAAAGAACTCGGCCAGGATCCGAAACGCTTTACGTTCTCTTACTTCAACAATATGGATTTCCACACCGAATTCGTCCGCCGTTTCTATAAACAGATGGTTTTCGAAAGTGTGAAACAGTTAGAGAACAAACTGCCTTGATTTCTCAAGGCAGTCGGAAAAGTTTTATTTGATTTGTAGTACTTAGACCACTTCAAACTCGAAGCTGTCCCCTCGGTCGACTTCGTTGGTCGGAGCCTTGATTTAAAAGTCGAGGCTCAATTTTTTGTAAGGTTCCCATGACTGTGATGAGAAAGCTTTTCTAATGGAAGACAATGAGCTCATGAATTACATAAGAGGTTCGATTCATGAAGCAAACATTAAATTATCTTCAGATAAATAAGGGTGGAACGAGCTTTGCAGTCCTGTCCAGTGTCAAACCCCGCATCCGGCAAGAGGAGTTAAAAAATACCGACAATGGTCTGCGGATCATTGATATTGATGAGGAAGATGTCTTCTCAGAAGAAGAGCCTTCCGAAACCATAGAAAGTGAAGCCGAAGCAACCTGGTCGAAACAAATAACGGTCAATATTAGCTCCACAATCTCCGTTAGCTTTAAAGCAAAAGATCCGACAGAGGAAACAGCGCGCCTGGTACGACTTTTGTCGGAGCACAAACTATGAGTCTTCTGAATTTCAAAGGCTGCAAGATAACTGTGGTTACTACTGCTGCCGATCTTCGAGCCGGGTATTTTAGGCTCGAAGCTTTCGCGCGCAGCACCCTCGGCATCGACATAACAGAAGGCGGTCATTGCGTGGTCTTCATTTCACGAAGCCGAGCCCTGGTAAAGATAATCGGAGCGGATGAATCGGGTATGACCCTCATAACTCGGAGATTGCACCATGGGCGCTTCCGCCAGCTCATTTGTATGCTCGACGGCCCGGCAAAACGAAACTTAACTGCTGTGCAGCTAAACAACTTTTTAAACGGGAAAAAGATAGAAGGAATCAGGAAGAATTACTTCAAGGACACTTAATTGTAAAAGAGCGTTACCAATCCTTTTTGCGCCGTTTATTTCTGTTGAGGCATTGTCTCCCAGGGCCTATGCAGACATCTGCCGCTTGTCTTTGAACGACTGAACATAAAGAAAAACAAGGCAGAGACTTCATTCATAATAGGAGCTGTCAGCTAAAGAGAAGCCCTGAGCGAAGGGTGCAAACAATGTTCAACAAACGGCAGCTCAAAAAACTATCACAGGAAGAACTTATTTCTCTGTTATTGGAGACGGAAAGAGAAAAAGAAGAAGCACAGGCCCGTGTGCGAGGCCTGTCGACCATCATTACCAGTGCCTTCCGGAACTGCAAAGAAGTTGTGTTACTCGCCGATAAATATTTGGTTGCTCAAGACAAATGGACGGCGATGACGACTGAAGAGCAGATAAATCATATGCTTGAAGCATTAAGAAGACTGGCAGAAAACACCACATCCCAATTCCAAGCATTTGTAGGGAAAGGATCTGAAAAGATCGGAGCACCGGAAGCCCAAAAAGAGATAGAACGAAGCAGCGGTTCCTGGGCCAACAGTAAAACTCGCCTGCAGGAGTGCCTGAATCTTGTGGACAAAGTTGTCACTTCGCTGAACAATGAAACGGGGCTGGAAAAAGAATTTAAGGCCATCGTTCAAGAACCCGGAGCTTGCCGTTCGGATAAAAAGACAGGTCAAAGCAAGGGGCGCCAAAAAGTCATCCTCGACAACATACAGAAACGCAGTGCTGCGCCGTCACAACAACAATCAGCATGTAAAAAATGCTCAACCGACATGGTCAAAGCATCGAGCTTTACGGAGACAATGAGAAGAAGAGCCCAGACTTGATTAAGCAATCTCGAAACTCTGACCTCGCAGCAGGATGTCTATATCTGTCCTAAGTGTGGTGAGGTCCATGTTGTACTTCCCGAAGATGCGGACCACCCTGTAAACAGCAGCCGCACGGTCGGAACGAGTTGGCAGCCGGACTCTACAGCGGTATCCCTCTTCAAAGACAAATTAAAGAGCTCCAAAAAACAATGTGCTTCGGCCATGACACGATATCCTACAACCTTCATGACCTAGCCCGATATTACCTGAGGCCGCTGGCTAAACTTTACGAATCTTCTTTAAAGCAAACCAAAGTACTCATTGCTGATGAAACGGAATTCCCGATCCTTGAAGCACAAGGTAAGGGACGCTGTGCAAAAGAAAATGAAGACGAACAAAGGACAAAAAATTATCTTCTTGCTCTGACAACAGCAGAAAACGCACAAGAGCCGATCTATACCCTCAACTATTTAGAGAGCAGAAGCGCAGAGGCAATCGGTGCCGTTATTACAAAGGACTTCAGCTTCGAGACATTGGTCTCGGACGGCTACTCTGCTTATAGGACGGTATTAAAGTCTTGGGGAGAAAACCGCAAGCATCAGAGTTGTTTAATCCACTACAGACGCAAACTGATTAATGCCTTATCAAGCAGCAGCTTCCTGAAAGAACTTCAGAAATCGGGCCTGACGGATAAAGAAAAACAGCAGGAGATTAGCAACCGGGTCAAAAAGTCGGAGCCGACAACTTCGCTGCTGATATGCATTGAAGCGCTGTCCAAGTTGTACAGCCTGCAAGCGCAACTCTCGGAAGAAAAAAGAGAAAAGGAACGAATTGAAATCAGAAAGCGGCAAGGGAAACTGATGGAAAGCATAGACAGTGTGATGGCTTATCAGGCGACAAAACTCTGTCCGGCGACAAACACAAACAGCTACAGAAAAGGCTCCGGCGGCTTGTATGCGGCTGCGTGTGCCTACTACATGAATCAGAGCAAAGAGTTTAAGGTCTTTCTAGATGATTTAGACGTTCCTGCTGACAGTAATTTAGTGGAAAACCGTCTAAGACCTGTGACCGTGCTGAGAAAGAACATTTGGTACAAACAGTCCATCGAATACGCAAAAGACATGTGCGACATTTACTCAGTGTTTAAAACATTAGAGCTAAACGACATCAGTCCGGTTCCCTACTTGCTGAAATACTGCCGTAGTGTCTACCATTTGCTCGATAAAGCCTGGACAAAGGCTCTAAAAGACGGCCATGATTCAGAAAACCGGCTTGGTTCGTTGAATCTCGGGGATCTGACCGATTATGACTTCAGTCAGTGGCTCCCACGCAACTTCAAAAAGAACGGAATCTAAAAAATAAATTAGGTTCCCCAAGACCTATCGTCGCGAAAAGGTCTTGGGAAGCTTACGAAGAATAATTGTAAAAGATGACAATGAGCTCATGAAAGGTGTCATTCATGAAGCAATCTTTAAATTTTCTTCAAATAAAGCCGGACGAAACGAGTATGGCGGTCGTTCCCAGCCACAATCCTCAAACTTCTATAAGAGTTAGAAAACGATTCTGACCTCCACTTTATCGAAGTCACGAAGGAATTTTTTCTTACCAAGAAGCCTCTTTCCAGGCTGAACAGTTTGATTCCGAAGCCTCTTGTCCTCAAAAATAGTAAGGTCAGCGTTAACCCAGCTGTCTCAGTTAGATTAAACCACTAGAGAGATGTGGGTTATCTTTAATTCCTTTAGATTAAATCTCTCTTACCTATTGAATTAAATAAGAAAAATATCTGCATTGTCATTGCAACCTCAAAATCCCCATTGGTAGTCTTCTGATACACTTGAGTCATAAATACATAAAATCTCAAGGATATGAATAAACTGCGGACGAGTGTTTGTCTCTGCCTAATGGCGTTGTTGTCTTCACCGGTTCAAGCACAAACCATAAACCCCTCTATTGCTGCTTCTTTAGAACGAGATGTCACCATGCCTCAGAGAGATGTTCGTCGCCTATTGGATGAGGCGCAAAGAAATGATCTCATAGAGCAAGAAAGCGAACTCAGAAAGCAGGCCAAAGAAGTTGCAGAAAGAGAACTTAAGACGACAGAAGCTCAAAAGTTCGGCGACAGTATTCGTTTCTTCCTTTCTTCAGTCAGATTCACTCCAAGTCAGATTTTGACGGCTGAAGAAACCCTTGAAGCCGTGAAGCCCTATGTAGGTAAATTTGTGACGGGCAGAGAGTTAACGGCGTTGCTCGAAGCAGTGAACAATCTTTATAGACAAAAGGGCTTCGTCGTTTGCCAAGCCGTGCTTCAGCCTCAAAGAATTTCTAAAGGTGTTTTAACGATTACTTTAGTCGAAGGTAAAACCGGTGCAGTTTCTTTAAGTTCCGCGATAGAAGGGAAAGAGTTTAAAACTCGAGACAGTTATATCCTTCGAACATTTGATCTGGAAAAAGGCAAGGTCTCCAATTACCGAGAAATGCTGAATGATTTGGTCAAGTTCAATATGACCAATGACATACAGCTCTCTGTAGATATGAGAGCAGGGCAAGAACCCGAAACGACTGACTACGAGATTTTTGTACAAGAGCCTGATCCTCGTACCTTTACTTTGTTTTCAGATTCTTCCGGCTCTAAATCATCCGGTCGTTACCGCGGAGGTATTAGCTTCACGGAAAGAAGCCTCTTGGGATGGCGAGATCGGCTCCAGCTGATCGGCGTGTTCTCGCACGGTTCAAGAAGCTTTATGGGTTCTTACTCTGTTCCTCTCAATAATTTTGGAACACGTTTGACCGCAAGTTACTCATACGGCCACGTAAAAGTGGTTGACGGACCGTCAGAAGACTTCGATGTCAAAGGGCATTCTCAATATCTGTCATTGAGACTCGATCATCCTTTGTATGTGACTTCTACTTCAAAACTCACAGGCTACTTGCAGGCAGCCCGTCAAACCTCAGAAACCGAAATGTTCAATGTGCTGACAGTCAGCGATACGTCGGTTAAGAGTGTGACGGCTGGTATGGAACAGCTTTGGTTAAGAGACGGTATGACGCTTTACGCCAACGGACAGTACATTGAATCCTGGCTGAAAGACTACACGTTTGACAATGCTTCCCGTTACCGCCGTCTGACCGGTTATTTGACCTGGGATCATCGTCTCTGGAAAAACTGGGGCTATACCGTAAATGTCGGCGCTCAAAGATACCTCGGCGGAGGAGAAATGGCATCCGGAGATTCTTTCTATTTAGGAACTTCATCGGGCGTCCGCGGTTATGAGAATGACACGATTTCTGCTTATAACGGCGCCTGGATTAATTTAGAAGCGAAATATCACTTAGACGGGAAGGGCTCCAATGTATTTGCCTTCCTCGATGCCGGACGATTGGGCGGAGATTCTCCTTATAAAGATAAAAGTTTGGGTTCTGCCGGCATCGGAGCCTCTTGGAGACCGGTGGATTGGCTGATGGGTTCTGCCACAGTCTCCTTCCCGTTTAAGAGAAACGTGGGTTCGGAACACGTGAGCAAAGCACGATTCGATTTCGTGATTAACGCTGTATGGTGAGACTAACGATATGAACAAGATCTATAAAGTTATTTGGAATGTTTGCCGGGGAATACACGTTGTCACGGATGAGAATCATCGCTCTCATGGCAAAGAAGCCTCATCGCTAATCGTCCCCGTTGAATTATTGGTCATGGAAGCCTCTTTGCTAACGCTTCCTTTAACCGCGGTCGCAGAAGCGCTGGATCACATGATTACCGTGGATCCTAACTGGACGGGAACGACGGTTACAAGCTCACAAAACAATCTGCATCACGATATCTCCACTACCCATATCAACGGATCGGTTGCCGCGAATAAGTTCACGAAGTTTCAGGTAGGAGAAAAGCAGCTCGTAGACATGCACCTGCCGGATAAAACAAATCATTTAGTGAATTTTGTCGACAACAAGATTTCTGTTAACGGCACTGTTAACGCATTAAAAGAAAACAAGATCGGAGGAAACCTTTACTTCGTTTCTCCGCAGGGAATGATTGTCGGTAAAACCGGTGTGATCAACGCCGGAAGTTTGACCGCGGTTATCACAACAAAAGATGCTTATGAGAAGTACAGCGAGCTCTCGGACAAAAAACTTCCTTTAGGGCTGGGACAAAAGGAAGAAGAGGCGCTTGCCACGCTGCAGAAAATGCAGCAGGGGGAAGTTCCTCTCAACCCAGCCGGTGTGATTACCGTTAACGGAAGCATTAATGCAGGTAACCGGATCACGCTTGCTGCTTCCCAAATCCATATAGAGTCCGGAGCAAAGCTTTCCAATCTGGAAACAGACTTCAAAGACTTGGTTCATATTAAAGAAGGTCAGAACGTCGTTACTCAAAGTTCTGTTTCCGATGCCATGGTGACCCGAGAAGCTGATGACGGGTCAGGTGATATTCTTTTGCTCGCGAGAAGTGACAGTTCTGCGACGGGCTCTATCGCAGGTTCCGTCACACGCCAGAAAGTTGAAGCAAAGGTCAAAGTTGCCAAAGGAGCTTCTGTAACCTCCCGAGGAAATGTCAAAGTCTCTTCCATGGCAGGAAACGGTGTCTATGACATCGCCAAGACGCTTCGTCCGGCAGGTTACGAGCAGCTTTCTCCGGAAGAAAAGGCCAAAAAAGATAGGGAAGTCGGACATTTCGTCTCTGACGGCAAGCATAAGCTCTTGGATGTTTCCTCCGAGGTTACGATTGACGGTATCATCACAGCGGCTAAAGATCTAGACGTTAATTCAGCTGCTGAAAATCGTTTGACCAAGTCCTCCTTGACAGTGGCGGATCTTTCGACCGGCTTGACGCTGGAGATATTAGGAACAGCTACCCCTTTTAATGAAGCAGTTTATTACGCCGACTTAAAGACATCTTCTCAAATTAATGTCGGTAAGGACGCAAGTCTTTCTGCGGGCCAAAATTTATCTCTAGACTCTCTTGCCGATACCAAACTTGAAGCCGGAACTTCCACGAGCCTCTTCAATCTATTCAATACCGATTTGACTCAAAAAGTCCCTTCGATAGCAGCGGTCGTGGCGCTTGCGGACAGTTCAAGCACGGTTAACGTGGCAGGGTCTTTAAAAGCTAAAAAAGATCTAAGCATCACTTCTTCGGACGACCTCGTGATTGAAGCGGCAGCGACGGCGGCTACAAAGGAAAGTAAAGCGGTTCAAACTTCGCTCCTTGTTGCCAAACTCAAAGGCACATCCGATATTAACGTTCAAAGTTCTGCTTTGCTTGGTAATGAGAAGGGTACCGGAAAGATCGAAATCGCCTCGAATCAAACAAGTTCTGTTAACACCCAATCCGCTGTCGTTGTCCAGCAAGGAAGTTACGGCGGTTTGGCTTTCAATTACACGGAACTCGATACCCATTCGAATGTTCTGTTGAATACCGGATTTTTAAACGAGGCTTTAGAAGCTTCCGTTACGGCAAAAAATGTTACGGAAGATTCGACGATCAAAGCAGAAAACGCGGTCGGGGCTTCCGGCATGTCAAAACTTCTCTATGACACCGTCGGAGGGGTATCGCGAGATTTCGTAGCCGGTCTCATGGGAAAGGCCGGCCAGGGAGTCGACAGCAAGTTTGATTCAACCAAATTTAAACTCGGCGGAGCGGTCGGAGTTGTCCTCGGCTCGCAGGCTTCTTCTGTTATCGTTAACACGCCGGTGATTGAAGGTCGTTCGATCGGGCTTCAAACTGCAGGAAACTTAACGGTTTCCTCAGATGCTATTTTGAGAGATCACCATTACCTCGTGACCTCCAAAGTCTCTTCTGCTCCTCCTGAAGGAGAAACAAGCCAAACAAAGTTTCAAGGTTCTTTGGCTGTTTTAGTAGCGCTTTCAGGAGACGAAAAAGAAGCTGTTCGCTCCATCCTCGAAATCGGCAGTGATTCTGTACTTAAAGCGAACAATGGACAGCTTGTTTTAAATTCAGAAGTCGAGATTGAGTGGAATCGACTTACCAAGATGAAGGAAGATTTTGCTAAGGCTCGAGATCGATTAAAGGCAATCTTTGCAAACGGCTTCGAAAACCAATGGGCAAAAGTCGAAGAAGCATTTGACAAGGTCGACGCAGACTTCAACAGTGTCAGCGACGCTAATCTTTCTTTTATCGAAAAGATTAAAAAAGTCGGAACCTCTTTCGGAACGCTGGGAACAGCTTTAGGAACTTTCTTCGGGGAAGTAAAGGTTATCGGTTCGGCGGGGGCAGAGACGGGCAACGTGGTCATGAGCCTGCTTGAGTTCATCAAGCCGACCAATTATTTGAATGCTTACGCTGCCACAGCAGGAGATGCCTCATCCGATAATTCCGCTTGGAGTGCGACCGGGACGGCAATGGTCATTAACCAGAAGACTGCTTCGTTGTTAACTGTCGGCAAAAATACAGGGATTGCAGCCCATGGCATGCCATCCGCTGACGCTCAAGAAAGTAAAAACAACGGGAATCTCGTTGTTCGTTCTAATGCCTTAAACGAAAGTTTGGTGTTGGGCGGAAAGGCTGCGACGGTATTCGGTATTCCGATACCGGATATGGAAAAAGCCAGCGCGCTTGGTGCTACGGTGGTTTACAACCAGCTGACATCTTCCAGTCGCTTAATCGTCCGAGAAAATGCTCAGCTGACTGCGGACAATGTCGCGCTCCTTACAGCCCAAGACAGTATTTACGGATTAACCATCGGCGCAGCTGCCGACGTCAATAAAGGCGACTTAAGTCTTGAAGGATTGGCGGCCGTGGCCGTGACCAACGGAACCAACTTGGTTTGGCTCGATGACGAATCTCAAGTCAAAGGCTCTTCTGTCGAGGTCAGCGCTAAGCGCGATGATGATGTACAAACGATTGCAGGTGCTGTTGTTGTAGACATATCCGACAATGCAAACAAAGCGGCCGGTGCCGGTATTGCTGTGAATGCCGGTAAGTTAGGCAATGAGCTCAGAGTTAAAGACAACGACGTCATTACTGAGCAAGACAGTTCTCTTTATGACACACAAGGGTTCTTAGAGGCTTCCGGCGCCGATGGTAAGGTTAATTTGCTGGCCTCTGAAGACCTGGCCATGAACGCGATCGGCGTGGCTGGCGGTGTGGGCGTCTCAGGGCACAGCCCAGACTCCAATGAGCCTCCGGGCAAAATTTCACAATTCTTCTCCGGCCTCGGAGACAAAGCCACTTACGTTAAGGAAGGGCTGAGCTTCTATTTAGAAGAAGGCGGCCCGCTTTTAGCGCAGAAGGCCAATGGTTTAGGACATTCGATCAGAGACAAATTTAACCGTAATCAGTCTCAGAACGATCCGACCAGCTCCTCGATGAGCGGAAACAATAATTCCAACCTTGCGCAAAACGGCAGTACTGCAAGTACCACGAGCAGTTCAACTTCGGGTGTGGCCCAGGGCGGAACTTCTCAGTTCCAATTAGGTGCTGCAGGAAGTGCCGCTTGGAACGACACTGACACGGAAAACGAAGTCAACATCGAGGTCGGTAACTTCCAAATCAAAGCGCCGGAAGAAGTCTCGGTCGATGCGGTCACGGATAAATGGGTCGGCGCGTGGGCCGGCGCTGCTGGTATTAACTACATCTCTGAACTGAATGCGGCAAATTATGCCGCCGGCATTGCAGGCGCTGTTGCCGGAAACACCGGAAACTACAAGACGGCAGTCAATATCGATGCAACGAAGTTAAATTCTCAGGGCTTAAAGTTCAATACGGACTTAAAGAAACTGAATATTCGTTCAGTGTCTGACGGTACGACGGTGGCAGAAGGCTTGGCCGCAGCCTTGTCGTTAGGTGCAGCTAAATTCAGCGGGGCTTTCGATGCAGGAGTTTCTGCCAATCTCATCGGGAATACGGTTTCTACAAACGTTAAAGGTTTGTCTCAGTTAGACGGGTCTGCGTTTAATACGGCTTACAACCAAGTGAGCTGGGTCGGAGACAATCAAGTCACGGGCGGCATCGGGTTCTCTTTCGGCAAAGGCGGCAATACCGGCGCTAAGTCTTTCGGTGGTTCTTTGATTTTTGCCGTGGCAGACATCGACAACACCGTTTCTTCTGAATTTGCCGACAGCACTCTGAAACTCGCCGGAACCAGCGCCGTTCGAGCCCTTTCCGATATAACTCAAGTTACGACTGCTGTTTCTTCTGCCGTGACGACTGGAGAATCATCCTTTGCACTTTCCGGCGCCGCGGCAAGCTCCGAGCTGACGAATAATGTTTCAACGACGCTTAATGGACTCAGTATTTCTGTAGCCGGAGAGGGCGGATTTGAAGTAGCGGCGCGTTCTTCCGGCGGTCAGGAAGCCGATGAATTTGAAAACCTCGCGGATCGCAAATGGTATGTCGACAATCTCGACGAGCTCAACAATGAGTCTTATTTTAAAGATGTCGGATTAAGAACATCACCGGATGCTGAAGAAACGGGCAAAGATAGTTCAGAAGAACAAACCCAGAACCTTGGTGATTTATACGATCAGGCCGGCAAGATGAAACAAATTACCGTCGCAGTTTCTCCTGCGATTGGTGCCGGGGGCTCCTCCGGTGGCGCCGGTGTGGTTGTGAATCAGATTCACAACCAATTTGCGGTAAATGCCTCCGGAACCGTCATCAATACCGATAACGCATCTTCTTCCGTTGTTTTAGATGCCAAAGATGACGCCTTTTCTCTCGGCGTAGCCGTTGGTGTGGCCGGAGGCAAAGGCAAATTCAACGCGGCAGGTTCGGTTGTTGTATCGAACGTCGATCAAGGTGCTTCTGTTGTCGTTAATGATTTGACCTCGACTGTTAATCGTTTAAATGTCTATGCCGACAGTAAGGCAACAACGGTCAATGTCGGAGGCAACTTCGGTGTTAATGTCGGCGACGGAGCGATTGGAGCTGTCGGGGCTTCTGTTGTGGTGGCTAACACCGACAATAAAGCTTCTGCGGATGTTGACGGTCTGAATCTTTCTTCCGTACAGTTCAGTAGCTCCAAATTAGATATTGCCGCGGCTAACCGTGCCTCAGCTTGGGCGGCCGCTGCGGACGGAGCAGTGTCGGTTTCCGGTTTAGGTATTGGAGGTGCAGTTGCGGTTAATCGCGTTAAGAACGATGCGTTGGTCCAATTAAAGAATTCAAGATTAACGGGACTCAAAGAAGTCGATCTTCATTCTTCGGATACCGCAGCCATTTGGACGCTTGCCGGAAATGTTTCCGTTGCAGCGAAAGGCAAAGCCGGTCTCTCAGGAGCAGTGGCTTATGCCTCTTCCCGCAGCTCTCAAACTCAAGCGCTTGTTGACAGTGTGGTGATTGCTCAGCCGGATGGTTCAAATAATCTGACGGACTTCACAACTGATGCTCAAGCCGATGATCATATTTCAACGCTTGTACTGAGTGTCGGTGTTGCCGGAGGCAATGTGGGTCTGTCGGGAGCAGCCGGAACTAACGAAATTAATCGATCCGTTAATGCTTCTGTCAACAACCTTTCGACGGTTCAATACGCAAAAGACCAAACCACCCAAGGGGTCAAGGATCAAGCAGCCAAAGCGTTAAATGCCTTATCTGTTCATGCTTCAAGCAGCACTAATATTGATAACCTTGGCATTGTTGCAGGAGTGGGTGCTCAAGGCGTCGGTATCGGAGTCGGTGTTGCTGTCAACCGAGTCAACACGGATACGACAGCAGCTCTGAGTGCTTCGGATAAACAGAGACTTGTTTCTTCCGATACTCTGACGGTATTGGCCGAATCCAATAACGACATTGATACGATCGGAATAGGCGGAGCCGGCGGCAGTAAAGCCGGTGTCACGGCTTCAACAGCTATTAATTTAGTCACGAACAACACCGCAGCTCGGACCAATAACTTAAATGCAGAGTACGCAGGGGCAGCCCTCATTCAAGCAAGAAGTGACGATACGATCGGAACATATGGCGGCCAACTCCAGGGTGCTCAAAATGCAGCTGTAGGAGCAACAGTCACGGTTTCAGAAAAACGCGGACTTACTCAGGCCGAAATCCTGAATTCCGACATCGTTCGTTCTGCTCAGGAAACTTCTTTGGTTCTGACAACTAAGGCAGGAGTTGATAAAGATGCGATCAACTCGAAGATTGTCGAAGATGTTTCTGTTGCTGCCTCGCTGAGAAATTCAAGACAGGACAAGACTGTTTCCGGATTAATGGTTGACGCTTCTTCTTCAGAAACTTTTAAGACTTTCTACATTACCGGAGGAGGGGCCAAGGATGCCGCGGTCACAGCCACGGGAAACGTCAATTATCTTGGTGGAAAGACAGAAACGAAGGTTCAGTCCTCGAATTTGAATGCCGGTTCCGGCGCTCTGATGGTCGGAGCTTCTGACGCTGCGAACGTGGATACTGTGATTGCGACTGCGAGCGGTGCTTTGGGGGCGGCGATTGGCGTTGTAACGAATATCATCACCACTGATCATTCAACCGGTGTAGTAGTTACCGGAACATCAACAGATAAATCTTCATTAACAGGTACCTCTGTTTCTGTTGATGCAGATGCTAAAGAAGGTATTTCTTCCTTACTAATTGCCGCCTCAGGTGCTCAGTATGCAGCGGTTAGTGCTTCCGTTAACGTGAATCGGCAGCTCTCGGATGTTTCTGCTGCAGTGGATCAGACGGAAGTGCTAGGTTCATTCGCGCAGAACGCAAATTATTTGGGCAGGATTACGACTTCTGCCATTACAGCTGCAGGCTCTCAATATGCTGCGGTACCGATCAGCGTGGTTATCAACTACGCTGATAATGCAGTTTCTTCTTCTGTAGCTCATTCGATCCTGAGAGCTGAGGGCCAGTCAGCTTCAGTGGGTGCGAATCGCATCTCGGAATTTTCTTCTTTGAACGTGACCGCTTCGGGAGCAATGTATGGAGCAGCCGCTGGGCTCGTGAACGTTAATACGATTGAAGGTGCGACATCTGCTGAAGTCAACGATTCGGAAGTTAAGGCCGGTCAGTTCAGCGTCAATGCAGAAAACGAAGACCATCTGAAAGTCACAGATGTTACTGCTACGGGTGCTATCGGAAGTTTGGGTGCTTCGGTCGTCGTTTCTTATTTTAAAGGCTCCTCGGCCGCTAACCTTCGTAATTCAATCGTTACAGCTGACAAACTCACGGTTTCCTCTCTTCAGGATCATTACGTTAACGGAACGGTTGCGTTTGCTTCCGGCGGTATCGGAACGATCGGTGCAAATGTATTCTCGCTGGTGATCGGTTCGGGAGACAATCCTTTCGCTTCAAACCGTCAAGATCTTGGCAGCGCAGAAGACACAGTTAATAAATATCTGTCCGATTACGCATCTTCAGGCACCGGATCTCTCGGCTTTATTACAGAGAATGATGAGCTGACTCAGGAAGAAAAAGACAAAATCGTCGGTTCGGCCGCAGCGGCAGACGCAAGCGTGTCCTCGGGAAGTGGGAATGGAACTTCCGTTGTGGTGTCGGGCAATTACCTGACGGTTGGAAGCAGTGATGTCTCTGTTAAGGAAGATTCAAAGGCAGGCAGCATTGACGTTACGCTCGGCAGCGGAAGTGCCGGTGCAGGAGTATTAGCGGCCTCTGTCATTACGTTGCGCCGTCATTACAACAATAAAGTTAATCTCAGCGGCAACACGATCACATCAAAGGATAACTTTAACGTTCTCAATTCACTCGAAGGTAAGACCAACCTTGAGGCGATCCAAACTTCGCTGGCTCTTGCCAGCGGAACTGCAGCTTATGCGGACGCCGAAATCACGGGCGGCGCTTCGACGATCTGGGAAGGCAACGTTTCCGGAGGAATTAAACTCGAAGAGCCAAAGCCTGACGGCAGTAAAGATGAGGGCAATAAGGCGGAAGAGAATAAACCTCAAACGACCAATCCCGTATTTGAGATTAAGACGGAAAATAAATCAGAAATCCATCTGAAGTCCTTCGGAATTACGGTTGCGGCAGCCTCCGGCGGCGGAATGGTCGCAGAAATTCGTGATAAAAGCCGTGTAGAAAGCCAAGTTCTGAATTCAAGGATTAATTCTTCGTTTAATGCCTCTGCAGTTCGTCAGCAAAAACTCTTTGCCGAATCGACTGCAGGCTACGGCGGCGCCATCAACGGAGTAGGTGCGCTAGCAAAGGTCTATGACGGAACCGATGGTGAGATTTCAACTCGAACGATCTTTAACGGAAATACAGCCGGCGGCGACGTCAGTCTGACCACAAATAACCGTCCGGATATTACGGTTAAGAGTTACGGTGCCGGAGCCGGAGGCCTCGGGATTGGTGTGGTTCAGTCGATTGCCGAAACCCGAGGTAAAGTCATTTCCGAAGTGACTGGAAATGTATTTAGTCATGCTAATTTGACAGTGGCAGCCGGTGCCGGTCTCGGAGATGAAAGTGGAGCCTTAAAGATGACGGCCGACTCTCAAACCTACGGCGGTGCCATCATTGCTTCGATTCCTGTCAATACCTCAGAGCTCACGAATTCGAATCAGGTCGAAAGCAAAATTGAACTGTCCGGTGATTCTTCTTTGGAGAACTTCACTTCGGTAACAGAAGGCAGTGCTGTCTATTTGTCTAAGACAACCGCAGGTACGGGAGGAACGATTGCCTCGGGCAATAATTCCGCAGAAGTGAACCATAAGGTATCGGTGAAGAACGAAGTTTCTTCTTCGTCTTCAGTGGGAGTTAAGAATGCGGTTGTAACAGCTTCTAATAAAGAAAAGGCGATGGTTCTTGCCGACAGTGCCGGAGGCGGAATTATTCTTGCCGAAGGTACCGATCTTGACGCAAATGCGGCTCAAGTAAAACATACAGATCGCTCTGATACGACTTTAACTGTCAGCGGCCGTTGGAATGTTCAAGATGCAGCATCCTTTGTGACCTCGGGTGAACACAACATCGGCATGAAAGCCGATAACACCAAAGGCGCTTTGGCCGGAGGAAGTGGTGCTTCGCTGATCAACGACATGCAAGGCACTAACAAAGTCTCGATCGGGGATGGCTCGGCAATTAACGCTTCCGGTATTCTTGTTGGAGCCTCTGATAATTGGGACGTTCATGCCGCTGAAGGAACTTATGCCGTTGACTCCCGTGTTTACGGAGCCTTTGTCGGTACCGGCATTAAAGCAAGCAATACGGAAAACCGTACCCAACAGGTCGATATCGGTAAAAATGTGGTATTGACTGCAGATGATCTGACCATTTCTGCGAAGAATGTCGGAAGAACTAGTCTGAAGGTTCGTGCTCAAACGGCCGGTGCCGTTGCCGGTGTGACAGCAGAAAACTTCGAAACCCTAAATACTCAAAATAGAATTAACTTGGCCGACGGTGTGCGTTTAACTGCTAGTAGCGCCGAAGGCACGCTGACGATTGCCGCCTCTTCTGACGAAGATGTTGAAGCACAGAGCGTCGGAGATGTTCAAGGCGCAGCGGTAGCCGGGGCAGGGGCCAAGGTTTCCGTCAACCAAAATCGCACCAATGAAGTAAATGTCGGCAGCGGTTCTAACATCTTGTCGAAAGGCAAGTTGGCGATTAGAGCAGGCAGAGATGCTGATGGCTCGAACTCTCAGTTTGATTTAGTGAGCTATGCGCACGCTTACAGCCACTCAGCCATCGGCGGAACGGATTCGGAAGTTTCCGACAGTCTTAACCTGACCAATAAGCTCAATCTCAACGGAGAAATCAAATCTTGGCGTGATACTGAGCTTTACGCACAAAGCGGCGATGTTTCTACGGAAGAGACAGCACGTTATTGGTTCTGGACGTCTGCGTCGGATGCCGGCGAAGTCTCGATTGCTTCAACAGCGGCCGGAACAAAATCCAAGAATCTGACCACCGACAATAAGATCCAGGTCGGCGGACTCGTTCAAGCCGGTGTGAATACCAAAGCAGATATTCAGATCAGCGGAATTGCTTCGCCCAACGAATCAGGCGTGACCCTGGATTCACAAAATCCCTTAACGATCACAAAGACTGGCGTTGATGATGAATCCGTCAGCGGTGTGAAGGCAGAATCCCTGACGAACATGTACTGGCAGCGTCATGAGGAACTTCAGAAAGCGATGCAGGATTACGGCACGACGAATCCCTCCTTGCTTGCTGCTTACAAGGCCGAAGACGAACTGCTTCTTACGACAATGGAGCAGAAGGGCCTTTTGATCCGGGGAGAGAACGGTAATTTCTCGCTTATTGATCAGACAAGCCGCCCTTATGTCCAAATTTCCAATGTCACAGTCTCGGGTGGAAATATTTCTGCCTTCACGGATAGCGTAACCGGAGGAGGTTCTTTAATCGCTAAAACCGCTGAGGGGATCAATATTGATAACCAAGCCACAGTGGCATTGAAGCTGAGCGATATCCAAATTTTGGATAAAGGCGGCGAGTTTAAACTGAACGATCAGGTTGTTATCGATAAGACTGGCGCCTTGAGTTCATTCCGTGGCCAGTTAACGACGTCAGCTAATTCAGAAGCTCCGTCAATAAAGGTTAACTCTGCTTACAACGGATTGGTTCTAGTTACCTCGGACGGTAAAGAGCAAAGAATCAATCCGGATACCAGCATTGATATTTCCGGAAAACTGATTAACCGGGCAGGAAATATCTCTGTAAGCAGCGGAGGCGATGTTTACGCCGATAAAACAGCTTCGATTTCTGCCGGAGGTTCTTTAGGAATCACGGCAAAAGGTTCTATTACTCAGTCTTACAGAGGAGGATTGTTTAACGTCGGAGGCTCTGTTGAAGAGCTATGGAAAGACGAAGTCGGAAGCTTAGACACCCAATCCTCAGTCAGTTCAAATGCCGACCATGTGTACGGTCCGGGCAAACTTGGTAATGCAGACAATGGTCAAGCCGGAGACATGGTTGCCGGAGGAAGTATTTTCCTCGCAGCCGATGCGATTAACTTAAACGGCTACGTTCAAAGCGGTTATGCGAAATACGGTTTGACTTTGTCGGACACAGAAGTCGACAAGAAGATTTCTTCTATTAAGGCAAATTGGCAGGCACACGGATCACCCTCGGATGTCAACAGCAGAACACCGCAGTATGCCCTTCAGGAAGGCGGTCCTGTTTGGGATGAAGCTTCCAAGTCCTATAAGTATCAAGTCGCAGCCTGGTACGATCCGGTCAATGACAGGGTGATCGTCGATGACATTTCTCCGCAAGGCGGACAGATTTACATTACCGGAAGAGTGGCAAGCACAGGCGGCGGCCAATTGTCCGTGGCGAACGGTTCGGCAGACATCAATATCAACGTCGGCAACCGCGACGTCCTGCTTGGAAATGCCGATACCGGCAATATTGAGGGCCTGATTCAAATCACAGATACAAACTCGGGATTTAAAGATTCCGATAAGCCCGATAATGCGATTGCTAAGGTTACCGAAATTCGTAAAGGGAACGCTGTTGCTTACTGGCTCAACTCCGACGGAACTAAAACGGCTGGGACCAAAGTCCTAGATAGTTCTTACGACCCCTTGACCGACCAGTTATATGGCTGGACCGACGGAAAAGGTTCAACAACGGTCACTACTCGATATAACTCCCAAAAGTTTACCGTTTGGGATGCATTTGATTACGGCGAGCCTACAAACTGGGCGTCAGTAAATACGACAACAGTAACAGATGCAGACTTAGCAAACGGCTCGACCATTTGGGTAGCAGACCGTCCTGAAGGAAAGAATGAGAATTTTGAGGCTTGGACTACACAAGTGAGCAGTTCGGAGAGCTCAACGGTTACTCATTGGACAACTTATAACACTTGGGTCCACTTCTCAGGCACACATCACACTCAGAAAGTTACGACCACTTCGACTTCGACGCTTTATTCCTACACGGTAAAGGCTGACCATCAAGTAGGTACGTCTTTCTTAAGCGGAACCAATACAATCGTGATTGAAAGCGGTAAGTCAGTCCTGCTCGGAGGCGCTGTGAACGCCCAGGGCGGTTCTGTTAGCTTGATTGCAGGGAACAACATCCTCAATCAAAGCGGAGCCGCAGCAATAACCGGAGCATCTAATCTGACGTTGAAAGCAGCTTCAGGAGCAATTGGCTCAGAGGGGTCGGCGATTAAGTGGACTGCGGCGGGAAGTTCCGACAAGCAGTTAAATCTAACGGCAACCGCTGGCAAGTCTATTTATATTGATGCTAAGTATCTGAATTCAGGTGCCTCCGTTTCCGGATCCCTGAATGCCGGAGAAACGGTGTCTGCTGAATTCAGAGGCAGCGTTGACTTGAGTTCGCTTTCCGGACAAAAGATTTCTCTTGTTTCTCAAGAAGGCGGTATCAAGATTGACAGCCTGGATCACAAAGAAGCTTCTGATCTTTCTCAGCGTCTTGATCTGACGGCTGCGGGCAACATTTCTCTGAAATCCGTTGGCGATATTTCTGTCGGTCAAATCAGTACAAAGGGAGACGTGACGATTGATTCGGCCGGAAATATTTATGATGCGATTGATCGCTCGGATCGTGATGAGCGTTCGGCACAAAAACGCCTTGAAAGCTGGATTGAAGCCGGCATTCTAAAGTCTGACGGAACTTCTAACGAAGGGGCTCGGTTTGCTAAAGACGAACAAGACATAAAAAATGGTATTACTTCCGACTTTAATCGATATCAGGCTTACCTAAACCATGAGCAGGAAGCTAAAAATAGCGGTGTAAGAGCCTTAACAACTGAAGAGCAAAAGGATTTTGCCTCCTTGAAGTCCCGTTTCGAAGGCTGTTCTGCTGCCGAAGATGCGATTAACAAAGAAGCGAATACTCAAGGCTCGGCATTAAATCTTGTTCAAGCATCGAAAGACAATTACGGCTGGACGCAAAATGAACTGCTTTTTGCAGTATCCGACGCCATCCTCAATCCTGATCCAGGATATGTTCCTGAGTCAGGTGTCGCCAATATCAAAGCAGCAAACATTACGTTGAAGTCCGGCGCCGGAATCGGTCAGGAACTTGACGGTCATACGGCAAACATCAGTGATTTGAATGCTTCGACAGAAAAAGGCTTGAACCTCTACAAGCTTTTAGCTCGAGCAGAAGCTAATGACGTTACTTGGAACAAAGAAGCAGGCACTCTGACGATCAACTTAAAGAAAGCCTTTGAAGTCCATCAGAGCAGCGACACGAAATTAAATGCCGATGCAGTAAACAGCATTTATCTACAGTCTGACTCTGAAAACACATTGAATCTCGGTTCCCTTTCTTCTCAAAACGGAGATATCCGTCTCACTGCTACAAATGGAATCACTCTATCTGGAGAGGGTGCGGTTAAAGCTAAAGACTTGATCCTGAGAGCAGGGGTGGGTTCAATCGGATCCGCCGACAAACTTCTTAAAACGGCGATTACAGGATCGGCCGTGTTCTCCGGCAACGGAGGCGTATTTATTGATCAAGACGGAACGCTTAATCTCCAATCCGTGGCCAGCGGTAAAGATGTTGTATTGAAGGCTGACAATATTTATTCCGCTAAGGACGCGACAGGACAGGCCGGGCGCATCAGCGGCACTAATTTCGCTTTTGAGACAGCGGGGGACGTAGGTCAGACAGATGCAGCTTTGATATTGGATTCAGTCAATGACTTTAATGTTGTTCTGAAAGGCAAAACTCAGAATGTTTACCTTCAAGCCAATAGAGATTCTGAAATGTCTTTGTCGGTGACCGAAGAGACAGTTACTTCAAATGTTGAGATCTCGACGGAAGGTTCTCTGACAGTTAAAAAACTGGTTTCAGAAAACGGAGAGATCGAATTTAATGCCAAAAAGACATTAACAATTGAAGAGATTCAGGCCAAAAGAGATGTGGCGGCTGAAGCTAACACGATCTACCTTAACGGAACAGCGAAGACCTCTGAGGGTAATCTGACTCTTAAGGCTGGCTCGTTGCTTTCGGTCGAAGACAATTCCACCCTTTCAGCTTTAAACGGAACCCTTGATCTTTCTGCACCGGAAACGACTTTCGGAAAAGCGCTGACACTGGAAGCCAAAAGACTCGGCGTTACTACGAGCAATGATATTTCTTTGACGGACAGCACTCTAACTGCAGGAACAGACGGCCTTTCGTTAGTTTCTTCCGAAGGATCTGTCTCCATTAATGGCGGCGCATTAACGTCTCAGAACTCTATAAATGTTTCATCAGCTAAGGACACGACAATCAGCAGAACTGCTGTTTCTTCAGAAGGAAACGACGCAGAGGCCGGAGTCTTTTTGAGTTCTTCTGAAGGCGCAGTCAAAGTCAGTGACGGCTCGATCAATTCGAACGGTTCCGTCAAACTTTCTGCTGTCACAGACGCGCAGCTGACAAATGTTTCCGTGTCGGCTAAGGGAACGGGAGAAGGTAGCGGAGTAGAAGTGAATTCCTCTCAAGGTTCCATCATGATCGATGCCGGACAACTTGACTCTCAAAGTTCTATCCGACTTACTTCTGCAGCCGGCACACAAGTGATGGGAGCCGATCTAATCGCCGCCGGCACCGGGGAATCGGAAGGCTTATTTATTAACTCAAATGGAGGAGCGGTTGAGGTAACAAGCAATACAGTAAGTTCAGGCTCAGTTATCGACATTGCGTCTCAAAAGGATGCCAGTCTAACTGTTGAAAGTTTGAATGCAGCTGGCAAACTCGATGTCGAGAGTAAAGAAGGAAGCATCAACGTAAGTTCAGAAGCGAACGGCAACACAGGCGGTTTGCAGGCCGCAGCAGAAAACGGCTCTGTTACGTTGAAGGGGCTCAATGTCGATTCTTCAACTGATATTGATGTTCTGGCGAAAGATAGTATTTCCGTTACCGGCGGCTCCTTAAAGAACAAGGATGGTTCTAATTTGATCTTGGTGTCGAAAGAAGGCAATTTGAACCTTGCTCTGAATGAAAAGAATCTTTCTGCCGATACGATCACCTTAAAAGGAAAAGGCGAACTTAATCTCACGGATTATACGCTTGTTGCTTCCAAAGGCGACTTGAAGGTTGCTACCGGCGGATTGAATATCAAGGATGCCTCTTTGAGTACTTCGACACCCGGCTCGGTTCTCCTCTCGGCTGAGGAAGGAAACGTTGATTCCAATAACAAGACCAGCATTGATTCTGCCGGCAGTCTGGAAGTGGGCGCAGCAGGCAAGGTCGATTTATCCGCAGCTAAAGTTGTATATTCGGAATCTGGAGCACTACGTCTGACAGCAGGTTCTACAGATTCTGACGCCCTTAAAGTGTTTGCTCATAAAAACAATACCTTTAAGGGCGACGAAGTCGTAATGGACAGCGCCGGAGGGTTGATTTTTGCAGATGAAGCCCCCATTACAGTTGAGGCTTCTTCCGGGAAAGCCGTCTTGAAAGGACAGGCAATTGACCTCAAATCCGGTTCTTCCGTCAAAGCAAGGGACGAAGCAGTAGTTCGCGGATACGAGAGTTTGGTGCTCGGAGACAAAATATCTGTCGAGGGTTGCAGTGTGTCTGTTACGGGAGGAAAACAAGCCTTCAGCCTCGGAAACTATGTTTCTCTGACAGCAACAAATGGCGGAATTGAAGTTCTGGCAGACGCCGACGCGACGCTTGGAGGATCGCTCAACGTGAATGCTTCCTTGAAAGATCCGTCTGCTGGAGACGAAGCTCCGATCCGGATCGGAGCTCAGGGAGTTTTAAACGTTACGGAAGACAAATTCGAAGTCATTGCTGAAAACGGCAGTGTCGATATCTTTGGTGGAAACCGCCTGATTATCAAGAATGATTTAACGATCGTTTCTGCGTCCGACAGCTCTTTAACCTCGGAACGCGGTTTAATTGATATCAGAAATAAAGCGACGGTGAAAGCCGGGACGCAAAGCGGATTAAGTCAAGAAAACCCGCTCTATGGAAAAGTCAGTGTCATCGCCGGAGACAGCTTTACTATCGGTGATGAAGCTCAAATCCTTTCTGACGATCTATTGGTTTCTGCCCAAAAGGATGTTCGATTTGGTGATAAAGCGACGCTCGTCGGTGCCACAGACGGAGTCACAGTAAGAAGCAGTGAAGGTTCGATCTACATGGGTGAGAACCTTACGGTGACTTCTAGGGCTGTCAACACTTTGTTTGAAGCAGGAAAAGATATTGTGATCGATCGGGATGCGAAACTCGACAGCCAAGAAAATTCTGTGGTGTTCAGTGCCGGAGAGAATATAAGGTTCGAAGAAGACTTTACGGTTCATGGAAAAGGATTTGAACTCAATGCTCTAGGCTCGCTGCTTGTAGGAGACAGAGCAACGGTTCAAACGAAATTCGGAAAATACGAGACCGGTTCGATAGAATCTTTGCCGCAAACGTCTATTGACGTGAAAGGAGATGTTAGATTCGGGAATGATGCAACGTTCCGTACGACGATGCTGTCTATGAGCGCGGGAGATGATGAAAATCACACGGAAGGAAATATAACTTTCGGCGCACGTGCTTCCATCCAAACTTCAGTTCTCGGCGCTGTTATTGACGCTCAAGGAGATATTGCTTTCGGCGCCGGCGCAAACATTCGGACCCAAGAAGATCAGGAAGATTCCTACGTCCGAATCTCTTCACGCGGCCAAACAAGTTTTGGAGAAAACGCATTTGTTACGTCTGGAACGAGCTTAGACATTATCGGCAACAAGGGCATTTTCTTGGATAAGGGCGCCGTTCTTCAATCGAAGCTTGAGGACGGCTCTAAGAACCATACGTCACTGGTTTCAGAACATGGCGACATCAGGTTGGGAGAAAACTCCGTCGTCCAAGGTCAAACGGCTTACATCCGAACCGGAGATGAGTCGGGTGTCGGAGGCGGTTCTATCGAGCTGGGAGATAATTCTCAGGTCAGCGCGAGAGACAACGTCAGCATGAATGTGACGGGAGACGTGGTTCTTGATGGACAATTCCTTTCGACTTCTCTCCATGAAACAGAAATCAGATCTTCTGAAGGCAATGTCGTACTCAAAGATGAATCGGAATTGATTTCTTACGGTGACGTGTATTTAGACGCAGCCGGATCTATAGATATCGGATCGGATTCCTTTATTTTTGCCGGTAATGATCCGGATGCTTCCAATCGAGTGGGTAAAAAGGATGTTTCCTTCACTGCCGGACAAGATGTCACAATCGGAAAGGGCACGGTTGTTCTGACTCAAGCTGACCTGAATATTGAAGCAAAACGGGGCTCGGTTGTTTTTGAAGAGGAAACAGCTGTTGGTGTCCTCAGTCCTTCCGAAGATGAGGAAATCAATCGTTTGACGGTTTCTGCAGGAAAAGACTTTACGATAAAAGACACCGTAATGTTGTTTGCTTCCGAAGAGGCTCAATTGAAAGCAGGGGGAAACTTCGAGCTCGGTCAAGGATCCGTCTTGGCTGGGGACGGTCTTGTGAAAGTAGAGGCCGGGAAAGATGTGTCCTTGAAACATGGCTCCGGAATTGAAGGATTCTCTTCTGACGGGGTGGAAAACCTCGAGATTCACGCGGAAAGAAACGTCCATCAAGACGCTTCTGCCGACGGCATTGCGTCCGATCGTCTGGAAGTTTCTGCAGGCGGATCGGTTGAGTTACTAGCTCAGAAATCAGCCAAGGATAAAGAACTGGGAAATCGAGTTGATGAATTGATTGTATCTGCCGGTTCGGACATTAATTTGGTCTTGAACGGTCAGAAGCAGGAAATTCAGATTAACGAAGAAAAAGGCAATATCATCAACGGAAATCTGACTATAGAAAATTACAACGGTCCGCTTTCAGTTGGATATGAACTGACTGTTAACGGCCACGCTGAAATGAAAGCCGACAGTGTTTTACTTAAAGACCTTCAAGCATCTCAGGATATTTATCTCGAAGCCAACGGCGAAATTCGAGCCAATGGGCTAGCGTCCGGAGCGGATGTCACGATTGTCCAGCGCTCCGCAGATCCGTCTGCTGCCGTCGTGGTCAAAAATGTCGATGCCGGAGATCAGATCTTTGTCCTGAATGCTGGCGGTCCGATATCCTTAGAAAAATCTGTTTCCGGTAATTCAACAATGATATTTGTCTCTCAGGATGGGTATAAGCCGGATAGGAACGTTATTTCTTCAAGATCCAACAGAGTAGGGATTTTCGCGGCTGCACCGCAAATGCTGTCGGTGTTCGATCGTTTTGATCGTGAAATCTCTTATCTCAGTAAGGATTCTTTGCAAGCTGACCAGCGCCATCATCATTATGCGTTATATCGTTATGGAGAAGACACGCATATGCCTGCTTCGCGTTTATTTTTTAACGGGTACAGAGCTGAAAGCGTAAGTCCTTCGAATGGTCTGATAAAGGAAGCTCTACTTGTTGTAACCAACCGGTGGCAGGTTAACATGGGAGAAGAGGGAACCGAAGAGGAAACCGAAGACTGATGAAATGAGACCGAAAAGTCCGGTCTCCGCGGAGCTGACCTCCGTAGAGGAAGAGGAAAGAGGTCAGGAAGCCGCTGTAATCCGGGCTTCTTCCGATAATTCCGTTTTTTGGTCAGACGGCTTGGCTGAAGCTTTCCTTTTTTTGTATTGTGAGCGAATGATGGAATAAAGAATTAAGCCGATTAGAATCATGCAGATTGGGCTTGAGAATATTCCCAAAAGCAATTGACCGACATCTCCTTGTACCAAGGCCAGGGCACGCGCTAATTCACTTTCAGCCATTGTGCCGAGTACCAAACCTAAAACCAAAGGTTCTCTGGGAAGGTTGAAGTGCTTCATTGCACATCCCAATGCTCCGAAACCTATCATGACCCAAACTTCAACAATTGAGCCGTTGACGGCGTACGAGCCGATCACTGCTAACGCAAGCACTAATGAAGCAAGGATGGGTTTAGGCATCGCCAGCAATTTGACGCAGTATTTGGCACAAAGGATTCCGATGGGAATGAAAGCGACATTAGCGATGAGTAAACTGAAGATAAAGCTGTAAACAGTCTCAGCATTCTCTTGGAAAAGCGTTGGCCCGGGCTGGAGTCCATGAATCATCAGCCCGGAGATCAATACAGCCGATACGGCGTTGCCCGGGATGCCTAACGTAAAGGCAGGAACGAGCGAACCGCCGACTACGGCATTGTTGGAAACTTCTGAAGCCAAAACGCCTTCGGGGCAGCCGGTGCCGAAATGACTCGGATCTTTGGCGGATTTCTTTGCGTCATCGTAGGCAATAAATGAAGCGATGGATTGGCCGGCTCCCGGGACGATGCCGATTATGATGCCAATGATTGAGGCTCTGAGAGTCAGCATTTTGTATTTCAGGATTTCTCTCATCGCGCGGATAATTCCAGAGCAGGAAACCGAACTTTCGACTTTAGCGGCATCTTTTTCGTCTCTTAACATTGAGACAACTTCCGGAAGAGAATAGAGGCCAATTAATGCAGTCACTAGAGATAAACCGTTGAAAAGTTCCGGCAGATCAAAGGTAAAGCGCGCTTCCCCGGTAATCGGATGCATTCCTACAATCGAAAGTAAGAGACCAAAAATACCGGTGATCATCCCTTTAACAATATTCTTTTCTGAAAGCGCAGCGATGATGGCGACTCCGAAAAGCGCCATGATGAAATATTCCTGAGAGCCGAATTCCAAAGCCAAACGCGCTAAAGGAGGAGCAAGAAATAAGAGGGCAAAGACAGAGAGAATTCCGCCGACTGCCGAACCGATCGTAGATAACGCTAAGGCGCGAGAAGCCTGCCCTTTCTGAGTCATCGGATAACCGTCAAGCAGCGTGCAGCAGTTCGAGGGAGTTCCGGGAATATTTAACAGAATTGCACTGATGGAGCCGGCGTAACTTGAAGAGGCATAAATGGCACCGAGAAGGGCCAGTCCCATCGCTGGGCTCATGCTGAAAGTGAAAGGTACCAGAAGGGCAACGCCCATAGTGCTCGTAAGTCCTGGCAGAGAGCCCACGACAATGCCCAGAATTGTCCCAAGGAGAACCATCCCCAGCATTCCGGGTTCCAATGCTTGGAAAAATGCAGGAAAAAGTGCTGAAAGATCCATAGCTGCCCTCCTAAAAAGCCCATATCTCGCCGACAGGCAATCGTGTGCCGAGCAAGAGCGTAAAGAAGAAATAAACGCCGGTAAGGAATAGAAGCGTTACTCCTAGATAAACCAATAGGCTCCTTTTACGGATGCATCCAAATCCGGCCATCACCAGTATTAAGAATAGGAATGTAGAGAGATAGTAGCCGAGCAGCGGGACTGCGACTGCGTAAGTTCCAATTAACAGCAGAATTGTCAAGGAGAGAGGGAAACCCGGTCTGTGAAACTCAAAGGAAAGAGATAGCTTTTCTGCTTTGAATTTTTTAAAGAGGGTGATTGCATTGAGTATCGAGAAAGACACGAAAAGCCAGCCCAAGAAGACCGGGAACTGTCGGGAGTCCGGTTCATATGAATAGCCTTTCCATAAGATCAGAGTTCCTGCGAGCAAAAGAAGAGTCGCTAGAAACGTTTCTTTTCGGATGTTCTCTTGTTCCATGATTGACTCCCGACAAAATGTTAGAAGAGGTTCTTGTTTTCTGAGACTAGTTTGGAGGTCTGAGAGACAATTCTTTGAGTTTCTTGGGCGTTTTTAAAGCCGATATCCAGCTTGAGTTTCTTGGTTTCAGCGATGAAATCCGGATCTTCGCAAATCCCTTTGATGCCGTTTTCTAATTTAGTTAATACTTCGGGACTTAAGCCTTTGGGCGCGCAAATGCCGCGGATGGCTGCGCCTGCAGGCGCGATATCTTTTCCGAAAGCTTCTTTGGCAGTGGGAGCGGAGGCTGCGGACTGGTCAGCGAATACCACGAGAATTTTAAGTCCGTTGCCGAGCTGCTTTTGTGCGGCAGAGAGTGTTGAAGCACAGAGGTCAACTTTTTTACCCATCAATGCTGTAAGTGCCTTACCTGAGCCGTTGAAGGGAACGAAATTTGTCTTAATACCAAGATCTTTTTCAGCGATCAGATGCTGGAGCTGAACATTAGACTGCGGACCGTCTCCGGCGACATTCAAAGTTTTGATTTTAGCTGCTTTGATGAAATCAGCTGCTGTTGTATAAGGACTGTCCTCGTTGACAACCCAGACAATTGGGTCAGATTGAACAGCTGCTATGAAGGTGAAATCATCCATAGAGAAAGGCACATTCTTACGCAGTTCCTTGATCATGATCATTGAAGGTAAAGAAGCTGCACCGATTGTGTAACCATCCGGTTTGGCTTTACTCAGAAGGGTCCAGCCGATTTGGCCGCCGGCTCCTGGTTTATTGTCAATGGTAAGAGTTTGACCGAGATGTTTTTCCGCGTATTTACCCATGATGCGAAGAAGGATGTCATTGCCGCCTCCTGCGCTAAAAGGAACGATTGTCAAGAGCGGCTTAGAAGGATAAATATCTGCCGCATAGGCTGAACCGGCGCCAAAGAGGCTTAGAGCGGTAAGAACAGAAAGGGAGGAAAGAAGGTTTCTGCGTTTCATGATTTTGTCCTTGGAATGGAAATAAAGTTTTGGGGATAATTTTGGTCAGAGCGTCGGATGGTCTTTGTCAAAAATTACTTTTCCATCGGCGACGATGGTCGGATGCCACATGATGAGATCGTAGTGACACGGTGCCTTGGTAACGCCGCCGAGGGTAAGGCTTGTGCCGATGCCGATATGACAGGTCCCGAGGACTCCTTCGTCTTCAAGCATGATTCCGCACATACGACACTTCGGATTCAAACCAATCCCGAGTTCTGCAATGTTGTAGCTGTTTTTGTCGGCGTGGCTGGCTAAATCTTTGCGAAGGATTTCTGCAGCCCTTCCGCCTTTGATTTCAGTGATAAAGCCCCCTTCGACTTTGCATATGACGGGTTCATCTACAAGGCCGATACCGAGATATGGAATTGAAGCATCGCATACAATAATCCCTTCTGCAGTCCCCTCTATAGGGGTTGTATTTGCTTCAATAGTGGGGATGGTAGAGAACTGACCTTTTTCAACTACGCAGTAAAGCGCATTTCCGCGTCTTCCTTTCGTATTGAAACGAAGATCAGTTCCTCCCGGAGAGGTGATATGAATTTCTTCGGCAGTTTCCAGGGCTTTGGCGACAGCAATGCAGGTTGGTTTGATTTGATCAAAGTCAGCTTCTATCCCGCCGTGCATCATAACTTCAGGGGTGAAATCTGTCATGACGATGATTCGAGCTCCGGCTGCCGCCGCATTTTTTACTGCATGTGTATGGGTAATAGAGTAACTGACGGGCACGATCACGACGTCCGCATTTTTCATGGCGGCGGCCACGGCTGCAGGCGGTTCTTCTCCGGCCCGTTTGCGAGGCTTCATACACATAATCATTACTTCTGCACCTCGGTCACAGGCAACGGCAGCAACGGCTTGAGCGATGTCTGTTTTAGCATAGTCAGTGACCAAAAGGACAGTTTCCCCGGCTTGCACTTTTGTAGCAACATCGACTAAAGTCTTGGCTCCCTTCATCATTAGAAGTTCTTTCATCACTTTTCCTTTCTTTGCGCCATCATCGAGCAGTCGCACCAATTTAGGGCATCCTTGCACAGCTATGACGCATTTAAGTTGGTTTATTGAGGCTTTGAAAACTAGTCAGGTTAATTATTGGTTGGATGATTCTGCTAGGTTTCAAAATAATCTATGCAAGAACTATGCCAAGTTTGCGCTATCTATTTGAAAATAGTTATACGAATGCACTGTTAAGTTGAAAACAGTTTCTGTCAAGATTTTTAAGCGAAGTGCAAGAAAGGACCTAGCATGGCATGGGATGAAGCGTGCAAGAAAACGATAATAGAAAGGCTATTTTTTGATTCAGTAATCTCCCCTTAGTAACCCCTGTTGGTATAAAAAAGCGGTTTTTTTTTATAACTTCTGTGGCTCACAGTGTTTCCACGCATTTCCAGAAGCCGGCGAGACTAATGCAGTAGATAGGTCCCTCGGAAGAAATATGAAAACCACTCCAAAAATCAAACAATTGACTTTAGCCTGCTTTTTGGCTGTGACATCAATGATGTTGACATCCTCCTCGTCATAAATGACAAGGATTCCATACCACCTCTGCAGCGGCCGTAGCCTAATGCTGCAGTCGGTCTCTTTGGGTTCCTGCTGACAGCGGCCTTACTGCACCACTCATACCACAGGCTAACCGGGCCCGTCCGGCCCTTAATACATTTATCGCTCCAACCTCATCTGCGTTGGAGCGGTAACCGCAGCCAATGCATGCAAAGGTCGCTTGCGATTTTCTGTTCTCTGCAGAGACAAACCCGCATCGAGGACAAGTTCGGCTCGTGTTTCTGGGATCTACTTTTATCAGCCTTCCGCCTCTCCGCTCTAATTTGTAGGAGAGCATCCGGAAAAAGCCATACCATCCCTGATCCAAAATTGATCGATTCAGTCCACTCTTCTGTTTGACGTTTTTGCCCGGCGATTCTTTTGTTCCGCTGGCAGAAGCGGACATGTTCAAGACCTTAAGGTCCTCAACGTATACGATGCTGTGGTTTTTAGCTATCTTTGTAGAGGTCTTGTGAAGAAAATCTCTTCGGCTGTCGGCTATATAGCGGTGCAATCGAGCAATTTTTCGTTTTGTCTTTCTGCTGTTTCTGCTTCCTTTCTTTTGCCGCGCAAGTTTCCTTTGCAGCTTGGCAAGTTTTTCCTGCTCCTGCTTAAAAGCGTTTAGAGGTTCAACGAAGTCACCGTTTGACATAGTCACAAAACGTTTGACACCCATGTCTATTCCTATTTCAGAAGGATTGGGAGCAGATGAGACGACTTCATACTCAGTCTGTATGCTGACATCCCATTTCTCCCCGCGCCGGCTGACAGTGACATTCTTAATGGTTCCGATGATATCCCTGCTTTTTCGATATCCCATCCAGCCGATTTTCGGCAGTCGGATCTGTTGTTTAACTTCATCAAGTTCAACGCCCTGGGGAAATCTGATGGAGTCATTCCGGAATTTTTCCTTGTACTTCGGAAAATTAGCCCGCTTCCGAAAGAAATTGGTGTAA